>Ga0068855_100004978_pt1 | contig 16209 bp, 9 predicted proteins | sample KBSCornC52_FD_66592 | JGI IMG/M metagenome (GOLD analysis project Ga0068855, IMG submission 66592) | Corn rhizosphere microbial communities from Kellogg Biological Station, Michigan, USA - KBS Corn C5-2 | ecosystem: Host-associated > Plants > Roots > Rhizosphere > Soil ...
CAACTGGTCAGGAGCGGCGGCGAAAAAATTTCGCGCGTTCAGATCTCCATTACGGAGAAAATCAAAGGCGGAGCCGTGAAACTGATTGGTGCCGGATTTGGTAACGACATTGACCACCGCGCCGGCGCCGCGGCCAAACTCTGCGCTATAACTGTTGGATTGAACGCTGAATTCTTCCACGGCATCGGGGTTTGGAAACGGATTGTTGACGTTGGTGTAGTGGTCCTGATTGCTGCCGCCATCGAGGTTATAGTTGACGGTGTCCGCACGAGCACCGTTCGTTGAGATGGACATTGAGTTCGGCGAGGTTACCGTTTGGACTGTGTCTCCCGATCCACCTGCGTTTCCGGCTCTCAAGTCCTGCGTTCCAGGCGTCAATAGGATCAAGGCTGCAGCATTACGACCGTTGAGCGGCAGATCGATTATCTTCTCTTGAGTGATCACTTGGCTGAGAGCCCCTGAGCGCGTCTCGATCATCTGGGCATTTGCTTCGACGGTTACAGATTGAGTCGAGCTTCCGATCTTCAGCGTGAAGGAGATCGCGGCATTCTGATCGGTCTTCACTTCGATTCCCCGCTGCTCGTACCGTTCGAAGCCGGCGGCTTCCGCCGCAATGCTGTATAGCCCGGCCGGCAGAAGAGGAAACAAAAATGCGCCGCTATTGGCGCTCGTAGTTTCACGAGTCAAGCCGGTAGCGATCGCCGTAGCCGTCACACGCGCATTTGCGACTGCGGCTCCGCTTGGATCCTGAATCGTGCCGGCGATTGTTCCTGTGGGGTCCGCTGCGCGAAGAAGCGAGCAGCAGAAAAACAAAGAGGCGAGGTACTTCAGAAGCATTAGTTTCTCCACGCGGCAAAATTATGCTCAGTTTGCCCGTTTACCTAAGAGATTGTCAAGCCCAATTGAGAGAACTTTCTGGCTGAGCGATGTCGTAGCCCTTAGGGGGTGTCCGTACCTAGCCGCAAATATCGCGTTAAAGCCCTTGTTTATAAAGCTGAACGATCTGAGAAACCTTTCTTGACAACGGGGAACCTGTGTGGTTGACTGCTATACGGTTGCATTTTCTTCGCTTGGCTGGGACTGCGGTGGTTTGTTTAGGAGGTTAGGCCGGATGAGCATCCGGGATGCCCGGCTTGAGGAAATTGTTTCTAGATTTGCACCGTTGAAAAGAAGTAAGACGGAGAAGAAATCAGTTCAGCGTGGGTAAAAAGTCTTCCTTTCAGAACGTAGCCAAACTGGCTGGAGTGAGCATGGCCACGGTGTCGCGAGTTGCGCGGGGCCAGCTTAATGTCGACGCGGGAATACGGATGCGAGTTCGCAAAGCCGCCGCGGAACTCGGTCTTGATCTCGATCAAAGGCGCAACGATAAGTCGACAATAATTGCTTTCCTGCTTTCCAATCGGGACGTTCTCCACAGCTTTCAGGCGCACATTCTTCTGGGCGCGGAGGCTTACTGCGCATCCCAAAATCGGGAACTTCTGTTCATGTCGCTACGTTATTCGCCGAGCGTACCGCCGAAAGAGTTGCATCTGCCGCAGATACTCAGCCAACGCACGACCGTGCGGGCTGTAATTCTTGGTGGAACCAACTCAGCGAACATGCTCAGCGCATTGCGCGACCGGGAGATCCCTTTCGCCGTCCTAGGTAATAACGTTCTAGGCGAATGGCATCCGGAGGAATGCGATGCCGTCTATTCCGGCGACGTGCAAGGCGCCTTCGATTTGACTTCTCAGTTGATTGCCGATGGACACCGCGATATTTGGTTTGTCGGCGATGTCGATCTGCCATGGTATGCGCGCTGTTCAGAAGGTTACCGCCAAAGCATGCTTAAGGCCGGCCTGCAGCCGCGGGTCAGTGAAATTCATTCCGACGACCACCAACTCGGCTATTTGGCTATGCGTAGCATTCTTTCCCGGCGCGAACGCGTGACTGCGGTATTTGCCGGCTCGGATCAGATTGCGCGAGGTGTGTATGAAGCATTGCGCCAGTCTGGGCTTAGCGTTCCGGGCGATATCAGCGTGGCCGGATTCAATGACAGCGAAGCGGCACTCATGGATCCACCCCTCACCAGCGTGACCGAGTTCCCGGAGGAGTTGGGTAAGCATCTTGCGGATTTTGTATTAAGGCGTGTTCAGGAGCCGGAACGTGAGTTTCAACAACTAACCATCCCAACCCGCCTTGCACTACGCGGCTCGACGAAACCCGTTCCAAATGATCGCGGGCTAAGCCGTGCAGACGTGCTCGCCTCCCTGCGATCTTAGATCTAAACCGCCTGAAGTTGAGCACGTTACCCTCAGCACACGACTGCGAGTGTGTAACAATTGTCGGCTAATTGTAGGAGGCTCAAATGAACTGTGAGCGGAAATGCCCGGCGTTACTTCTCATGTGCCTATTTGCCGGTGTAGGACTGACTGCGGCTCCGACGCAGAACTCTGTAGAGCCCGGCGAATTCGTCATTGAAAATCCCACATTAATTAACTTAGGCTTTGAATGGTTCATCCGGGGAGATGACAATCGTAACGCGAAAGTCGAGGTTTCCTATCGCAAAGAAGGCGAGACCGAATGGAAGCAGGGTCTCCCGCTACTCCGCGTGCAAGGGGAAAGAATCTATCAGAGTCAAGGCGTTTTCGATGTTACATCGCCGAACATGTTTGCCGGCAGTATTTTAGATTTACAAACCGACACCGCTTACGAAGTGCGTTTTGTACTATCCGATCCGGACGGTGTCCAAGGTCAAAGTAAAGAGTCGTTTACTAAGACTGTGATTGTGCAGACGCGTGCCGAGCCAAAACCATACACAGGTGGCCGAGTGTTTCATGTTTACCCAAAGGGCTACCAGGGGACAAAGATCGAGCCCGCATTCGACGCATTAATGTGTGCGTATAACTACTATTGCGGCGGAGGGGACACGGTGACGGCCGGCAGACCGCGCGTTAAGCCCGGCGACACTATTTTGGTCCACGGCGGACTCTACAAATACCATCCGGAGTACTACACGGGCGACATCTCGATTAATGCGACTACACCTTTTGAAGGAACCTATTATCTGACGGCAAGCGGAACACCCGAGAAGCCGATCGTGATCAAGGGAGCCGGCGACGGCGAAGTAATCTTTGACGGTAATGGAAACTTTAATCTGTTTAACGTCAAGGCGGCCAATTACAACTATTTTGAAGGCGTGACCATTCGCAATACAGACATCGGAATTTGGGCTGGAACTCAATTCATCGCGGGCTCGAAAGGCCTGACTGTCAAAAAGTGCAGATTTGAGAACGTGAACATTGGTATTTTCACGAATTACTCTGGATCGAGTAACTTCTATATAGCCGACAACTATTTCATGGGGCGGGACGATCCGAAACACCTCTTCGGATGGAGCGGGAGCTTCTGGGCCAAATTTGACGGAGTAGATGGCCAGAAGTTTCCTCCGAAACTGGATTCCTATACGGCGGTCCGCTTGTACGGCCCCGGTCACGTCGTTGCGTATAACTACGTTGCTAATTTTCACGACGGAATCGATGTCGAGACGTATGGCAACCCGGACGGTTCGCACGCCATGGATGGCCCTCACTATCCGCCGAAGGAATTCTGGGACAGGCGGCCTGTCGCTATCGATTTCTACAACAACTACATGACGAACTTTCATGACAATGCATTTGAGATCGATGGCAGCATGCATAACGTGCGGGTGATGCGCAACATGATGGTGAACTCAGCTTCACACCCGTTTTGCAATCAGCCGGCTATCGGCGGTCCCATCTATTGGATCCGCAACATCGCCTATCACGCGCCCGGCGGCTCGACGCGGATGACCAACGGAGCCGCTGGTGTGTTGTTTTACAACAATTCCATCCTGACCGAAACCGCCGCCGGCTCGTCGGCTAACTCGCATTGGCGGAACAATCTAATGCTCGGGGAAAACAGCGCTCCCGCCATTTTTAGCGTAAACACAAACACCAACTACAGTTCCTCAGATTACAATGGCTTTCGAGCCAATCCTGGCGCGGAATTCTCCTTTCAATGGAACTCACCTCCCTCGAACATATTGGCTGACTACAGTGGACTGCTCCTGGCAGTTCGCCCTCCCGGATCTGGTTCCGGCGCAAGGCCAGGTTCCGGTGGTCGGGGCGGGTTCCGTGCCAATCCAACCTTGGAAACGCGCCGCTTCAAAAATCTTGCCGACTATAGCCGCGCCACGGGTCAGGATCGGTATAGTATCGAGGTCGACTACGACATCTTCGTGAACGTAAAAAGGCTCGACGCACAAGATCTTCAGAAGGTCCAAGCCCTTTACAACGCGGAAGACCTCGACTTTCGTCTGAACTCTGGGTCCACTCCCATTGACCGGGGCGTTGTTCTCCCCAACATTACCGATGAGTTCACGGGCAAAGCGCCCGATCTCGGCGCATTGGAATGGGGGAAACCCATACCGCACTACGGTCCTCGACCATAGACAATTCTTCTCGCCGCAACGAAAAAATTCAAAATTGTTGAAAGCTGCTGGTGTGTGAGCTCCAACTTCTGATATGATCGCCGGGCACAAACGGTCGTCGATTCGAGTCGTGTGAATGGGCAGGGGTGCCGGGCACACGAATTGCAATCGTCATTAAAGGCCACCCGGGGAGGGGTTCGATGTCACATCGCCTCGATGTCAATCGTCTGAAGCATAGTCTAACTGCCGGCGGATATATTCGGGCAATTTCTTTCACGTGTCTACTTTTGACTCTGGCCACAGCATACCGGCTGTCTGCCCAGGGGAATGCGAGCGTGGTTGGGGTCGTAGGCGATAGCTCAGGAGCGGCGATTCCTGGCGCTACGGTGACGATTATCAACGAGGGAACATCACTGCAGCAACATGACACCACCGATTCCATGGGACGGTACAACTTTCCGCGTCTTCCCATAGGCAACTATTCCATAGACGTAGTGGGCGCCGGGTTCAAGAAGACCTCACAAACCGGAGTCAACCTCACGGCCGAACAGGCGTTGACCGTTAACTTCACGTTGGAGGTCGGTCAAGTAAACGAGAGGGTAGAGGTAACTGGCGCTGTAACGGGTATAGAGACTGTCACGTCGACCGTAAGAACCGTTATTAGCCATCAGCTGATCGAAGATTTGCCGCTGAACGGCCGCAATGCCCTCCAACTCCAGACGCTGATTCCAGGGGCAATCAACCAGACCGGAGCCCGTGTCAGCCTGTCGCAAGAAGATGGCGTATCGGTAAACGGCGCACGCGGCAACGACAACAATGTGTTACTGGATGGCGGCCACAACAATGACCTTTATAACGGAACGCCGACCTCAATGCCGAATCCCGATGCGCTGCAGGAATTCAGCATTTTAAGCAGCAGTTTTAGCGCTGAATATGGCAGAGGTGCGGGATCGCTAACCACGGCGGTCACCAAATCGGGAACAAACAATTTTCATGGTTCGGTCTACGAGTATCTGCGAAACGACAAACTCGATGCGCGGTCATTCTTTGGCCATGCCGGATTGGTCGCCAAGCCTACTCTAAAGCGGAACCAGTTCGGGGCCAGCGTCGGAGGCCCCATCATCAAAGACAAGACATTCCTATTCTTCTCCTGGGAGTCATTGCGTGAGCGCAGCGCTACCACCAACACGGGCCAAGTGATGCCTACTGCAGCCGAGCGGGCTGGCGACTTTTCCCAAAGCAAATCGAAGCCGATTGACCCTGCGACCGGAGTGCGCTTTCCGAACGACCGAATTCCTGCCAACCGTTTTTCAAGCGCCGGCGTCCAGATTAGCAATCTGCTGTTTCCTTTGCCGAACATCAACGGCAACCAGCTCATCTTCAACGCACCAGGTAGTGACACGCGCAATCAATACGTTACTCGCTTCGACCATGCATTCAGATCAACAGATCTGATATATGTGAGCTACTTTTACTACGACACACTGACCGACGCGAACGCCGGTCTTCCGCTGTTCAATGGATTCAACAACTGGACGAACAACCATTTGGTTGGTAATTACACGAAGATTGTTTCTCCGACCGTCGTGAATGCCGTTACGTATACCCTCAACCGCTTGGCATTCGTGCGTGGTCCGGATCCGATTCTTCCTGATCAATTTAAAGGGAACCCCCCTGCGGTGGCGCCGGGCTTTCGATACCAGAACGCCGGTGTGACGACCGTGCCGCAGGATCCGCGATTTCCTATGAGCACGCGGCTTGGAACGTTGTCTGGTTATTTCGGCACGGGCGGCAACACCTATTTCGACGTCATCCCGACGGCCCATGAATTTCGAGATACGTTGGCGGTGACGCGTGGCGCGCACTCCTTGAAGTTTGGCGGTGAATTCGCAACCAGCCAGGCGTATCGGCACGAAGTATTTAACGCGGACGGCGCTTCCTTCGATTTCGGCGGCACGCGGCTTGGAAATGGCTTTGCCGAATTCTTGACGGGTTTGCCTACGAACTTCCAGCAGTACTCCACGTTGCGCAGCGACAACCTATTCAAGACATTTGCTGTATTTGTCCAAGACGACTGGAAAATAGCGCCGAGCTTTACGCTGAATCTTGGCTTGAGATATGAACCCTATTTCGGAATACACGATGGAAATGATGAGATTATCGCTTATCGGGCCGGTGTCCAATCGACGCTGTTACCGAATGCACCGAGGGGCCTGCTCATCCCGGGCGACCCGGGCGTGTCGTCTACGACGTACGACAAGGATTGGAACAATCTAGGTCCCCGTGTGGGTTTCGCATGGCTGCCATTTGGCGCGAACACCGGCACGAGCGTTCGTTCCGCTTATGGTGTTTTCTATAACACCGAGCGCGGATACCTGCTGAACGAGACCCAATTGAATCAGCCTTTTGTCCTGAATGTATCGATACCAAATCCGGCGACGCTCGAAAATCCCTGGGCTGGATACCCAGGCGGAAATCCATACCCGTTCACTCCTCCAAGCACCGCACAGGCGCGACAAGCATATCGATTCAACTTGCCGATGCCGATTTCGCGATTCTTTGACCCGTCCTCCGCGACCCCATACAACCAGCAATGGAACTTCAGCGTTCAACAACAGCTCCCGGCCGAGTTCGTTGTTTCCGCCGGATACGTCGGGTCAAAAGGGACGCGCCTATGGCTGAATCGCGAAATTAATCCTGCGGTCTTCATTCCGGGAAACGGATCGAACGGGCAGCCACTGTCGACAGCTGGAAACATAGATTCGCGCCGGCTCAACCGAAATTTTCAGGGAATCAACCAGGCATCCACAGACGGCAATTCCACCTATCACAGCCTGCAGATCACCGGCAATCGCCGCTTTTCGAAAGGCTTTTACGTAATGTCGAATTATACGTATTCGAAAGCGCTGGATTATGAATCGCTCGACCGGAATGCCAGTCTTCCGCAAAATCCGTTTAATCTCAAGGCAGAACATGGCCCGGCAGATTTTGACCGCCGGCATAGTTTCGTGACTTCGTTTCTATTCCAAATTCCGTCGCCATGGACTCACGGTATAGCTGGCAAACTCACCCAGGGTTGGCGCACAAACGGCATCTATCGGTACGTGAGTGGAAGTCCGCTGACCGTGGTCCCTGGAACGGATAGAGCGCTACAAGGCGGGGGAAATCAACGCGTCAACGTAGTGGGAAACCCCGTATTAGCAGGCGATCGATCGTTTGACGACCAAAGAGCCCAGTACTTCAGTACAGCAGCGTTCACCACGCCGGCTCTAGGGACGTTCGGTAACATGGGCCGCAATCCCATCTATGGTCCAGGCATGTACAACATAGATCTGTCACTTATCAAGACCACGAGAATGACTGAAAAAGCCACGTTGGAATTCCGTTGGGAATTATTCAATGCGTTCAACCACGCCAATCTCAGCAATCCCAACGTCACCTTCAATTCATCGGCATTTGGACGAATTGATACGGTGACGGGCCCAAGAATTATGCAGCTTGGAGCCAAGATAATTTTCTGACGAAGAATAAGACGTCGAGGAGTTTGTATGGCAAACATGACCCGGAGGTCGGCGGTTTCGAGTCTGGCGTTGGCAACGGCCGCTTTCGCGCAAGAGAAAGCAACAGCGTTCGCGCTCATCGGAGACCGTTACCACAACAGCGATTACATCAGGACAGCTCTAAGCAAAACGCTTTCCAAAGTTCTCAGTCTCGAGATTGATTTTCGGGACGACGTGAGTTTGTTAAATGCGCGTGAACTGAAGGGCCACAAGCTCTTGATCATTCTCCGTGACGGTATGCTTTGGCCCGACGGATACCCGCAATCGGGGCCGGGATGGCCGGAGATCATTAGCGATCCACCCGTTCCCAAACCAGACTCTCAGCCGTTGTATTGGATCACCGCCGAGCAGGGCAAGGCAGTCAGGAACTTTGTTAGCGACGGCGGAGGTGTGCTTTTTTACCACAATGTGACGTACATAAGCCCGCACAACGAAGATTTCCGCGATGTGCTCGGAGCAGTCACCGAGCAACATCCACCTCTTCGTCCTTTTAAGGTAAAGGTGGTGAATAAAGATCATCCGATCACGAGGGGTGTCAACGACTTCGTCGTGACCGATGAACAGCATTTTATGAAGTATGAGAAAGACCCCAAATATCTGCTCCTCGAAAGCGTGAACGAGAACGGCCTGACTCATAAGAATTTGGGAACATCATCGGCGGCTGGCTGGGCATACGACTACGGCAAGGGCCGGGTCTGTTATCTGGCGCCTGGTCACGTCATTACTGCTCTATGGAACCCGGAGTACGAGAAACTCCAGCAAAATGCGGTGAGATGGTTGTTGAGGAAAATATGAAACATTTGGCCGGCGCTCTTACGTGCGGCTTGCTGGTGGCCGGCGCCGCAATTTTAATCGCTCAGACCCCCAAGTCGAAGCGGATCAACCAAGCTATCGAACTGCTTGCGCAAGGGCAGCCTATCTATTACACCGGCTCGCACTCCGGAACAACGGGCACATATGAGCAGGGTGTGAAAGACGCCCAAACCTATGCCGACTACATTAGCTACGACATGGAACATGCTCCTTACGACATCAAAGGGCTGCAGGATTACATGCGGGGGTTGGTGGCGGGTGGTCCCGATAAGAGTGGCCATCGTACCCCCGCGGTGATTGTCAATGTGCCTGTGAACGGAATGGACGAGGCTGCCGTTCATGCCAACGCCTGGATGTTCAATCAGGTGCTCGCCACCGGTGTTCATGGGATCATGCTTACGCATGCCGATACGCCGGGAGCGGTCCGCGCATTTGTCGAAGCGGTGCGCTTCCCCATCCATCACGAAGGGATCGGAAAAAATGGATTGCGTGAGGGACGCCGCGGAGTCCATGGCGTGCCAACGGCCGCCCAAATCTGGGGCATTTCACAGGAAGAGTATTTGGAAAAGGCGGACCCCTGGCCACTGAATCCTGATGGCGAGTTGCTGCTGGGGCTCAAGGAAGAAGATAAGTACGCGCTGGAAAACCTAGACGAGAATCTAAAGATTCCGGGCATCGGCATGGCCGAATGGGGTCCGGGTGATATGGCTTTGTCGCTTGGTGTTCGAACCATCGGCCCGTCAGCCGTAAAAGATCCCTTGATGGTTGCGGCGCGGGCGAAAGTGCTGGCCGCGTGCAAAGCAAATCACATTGCATTCCTCAACTCGCTCAGTTCGAAGGACGTGATCGACATGCTTAAGGAAGGCGTGATGGTCGGCCCGGCAAGCGCAGAGACGGCGGAGATTGGCCGCAAATTTACCAAGCGGCCGCCGCCCTACTGACGCGGGTTCTTGAGCGGGAGCAGCCGAATATTGCGGAACTGAATGTGATTGTCTTTCTGACACTGCAATCCGATCACACCGGAGGCATGTTTCGAGTCGCGAGCGTCGAGTAACGTTTTGCCATTCAGAACGATCGTGAAGTGATCTCCGACCGCGGTGATCTCGTATGTGTTCCACTTATCGGGAATAATTTTCACTGGCGACGCTTTCAAAGATCCGACCAGGCTGCCGGTGTTGTAGCCCTGCGGCTGATAGTCCCAGATTTGCAACTCATATCCGGTCTGGTGAGGTTGGCCGGCTTTTTCGGAGCGTAGGAAAACGCCGCTATTGACTTTCTCCGTTCCACGAAATTGCAGTCTCAAGTTAAAGTCCGAAAAGGTAGCGTCCGTCGCAAGCCAGCCAGCTGTCGTACCTGGGCATGTGATCGTCCCATCTTCGACACTCCATTCACCGGTTGCCGGAGCTGCAAACGTGGGGTGGGATTCCCAGCCCTCGAGACTCTTGCCGTCAAACAAGAGTGTCCATCCTTCCGCACTCTCTTTCGGGGTGAGTATGTTCGGCTTGTCTTGAGCACCGACAAGGCCAGCAGCCCATAACGCCAGGGCTAGTTGAATTGCCTTAGTTCTCATAATCTTAATGGTAATTCCCGATGCTCGCCCAGTCCATAGCCCTGAACGACGATAGAGCACTAAGCCGGAAATTGGGCGCTGTTTTTTCAGCTAGTGAAAGTTACCACGGATGTCTATATCTTTGGAGCTGAAGAGAAATAATGAAAAATATATCCCAGTCCTGTTGACAGGCTAGGGTCTTTACATTAATCTATCATCGTTGATAGTTCAGAGGTCCCCAAGGGACCGGATCTCCATGAAAGGATTGTCGTCAAAATGCGTAATCAGCCACCCCGCAATGAAGCTTTTGGTTCTTCAGATAATCAGCAAGGAGTCTCAGGCCGCTGGACGCGCCGCCAGATCTTGGGCGCATCCACTCTAGGATCCGGAATGGCAGCTGTCGGCGCCGCTCTCGCCGGGCATACGGAAAGAGCGCAGGCGGGCGTGTTCCGTCGAAAATCAGACGGACGCAAAGGGACTCCGGTGATAGACAGCCATATTCATCTTTGGAAACTCCCGCGCAATCAGCCACCGATGAGTGACAATGCCACCTATCCAAGCGGTTGCTGCGGCAGCATCCCATGGCTCGAAGTGGATCGCCTGATGCCCGATTATGACGCCCGAGTGGGTGGGCCGAAGGTTGACAAAGTCGTCTTGATCGAATCGAGTGTGGGCGTTCCCCCCGACAAGATCATTCAGTCCAACCTCTGGATGTTGCAGACCGCCGCGGCCGATAACAAAATCCTAAGCGTGGTAGGCAACTTGGATGTCACGCAATCGCCGAGTACTTTTGCCGCACAGGTTCGCCAATTGTCCGACGACAAGAATTGGGTCGGCATACGTATAGGTGGCGGGATTTTCCAACCGGGCACAGATCACGTCTTCGCCAACATTCAGCCAAATGTGTTGACTAATCTGGCGTTCCTTGCGAAGCGGAGATTGATGATCGACACTCTCGGAATCACGGGCTCGGTTCTGCGCTCAATCGTCGACGCCGTGCCCGGCCTTACGATCGTAATGGACCATCTCGCCGGCAAGGCGACTGCGTTCGACGTCGAGGATTCGTGGAAAGCCGACATGTACCAGGCTGCCGCCGCTCCTGGCGTGCACATCAAAGTGTCCGATACCCACAAGCTCAGCGCTCAGACAGTGACCGGCGCCCCAGCAGGTCTGATTCAATTTCAGCCGATTGCCGATCCGGAACCCTACGAGCCCACACTCGAATTTCTGTTCAGAACTTTCGGCGAAGATCGACTCATCTTTGGCACAAATTGGCCTGTGAGCGACGCAGGTGGAATTTATGTCGACAGCATCGATCTGCAGATTAGTATCGGTGAGAGCTTTCTGGCGAACAAATTCGATGGTTTGGAGAAGGTTATGTTTCGCAATGCTGAGCGTGTCTATGGCGGCCAGCGAGGGTAGAAAGCGTCGTAAGCAATGCTATTTGATCTATCATTGATCTCCGTTGTGGAATTGTGATAGGTTCTACTCTGTGAATCGACGCCAAGCTATACGTTCATTCTTGCAGTTTGTAGCTAGTTCCCCTCTTTTTGCGGATTACAAATATAGCGAGCTCGCCGATCCTGTGCTAAAGCAAGTGAATGTTTTTGACTTCGCAAAGCTTGCTAAGGCCAAGCTCGACCCTGTGGCATGGGACTACCTGGATGAAGGGTCCGACGACGAAGTCTCGCTTCGCGCTAATCGCGAAGACTTTAATAAGATCGCGATCCGGCCTCACTTTCTTCGCAACGACGTGAGCAAAATCGATACCTCCGTTACATTGTTTGGGAAGCAACTCAAGCAGCCAATTTATATGACTGTGACGGGCGGCAAAAATTGCTTCGTGCGCGATGGAGAACGGGAGAGCGCCTTTGCGGCTCGGGCTGCAGACTCCATGATGATCATGTCGGGGGGTGTCGGCGATATTGTTTCGTCCGGTAAAGGACCCCAAGTGTGGTGGCAATACACGACGGCGGCCGAATTCCGCAGCAAGAACCAAATGGCGACATTTTCAGAAAAGCTTGAGGACCAGGGTTGCTCAGCTATCTCGGTAACGGTCGATATATATGTCGTCTCACATCGCGAGCGCAGCATGCACAACGGCTTGGTGCGCAGCTGGTGCCAAGCCAATGGAATTCCCAGAGATGCCAAGGGCGAGTTGACCTACAAGCCCGGCGATGTGCTTTGGACAGCGGGCGAGCCGCCAAAGCCTCGGCCATTTCCCACGCCAACGTGGGACACACTAAGACAACTCCGAGACTCAAGTAAGATTCCAGTGGTGGTGAAAGGAGTGCTCACCGCCGAAGATGCGGAGCTCGCTGTGAAACACGGATTGTCCGGGATTATTGTGTCCAATCATGGAGCCCGGCAATTGGATCAGACTGGGTCCACGATCGCTGCGTTGCCAGAATGTGTCCAGGCCGCCGGCGGCAGGATTCCAGTATTGGTAGATGGCGGCTTCCGGCGCGGTACCGATGTCTTTAAGGCGCTAGCTCTGGGCGCTACTGCTATCGGAGTCGGAAGGCCGTATTTGTGGGGCTTAGCGGCATTCGGACAAACGGGCGTCGTTCAGGTGATGAATATTTTGCAGAGCGAGCTAGCGACTGACATGGGCATGGCGGGAACGGGCAAAATTTCGGAAATTGACCGCTCGTATGTGCGTGTTCCGCGGTAATACGTACCGTCAGTCGTGACAGATCTTACAAGCCACTTCTTTCGAATATAAAAGGTGCGCCTTTACGGTTGATCCGTGGGCGTTGTGGCACATTCCACACTGCTCCAGCACGCCAGGATCATGTGTGTGAATTTTGGCAAAGGTATCACGGTTGTGGCACTCAAAACAGCCTCCCTTGAACACGAAGCGGCCGTGCTGATTTACGCCGTGACACTGTGTGCACTGTACGCCCGGGACAGGAGGGTGTTGATGAAACGGCTGAAAAGCGGCTGGAGGGTTAGGCCCGGCAAAGAAATGCGCTTCCTTCCTACCGCCCGGCCACGTCAAAACCACCGTGTGCGATCCGGGCGAAACCTTTAAGATCGCGTGAAATACATTCGGAAAAGGCTGAGAAGCTTGAATGGGCATCCCGTCGAGCTGAAGGTTTCCGGATACCGCGGTCGCAACTAAATCCACTTCGCCGCCCGCATACGATGCGTTGTCGGCCGGACGAAGAATCTTCCCATCGTCATCCGCTGCCGGCATCCATCGGCACACCAATGCCGCTGCACCGGCGAACAGAAAGAGCCGTCCGGCCAATCGTCCTGCCCGACTCAAAATGTCAACCTGAGGCTCAACTGAATATCCCGAGGCGAACCGACGGTTGACGATATCACGCCTGCTGCCGCGCTTCCAATCGTCGCGTTTGGAAGATCGAATTGAGGATGGTTGAAAATATTGAAGAACTCGCCGCGAAACTGCAATTGGAAGCGTTCGGTGACCGGTATCACCTTGAATGTCGAAAAATCTAGATTCGTGCGGCCCGGCCCGCGAAGAATATTACGGCCTCCGTTGCCATAAGTGAATTGACGTGGCGTGGCCCATGCCGCACCTGCTCTGTTGAAAGATGTATCGAACCAATGAGTGATTGTCGGATCCGCGGTTCCGCCGGATGTTAAACGATCCGGTCGGCTCCCACCGGCATTGGAGACGGATGTAGCCAGTGTGGGAGTGAACGGCAACCCACTCTGTATCGTGAGAATTCCATTCACTTGCCAGCCACCGAAGATGGCATTCGCAAAGGAGTTCGAGATGTCGAAATGCCGTCCCTTTCCGAAAGGCAGATCGTAGATAACGCTCTGCGAAGTCCGATGCTCGATGTCAAACCCACTCGTTCCGCGATCTAAGAAACGATACCGAATGTCCTGCGGAATCGGTCCATCGGCCCCTCCGCCTTGTTGCAGCGGGACGTTATCGATTGAGTGGGAGTAGGTGTAGGCACCTAGCCATCCGAGGCCCTTTGCGAACCGTCGCTCCGCCGTCACTTGAAGCGAATGATAGTTGGAAATTCCCGTGGTATCACCATAGGTCGCATTGACTACATTCGGCAAGATATTACGCAGTGGCCGACGTGACGCCGGAGTTCCTGGCCCAGGATCTGGCGTATTGATGTTGAAATTGGAATCCACCTGCCGGCCGAGATTGGTCACGTATGCGGCCTTCAAAACTAACTGCCATTTCGGAATTTCTTGCTCAATCCCGAAATTGCCCTGCTGCGCATAGCCGGTTTTATAATTTGGCGGCACTACGTTGAAATTACCGGACGGATTGTTTATCAGGGTCGGCGTATCGACCTTCGGAATTGGGGGCAAGCCGTCTTGTACGCGCATCGGCGTGGCGGAGAACTGATCCACCGTAGCGGAGTAGCTTGGGCCGAATGGAAGCTGCCGATGTAGACGGAACAAGGCAGAGCCATTGCCTTGCGTGTTATAGAAGATTCCAAACCCGCCACGAATTACTGTGTGAGATCGAGCTTGATATGCGAAGCCGAAGCGGGGCGCCCAGTTGTTTCCGTCGTTTTGCACGCCGACCTGCCGGTCCGCATTAACTCCCGCAATAAGTAACTTTCCCGTGACTAGATTTATGTTGGCCCACTGGTTGTTTACCTCAACCGGAGGAGGCGTGTACTCATAGCGGAGACCGAGATTCAATGTCAGGCGTGCGTTAACCTTCCAGTCGTCCTGTATAAATGAGCCGATCTCTATAGTCCGGATTCCCGGCCATACGAGCAGAAAATCCTGGCTAATCCCGGACGCCGTGCCCAATAAAAAGCTCGCCATCGAATCACCGGTCGTTCCCGGACTATTGGGATTCGCTGTGAAAGTCGGATCGAAATTAAAGAGACCGTCACCTTGATTGGTCTGAAAATCAATGATCTGCCGACGAACGATATTCGTGCCGAACTTAATCGTGTGGGCACCGGAAACCTTGGTCAGCGTGACATTTGGATTGAATGTGTTCTCCAGTCGAAGGGTGGGTAGTGCGGCTGGACCGCCGATGCCGGAATAATTGGATGGCGAGAAGATTGGGAGCCCATAGGAGAATGGGCCCTGGTTCGAGTTCTTTACCCCTAGCTTCTCTCCCAAATTTGCTCCCGGTGCAGCACCGTCCTTCAACGCATTTAGATGAAAGCGGCCATATCCGAAGCGTGCGTCAATAATGAGCGTAGGATTGAACACATGGGTTCCTGCGATTACGGCATGATGTGCGACAAGATCGTTAGTGCCGGCGTAGGTGGTGGAGTTTCCGAGCCCCACTGGCACATCCAGGCCGGGGATCACTCTCAACCCGAACGTAGAAGGAGGCAGCGTCAACGTATTTTGCTGTGAATAGCGTCCAAAAATGGTGGTATTCGCGCCCAGGTTGTAATCCACACGAATGTCTCCTTGGTCCCAGGATTGGCCGAGCACAGGATTCGTCACTTGGTTGTTCGCGAGGGCCGCGGTGTCGGGTAACGGGTAAGCCTGAATCAATCGGCTGGTCACCGAATCAAACATCGACTTAGGAATCATGCTTCCTGGAAATGCATCCCGCGCAAAACCGCTGGCTGTTCCCGCTGCCGGATGCACTGAAAACGGATTGTAGACGGGTCGGACTGCGGAAAAGTCGCCATTGCGCATTGCGACAGTCGGAACCGTATTTACGGACGCGAACGTTCCTTGCCGCTTCCGATAACCTTCATAATCAGCAAAGAAAAAAAGCTTATCGCGCCGGATGGGGCCGCCCAGGCTAGCTCCAAACTGGTTCTGCTGGTACTGCGCCTTTGGCGCTCCGGGCTTGGCGAAAAAGTTCTTCGCATCGAGCTGAGTATTACGAAAGAATTCATAGGCGCTACCGTGAAATGAGTTCGATCCCGATTTGG
>Ga0068855_100004979_pt1 | contig 16206 bp, 10 predicted proteins | sample KBSCornC52_FD_66592 | JGI IMG/M metagenome (GOLD analysis project Ga0068855, IMG submission 66592) | Corn rhizosphere microbial communities from Kellogg Biological Station, Michigan, USA - KBS Corn C5-2 | ecosystem: Host-associated > Plants > Roots > Rhizosphere > Soil ...
TGGCGCTAAAACAGGTGTCGGTGCTCGGCGCTGTGGATGGATTGGCCGCAGGAACTGTGGATCTGGTGCTGCGCGGACATAGCTGTGCAGTTACGCCAGCGGAGGCTCAGAAGAAGCCGAGTTGGACGCGCAGATTCCACTTGAAGAAGCCGGAGAAGCCGGCGACGGTGCCGCTGCCTGCGGATCCGGAGTGCAAGGCGGGATATCTGCTGGTTGGGAATGCGAAAGCGCACAACGTAGCGTACATCACCGATTATGTGCGACTGCACGATGTGAACGGCGGAGCGGACCTGCACATTACCCCGACTCAGCTTTTGTTCACAGCACTCACCGGGTATTTGCCGGGAGGCGGAAGTGCGGCGGGCGAACTCCGGATTGAGAACTGGCTAGGCGAAGTACCCTCCAATGCGCCGGCCAAATCGCCGACGGCGGTTGGAGCTGTAAGCACTGCAAACAAGACGGCAGTCTCCGTGGGTGCAGCGCCGGTTGCCAAGCCAACGCCAAAGGTGACGCCGGTGCCGGCGCACGCCTATCTCGTGGCGACGGTCAATATGATTCCGCTGCGCACCATCATGGATATCGCCGGCAAAAAAGGATACGGAGACCTCGGTTTTGACACAGCGATCAACGGGCCGGTGAAGGTGGAGTGGGGCGGCCCGGCTACCGACATTGCGGATACGGTGCTGGTCGACGCCGACCTAAAGTTCAAGCCGACAGGTAGGCCGTGGCCCAGAGCTCGCGTGAATATTCCTGTGAGCGGCGAAGCCCAGGCCCACTACAACGGCAGAGATGAGGTTGTGAATATTCAGCGCGCTGTGTTCCAGACCCCGCAGTCCTCGACGACCGCGAGCGGAGTGCTGGGTGTCCAAAAGGGCGATCCGCTGACTAACCTGCGTGTGGACACCTCCATTCGGGACCTTGGCGAATTCGATCAGCTGCTCCAGACGCTCGGGTTCGAATCGAATGGCAAGAAGGGAAGTGCCGCGATCCCGGTGGTGTTGCACGGCGCGGTTCGATTCCATGGTGTGGCTGCCGGGCGGGTGAGCAATCTGGACGTCAAGGGACACCTGGAGGGCACCGATATCGAGGTGAAGCTGGGGACGCAGATGGATACCCAGATCGATTCTGTGGTGGCCGATGCGGACTACGCCTACGAAACCGGACTTGCTGTCGCCAGTTCGACGATCAAGCGGGGAACTGCAGTGCTGAATGCTTCGGGAACCATGAAGCCGCGGCGCATGGTCTCCCGACGCGGTGTGGTTTCTTATGTCTGGGACGACGGAGCGGCGGTGGACGCGTCGGTTGAACTTGCCAATGCTGCGGTTGCGGACCTGCTGCAGATTGCTGGCCAGAAGTATCCCGTGACCGGGACCGTCGATCTTTCAGCAAAGGTATCCGGAACGCTTGCGGCGCTGAATGGAAACGCGCAAATCACTCTCGCCAAAGGCGTGGCGTATGGCGAGCCGTATGACCTGATTCAGGTGAACGGATCGATGCAGGGAAAACAGATTGAGGCGACGCGCGCGCTGGTATCTCTGCACGGAATGCAGATCACCGGTAACGGGGGATACAACCTGGACACCAAGCAGGTTCATGGGCATGTCGAAGGGCGCAACCTAGTACTTTCGAAGTTCGCGACCGTGCAGAAAGCAAGGCCCAACGCGGACGCGACTCTGACGCTGGTGGCCGATGCAAACGGCACAATCGAGCAGCCGGGGTTGAAAGCGAATGTCACGCTATCCAAAGTTGTGGTGGATGGTTCCTCGGTGGGCGAACTGGGGGCGGAGATCCACAGCGAGGGATCGCTGCTGAAGTACACGGCACAATCGACGCTGATCGGAACGAAGATCGATGCGGAGGGGCAGACACAGCTTACGGGCAACTTCGACACCCAGGCCAAGCTGACGCTTGCTGGGCTGGACGTGGGCAAAGCAATGGATCTCTTCAGCCCGAGTTCCACGCTGAAAGCGCAGTCAGCAATCGGCGGTATCGTCACGGTGAATGGACCGCTGAAAACTCCTACGGCGTTGAGCGGGACGGCTGAGCTGAACAACTTCAACGTGAAGCTGCAGGGGATTGAGCTTACGAGCGCGGGTCCGGTGCGCGCGAGCCTGCATAACGGCCTGCTGTCTCTGGATGCAGTTCACATCACCGGTCCGGACACCGATCTGCATGCCGGGGGCACACTGCAGGCGTTCGGAGCGACGGATCCAAATGGCGGCGCTCTGAACGTGCATGCGGAAGGCACCGTAAGCGTGGCACTGGCACATACCTTCGATCCGAACCTGCTCTCCAGCGGCAAGGTGCAGTTTACGGTGGCGGCTGGAGGCAGGATGAAGAAGCCCGACCTGAGCGGGCGGGTCCTGATCCAGAACGTTAATCTTGCGATTGACGGTATTCCGAACGGGCTTAGTAACCTGAACGGCTCGCTTGTGTTTACGCAGAACCGGCTACAGGTGGAAAACCTGGTGGGAACTACAGGCGGGGGCCAAGTGAAGGTGGGTGGCTTTCTGACCTTGAAGAACGGGCTGTTCGCGGACCTGACGGCGACCGGCGATGCCGTCCGCGTGCGGCTGTATGGATTGAGCACCACGGCGGGCATCAACATGCACCTGCAGGGCGGTCCGGAAAACCTCCTGCTCAGCGGCAATGTGCTGATCACACGATTCGAAGTAGGACCGGATGTCGATTTCGCGGCGTTCTCTTCCGCGGGCGGAGTGAGCGCGCCACCTGATCCCACTTCGATTTCCAACAAGATTTCGATAAATGTGCACGTGCAGAGCTCTCCGCAGATGGATTTCCAGAATTCGTACGCGAAGCTGGCCGGAACGGTGGATCTGACGGTGCGGGGCACGGTCGCCGAGCCGGCGATCCTGGGGCGCATCCGGATCACCTATGGCCAGGCTACGTTTGCAGGAACCACGTACGAGCTGCAGCGCGGCGACATTTATTTCAGCAATCCGGTGCGGATTGATCCCATCATCGACATCGATGCGACGACGCGGGTGGAGAACTACGACGTCACGGTGGGGCTGCAGGGCACGATGAGCAACCTGAAGCCGACGTACCGCTCGGAGCCGCCGCTGACGCAGACCGACATCTTCCAGTTGCTGGCGTTGGGCCGGACGCAGGAGGAGGCGTCAATCAACACAACGCAGGCGACTCAACGAGGTGAGGACCCGACGACCAGCGCTTTGCTGGGCGGGGCGCTCAACGCGACCGTCAGCAATCGCGTGGGTAAGCTGTTTGGCGGCGGCACGGTCAAGATCGATCCGGCATTTATGGGGTCGCTCGGCAACTCGACTGCGCGGATCACGGTACAGAAGCAGCTCTCGCGCCAGCTCAGCGTTACCTATGCCACCAATGTGAACTCGACAGCGCAGCCGCTATTGCAAGCGCAGTATGACCTAACTCCGAACGTTTCGCTGGTGGTGAGCCGGGATGAAACCGGGGTGTTCAGTGTGCTGTACAAGATTCGCAAGCGGTATCGCTAGTGCCTCGCCTGGTAGGAGTAAGGCCTGAGAGTTTTACTCGCGAAATTGCGAAAACAAAGTAGTTAGTAGCAGCAACAAACAGGGGGAGTCCTGCCGTCGAGCAGGGCTTCCTTGTTTGCTTCTCCATCGTCGTTGTGCCCAATCACGGGTAGATCCATGGCATAAAAATTTCATCTGAAATCAAATGAGATACGTGCACTGGGACTTGGCAACTTTTTGCCGATCCGACGGTTAAAACATAGTAGAGATTTCGGAATTCGCCGTGGCTGGGTGGACATCCACGGCAAGGGAGGGGGCATCCGTGTAAATGGGATCAGAACGGTTTGAAAAGAAGTGAGTTCTGCGCTGAAGCAGATTTTTTTGAGGAGAATTGGTCATGATTAGTGACGTTTTCAACAAAGCGAAGCTAGGCGCGCTGGGGGCTGCTTTGCTTGGGGTCGTACTTGCAGTTCCGGCGCAGGTTGCAGTTGCACAGAACGGCTATAAGGACGCGGGAATGGAAGCGAACATTCACAAAGCACTGGATCATAAGCGCTTCAGTGGTGTGCATGCGTCGGTCCAGAACGGAGTCGTGGTCTTGACGGGCACAGTTGAGAACTATGCGGACAAAGAGGAGTCAGACCGCCGCGTTCACAGAGTGGACCACGTGAAAGGTGTGGATAACGAGATCCAGGTGGGCCGCGCAGGAATGGCGTCGGTCAACGACATCGAGCTGCGTAATAAGCTGGCCAAACAGCTGGCGTATGACCGGGTTGGCTACGGCACGACGGCGTTCAACAACATCAACATCGAGGTCCACAACGGAGTCGTCACGCTGAGCGGCACAGTGTACGGGCCGACGGACAAGGACTCGGCGATCAGCCTGGTTTCCCATACGCCGGGAGTGCGCGACGTGGTGGACAACCTGGAAGTGGCACCGGTATCGCCGATGGACGACCAACTGAGGCTGCGGCTTGCCCGTGCGATTTACGGGGCTCCTTCCTTGCAGCGCTATTCGCTAGACCCGGCGCGGCCGATTCGCATTACGGTGGTGAACGGCAACGTGACGTTGTCCGGCGTGGTAGACAACAAGATGGATAAGGATATAGCCGGAATTCAGGCCAATACGGTTCCGGGCGTCTTTAAGGTCACCAATGATCTCCAGGTGGCTGGAGGCAAAGAGGCCGATCACAGTCATGATCACGGCCACTGATCGCTAAGTTGTTGCTGGCGGACAATAAAGGCCGCGTAATGCTCGAGGGTTGAGCAGGCGCGGCCTTTGTGCTGCCTTCCGGTAGGATACGTAGAGCCATGCAGAATGCCTTGAAAAGCACGCGCCTGACACTGGAGATGATCAAGTGGGAGCACTCAGTGTTTGCGCTTCCGTTCGCGTTGACCGGCGCGGTGCTCGCGGCGCAGGGCTGGCCTCCGGCTCGGGTGCTGCTGTGGATTGTGGTGTGCATGATCTCGGCGCGCTCGGCGGCAATGGCATTCAATCGCCTAGTGGACGCACGGCTGGACGCCGAGAATCCGCGCACGGCGATGCGCGCACTGCCCGCGGGGTTGCTGAGCCAGGGATTCGTGGCCGGATTCGTCGTGATTTCGAGTGGAGTGTTTTTCCTCGGCGCGGCGATGCTGAATCCGCTGACGCTGCGGCTAGCTCCAGCGGCGCTGGCAGTGGTGCTGGCATACAGCTACATGAAGCGGGTGACGCGGTGGTCGCATCTAGTGCTGGGACTGGCGCTAGGCATTGCTCCGTCGGCGGCCTGGATTGCGGTGCGAGGTTCGCTGGATTGGCGGATCGCAGTGCTGTCGGCGGCGGTGCTGCTGTGGGTGGCGGGTTTTGACGTGCTGTACGCGTGCCAGGACTACGAGCATGATCGCAAGGTGGGGCTGAACTCGGTCCCCCAGGCATTCGGGATGGGGCGTGCATTCTGGATTGCGCGCGGGATGCACCTGGCGATGCTGCTGCTGCTGCTGTGGCTGGTGCGGCTGTTTGCGCTGGGCGTGATCGCGTATGTGGGCGTGGGAGTGGTGGCGGCACTGCTGGGATACGAACACAGCATCGTTTCACCGAAGGATCTGCGGCGGATGAATGCGGCGTTCTTTACGCTCAACGGCGTGATCTCGGTGGCTTTCTTTTGCTTCTTTGCGGCGGATGTTCTGCTGCGGAGATAGCACGGAACTTGACGTGAAAGTGTGATGTGCGCCGGCCATGCGGAGCGTTAGGCTGGCGACATGAAGCTGCTTCGCAGGCGAGTGCGTGGTTTTTTTGCGCTGCAGACGATCCTGATGCTTGTGACGGGAAGCATGAAGCTGACCGGCCCATTTTCCCGAGATAAGGTGAGCTTCGCATCGGCCCATTTTTCTGCGGCGCTAATGTTCCTAGGAGCGTGGTGGACGACTCGGAAGCCGAGCCCTTACCGGAATCCGTGGGCGATGTCGGCGAGCCTGATCTGCGTAGCGATGGGCGCGTATATCGCCTGGGCGGCGCACGTGCGCGGAAACTTTTCGCAGAGTGGCTGGCTTTCCATGATCCTGGGCTTAGCGGGGCTGTATCTGTACTCGCAAGGTGGAAGGCGGGAGGGAATTGCCAGTTGTTAGTCGGAAGTGCAACTTGAACTGCAACTGCAAAGGCAACGGTTAAAGGCATTGTCGCTGGGGCGGGGATCTACAAGAGCGAACGAATTGCAATGAATTTTCAGGCCGATGGCGAGGATCTAAACGGGCGGCTGAACGTTCTGGATCTCAACGGGCTTTTCTCAGGGAATGCCATTGCACCCGGCCGCAGCTTCAGCGTTCGGCTGGACATAAGCTTCTGATCGGCCGTCCTTCGATACACTGGTAGGCGAATGTCTACGCAAATTGTTCGGCCTGCACGCAGCTTCCAGGGATCGCTGGTGATCCCGGGGGACAAGTCCATCTCGCACCGGTATGCCATGTTGGCGGGGCTGGCGGAGGGTACCTCCCGGTTGTCGAATTTTTCGAGCGGCGCCGATCCTCACTCCACGTTGGGGTGCATGGAGGCGCTAGGGGCGAAGGTGGTGAAGACCGGGGGGGAGCCCGGGTCGACGATCGAAGTGACGGGAGTCGGCGGTGCGTTTCACCAACCAATCGAGGCGTTGGACTGCGGCAACTCAGGATCGACGATGCGCATGCTGGCGGGGTTGATTGCCGCGCATCCGCACAGGTTTACTCTGGTGGGCGACCACTCGCTGACGATGCGACCGATGGAGCGAATCCGCGGGCCGCTGAGCCAGATGGGAGCGCGGATCGATCTGGTGGATGGGCATGGGCCCATGACGATTCACGGCGGGCCGCTGCATGCGATCGACTTTACGACACCGATCCCTTCTGCACAGGTGAAAACCGCGGTGCTGTTCGCCGGGCTGCAGGCGGAGGGAACGACGAGGCTGACCGAGGCGATTCGGACGCGGGACCATAGCGAGCATGCGCTGAAGGCTTTTGGAGCGACGCTGACTCGGACGGCGAGTGAGCCGGACAAGCCGGCGACACTTGCGGTTGCGGGCGGCCAGAAGCTCAAGGCAGTGGACGCGACGGTGCCCGGAGATATTTCTTCGGCTGCGTTCTTCCTGTGCGCGGCGCTGTTGTTTGAGGACTCGAACCTTGTGCTGGACTCAATTGGCATGAATCCGACACGGGCGTCGCTGCTGGATGTGATTACGGCGCTGGGGGGGAAAATCAAAGTGCTGACGGTGGAGGAGCGGCATGGCGAACTGATCGGAAGCATTCAGGTGAATCGGGCCGAGGCATCGGTTGTAAAAAGTGAGCCGTTCGAAATCAGCGGCGCGTTGACGGCGCAGGTGATTGACGAGCTGCCGGTGCTGGCTGCGATTGCGCCGTACACGCGGGGGGGGCTGACGATCCGGGGCGCGCAGGAGCTGCGGGTGAAGGAGTCCGATCGCATTGCACTGGCGGTGCGGAATCTACGGGCGATGGGTGCGGAGGTGACGGAGCGGCCCGACGGGATGGAGATTCCGGGAGGACAGCGGCTGCATGGAGCGAGCATCGACTCCGGGACGGATCACAGGATTGCCATGGCTTTTGCGATTGCGGCGCTGCGGGCCGAAGGCGAGACAGAGATCTGCGGCGCTGAGGCAGCGGCGATTTCATTTCCGGAGTTTTTTGCCAGCCTGGATTCGCTTGCGCAGCGCTGACTCCAATGCAGCTCGCAGACTCCAGGCCGATCGTCATCTCTGAAATAGAGCAGCTGGGCGGAGCGGAGCGGAGTGTGCTGGCGCTGCTGCGCTGGCTGCACCAAAGAGCCCTGTCGGCATATGTACTTACATACCGGGACCACTGTGGGCTGGCGCGGTTTGCGCCGCATCCGATCGAAGTAGTGGAACTGAAGGCCACAGGAGCACGGAGCCGCATTGCGGCGTTGCGAGCGCACTTTCGGGCACGCCCGCAGAATGCGCCGCGTCCGCTGCTCTCCGGGTATCAGCCGGCGCTCCATGCGACGCTGGCGGGGATGCGGGGTTTCCACGACCTGATGCACGATACGCCGACGCTGTTTGCCGATCCGGCGAGCCGGGCGTGGCGGAGCAACCTCCGGCTGGCGGTGTCGAACCGTGTGGTAGGGGCGGGCCTGCGCAGCGGAGGCAACACCATCGTGACCAGCGAGTACCTGCGTGAGGAGTGCCGCAGAGATTTCGGGGTGGAGGCGCACGTGGTACGCATGGGTGGGATGGCGGACCCGGAAATTGAGTTTCGGCCGCATAGAGTAACGGATGAGCTGCGCATGCTCTCGGTGAGCCGAATCGAGCCGAATAAACGGATCGACTGGATACTGCGTGGGCTCGCAGCACTGGAGGCTTCGCCGACTCCGCTGTCGTCGCGGATTCAATGGCGGCTGGATCTGGTGGGGAAGGGGTCGATGTTGGGCGAACTGACCGCAATGGCGGGGGCGCTGGGCATTGGAGAGCGGGTGAAGTTCCACGGCTTTGTTTCGGATACGGAGCTCGAGGAGCTGTATGCGGGCTCTCACCTCTTTCTGATACCGGCGGTTCAGGGATACGGTATTCCGGCGATTGAGAGCCTGCAGCGCGGGATTCCGGTCTTGCTGCATCGGGAGTCCGGGGTGTCGGACATTCTGCGGGAGACTCCCTGGGCGACGGTGATGGACGGAGGCGAGAGGGAGATGCCGGGTGCCTTGAGCCAGGCAATCGATGGGGTGCTGGGCGGGCGCTATCTCATAGAGGCGCTGCCTGAGTTGCCGACCGAGGATGCCTGGGCGGAGGAGGTTGCGCTGCTGTGCGGGTGGGTGGATGCGGGGGGACAGGAGCGATAGGCAATCCTATGGCTGTTGCCTCGCATCCCATGCTAGTGAATCGATGTCCACGATAAAGAAGGAACGCCTCCTTACCTTGCCTAAATCCCAGACAATTCCAAAGCACAAGAGAGAAAAGAAGCAGATCGACATTGCGGCGGCTGCGAAGAAGCTTCTCGGATTTCCATCTCTGCGGCCCGGGCAGGGAGATGCGATCCTGGCGCTGCTAGAGGGGTGGGATGTCCTGGTGGTGCAGCCGACGGGCTCCGGAAAGTCTGCCATTTACCAGATCGGCGGAGATCTGATGGACGGAGCGACCGTGATCGTTTCGCCGCTGATCGCTCTGCAGAAAGATCAGGCGGACTCGATTGAGTCGGAGCGAAAGCTGCGCGATGCAGTGGTGCTGAATTCCACCCAGAGCGTGAGTGAGCATCGCGAGACCATGGAGCAGATTGAAGCAGGTCGGGCACGGTATATCTTTTTAGCGCCGGAACAGCTCCGCAAGCAGGAGACGATGGAGACTCTGGAGCGCGGTGGTATTGTGCTGTTCGTGGTGGACGAGGCGCATTGCGTCAGCCAGTGGGGGCACGACTTCCGGCCGGACTACCTGCAGATTTCCGCTGCGATCGAGGCGCTGGATCACCCTCCGGTTCTGGCGATGACGGCGACTGCTTCGAGCCGGGTGCGTGAGGAGATCGTCGAGCAGTTGGGGATGAAGAAGCCGAAAGTGATGGTGCAGGGATTTGACCGGCCCAATATCTCGCTGCGGGTGGACTCGTTCGGCACGGAAGATGAGAAGCTTGAGGCGGTATTGCGCAGAGTGGCGTACGCGGAAACCCCGGGGATTGTGTATGTCGCAACCCACAAACACTCGGAGACGCTTGCCGAAGAGCTGAAGCAGAGGGAGATTGACGCGGTCTGTTACCACGGAGGCATGAAGGCCAAGGATCGTGAGGCGATCCAGAATAGGTTCATGGACGGTGATGCTCGCGTAATCGTAGCTACGAACGCGTTCGGCATGGGGGTCGATAAGCCGGACATCCGGTTTGTTTACCATGCGGACGTCAGTGAATCGCTAGACAGCTATTACCAGGAGATTGGGCGAGCCGGGCGCGATGGCGAGCCGGCAGAGGCCGTGTTGTTCTACCGTCCGGGAGATGTGGGGTCGCAAAGATACAAGTCGGGAAATGGTAAGTCCGACAGCACCGAACTGGAAGAAGTGGTGCGTGCGCTGGTGGAGCAGGACGGCACGGCAAGCCTCGAGGAGCTGGTCGCGAAGACGTCCATTGCGTCACGAAAGATGATCAGCACGTTGCATGTGCTGGAAGAGACAGGCACGGTCGAGCAGACTGTCAATGGGGAATTCCGGATTGCGACTGAGCAATCCATTGAGGAGATATCCCAAGCGGCGACGGAGGCTCTGGAGCAGCAAAAGGAACTGCGGAAGGACCGGCTCGAGCATATGAAGCTGTATGCAGAGCAGCGGAGTTGCAGGCGGGAGGCTCTATTGCGGTATTTCGGAGATGAATACGAAGGACCCTGCGGGAACTGCGACATCTGCGAGGCCGCAGGCGTGAAGGCGGCCGCTTAGCCAGGCTGCATTACATCTTGTAGTGGCCCATATCGTCATCGTTCAGGTTTTCAAGCCAGCGGCGCATCTCTTCGCTGTCGCCCTTCTGCGAACCATCGACGACCTGCTTTGCGTTTTCCAAGACACTTCGATGGGCAAAGATGGGGCAGTCCCAGCGAAGCGCGAGAGCGATGGCGTCGGAAGGACGGGAGTCAAGGGCGACGGTCTGGCCGTTCTGCTCCATCCAGATGACTGCGTAAAAGGTGTCTTCGCGCAGTTCCGATACAACGATCTTGTTGACCACTGCGTTGAGGCCGCGGGCCATGTTGCGCATAAGGTCGTGAGTCATGGGACGTGGTGTGGCGCTCTTTTCGAGTTCGAGCGCGATGGCGTTTGCCTCGAAGATGCCTACCCAGATGGGAAGCACGGTATCGCTGGCGACATCCTTGAGGACGACGATGGGCATGTTGGTGACCGGATCGATCATAAGGCCGCGGATTTGCATTTCAACTTCCACGTTGGCCGGTCTGACCTGCTCGCCCGTCTTCATTCTGCCGCCGCTGCTTCGCCTACGAGGCTGTTGGGAAAAGTTTGCGTGATCCTCACAGACCTGTAGCTTGCAACTGCCGGAAGAATGGGCTGCGCGGTGGTGAAGTTGACGGTCTTATTCTGCGAACTGCGGCCGATGACCTGAGCGCGGGTAGAATTGTGGCCTTCGACCATGACTTCCATGGTGGTGCCTAAATGCTTCGCGTAATTCCGGCGCTGAATTTCACGCTGACGGTCCAGCAGAATCTGCAAGCGGCGGGACTTCTCTTCTTCCGGGATGGAATCTGCCATGCCGATGGACGGGGTGTTGGGACGCGGAGAGTATTTGAACGCGAAGACACCGTCGTACTGCACTTCGTCGAGCAGGGTCGCGGTGTCCTCAAGGTCCTGATCGGTTTCTCCCGGGAAGCCGACGATAATGTCCGTGGTGATGCTGATGTCACGCTTCGCGGCTTTCATCCAGGAGATGCGCTCGAGGTACCACTCACGCGTGTACTCCCGAGCCATGGCGCGGAGGACGGCGGTGGAGCCGGACTGCACGGGAAGATGGACGTGGTCGCAGAGTGACGGGATGGAATCGATGGCCTGCACGATCTCGCGCGTGAAGTCGCGCGGATGTGAGGTGGTAAAACGCACGCGGCGGATTCCGGGGACCTGGCCAACCGCGGCCAGCAGCTCGGCAAAGGTCATCCTGCCGCTGGGGTCGCGGTAGGAGTTGACGTTCTGCCCCAGGAGCTGAATCTCGGTGAAGCCACTGTCGGCGATGCGGCGTGCCTCGGCCAGTACGGAATCGGATCCGCGGCTGCGTTCTTTGCCGCGAGTATAGGGAACAACGCAGTAGGCGCAGAATTTGTCGCACCCCTCAACGATGGTGATGTAGGCGCGGTGAGGATTGGTACGTGCGGTGAACTCTGTATCGAAGGTCTCTTCGGTCTGCCGATCATCGAGGCCGGTGATGCGCTTCTCGCCGGACTCGAGACGAACCAGCATCTGGGGAAGATTGCGATATGAGGCTGAGCCGCTGACCAGTGAGACATAGGGGGCGCGGTCAAAGATCTTCTCGCCTTCCTGCTGTGCCACGCATCCGAGAACGGCAAACTTCTTGCCCTCCCCGCTGAGCCGCTTGTACTCGTTCAGACGATGGAAGACCTTCTGCTCGGCCTTGTCGCGGATGGAGCAGGTGTTGTAAAGGATCAGCCCGGCGTCGTCCTCGTTCTCCACCCGCTGATAGCCTTCATGCTCCAGCGTCCCGATCACCTTTTCGGAGTCGTGGGCGTTCATCTGGCAGCCGAAGGTCTCAATGTAGAAGGTCTTGCTCACGTCTTCAGTATCTCCCGGAATGGTAGGTGAAGGCTACCGGTGAGACGGCTTGCTCTGCCTCAAGGGCTCGACCACGGCAGACATATCGGATTCTCCGTATCCCTGCGCAATGGCTTGCTGGAATCTCTGCCGGGCAGTTTGGCAGGTGCTCAACTCGACGCCGCTGCGGGCCGATTCCTGTTCGGCGTAGGCAAGGTCTTTTTCCAGAAGGCGCAGGAGGAAGTTGACCTCATAGTTTTGCGCCTCCATGCGAGCGGAGAGGCCGTTGACCAGCGGGCTGCCGGGTGCGCCTGACCGAAGCACCTGGAGCGCCCGGGTGCAATCGAGGCCACTGTGCTCGATCCAGGCGAGGGCCTCAGCCAGCGAGGCAAGCTGGACGCCGCAGAGGAAGTTGTTGATCAGCTTCATCCTGGCTCCGCTGCCGACGGGGCCGAGATGAACGATCTCCTTGCCAAGAGCTTTCAAGACCGGAGTTGCTTTAGTAAGCGTCGCTTCTTCCCCACCGACCAGGAATGTGAGCTGAGCAGTGGCAGCTTGGACACGGCTTCCGGTGACCGGCGCATCCAGGAAGGCGAGGGAATGGGCGGCCGCGGAGGTGGCGAGCTCGTTGACCCACTCCGGAGTGACAGTGCTGGATTCGATGATGACGGTGCCGGGGGCACAGGCAGGCAGGGCTCCATCTTGTCCGAGCCAGACGGAGCGGGAGGCATTGTCGTCGGCGAGCATGCTGATTACAAAGCCGGAGCCTTTGACCGCTTCTGCCGGAGTGGCGCCAATCTGCGCTCCTGCGCTGCGCATCGGCTCGGCCTTCTCGTGGCTGCGGTTGTATACCGTCACTTGGAAGCCCGCTTTGAGTAGATTCGCGGCCATTCCGCCGCCCATCGTTCCGAGGCCCAGAACTGTCACTTGTTTTTCCATTTCTCTCTTCAACCTCTCAGGTTTGCTCTTGAGGGCACTCTATCAAACCTCTTGCACGTCTAGCCCGAGTGCATCTTATGGAGGGATGATCGAGGAGCTTTATGGCTGGCCGTTCTGATGAGATGAGTGCTGCACCCTTCGTCCCGGAGGAGCGCTCGATCCCTATTCTGGCGGAGGCGGTACAGAAGTGCCGTGGATGCGAGCTTTACCGGGATGCCACGCAGGCGGTGTTCGGGGAGATCGATGCTGGGGCGTCGAAGCAGAGGTCCGGGGTGGCGATCATGATCGTGGGAGAGCAGCCGGGAGATCAGGAGGACCGACAGGGGCGACCGTTTGTGGGGCCGGCGGGCAAGTTGCTGGATGCGTGCCTGGAGGAAGCGGGGATCGATCGCAATCGCGTGTACGTGACCAACGCTGTGAAACACTTCAAGTGGGAGCCACGTGGGAAGCTGCGCATTCATAAGAAGCCAAGTGCGCGGGAGATTCGCGCCTGCCGTCCATGGCTGAACGCGGAGGTAGAGGCTGTGAAGCCGCGGCTTATCGTGTGTCTGGGGGCAACGGCGGCGCAGGGACTGCTGGGATCAGGCTTCAAAATTACGCAGGAGCACGGAAAGCTGCAGCAGGCGACAGGGCTTCCGCCGATTCTGGCTACTCTGCACCCTTCAGCTATTTTGCGGGCTCCGTCGGACGAGGATCGCCACCGGCAGCGAGTCAGTTTTGTGGAGGACCTCCGTGAGGCGGCACGGTTTGCGGACGGGGTGAGCAAGCAGAGGCGTAAGACTGTGCAAGAATAGCCGCATGTTCGCAGCGAGCCGGAACAGGCAGGCGCGCCGATTGTTTGCGCTGACCATTGCGGCGGTCCTGCTCTCGCTGGTGCTGCTGGCGAAATACGGACGCCATCCGGATACGGCGACGCTTCAAATCCTGCATCATGCTGTGACGTCGCCGGTGGGGACGGACTCCACCTACTACATGCAGATGGGCGAGCAGGCATTTAATGGCTCGTCGCAGTTGATCTATCGCGATCTGTTCTTCACCCAACATCAGAAATTTATCTATCCGCCCTCCTCGTTGTTCCTATTGCGCGTTCTTGGTGCGGGTGGACGGTTGCACGTCTCAAGCGATACGGCGCTAATGGTGCTGCTGGTAGTGAGCTGGATTGGCGTTCTTGCCTTGGCGGTGTGGCTGTACCGGATTGAGAGCGGCTCCTCTTCCGTAGCGGAGAGCGCGTGCGTTGTTCTGCTGGGAGTGCTGTTTCTGCCGATCGCGGAGGCGCTTTATCGAGGGCAGGTTCAACTGCTCCTCACATGCCTGTGGGGAGCTGCGGTTCTGCTCTGGATGCGAGGCAGGCCGGGGTGGTCGGGTTTTGTGATTGCGTTGACGTGCGCATTCAAGCCGCAACTGGGAGTCTTTCTTTTGTGGGGGCTGCTGCGGCGGAAGTGGCGATTTACCACTGCGCTCGCAGGTGCTGGCTTCGTGATTGCTGCGGTTTCGGTTCTACACTATGGTCTGCGCAATCACCTGGATTACCTGCAGGTGCTGAGTTACTTGGCACGCCACGGGGAGGCGCTGTGGGCGAACCAGAGCTTCAATGGGCTGCTGAACCGGCTGCTGCGGAATGGCGACGCGATGTCTTGGAACCCGACGGTTTACCCGCCGTATGTTCCGGTGATTTTCGTGTTGAGTACGGCTTTGTCGCTGCTGTTGCTGGCGGATGCACTGGTGGCGCCCTGGTTTTGGAAGTGGCAGGGAACGGCAGCGGATTTTCTCTTGCTCGGATGCAGCTCAGTGCTAATTTCGCCGATTGCGTGGGAGCATCACTACGGATACTTCTTCTTTCTTATCGTCTTCCTGCTGGCACGAGCGGGGACACTGACGACGATGAGATGGGGCGTCCTTGCGGCATGCCTGCTGATTATGGCGAACCGGCTGCCGCCACTGGACCACAGGATGAGCGGCGGCATCAGCCTGGTGAGTTCCTACCTGCTGTATGCGGGCCTGGCATTGCTGATTCTCCTGGGGGTGGAGCAACGCCGGCGTGCAGAGCTGCACGTGTGAGGCGGATTCATCTGGACTGAACTGGAAAGTCCAGCCCGGCAGCGGCAGCGATTCGGGTATCGCGTTCTGTTGCGGCGGGGTTTTGCTCGGCTGCAGGAATCCACTCGATTTTGTAAAGCGTTTGCTGCCGGTGGGCATTGCCGGTGTAGGCAAAGCCATTCTGCCAAAGGACGGGGTCGGCGCCTACGGTGTGAATGGGGATAAGGCGAAGCGCCGGGTTGTGCAGCAGATTGAGCAGGTCGCCAAAATGGGTGTCGGTACCGGTGTGAGGCAGGATGACGTACTGAATGCCGCGTTCGGCTAGGTAATCAGGGACACGGCGCTGAACGAGATAGGGCAGGTAATTGCGATCAACCAGTCCACCGAGGTCAATCAAATGAATGTGTGCGTAGTAGCCGATGGCGCCGATGTCGAAAACGGCGATCGGGGTGCCCGGCGGGTAGTTCTGATTGATCCAGTGAGCGAGTTTCACATGAGTGGAGTTGATGGTGACAATACTGTCGTGGAGCGCGGATTTCCAGCGTGGAAGAGTGAAGCCGGTGATGATGGCAAAAACAAAGAGTGAGCCCCAGGCGAGGACATCCGCAAAGAGTGGCTTGCGAGCCCAGGTAAGAGCGAGTCTGCCAAGAGCCATAACGCCGATCGCCACCAGAGGGGGAAACAGCAGCAGGACAAAAGGCTGGTAGCGGCCTCCGTGGCCGGGTTCAGGCAGCGTGACACAGTAGGCGACGTAGTCCAGCACGGCCCAGGCACAGACAGCGGAGAGGCGGCTCGGCATTCGGAGCAGGAGCGCGAACAATCCTATGAAGGATAGAAGGACAAAGCAGGTGACCACCCACCCCGTGTGGGTGTGGAAGAAGTGGTGGGCAAGGATGTCCTTGTAAGTATTCAGGATGAGGCCGCGGAAGCTAGATCGGCCGACATGCAGGGTCTCCTGGCCGGAGTACATGTAACGGCGGCCACGCAGGGTCATGGGAAGCAGGGATCCGGAGGTCTTCAGATTCAGCAGGAGCGACGGTAGAAAAAGC
>Ga0068855_100004980_pt1 | contig 16205 bp, 11 predicted proteins | sample KBSCornC52_FD_66592 | JGI IMG/M metagenome (GOLD analysis project Ga0068855, IMG submission 66592) | Corn rhizosphere microbial communities from Kellogg Biological Station, Michigan, USA - KBS Corn C5-2 | ecosystem: Host-associated > Plants > Roots > Rhizosphere > Soil ...
GGCTACGACCAGTGGGCGAGCGCGAAGGAGTTCCCGCCGCATCTCGCGACGATCGTGCCGGTCGCGTCGCCGAAGCCGGGCGTCGACTACCCGATGCAGCACAACATGTTCTACTCCTACGACACGCAGTGGCTGACCCTGGTCAGCGGGCACGCGTCGCAGGAAGGCATCTTCGGCGACAGCGCGTTCTGGGCGGCGCAGTACAAGCGCTGGTTCGACGCGCATGCGCCGTTCAAGGAACTGGACCGCTACATCGGCAATCCGTCGCCGCATTTCCAGAGCTGGGTTTCCCATCCGATGCAGGACGCGTACTGGGACAGCTTCAATCCCACGGCGGAGCAATACGCGAAGCTCGCGCTGCCGATCCTCTCGGTGTGCGGCCAGTACGACGGCGACCAGCCGGGCGCGCTCGCGTTCTACGACGACCACATGCGTTTCGGTTCGGCCGAGGCGAAGGCGAAGCACTACCTGGTCATCGGTCCCTGGGACCACGCCGGCACGCGCACGCCGAAGGCAGAAGTCGGCGGTCTCAAGTTCGGACCGGCCGCGCTGGTCGACATGAATGCCTTGCACAAGGCGTGGTACGACTGGACCATGAAGGGTGCCGGCAAACCGGAATTCCTCAAGGACAAGGTCGCGTTCTACGTCACCGGCGAGGAAGCCTGGCGCTATGCGCCGACGCTGCAGGCGGTCACCGCGCACGATGACACCTGGTACCTCGACTCGGTCGCATCGCGCGCGAACGACGTGTTCGCGGCCGGCGACCTGCAACGCGCCAAGCCCGCGGGCAAGCCCGATCGTTACGTCTACGACCCGCTCGACACCAGCTCGGCCGCGTGGGAGCAGGAGGATGTGCCGAACGCGTTGACCGACCAGCGTGGGGCGATGCTGTATTCGGGCAAGGCGTTGTACTACCACTCGCCGCCGTTCGGCGCGGATATCGACGTCGCCGGCTTTTTCAAGTTGTCGGCATGGATCTCGCTCGACCAGCCCGACACCGATATCATGGTCGGGCTCGCCGAGATCAAGGCGGATGGCAGCAGCGTGTTCCTCAGCAGTGATTCACTGCGCGCGCGTTACCGCAAGAGCCTGCGCGAGGCCGAACCGGTCAAGCCGGGCGCGATCGAACGCTACGACTTCTCGCGCTTCAGCTTCGTCGCCCGTCGCATCGCCAAGGGCAGTCGCCTGCGACTGATGATCGCGCCGATGAACTCGATGTACGCCGAGAAGAACTACAACGCGGGAGGCGTGGTCGCCGAGGAATCCGGCAAGGACGCGCGCAAGGTCACGGTCACGCTCTACCACGACGCCACGCATCCGACGGCATTGGCGATGCCGATTGCGGCGAAGTCGTCGGTGGCACCGTAGATCGTTGACAGGTGCACTGTGGATCGTGCTGGCACAGGATTGCTCGATCCGCGTTCTCCGCGTTGATCCGCGGCCTTGAACTGGATTCCCCATGACAGCTGCTAGCTACGATCTGGTCGTCCTCGGCGCGGGCTCCGCCGGTATCGCGATGGCGGTGCGTTCCGCGCGCCACGGTGCGAAGGTCGCGTTGATCGAACCCGGTCCCGTCGGCGGCACCTGCGTCAACGTCGGTTGTGTGCCGAAGAAGGCGATGTGGCTCGCGGCGGAGCTGGCCGAGGCGCAGCAACTCGCGCGCGACGTCGGTTTCGATTCGCGACCTGGTGCATTGCACTGGCCGACCTTCATCGAGCGGCGCAGCGGCTACATCGACAACATCCACGCGAGCTATCGCAGGCGTTTCGACGAACTCGGTATCGAACTGATGGAGGGACATGGTCGCTTCCTCGCGCCGGACCGCATCGGCGTCGGTGATCGCGAACTCGCCGCCGGTCGCGTGTTGATCGCGACCGGTGCACGGTCACGCCGCGAAGCGATTCCCGGTGGCGAACTCGGCATCGATTCGGATGGTTTCTTCGCGTTGCGCGCCTGTCCGCGTCGAGTCGCGGTCGTCGGCAGCGGCTACATCGCGGTCGAACTCGCCGGCGTACTGCGGGCGCTCGGTGCCGAGGTCGTCGTGTTCGCGCGTGGCGGCCACCTGCTGCGGGCGTTCGACCAGGAGCTCGGCGAAGGTCTCGCGCAGGCCATGCAGGCACGCGGAATCACGCTCGCATTCGGGCGCACGCCCGCGAACGTCACGCGCGGATCTTCGGGCTACGCGTTGCATTTCGCCGATGGCAGCGTCGAGGAGGGTTTCGACGAGCTGATCTGGGCGACCGGGCGCGATCCGGCGACCAATGGCTTCGCGCTCGAGAAAGCCGGCGTATTGCTCGACGCGAAGGGCTTCGTCGCGACCGATGAATGGCAGGACACGAATGTGCCGAACATCCACGCGGTCGGCGACGTCACCGGTCGCCTCGCCTTGACGCCTGTCGCGGTCGCTGCGTCGCGACGCCTCGCCGATCGCGTGTTCGGCGGCAAGGCCGATTCAAGACTCGACTACGCAAACGTGCCGACCGTGGTGTTCTCGCATCCCCCGATCGGCACGGTCGGCCTGTCCGAGCAGGCGGCGCGCGCGCAGCACGGCGATGCGGTGACGGTCCATCGCGCCGCGTTCCGGCCGATGCTCACCGCGCTCGCGCACGGCGGCGAGCGCACGCGCATGAAACTCGTGTGCGTCGGCGCGGACGAACGCATCGTCGGCATCCACCTGATCGGCACGGCAGCCGACGAGATCCTGCAGGGTTTCGCGGTCGCGCTGAAGATGGGAGCGCGCAAGGCGGACTTCGATGCGACGGTCGCGATCCATCCGACCTCGGCCGAAGAACTGGTGCTGATGTAACGGGCGGCGCCATCACCGGCGCCGCCTGCTCGTTCAATGCCTGCGCGATGCGCCATCCGTGTCGCCGCTACCGGCATAGATTTCGACCGATAGCGCGAACGTGCGCTGCTCGCCCGGGCGCATCGCACCCACGCCGATCAGCTTGCGGTCGATCTCTTCGCCACGGTCGTTGCGGATCGACAGCACCATCGAGTATTCCCATGCTTCGGTATCGGCAGGCTGGCGCACGGTGCCTTCCACGCGCAACGCCGAGATCGCGTGTTGCGCGCGCAAGGCGGCCTCGGCCGGATCGAAGCGCAGATGGTGACGACACGACGGGCACACCGACGCGCTGGCGAGGATCGTCGCCTTGCAGTGCGGACAGACGCGCGTGACGCGCGCTCGCGGCGCATTCACGTCGCGGCGCCACTCTCCGCGCCGTTGCGACCTTTCGGCGCATTCTTGTCTTCCCATCCGAACTCGGCCTGGCCGCGCATGCGCGATCCGGCCGCGACGGTCAGCGAGCCGGCCTTGAGGTCGCCGATCAGCACGCCGCTCTGCTGCAACTCGACCTGCGCGGCAGCGTCGATGTTGCCTTCGAGTTCGCCGGCGACGGTCACCTTCTTCGCGCGCACGCCGCCGTTCAACTTCGCGTCCTTCTCGATCGTGAGGTCGCCCTGCACGTTGACGTCACCCTTGAAGCGACCGGCGATGCGCACGTGGCCGGAACCTTCGATCTTGCCTTCGATCGCGATGTCGGACGCGATCAGCGATTCCTTCGCTTCGCTGCGCTCGTTCGCGCGATGCGCCGGAGCGGGCACCGCGGCGTAGTCGACGACCGGCGCGGCTTCTCTCGCCGGAACGGACGCGGGTTCCGCCGTGAACGTCGGGGTGTCCTTCTTGGCCGAAGGTTGTTGATTGAAAATCGCCATTTCACGCACTCCGCTTCAGGGGACCCCGAGCGTAGTGCGCCAGCGCATCCTGAACCTGTGAATTGACGCACGGATTGCGCGTTAACATTTTGATGAATAACGAAAATTTTGCACGATTAACAAGTCGCCGCGAGGACTGCAACTGGATCCGCACAAGGCAGCCGGAGAACATCCGCTCTCCGGCGCCGTGCGTGGATCTAGGAAGCGATTTCGTTCACTCGGTACCGCCGATCGCCGCCTGTCCGACTTTGAAGAAAACCTCCGTGTTGTCGAACACGCCGTGGAACAGGCGCGAACCCTGGCCATATGCGGACAAGGGGATGTCGGTCGCAGTGTGCACGGCCTGGTCGCCCGGCACCTGGCCGATGATGAGCTTGCCGACGTCCTTGTTGCGCACGTTTGGGTCGACGGGCGAATCGGCAGGCGGGAACGGCTGCTGCGTGTCCCTGGTCGGGAACAGGTTCGGCAGCCAGGTCTCGTAGCGATCCGCATTCGCGCCGTAGCCGATCAGCAGCTTGCCATCGATATTCGTCGTCTGCGGATAGCCGTCGTCGGCGAGCACGTACTTCGGGAACTTCGCCGCGTCGTAGGTACCGACGACGGACGAACCTGCATCCGGATGCTCGGCGAGGGCGGCAGCGCTCAGTGCCGATGCACCGATGAGCGCCGCACCCGAGCATTCATGGTCGGCAGTGACGATGATCAGCGTATCCGGATGCTTCACCGCGAACTCCTTCGCGACCGCGATCGCGCGGTCGAACTCGAGCACTTCGAGCGGCCAGCGATCACTGTCCATCAGATGCGCCTGCTTGTCGATCGACGCACCCTCGATCATCGCGACGAAACCATTCGGGTTCTGCTCGAGCACGGCGAGCGCCGCCGTCGTCATCTCGTCGAGCATCGGCTGGTCGGGGAAGCCGAACGCGTCGACGACCGTGCGATCGCCGCGGCGACCCGCGATCTTGTCGTAGGCGACGTTCATGTTCGAGTACGCGAACAGGCCGAGCAGCTGCTTCGGCGCGCGGCCCGTCGCGACCAACTCGTCGAGCGTGGTCTTGTCGGGCGCGTAGGCGAAGCCCGCCTGCTCGAAGTCCGCGATGAGGTCGCGTTGCGGGTCGAGTGCGCCGGGGCTCGCGCGCCACGCGGTGACCACGTCATCCGGCAGCACGTAGTCGTTCGCGTTGCGGCGCTGCGAGCCGTTCGCCGGCTGCGGACTGACGCTGTTGGATTCGTTCGGCAGGAACCACTTGCGGCCGCCGCCCATCAACACCGAAAGGCCGGTGAGATCGCGGTCGTCGAGGAACTGGTCGACGATGCCGGTGCCGTTGCCGCGCGCGGACGTGTGCACCGCGTTTGCCGCGGGCGTGGCGTCGAACACATCGGCCGTGGTGACCACGCCGAGCGACTTGCCCTGCAGCGCATGCAGGTATTCGGACAGGTATTCCACGCGCGGATTGTCGAACGCGTCGAGCGTGTCGTCCGGGAACACGCCTTCCTGGTTGTTGGCGGCCTTGTTGCCGGTCACGTAGTTCTGCATGCCGGGCGCCGAGTCGGTGACGATCGAGTTCAACGAGGCGGTCATCACCATGCCGGTGTCCGGGAACGTGTCCATCGTGAGCAGGCCCTTCGCCTTGCCCTGCGCGTAGCCCTTGGCGATGATGCGCGCGGCCGTGCGATGCGCCGCGCCCATGCCGTCGCCGAGGAACACGATGATGTTTTTCGCGAGCTTGCCGGAATCCTTGTCGATGCCGACGATCTCGAAGTTGCCGATCGCGCTGACCAGGCTGCCGTCGGTCTGTACCGCGGTGACTTTCAGCTCGTGCACGCCCCGAATGCCCTTCGAGAATGCGCGCTGGGAGAGCACGGCGGTGTTGCCGGGCAGGCCGGCGACCAGCTTGCACCCTGGCTTGCCGGTCGTCTTGCCGGTGGCGGCGTCGATGCACAGAGCGGCGTCGCCGGTCTCGGTGACGACGCTCGTGCGCGCGAGGCCTTGCGGTCTATAACGATCCGTCACTGCCTGACCGTCGACGAAGAATGCGAAGTTCGTGATCGTCTGGCCGGGATCGGGTTGCACGGTGGCCTGCAGGTCGAACAACTGGCCCGGCAGGAAGCGCGCGACGACAGGTGCGTCATGGCCCGAAGCGAACAGTTCGCTGGGCGGCACCAGCCGGGAAATCGTCGCCGCGATCGTCGATGGCGAAGCACAGGCGAGGGCGACGAGCACACAGCTCGCGAGCGGGCGGCAGAACAGGGGCAATGCGGGCATGAAAACGTCTCCTGGACGCGTGATCGAAAGCAAATGTGCGGGTCGTCAGCGCTTGTGCCGCGGCGGCTCGCGCGCGAGGCGCAGCAGCGCGCGCTCGGGGCGCGCATCGAGCACGATCTGCGCGGGCACGACCCGGCCACTCGGGGCGAGTTCGGCGGCGCCGACGCGCAGCGTGCCGGTGAACTGCATCAGGCCGGGCAACCACGGCAAGGTCGCGTTGCCGGCATGCTCGAGGCGCACGAACAACGCGGTCGGCGGCAGGTCATCCGCGAGCGATTCGTCGTCGTCCTCGATGTCGACCCGGAACGGTGCGATCAGGAAACCGCCCGCGTCCGGCGTCGCGCGCCGAACCATGTAGGCGACGATGCGCACGCGCCTGCCGTCGAGCGCGCGCAGTCGATCCGTCGGCTCGAGACCCTTCGGCCCGACCGGCAGGCGGAACAGGTCGCCGAAACGGATGTCCTCGATGCCTTTCGTGGCCGGCGTGATCGCGAGTGCTTTCGGTACGTCCATCCGGACGACGCGCGCGGCGGCGGCTGCGCACGATGGCGAGGCGAGCGCTGCGGCGAACGCCAGCGACGCCACAGCGTGAAGGTAGGTGCGCATGATGTCCCCGTGCATGCGGTTTGACCGCATAGGCGGGGCACGTTAGGGACGCGGGATGACGCTTTGTTGAAGGCGGCGTGACGTGCCGGCGTCACGCCGGTGGCGCGTGTCGCGCGCCACCGGCTTTCGATTCAGATGAACCGGTACTGCGTGTGCTGCAGTGGCAGATCCACGCCGTCGCCGATCGGAATCACGTCCTCGACCGTGACGGTGCCTTTGCGCTCCTTGAACCGGACGTCGTACGGGTTGTCGCTTTCGATCAGTTGCCGGTACGCGATCGATGCGTCGACCGCGCCCGCGCCGGTGATCGAGAACGAATTGGTCTGCGCGATATTGCGCGTCGCCTGGCCGGTCCGCCCGCCGACCGCGACGGGACCGGTGCCTCCGCCGACATGTGAGCCCGTCATCGCGGCGCGCGACTGCAACCAGCGGTTGCGCGCGCGCTTGAGCGCGCTCGCATCGCCATAGGTCTTGCGCAGGTCGCGCCAGAGCGTGTTCGCGCGGGCGAACTCGTCCGAAGTCATGTCCGCGTACGCCGCGTCTCGCGCGGCGGCATAGGCCGCATCCTCGCTCCGTTCCGCAGCGAGTGCGAGCCATGCCAGGCCGAGCGCCTTGTCCTGCGGCACGCCTTCGCCCTTGGTGTACATGACGCCGAGGTTGTATTGCGCAGCCTTGTAGGCCCAGGATGCGGACACACGAAACATCCCCGCGGCGAGCCTGGGATCACCCTTCGATTCGGCTTCGACGCCGCGATAGAAGAACGTCTCGCCGGGCCGCGCGCTGTCTTCCGGTGGCCGGCCGTGTTCCTGCTTCTTTTCCGTCGGCGCCCGATAGTCGACGAAATCCTGCGCCGATGCCGTCACCGCGGCGAGTGGCGCCAACAGCAGCGAAGCAACGAGTACGCACGTTTTCGCACGCATGGTGTTTCCCCTTTTTGCTGCGGCAGTATCCGCCGCCCCAAGGTACCAGCATGCGATCGCTACGCAACAGGTTGCCTACATCCGGAATACGCCGAATCGACCTTGATCGATCGGTGCGTTGAGGCTCGCCGACAGTGCAAGTCCGAGTACGCGACGTGTGTCGATCGGATCGATGATGCCGTCGTCCCACAGGCGTGCGCTCGCGTAGTAGGGATGGCCCTGGCGTTCGTACTGCTCGCGGATCGGCGCCTTGAATGCGTCCTCGTCGTCCTTCGACCACGGCTTGCCGGCAGCCTCGAAGCCGTCGCGCTTGACCGTGGCGAGCACGCTCGCCGCCTGTTCCCCGCCCATCACCGAAATGCGCGCGTTCGGCCACATCCACAGGAAACGCGGCTGATAGCCACGCCCGCACATCGCGTAGTTGCCGGCGCCGAAGCTGCCGCCGATCACGACGGTGAACTTGGGCACGTGCGAGCACGCGACCGCGGTCACCATCTTGGCGCCGTCCTTGGCGATGCCGGCCTGCTCGTACTTCCTGCCGACCATGAAGCCGGTGATGTTCTGCAGGAACACCAGTGGCACGTTGCGCTGGTTGCACAGCTCGATGAAATGCGCGCCCTTCAGCGCGCTCTCGGCGAACAGGATGCCGTTGTTCGCGACGATGCCGACCGGATAGCCGTGGATGTGGGCGAAACCGGTGACGAGCGTCTTGCCGTAACGTGCCTTGAATTCCTGCAGTTCGGAGCCGTCGACGATGCGTGCGATGACTTCGCGGATGTCGAACGGGATGCGCGTGTCGCGTGGCACGCAGCCGTAGAGTTCCTCCGCCGCGTACAGCGGTTCGCGCGGCTCGGCCAGCGCGAGCGCGACCGCCTTCCTGCGATTGAGGCTTGCGACGATCCCGCGCGCGATATCGAGCGCGTGCGCGTCGTTCTCGGCGAAATGGTCGGCAACGCCGGAAATCGAGGTATGTACGTCCGCGCCACCGAGCGTTTCCGCGTCGACGACTTCGCCGGTGGCGGCCTTCACCAGTGGCGGACCGCCGAGGAAGATCGTGCCCTGTTCCTTGACGATGATCGTCTCGTCGCTCATCGCCGGCACGTAGGCGCCACCGGCCGTGCACGAGCCCATCACGACCGCGATCTGCGCGATGCCGAGCGCGCTCATGCGCGCCTGGTTGTAGAAGATGCGCCCGAAATGTTCCTTGTCGGGGAACACTTCGTCCTGCAGCGGCAGGAACGCGCCGCCGGAATCGACCAGGTAGATGCAGGGCAGGCGGTTCTCGAGCGCGACTTCCTGCGCGCGCAGATGCTTCTTTACGGTCATCGGGAAGTAAGTGCCGCCCTTGACCGTGGCGTCGTTCGCGATGACCAGCACCTCGCCGCCGTGCACACGACCGATGCCGGTGATCACGCCCGCGCACGGTGCGGCGTCGTCGTACATGCCGTGCGCCGCGAGCGGCGACAGCTCGAGGAATGGCGAGCCAGGATCGAGCAGGGCGCGGATGCGCTCACGCGGAAGCAACTTGCCGCGCTCGGTGTGCTTCGCGCGCGCCTTCTCGCCGCCGCCGAGGGCGACCTTTGCCATCTCCGTGCGCAGGTCGTCGACGGTTGCGCGCAACTGCGCAGCGTTGGCCTGGAAATCGGGCGAGCGGAGATCGATCTGCGAGGGGATCTGCGGCATGGGGATCACGGCGGGAACGAATCCCGCGATGAAACCACAGCCCCGCGATTCAAGCCAGCTTCGTACGCACCGCCAGGGAGGCTCGCGGCATCTTCCGCGCCGCGAGCGCCCATGTCTTGTCAGGCCATCGGAAAGAGCCTGCGGCTGCAATCCACCAATCGTGCGCGAATCAACGGTGCAAGTGGTTGATTCGCGGACGCGAGTCCGGACACACGCCGGACTCGCCGAGTCGAGACCGTGCAGGAAGCACGTTCTCGACTCCCTGTCACGGGCAACTCAATCCCGCCGGCAAGGTCACGCGGAAGATCGGCAGCGATCCGCTCGCGTAGCCGGGAACGCTCGATACCCAATCGAGCACGCCGTTGTTGCAGTCGCTGAAGTGGAGCGACATCGTGCCCCACGTCGAGTTCTGCACCTGCGCCGGATCGAAGTTCGGTGCGAAACGCCCACCGGGTCCGTTGATCGTCGAAACCGTGATCGTCGCATGGTCGCCATCGATGATCGGTCCGACGCCACCTACCCAGGCCTGGCCGCCGGCGGGGGCGAACATGTAGGCCTCCGCGACCAGGTTGCCGCCCGGAAGCACTTCGAGGTTGATGCCGAGCTGTCCGGTCGCGCCGACATCGGTCCAGGTCCCGGTGAAGCCGCTCGTGATCGGCACGCCCACGGACGTCGCCGCCCGCACCGTGATCGTGCCGGTCATGCCCATGCTCGCATGGTTGTCGCAGTGGTAGGCCACGCTGCCGGCATGATCGAAGGTCACCGACGCATGCCACTCGTCCTGGCTCGGATCGCCATTGCCGCCTCCGGCACCGCCGTCGCAGCCGCGCGCGCAACGGAACGATTCGTCGTCCGCATGCACGTTGTGTGAACCACCGGCGTTGCTGAAGACGACGGTGTCGCCCACGTCGATCGTGAGGCTGGAGGGATTGAACATCAGCGTCGGCGTGTCGCCGTAGTAACCGCCCGTGGAACCGCCGACGGTGACCGTATGGGTTGCGGCCGCAGCAGCACCGGAGGCGAACAGGGTGGCCGCGACGAGCAGCCACAGGGGTCGAGCAGACATGACGTACTCCAGGTCCGATGGGATTGCGGACATGGGTACCGCGGCAGTCGCGGAAGGTTGCGTGCGGTCCTGAAACGCAACCGGCCGCGCGAGGCGGCCGGTGCGTCGATCGTCACCCGCGTGATGGCGGGCGGAAGATCAATCCTTCTTGGCGGCGTCTGCCGCGGCGTCCTTTGCGTTCTTCGCAGTCTCGGCGACGTCGTGCGCGACTTCCTTCGCGCCTTCCTTGACCTCGTGGCCGGCGGCCATCGCGGCATCGCCCGCGCTCGCTGCGGCTTCCTTCGCCTTGTCCGCTGCGTTCTGCGTTGCATCGGCGGCCTGCGAGGCGGCTGCCTTGGCGGCATCCGCGGCCTGCTGCGCAGCGGCGGCGGTCGCCTCGGCGGCCTTCTTCGCCGCAGCCTGCGCGTCGGCGGCAGCCTGCTTGGTCGCGGCGGCAGCCTTGTCGGCCGCTTCCTGCGCCTGCTTCTGCGAATCGTCGCAGGCGCCGAGCGCGGTGACGAGTGCGATGCCGAGTGCGAGCTTCAGGGTCTTGCTGATCATGTGGACTGCCTCCCGTTGTGTGTGGTCGACCGTCGGTCTGCGGTAGGCAGCCCCGCGGTCGTCGTCTGCGTGAAACGGGCCGATTCTAGCGAGTCCGGCCCGTCTGCGCGCAACTCAGACGAGTTCGACCGCGATCGCGGTCGCTTCGCCGCCGCCGATGCACAACGAGGCGATGCCGCGCTTGCCACCGCGCGCCTGCAGCGCGTGCAGCAAGGTCACCACCAGGCGCGCTCCGGAGGCGCCGATCGGATGGCCGAGCGCGGTTGCGCCGCCATTGACGTTGAGCTTGTCGTGCGCGATGCCGAGGTCCTTCATCGGCGCCATCGCGACCACCGCGAACGCCTCGTTGACCTCGAACAGGTCGACGTCGGCGACGTTCCAGCCGATCTTCTTGAGCAGGGCATCGATGGCGCCGACCGGCGCGGTCGTGAACCACTCGGGCGCCTGCGCGAGCGTGGTGTGCCCGACGATGCGTGCAAGCGGCTTCAGGCCGCGCTTCGCTGCGGCGTCGGCACTCATGAGCACGGTCGCGGCGGCGCCGTCGGAAATGCTCGACGAACTCGCTGCCGTCACGGTGCCGTCCTTGCGGAACGCGGGCTTGAGCGTCGGCACCTTGGCCGGGTCGGACTTGCCGGGCTGCTCGTCGGTCGCGACTTCGACGTCACCCTTCTTCGAGGCGATCTTGACCGGCACGATCTCGGCCGCGAACGCGCCATTGGCGATCGCCGCCTGCGCACGCCGCACCGACTCGATCGCGAATGCATCCTGCGCTTCGCGCGTGAAACCGTACTTGTCCGCGGTCGCCTCGGCGAACACGCCCATCGACTGGCCGTCGTACGGGTTGGTCAAGCCATCCCAGGCCATGTGGTCGACCAGTTTCGCGTCGCCGTAGCGCAGGCCTGGACGGGCCGAAACCATGTGCGGGGCATTCGTCATCGACTCCATGCCGCCGGCGACGACGACGTCGGCCGATCCGGCCTTGATGAGATCGTGGCCGAGCATGATCGCCTTCATGCCGGAGCCGCACACCTTGTTGATCGTGGTGCAACCGACCGCCTTCGGCAGCCCCGCCGCGAGCGAAGCCTGGCGAGCCGGTGCCTGGCCGAGGTTCGCCGGCAGCACGCAACCCATGATGACCTCGGAGACGTCCGCCGGCGCGACACCGGACTGCTCGATCGCGGCCTTGATCGCCGTCGCACCCAGGGTCGGCGTCGGCACGCCGGTGAACTGGCCGAGCATGGAACCGATCGCGGTGCGCTTGGCGCCGACGATGACGATATCGGACATGTGAAAACCTCCGGAAGACGATGGCGGACGGCGCGGCGCGCCGCGGTTGAATCCCGATTATGCGCGTGCTGCTGCGCTGCGACAATTGACCCGCGCAGGCCTTGGCTTGTCGCGACGCAGGCATCGGACTAGCCTCGACGGCATGCGGGGCAGGGGATGGGGGCAGTTGATCACGCGGACGGCGCGGGGCGCCGCGGTCGCAGTCGTCTTCGCGTGCCTGCTTGCGCTCGCGGGTGGTGCGCGGGCGAGCAGCGTACCTGGCATCGAACAGGTGCGTTTTCGCACCTACAGCACGCCCGATGGGCTGCCACAGGCGACCGTGCGCGCAATTGCGCAGGACTCGCTCGGCTTCCTCTGGCTCGGTACCCAGGATGGCCTTGCGCGTTTCGACGGCTACGCCTTCCGGGTCTACCGGCATGACCGCGCCGATCCGTGGTCGCTCGGCGACAGTCACGTCACCAGCATCGTCGCGGACGACGATGGCGGCCTGTGGATCGCCACGCTCGCAGGCGGCCTGAACCACTACGACCCCGACCTCGACCGCTTCAAGGTGTGGCAGTCCGATCCGGCGCAACCGGACACGCTCGCGTCGAACAGCGTGACCGCCCTGCTGCTCGACCGCAACGCGCGACTGTGGGTCGCAAGCACCGGCGGGCGCCTGCAGTGGCTCGATCGCAAGGACGGCAGCCTGCACGACTCGGGCCTCGGCGAGCGCGTCCCGTTGCGCATGGTCCGCACGATGCTGCGGCTCGCCGACGGGACCTTGTTGCTCGGCACGCTGGATGGATTGTGGCGCTTCGACACGACGGCGGGGACGATGGTCGAGATACGCGCCGACCCCGCACGCTCGCTGGATGTCTATGCGCTGGCGGTCGGCGAAGACGGCAACTGGTGGGTTGGCACCGCCGACGCGGGCTTGTACCGCTTCGATTCGCGCGGAGTGCCGGTCGCCGGCTATCGCCACGATGCCGAAGTCAATCCGAATGCGAGCCTGCACGACGATGCCGTGCGCGCGCTTCTGTTCGACGACGAAGGCATGCTGTGGATCGCCGGCAACGCGCATGGCCTCGCGCGCATGAACGTGATCAGCGGCGAGTTCGTGCGCTACGTGCACGAACCGGCCAAGCAGGACAGCATTGCCGCAAACCGCCTGTGGATCCTCATGCGCGAGCGCCATGGATTGCTCGTGGTCGGTTCATGGAACAACGGCTTCAGCATCCACGATCCGCGCACGCGTGCTTTCAGCCAGATCGACAGCGTCGCCGGCGACGCGCGCACCCTGCCGGTACGCCCGGTGATGGGCCTGCATGCGGACGACGACGGCACGCTCTGGATGGGGATGTCCGAAGGTGGCGGCCTGGTCCACCTCGATCCCGCGAAGGGCGTGCTGCAGCGTTTCGTGCACGACCCCAATCGTCCTGACAGCCTCACGCACGACTTCGTGCGCAGCGTCACGCGTTCACGCGACGGCAGCCTGTGGATATCGACCGTCGGCGGCGGACTCGATCGCCTGCGCCCCGGATCGAACGTGTTCGAACACACGCGCCACAACCCGGACGATCCGGCCAGCATCGCCTCGGACAGCCTGCTCGGTTTCTACGAGGACAGCACTGGCACGCAATGGATCTCCACCGCCGATCGCGGTGTCGACGAACGCTGCGCGGGCTGCAGCGGATTCCGCCATCACTGGCACGATCCATCCGAACCCTCCAGCATCGACGACAACACGGTCAGCGTCGTGCTCGAGACGCGCGATGGCAGCCTGTGGTTCGCCACGCGCGGTGGACTCGAGCGCTACGACCGTGCGGGCGACCGCTTCGAGCATTTCCGCGCGCGCGCGGACGATGCGGATTCGATCAGCAGCGACTCGATCAGCACGCTCGCGCAGGACAGCCACGGCGACCTGTGGGTCGGCACCCAGGGCGGCGGACTCAACCGGCGCATCAGCGGAACCGATGGGCGTACGAAATTCGAGGTGATCGACACCCACGACGGCATGGCCGCCGATGCCATCGGTGCGATCGTCGAGGACGATGTGGGACAGCTGTGGGTCAGCACCACGGTCGGTATCAGCCGCATCGATCCGCAACGGCGCCACATCGTGAACTTCGGCGTCCGTGATGGCGCGCAAGGGCTCGGCTACTGGACCAATTCGGCCGCGCGCCTGCCCGACGGGCGCATCGTGTTCGGCGGCCTCGGTGGCGCGACCCTGTTCGATCCGCGCAAGGTCGTGCCTCCGGCGTTGCCCGAACCGATCGTCACCGACCTGTTGCTGCGCAACGTGCCGGCGCGCCTGCGCTGGCAGGTGCCGGAATCGCCACTCGCGACGAGCCTGTGGCGCGGACGCAGCGTCGTGCTCGCACACGATCAGAGCAACGTGACGTTCGAGTTCGGCGCGCAGGCGTTCGCCGACCCCGAAGGCGTGCAGTACGCGTATCGCCTGCAGGGTCACGACGTGCAGTGGATCGAGACACCTGCCAATCGCCGCCTCGCGACCTACACCGACCTTCCGCCGGGGAGCTATGCGCTGCAGGTGCGCGCGCGCAACGACGGTGCCGAATGGAGCGATCCGCCGGCGTCGGTCGACGTGCTGGTGCAGCCCTCGCCGTGGGCATCGCCACGCGCTTACGTGCTGTATGCATTGGCCTTGCTCGGCCTCATCGCGATCGTCGCGTGGCAGGCGCGTGCGAACCTGCGTCGTCGACGCGCGGTGCAGGAATCGATCCGCCTCAGCGAGGAACGCCTCAAGCTCGCACTGTGGGGCAGCGGCAGCGAGCTGTGGGACATCGACCTCGCCACCGGGCGCATGCATCGCGACAACCAGCTGGACCAACTCGCAGTCTCGCACGAGGCGGTCGAGCAGACGCTTTCGGCGTATCGGCCATTCGTCCACCCGGAGGACATCGGTCGCTTCGAGCATGCGCTCGGTGCGCACCTGTCGGGGCGCGCGGCGGTGTTCGAGGCGAGTTACCGCACCAAGGACACGCAGCACGACTGGGTGTGGATTCTCACCCGCGGTCGCGTGGTGGAGCGCGACGAACAGGGGCATGCGTTGCGCCTGAGCGGCACGACGTCGGACATCAACGCGTTGAATCAGGCGCTCGCCGCGTTGCGCACCCTCAACGAGCAGCTCGAGTCACGCGTCGAGCAGCGCACCGCGGCGCTGCAGAGCGCGAATGCCGAGCTGCGCAGCACGCTCGATCGGCTGACCATCGCGCAGCGCCAGTTGTTCGAGTCGGAGAAGCTCGCCTCCCTCGGCGGTCTCGTCGCCGGTATCGCGCACGAGATCAATACGCCGCTCGGCATCGGTGTCACCGCCGCGTCGCACCTGCAGGAAGAAGCGGCGCGGATGTCGCGCCTGATCGAATCCGGCGACCTGCGCAGCGAGGACCTCGATGAGTTCCGCTACACCGCGCGCGAGAGTTCGGACATGATCCTGCGCAACCTGCAGCGCGCCGATCGCCTGGTGAAGAGTTTCAAGCAGGTTGCAGTCGACCAGTCGAGCGAGGCGCGCCGCGTGGTCGACCTCGGCGTGTGCCTCAACGAAATACTGACCACGCTCGGACCGAGCCTCAAGAAGACGCCGCACCGGGTAGAACTCGTTTGCCCGCCGGGACTCATCATCGAGACGGCGCCGGGCGCGCTCTACCAGATCGTCACGAACCTCGTCATGAATTCACTGACGCACGGTTTCGAGGACGGACGTGCCGGCGGCATCCGCATCAGTGTCGCGTGGCACGAGCACGTCGTGTCGATCGACTACCGCGACGATGGCCGCGGCATGGACGACGCGGTGCGCGCGCGCATCTTCGAGCCGTTCTTCACGACCCGTCGCGGACAGGGTGGATCGGGCCTCGGCATGCACATCGTCTACAGCCTCGTGACGCAGGTACTCGAAGGCAGCATCGACTGCGAGAGTTCGCCCGGCGTGGGCACCCGCTTCCTGATCCGCTTCGCCGGCGACGTGCTCAAGCAACGTGCGTAGGGCAGGAGTCCGCACGGTGCATCGACGGACTCAATCCGGCAGATTGTCGCGCAGCGCCATCGCATCGTCCCAGCGTTCGAACAGGCGGTCTACCACGTTCGGATCGAACTTGGTTCCGCGCTGCTCGAGCATGAA
>Ga0068855_100004981_pt1 | contig 16205 bp, 14 predicted proteins | sample KBSCornC52_FD_66592 | JGI IMG/M metagenome (GOLD analysis project Ga0068855, IMG submission 66592) | Corn rhizosphere microbial communities from Kellogg Biological Station, Michigan, USA - KBS Corn C5-2 | ecosystem: Host-associated > Plants > Roots > Rhizosphere > Soil ...
GCCGCCTGTCGCAGTTCCAGGACAATCTCGCAAGCTTGGCCGTAACGCTGACCCCGCAACAGGTGAACACTCTCTCCGATGCGACGCAGCCGGAATTGGGATTCCCGGACAGCTTCTACCAGCGGAAGGTCGTGAGAGCCGTTGTGTCCGGAGGTCTCCGCGATCGCATCTTAGCTTAAGACGGCATCAATCAGGATCGAAGGACCGGTCGTATCTCGTCTTCAAACTCGGATCCTGTTCCGATTTGCGCAAAAAGCAATCTCCGATCGCCAGCGCGTCCATCTCCGTTCCCATGAAACAACGGAACGCATCCTCGGGTGTGCAGACGATCGGCTCGCCCCGAACATTGAAGCTGGTATTAATCAAAACCGGACATTCGGTAATCTGCTTGAAGCACTCGAGCAGCGCCCGATACTTCGGATTCGTGAAGGCGTCCACCGTGTGTACCCGTGCCGAATAGTCGAGGTGCGTCACCGCCGGTATCTCGGACCTGGGAACCTTGAGCCTTTCCATCGGCGAACTTCTGTCGTCCGCGCTGCTCGGCGAACGCCGCCGCTGCGCAACGTCCGCCACGATCAGCATATAAGGGCTCTCCTGGTCCAACTCGAACCAATCAGCCACGTCTTCCAGCAACACGGAAGGCGCAAATGGGCGGAACGACTCGCGATACTTGATCTTTTGGTTGAGCGTCGATTGCATCGCGGGGCAACGCGCATCGGCAACGATGGACCGGCTGCCGAGCGCTCGCGGCCCAAACTCCATACGTCCTTGAAACCAGCCGGCAACCTCTCCCCGCGCTAGCGTGGCGGCTGTCGTATGGATCAGTGCGGCCTCGCGGAGGACACTGAACCGGGCTCCCATCCGGCCCAGGCGAGCTTCGATCTCATGCTGCCGGAACTCGGGTCCTAAGTAGGCGCCGTGCATCGCGTCCTGGTCCTGTGGTCGGGATTCACGGACGCGGTTGGCGTAGCCAAAGTACGCGGCCAGCGCCGCTCCCAGTGCTCCTCCCGCATCCCCGGCGGCGGGTTGGATCCAGAGACGCCGGAACACCCCATCCCGAAGCACTTTTCCGTTCGCGACGCAGTTCAAGGCGACACCTCCGGCGAGGCAGAGGTTCGGGCATCCTGTCTCCCGCGCCAGGCTGCGCGTCAGGCGCAGAACGGTCTCGTCGAGGACCGCCTGCATCGAAGCGGCCAAGTCCATATGACGCCTTTCGAGCGGCTCGTGCGGCTGTCGCGGCGGACCTCCGAACAGAGCGCTGAACCGGTCGTTCGTCATCGTCAGACCGGTGCAGTAATTAAAGTATTCAAGGTTGAGCCGAAATGAGCCGTCGGATTTGAGATCGATGACATTATCCAGGATGGTTCCAGCGTATGTCGGATTGCCATACGGGGCAAGACCCATCACTTTGTACTCCCCCGAGTTCACTTTGAAACCCAGGTAAGCCGTGAATGCCGAGTACAACAGCCCAATCGAATGGGGAAACCGGATCTCCTTGGTAATCGCGAGCTGATTGCCGCTGCCCATCGCCGCCGACGTGGTCGCCCATTCGCCGACGCCGTCGATGGTCAGGACGGCAGCCTCCTCGAACGGTGATGGGTAAAACGCGCTAGCGGCATGACTGAAGTGGTGCTCGGCAAAAAGCAGACGCGTGCTGAAATCGAAATCTCCCAGGCGCCGTTGCAGCGCGTTCTTCAGCGATCGCTTCTGAAAAAGCTTCTCCCGAATCCACAATGGGATCGCGATGCGGAACGATTCAAAGCCCGCGGGAGCGAACGCCAGAAATGTCTTGATCATGCGCTCGAACTTCAGGAACGGCTTGTCGTAAAACGCGACATAGTCGATTCCCGGTGAGTGCACGCCGACGAAATCGAGACAGAACTCGACGGCGTTGTGCGGAAAACCCGCATCGTGCTTCTTCCGAGTGAATCGTTCCTCCTGCGCCGCGCAGATCACGCGCCCGTCTTCGACAATCGCGGCGGCGCTGTCGTGATAGAACGCTGAGATGCCCAGAATGCGCATCGGTCCTTAGCCGGTCACCGAAGTGCAGCTCAAATCCGGCGTGACATACTGCCCGGCGGCGGCCCTGGCGGATTGCGCAGCAACCAATAGCTGCCGAGGGCGGATTCAGTCCGTAGTCCCAGGCCTTCTCGCCAAACCGCTCGAAAGATTATTCCGATGGGCGCGATGATGCCGAAGAAAAGCAACCCTATGGCGATTTGCACAAAAAGAGAGCGTGCATCGTCGAGGATGTGCACCGCCGGTATTGTCCTGGACGGGCACGATGCTGGTGATCGCGCAGACTGCATCGTAACCGAGTTTTGCTCAATCACAGCTCAACAATTGTGACATTGCATTTGCCGCCAGTCAACGAGGGATATCCGCATCGGCGGCTCCCCCGGCGAGTCGCGCCCAATACCGTTCCGCCAGGTCTTTGTGGCTCGACGGCCCGGGATGGCATCCATCGCGCGCCTTGTCCAGCCACGTGAGTGTCCCTACGTACCGGGTTAGATTGATATGCGCTTTGATTCTGTCGAACTCCGGATTGATGCTGGAGAAGAGCCACTTTCGATCTCGCAAAAGAGCTTCGATCGATTTGTAATTTCGAAATAGATTCAGGTCGTTGTCCTCGGGGCTGCTCAAGGCGTCGAGGTGTTTATAGATGTCGCGCGCCACCATGTCACTGGGACGGAAACCGGGAACATACGTGAGCAACCGGTCGTTGAGAGAGACGTATTCCCGTCTTCCGCCGTGTGTGAAGTGGATCAGGGTCAAATCGGGAGCGAGTAGTGGAATCGCCAGGTGCAGTACCCTTGCGATATAGTCGTTGCTGGCTCCCGGCGCTCCCAGATTGTATACGCATACGGACTTGCCCGTGCTGCGACCCAACTGTCCCGCAATCACCTCGTGAAAGAGGTGCTGCTGTCGAAGACCCACGCCCATGACGTAGCTGCATCCGATGGCGAGGACGTTGAGATCCGCCCGGATACCGAAATCTACCGATCGATAGCCGAGGCTGTTAAAGGAATAGACGATGTCGTGCTCTCCATAGATGGGGTGGCCACCGCGTTTAAGATAGCTCTCGCGGCAGTCTTCTGTGCTCTCCAGCCACTCCACTGTGGTCCCTGCGGGAAGGAAGGAAAGGACGGGCAAAGTGTCTTTCGGAAGAAACCGGCTCATGGCATCGACCCGTTGAATACGACACTGGAATCTCTCACTCGCAGCATCTCGTCAATCACCGACACAAGATGCTCGGGATCGATCGTCTTTTCGAAATAGATGTCCGCACATTGTTCCTCGGGCGGTTCGTCGTCGCTGCGGTAACTGGTCACGATGACGATCGGCGGTCGCCTCGCGCGTTTCAACTTGCGGCATATCGCAGGCCATTCCGCTCCCGCCTGCGCTCCCACCACCAGCACCTCGAACTCCCGGCGCGTCAGCAGAAACTTCGCATCGGCAATCGTCCAACAGGGCGTTGCGGCGTGCCCGGCAGCCTCCAGTGCCATGCACCGGAGATTTGCCACGTGCGGTTCGTCATCAATGCAAAGGATACTGCCCATGTGCTTACTTCAGTCGCATCCTGAGCCCTCTTCGCACTCGCCAGGCCATCCCATAAGAATGCATTCGTGCAGGTTGGGAGCCGTTGATCGAATCGAGCAGCGCGGCAAAACGACTCCGGTTCTTTAACCAACAAGTCATCTCGGAAAGGTGGTTACGAAGCGCAAGGCCGATCCGTTGGTTCTCCGCCGGATCCGATAATATCCGCAAGCATCGTATAACGTCCCTCTCGCGCTCTGCAATCAAACAGTTGATATCGTGCTCGAGAAATGAGAATTCCGTGCTGTCCTTAAAGACGGGCCGGAAGATCACGGGAACGCCTTGGAACGCAGCTTCCATCCATGCGTACCCTGGCGTATCGATATTCTTGACATGATAGAGCGCCTTCGCCTTTCGCACGCGCGCCACCAGTTCCGGATGCTCGAGCGGTCCGGCCCATTCGGGCGGTGGCAATCCGCACAGCTGGAGGTTTGCCTCGGGGTGGTCGCGCAGCCGCTTCAGCATCTCCCGGGTTCGCAGCGGCGCCCAGTCCACCACTTTGTTCACGGCAGCTACGACGTAGGGTTCGAAGTCTTCTCGAACCGTGAAGTTGGCCGCCCGGTCGTATGGCGGAAGCAGGAACTCCACGGGGCAGAGGTTTCTCTCCCGGATCAATCGCGCCACCGCGCGGTTAAACGCGACCACGCCGACTTTTCGTCCAGGACGGAACCGGCCTTCATGGATGAAATTTCTGCCAACCGGAAGAATCCAGTAATAGAGGATCGGCCCCTCCCAGCCGAAGTCCCGCAACGCCTTTTCCGAGCTGGGAAAGGCATCGACGAACAAGGCGTCGCGCGGCGCGTCTTCAATTTCCACGACGCCGTCCCAGGGTGGCAAGCCGTTCTTGCGAGTCAGAAATGCATTTCCCGGCGGATAGCGGTTCGAACGATATTCCGGCAGCACCCGCCCAAATGACTCGCCGGCCGCATAAACCTTGTATCCCAGATCGTGCAACATCCATGTGGCGATATCGTAACCAACCGTGTGCGCATCATGAAGTACCGCGGTGGGGGCCATATTTCCGGGAACGAGTCGGCGCTTAAGACCGCGTATCGCTCCTTGCCTCCAGCTTTAGGAACTTGTCCCAATACAGTTCGAACAGCCTCTTATGGCTCTCTGGACCGGGATGAGCTTTGTCGCGCGCCAAATCGATGCGCAGCAGATCTCCGGCGAACCGGCGCCGGTCGACGTGGCCGCCCAGAATATCGAACACGTCGGGTTGTATCGACGAAAAAAGCCACAACCGTTTTGCGAGCAGTGCCTCGATCGCTTTGTAGTTTCGGAACAGATTCAGAACATCGTCGTGAGGACTGGACAGCGCGTCGAAATGCGCGCAAATCTCCTTTCCGACTAGGTCGCCCGGGCGCACGCCGGGCGTATAAGAAGCCAGGCGGTTCTGCAATGACACGTATTCCCGGCGGCCCGCATGCGTGAAATTGACCAGCACGATCTCTGGATTCAGGGCCGGTATCGCCAGGAAAAGCAGCCTGCAGATATAGTCGTTGCTCGCCCCTGGAGCAGACAGGTTCCAGTTGACCACCCTCTGGCAGCGAACCTGTGCCAGCCGCCGCACAAAACGCTCGTGAAATAGCTCTTCTTGAGGCAGACCGGTTCCCAGCACATAGCTGCAACCGATGCTGACAATCCTCAACTCTGCGACCGCGCTGAACTCAGGGCACCGATATCCGTAGCTGTTGAACCGATAGCTGATATCGTGCTCGCCATAAAGCGGATGTCCATTTCGTGCACGATAGCCGTCGAGCCAGTCGGTGTCGAACCATTCCGTTTCACCTTGGCCGGCGAAGGCGCTGCGAGGCACGTCGAGGAGCGGGACAAGCCTTGCGACTGAACTCATTCGGCGGATTTATCCCGGTCGTCTATCGCCCGTCGCAAGCGCGACATCACCAGAGCGGGTAGATATTCGGATCCTCCTTCTGCGCTTTTTTCAGCCGCGCCTTTCTCTGCCTCAAGTACCGCCAGTACTCGAAGATCTGCGATATGCGGCCGGCGATCCTCGCCAACACGCTCATCGCACCTCCAGAAACTTACCAATAGCGGCAAGAATCGTATACCCTCCTACGGGCACTTGCTCTACCATTTGCGTGATGTGCGTCACCACGAACTCGCCCTCGACCGCGTCGCGCGGCGTTTGTACCTCGATCTCGAGCGTTCGCTGCTCGTTCGCCTGCAGGTTCATCGCGTGCAACTGGAAATCCTCTTCATTCTCTTGCCCGCGCACCTGGGTCGCGAGTGTGCCGGTCGCGGCGAAAAGATGCCCGATTGAAGCGAGCGGATCTCCCGCCTCAGCGCGTTTGTGTCCATCGAGCTTGGCTTCGACTTCTGGATGCTTTTTTCCCTCGACCCGGTAAACCAGCGGCGGTTTTGGACGGAAATCCGCGATCGCTCCGGCAACTGTTGCCGCCAGCCTTCCCGGCCCGGTTCCAGGAACGTATCGCGCGAGCAGCTCCTTGGCCGTGTTCAGGTCCGGGCGGCCCAAGAAGGCGGCCTGATTCAAGATGTCGATCTTCCGAGTGTCACGCGGCAACTCCCGCGCGATCGCGAAGCGTTGCGTCCGAGCCATAAAGCGAGTGGCCACGGTCATTGGGAAGATGTTTCGGGCGGCGAGCGGAATGCGAATCATCTGTCCTGGAGCGGCCGCTGTTACCATCACGTTGCGCTGGCCCACATGCCGGTCCAACCAGGCTTGAAACGGGTGCTGAATCGGATCGCGGACTGGATTAGTAGTGTTGACGATCAGGCATTCGTGACCGCCATTCAGCATCACGGGCACCCATGGCGTGTTGCACCGGACGTCGACAGTCGAATGGTTCCAGATGTAAACCCATTCCGTGCCGATGTGATGCATCGTAGTTGCGCCCAACCCAAGTGAAGGATCACCCCAGTAGAAGTCGACGCGAGTCGGGAATGCAGGCGCCTTACCCAGGTTGTAGACGCGAGCATGCACAAAGTTGTTCTGGCCGGCGACCGGCCGTCCGAATGGATCGCTCGACTCCACCCAGATGTCCGGTGATGCCCAGAAGACGGTATTGGGCGGAAGCGGCCGCAAGCCCAGGTCATTGAGATCGGTCTGCATCAGCAGCCAGGGCGTGTATTTCCGCCCCTGCTCGGTAATCAGCCGGCACCACGGAATCTGGTCGCCCGTGCGACCCTCGCCAGTCGTTCCACGGCCCTTACCGCCAGAACCTTGTTTGCCGCAACCACAATCTTTGTCCCGATCCTTATCGGTGTACTGGCCCTCGGAGCGTTTGTTGTCCGACATGCACCCTCCTACGGCTCCGGAACGATCACGACGTTATCGGGATCGTAACCGACCTTAAACTGCCAGTTGTAATATGCGAGCCCGCGATCGCCGTCCAGATTCCAATTGGGGAAGGTCTGCGAAAGATGTTTGAAAATATCGACGGCGCAATCGACAGCATTGCCGAACGGAGTCGCCTGGGCCGGGGGATCAAAGCGGAGTTGCGTTCCGCCGTTCGACTTTACGTCGCCATTCGACAGCGGGTTGGAAGAGCTGTTTACGAACCACGATGGATACTGCCAGCCCGCGACATACGCGATCGTGTTCGGCTTCTCGAAACCCGGCGAGTTGGAGTTCGGAGGTTGGTTAAAAGTGCTGAGCGCCGTCAATTTATCCGACGTGTCCCAACACTTCGATGGGAATTCCTGCTCGCGCCCCCGCCCGTTCGACTTGATCAGATTGATCGATTGACCGAACGACGGAACCGGAAACGCCGACGGCAGATTATTCGCGTCATTGCCGAGCGCCCTCGCATCCGGGTACATGAAGCCGCAAAGACTCAGCATGTTCTGAAGCCCGACGATCCCGTTGAACATGTATTGCCGGAACCAGAAGATCTTGCACTTCCAACCCGGCCAATCGATCGTCGCCGCGTTGCTGCAGTCGAGCAGAGCGATCGCTCCCGCGATCGAGGCGGCGCCGGCAGCGGCGTCTCCAAACAGCAGCGCAACTCCACCCAGAATTGCCAGAATGATCCCGCAGGCCACATCGCCTGAGTTCGTCGAAATATCCGGCTGCGGAATCGGCGGACCGGGCGGACTTCCTCCAAGAGGAAAGTTGAACGGATTCGTCTCCGGAGGGTCGCCCGTGCACGCTCCCGGTGGACCCACGGGCGGCTGCACGTTACACCCGATCGGAACACCCGACGTCTGAAACCATAACACCAGCCACGTCATCAGGTACGCGCTGTTCAGACCCTCCGGCTTCACTGCCGGCGGAACGGCTGTACCGTACGCGTCCTTCACCGCGAGAGCCCAATTGCTCGCGAAGTCGGCAGGGATCACCTGAGGAAATGGTTGATTCAGGCTGTTCAGAAACTGCTCCGGAACGACATTGAACCCCGGAAGTTGAATCTTCTGGTGTAAGTTCGCCGAACACAGGTTCGCCCAATGATCATACGGCGGTTGAGGCGTGTCTCCGGTTTGACCAGTCATCGTCGCTCCGGGCGTGTTGTAGAACCCGTACACCCACGCGTCGATGAAGTTCTTGATGAAACGCTGTCGCCACCACTGCGTTCGCGGCGGACCGCCGACCACCGAATTCACGAATGGACTCCCTGTGACGCTCGCAACGTACGCAACGAGCCACCCGTAGCCATACGCCAGAAGGCGGTCGTCTGGAATTGATTTTCCTCGCGCAATTAACGCTTGCGCAAACTTGGCGCTCTTCTTCCAACTGAAGAAATCCCGGGCATTCCATAGCGTCGGGGGCGGCGCTGGCGTGTTTGGATCCATTCCGCAGAAAATTGGCCGCAGATCCGTCCGGATGATATCGAAGATATCTCCGGCGAGTGAAGTGACGTCGCTCAGCAGGTTTGCAAACTGCGTGGACAGCGCTTCGGCCTGGCTCAGCTGTCCGGAATCCCTGAAATCCTCCAGCGCATGACAGTCCTCCGCGTCCGCGAGTGCTTGCAGTTTGTCGATCAGCTTGTTGATGTTCTGCAAGGTTGTGAGCAGACCCGGGTCCCCTCCTACCACGCTGAAGATCTGCCGCCAAATCTGCGCGTAGTCTTTGGGGGGAGTGGCACCGGGCGCTGGTGGATCGGAAGAAATGAAATCCATCAGCGCTGGACCGATCGAGCCCAGATACGCGTACGGATTATCACGGATGACATCTGCGATGGAATTGAGGCCTGCAGCAGCCAGAGCATCGACTGTGAGGTCTAATACTTGAAAATGAGTGGCAATTCCGGGCACCTCGCCACCTCCGGCTAAAAAGTTCAGAACTCAGTTTAGCCCAGCTTTTATTCCTGTCAATAGAAAAGAAGTTTAAAACATTCATGCACTTTTGTTGCTTTTTTGGGGACACCGGCGCGCATTTTGCAGATGTTGTCGAACCGCGTGACCCACGCGATACAGTGAATATTCCCGCTCGACAACTCTTTGCCCTTCCTGTCCCATATCGATGAGGCGCGGCCGGTCGCGTAGCGCAACCTCCATCGCGAGCCGTAAACCCAACGAGCCTTCCTCCTCCGGACACAGCCAGCCGGTTGTTTCGTGGCAAACGATTTCGGCGAGTCCTCCGACCGCCATCGCGATAACCGGTGTTCCCATCCCCATCGATTCGATTGCAACGAGGCCGAACGGCTCATAACGCGAAGGGATCACGACGACGTCGGCGGCCCGCATGCGGCGAAGCAGATCTATGCGCGATAGCCATCCCAGCAGCGCCCACGATTCCTGCGGCAGCGGCCGGAGCATCTCGAGGAAACGTTCATCGTCACTGGCGATCTCGAGTCGCACATCCGGGTATTTCCGCTGCAGATCCGTAAAAGCCCGGTACAACAGATCCGCCCCCTTGGCATAATCCCCAAACCGGCCCGCCGCCAGGAAAGTGAACGGTTTTTCTTGTGCCGGCGGACATTCTCCGACATCGTCGCCGACGAAAGCATTCGGCACTACATAGTTGCGCCTGCCGGACAATTCCCAGCGGGCGATCGCGGTATTCAACTCCGCGAACGAAGGAAAGATGTTGCGCTCGGCCGAGGCCGCAAGTTCCCTCTGAACGGATCCGAGTTGAGCCGCGCCCCCGGCATCCCACCCCTCGTATCGCGCGCACTCGTCCAGCAGAATTTGGAAATGGTTGACCAGCGGCACGTCGGGTCGCCGGCGCAGAAGTTCGGCGGACACAGCGCTTGACAGCGCCGTTCCACCAAGATTGTAGAGGACCGATGCCGAATCCAGCAATTTGGCGGAAACAACATCTCCTTGAGCCCGTGGATGATCCGCGTCATCTGGAATCCGCAACACGCGATGGACAAGACAATCCCGCAAACCGTTCTCGTGCGCCGCTACAATCGTCAGATCGAACCATTGCGCAATCTGCAGCAGGATCGCGTTGGCGAATACCTGGGCCCCATTCGTCGAACCTTCACCGACACGGTCCGTTACAGCAATCACCGGGGCGTATCCATTCGCGACGATTGTGCTTCCGTTCATTTCCGTTCTAAGATACCGCAGGGTCATGGCATTCGATGAGATCGTTTGCGCCGGAAACAATCTGCTGGGCGACTGTCTATGCACCACGCCCACCGTGCGCGCCTTTCGTAAGATGCACCCGGATGCCAAGCTCGTTTACGTCGTACAAAACAAGCCTCACTGCCGCGTTCTCGAAGGCAACCCCGATATCGATCACGTGATCTACACGGACGAGTTTCCCGTACCGGATCCGGGCCCGAGTCGCCGCGCATGGTTGCAAAATTTGGGAATCGATGCTTCGGCTGATTCTGAATTGCGGCATTTCGACATTCATGCACTGCACCGCTCCCACCCTGCGGTCTTTAAGGACCACCTGAGCCGCGGCTTTGCGCGCATGTTCGCCGTCTCGATCGATTCCGTTCGCCCGGTGGTCACAGTCGATGCTGCTCACCGGGACGCCGCGCGAGCCCTGCTGAATGGGCGGACGATTGTGTTTGGAATGCACACTACTTCTCCCGTGGTCGGAAAGGATCGCGAGTCCACACTGAAGGATTGGGTGGTAGAGCGATGGCTCCGGCTCGCGCGGGAACTGCGGACCCGGGGATTCGACATAATCGCCGTAGGCAGCCCGAATGACCAACGCCTGGAGTCGCGCTATCTCCGAAACTTCTACGGTTTGCCGATCCTGGTCACCGCGGCTTTGCTCGCGGAAGCGGCATGCGTGGTTACGGTGGAGAGCGGACTATCCCACCTCTGCCACGCCGTCGATGCACGCATGGTCCTGATTTTCTCGCGCGACGTTCCTCTCGAATGGGCCGCCCCCGAGGAAGCCACCCGCTGCCGGGTCATTTATGACGATCCCCGTTTCGTCACCTGTGAACGCGTTCTGGCCGCGATCAAATCGGTCATGGCCATGCGGCCCGCAGACGAGCGTATCTCAGCCTCGACTGCTCGCTAATTCTTCCGCCAACGCCTGATACGCGGCCTTCTTGCGATAGTTCTCGTCGAAAATCAGCGCGGCATTCTTACCGGGGAAGAAGTGAGGAACCCACGAATGCCGGTCCGTAAGGCCCCAAAGAACGCAGGTATCGCAATTCGACGATCCGAGACAGGCCCGCAAAACCAGCCGGTAGAGATGGGCTTGGGTCGCCAGTTGCTCTGCTGTCGGATGCCCGTGCGCTGTCATCCGCACATCCAATTCAGTAACCGCCATTTCCAAACCGAGTGCGCCGAGCCTGTTCATAGCCCAGGCGAGCTTTTCCACGCCGTTGGGCTCGTCCATATCGAGATGCGTCTCCAGACCCACGCCATCCACCGGAACAGCGCGCCGCTTGAGCTCGCGCAACAGTTCATGAACGGCATCCAGATGTTGATCGGTGCTCTCGATTCCGCTGTCGTTATAGAAAAGCCGCGCGCTCGGATCTGCGGCCCGCGCCGCGCGAAAGGCAATCTCGACATACTCAGGCCCGATCCCCTGATACCAAACGCTGTCACGGAACTTGCCGTCGGGGCCGATCGCTTCGTTGACGACATCCCATCCCGTGATCCGTCCGGCGTACCGTCCGACCAGAACGGTAATGTGATCCGTCATGATTCTTACCAATGCGGAACGCGTCAGGGATCCGGCTACGAGCCAATGCGGTAGCTGCGCGTGCCAGACCAGGACGTGTCCGCGTACGCCTATGCGCTTCGCTTCCGCGAACTCTACAATCGCATCGGCGGCCGAAAAATCGTAGCGTCCGCGCTCCGGCGAAACCACTCCGAACTTCATTTCGTTTTCCGGCGTAATGACGTTGAATTCTTCGCCAAGCGTTTGTGCGTACTGCCGGTCCCACTGAAGGATTTGAGCGCTCGCACAGCTTCCGATGTGAAAACCCCTCCGCTCCGCCAGAACACGGAGGCTTTCACTCATCGGTTGACCTACCCAGGAGCATCCTGTAATATTAGCTCTGACTCGGCGCCTGGGAGTTTTTTCATCGTGAGCGTAAAGCGTGAGGCCCCCTGCCATGAGCGACAAACCCATTCCCCAGAAAGTCTTCTGCTCCAAACCGTGGACCAGCTTTGAAGTTGAGCATGACGGCACTGTAACGCCGTGCTGCATGGCGAAAGTGGCCTGTGGAAACGTCAACAATGCCTCGATCGGGGAACTCTGGAACGGCGAGGGTTTTCGCGAATTTCGACGCAAAATGGCCAATAACCAATGGCAGGATGTCTGTCGCCCCGAATGCCCGCGTCTGCGCGGAACCATCGACGACTCCGTAGGCTCGCCGCAGAACGCAGCCTTCACCGCCAACTATCGGAAGAATCTCGAAGAGATCGAAAATCGGGCAATTGTCCTCGAATCGTGGCCGCGCATCTGGAAGGCGACTGCATCGACTCTCTGCAATCTCGATTGCATCATGTGTTATCAGGACCGCAACGATAAACGCGCCCTTCCGGACAGCTTTTTCGACCAGGTAGAAATGCTCTACCCTTGCATGCAGGAAGTGCAGATGATCGGTGGCGAGCCGTTCGCCATCAAGCGGCTGCGTACGCTGATGGCCGGGTTTCCCAAAGATCGCTTCCCCGACGCTCGATTTTCCATCGTGACGAATGGGACCGTACACGATGATAAGACGATCGCCTTGGTTGCTGGTCTGAATGTCTCCTGGATGTCAATCAGTATCGATGCTGCTACCGCCCCCACTTACGCGCGCATCCGGCGCGGTGGCGATTTCGAGAACACCATGACCGGCGTTCGCAAATGGATTGCTCTCGGACGTGCTCACGGTTTTCCTGTCCACCTGGCCTTTTGTGTGATGCGCGACAACGTCCACGAGGTCTCCGCATTCGCGGAATTGGGACGGCAATTGGGCGCCGATGTGCTTTTCGGCCGGGTGTCTCGATCATTCTACGTCAATGATCAACATTTGATCGATGCGGACGACCTCAAATCGGAGATAGAACGAGCCCAAGCCATCGCTGCGCAGCCGGCTCCCATGCACCTTGCGACGCTCACGTTGGTAACTCTGGCCGCGACGTGATATGAGACCCCGTCCCGCCGGGCGTGGCCGCCGTTGTAAAGCTTTCCGAAATCCGTAGATAATTTTCTCGGTTGTGTGGCTGGTCGGCGGTGCGACAGACCGGGCGGCAAAAGAAAGAATCGATCGATTCGGCCAAGCCTTTCGCCTTGACAGCGAAACGCGGGTGTGCCACCATACATGAATCTCGAGCGCCGGGTGGCGCGCTAATTCGGCCTTGACAGGAGAGGCGATGAGAATTGCCGGCGTGTCGCAGTTAATTCTCGATATTCTTGCAGACGACCGCGGATATCGTCCTGACTTCCTCTGGGTTTCCCACAGACAATTCTTGTGCGCGATCGTGCCGGGCTGGTTCAACGGGTATCGAACCGTCCATAACGAGTACTTATCCGTGTGATAGAAATCTTCCCGGAGCGAGGACATGCCCCATCACCTCGATGCGATTCGGCGCCACGAACCTCGGACGTTGCTGCTCTATTCTCCCCTGCAATTTGCTCCGGGTGAGACCACCAAACCGGATGGGTCTCTCAGCCTCGCATATCTGGCGGGCGCCCTACGTTGCGCCGGTTTTGAGGTCCGGATCCTCGACTGTGCCGTCGGCGACGCAAGCGGCGGACTGGAAGAAAGTTTCTTTCGCCCGACTCCGCTGCCGAGCGGTCTCATTCGTGTGGGATTGGCCGCGGAAAGAATCCTCGCGATCGCCGCCGCGTACGATGTGATCGGGATTTCCTCCATCTTTACCACCCAGACCTCGATGGTGTTCGAGACTACGCGGCTGATCAAATCCGCATATCCGGACAAACTTGTGATCGCCGGCGGCGTCAACGCGCGCAGCTTGCGGCAGCGCTTCTTCGATAACGGTGTCGATATCATCGCGCTGTCGGAGGCCGAAGGAACCATCGTGGACATTGTCCGTGCCGTACAGGGGGAACACCGGCTCTCCGAAGTGCGTGGAATTGCCTTTCGCGACGAGCAGGGCAGGGAAGTCGTCACCCCGACCGCGCCTCCGGTCGTCGATCTCGACGCGCTCCCGATGCCCGCATGGGACCTGCTTCCGTTAGACAAATACTGGACCATTGCGCGCCCCCACGGAGGCCATTTTCAAAACCGCAGCCGGGTTGCGTATGCGTCGCTGCAGACTTCGCGCGGCTGCCCGTTTCGCTGCAGCTATTGCCATATATCGCAGGAACGCGGCAGGGAGTTCGGAGACATCGCGCAGTTGCGCCTCAAATCCGTGGACCGCGTCCTGCGCGAGCTTGAAACGCTGAAGAATCTCGGCGTCGAATACGTATTCTTTGAGGATGACAGTCTGCTCGCGAAAAAGAAGCGCGTGCGGGAGCTCTTTGCGTTGACTCGCCAGATGGGCTTGACATTGTTGGACGTGAACGGAATCAACCTTTGCCATTTCCAGAAAAACTATAACGGTGTTCTCGGTATCGATTACGAGAGTATTGAAATCCTTGCGGAAGCAGGCTTTCAGTTCATCGCGCTCCCCTTTGAGTCCGCCAGCCAGCGCGTTATCGACAAGTACGCGTCGGCGAAATGGCGGGTCGATACTCTCGATACCATCGAGATGCTCAAGGCATTCGAGTCGGTCAAAATCTCCGTGTCTGGGAATTACATGATGGGCTTCCCCGACGAAACCGTGCAGGAAATCTACTCGACGGTCCATATGGCCCGTCGCCATATGGACCAGGGGCTGGATTATGCGCTCTTTTTCGCCGTTATTCCGTTTCCCGGTTCCGTCCTGTTCGATTGGGTGATCGCCAATGGCCAGCTTGACCCTGACTTCGACACCGACAGGATGCGCTGGACGAAATCGATTATGAAGAACTTGGCGGTCTCCTCCGAAGCGCTCGAATGTATCCGCGAAACCGCTTGGTTGACGGTGAACCGTCCCTCGTACGTCGAACACAAGAGGACGATGACGATGTCCTCCGCGGCCGCCGGCGCTCGAACGTGACGCGTTGGCACCGGCACGGGATTCAGGACGAAGAGGACCCAAGCGTAAATGGCGAGCCCCGAACACAGGTACGACACCCAGATAGCCGATCGAGCCGCGGATTCGGCGCTGGTTCGAATTCAGAACGCCGAGCCGGGCATCCGGGTCCTCGTTGGCCGGCATGTGCTGCTTGAAGGTAGTCGCAGAGACCCGGTACCTGTCCTCTGTTTCACCGAGGGCAGTGGTGTTCAGGCCGGCTTCAATCTAACTGGATCTCTCGATCCTTCTCTCGATCTTTCGGGCGCCGGTCCTCTGCGCCTCGGTACTCTCGCTTTCGCATCGGCAGCCGTGCATGCCACGCCCGGCTCCATTCGGATTGCGGCTCAGATCCCGTGGGCGAGCGATGCCCCCACGGTTGTATTCGAGCCCGAGACAGAGCCGGGCTGTTGGCGTGGCACCCTCGTCACGGACGAAGTTTTACCGTGCCTGATGACCCGACGCGACACCCTGCATGTAACGGTCAATTTGCAGGTCACGCCTGCTTCCACAACGTATTCCGCTTTCGCGGTCGTCGAAGGCCGGCATGTCCATATTTCCGCTGCATCCACTCGTTCCCCGGACGCACCTCACGACATCCGGAACGCGATCCTGGCAGTCGTTCGAAAGTCCTTGACCCAGGAGCTCGAAATCACCGAGCAGAAATATTTCGCAGCACTCAACGAGAATGATCGTCGGGAGGAGTCTGCGGAAAAACGGAATCGAGGCGCGCCTTTCCGGTCCCAGTCGATCGCGCCGCAGTCGCTTCCGCCACGCTGTTCGTCCCCGTTGGCAGGTGGTTATCTTCCCGCGCAAGTGGCGCAGTCCCGAGGCGCGGACCCCCCGCGCGGGTATCTGCCTCAAAGACCCCAGGTCCGTACGCCAGCGGAGATGCCTGCCGTCCGGGGGCGCGATCCCAATTCAGGTTATTTGCTGGCAGTTCACCCCAAGGCACCCCTGGCGGGCTATCTGCCCTCAGCGCTGTCCAGAAAGACGCGAAGTGCGCCCACGATCGTGCCGGGGTACTTGCCTGCGCGCCATTCCTCCGCGGCTGCAACATCTGTCCCGGAACCCGCCCAGGACAAGGAGTCTTCCGATTCCGGTTGCCTCGAGGCACAGCAGTTCAAGCTCGCCGAATACGAGCGAATCGCCTA
>Ga0068855_100004982_pt1 | contig 16204 bp, 11 predicted proteins | sample KBSCornC52_FD_66592 | JGI IMG/M metagenome (GOLD analysis project Ga0068855, IMG submission 66592) | Corn rhizosphere microbial communities from Kellogg Biological Station, Michigan, USA - KBS Corn C5-2 | ecosystem: Host-associated > Plants > Roots > Rhizosphere > Soil ...
GTAGGCCGAAGAAGCGACCATGCTCGGGCGCCGGCCGCTTTGGAGGAGAGCGTCGCGAAGGCGAGCGATGGTGACGGTTTGAATCTTCATAAACCGGGAAACTTAGCCCGCCCGCCGCGCCGGATCTAGCTCGAGCTTCTCAGCGGGAATGCGTGATCCCCGATTGGAATCGCCCTCCCTGACCGAGGGCGTCGGCACCGAGAATGATGCAGGTCGCGTCGTCACGGAGAAAGCGCATCTGCGGCAGAACGGCCTGCAAGAGCTCGTACAGTTTTTCGCCAGTGGCGGCCGAAAGCGTCATGCCCTTTTGCTCGAGCTCGAGCTTGAGGCTGATCTCTCGCACGATTTGGCCGTCGTGCGAGCCTCCGGTCATACCGTCGGAGACGGCGAGCCAGGCGCCGCCCCAGATCAGCGGCACGAGCTCGTACGGGTGGACCTCGCCGATGCGGTGCCCGATCGGGCCCGATAGCGGCGGGTGTAAGCTCAGGTGGCCGCCGGGCAGTGCGTGAGCGAGCGGCGGCATTCCGGCGTTCAGGAGCTCCACTCGGGCGTCGCGTTCCGACACGCGCACGATGATCAAGCCGACTTCCGTGCCGGGGCGGACCGCGAGCCGCATTTCGAGCTCGGCCACGACCTGATGCAGGGCTGCGTGCCTTTCGAGCACGCTGCGCGCGTGGCGCATCATCGCGCCGAGCAGGCTGCCGGAAGATTCGGCGACACCTTGCACGTCGACGAGGACGATCACGAGGTCGCCCTCGTCGTCGACGAAGACGTCGAACAGGTCGGACGGGCGCGGGCCTTCGATGGTTTCGCCGCTGACGCGCAACATGCCGCTCTGCACCGGCAAACTGCGAACGAGAGGATCTTTGTGAGCTGCTGCCAAGATGAACTCGACCTATTGCGAGCGCCGAGCCAAGCCCGATGCGCGCCGAACTCGGTCGAGCTTCCTGGCGAAACCACAAATATATTCAATGTTTAGGTGTGGCGCCAAGGTGCGATAGCGCACCCGGTCGGAGGCGTTTCTCGTCTCAAATTGAACTCGTGAGATCGGCGCGTCTAAAGGCGGGACCAAATCGTGCGTTTCAGTGAAGTGAACCGATGACTGAAGATGAAAACGGCGCGTCTGCTCAGGGGACCTCAGACCTAGTCGCCGTCGTCGACGACGACCCCACCGCACGCCGTTTGATGCGTTTCTGGCTCGAGCGCACGGGCTACCGCGTGATCGAGCACGATTCGGCGCGCAGCGTGCTCGAGAACGACGGCGAGTTGCCGACGGTCGCCTGCGTCGATCTCGGGCTCGGTGAGGTGACGGGCATCAAAGTCATTCAACACCTGCGCGCGCGTGACGCGGAGCTGCCGATCATCGTGGTCACCGCGCAGCGTGAAATCGAGACGGCGGTCTCGGCGATGCGCGCCGGCGCTTACGACTACATCACGAAGCCACTCGATCGAGATCGACTGCTGCTCGCCGTGCATCGCGCGCGGGAGCGGCGCGAACTCGTGATCAATGTGCGGCGTTTGGAGAGCGCGCTCACCGAGCGCTCGGTGCTCGGCGCGATCGTCGGCAAGAGCCCGCCCATGCGCGAGCTCGCGCACCAGGTGCAGCGAGTGCTCGAGAGCGAGGTCGCGGTCTGCGTTTCGGGCGAGAGCGGCACGGGCAAGGAGCTCGTAGCGCGCGCGATTCACAGCGGCGGCCAGCGGCGGCGCGGGCCGTTCGTGGCCATCAACTGCGCCGGTATCCCCGAATCCTTGCAGGAATCCGAGCTGTTCGGCCACGAACGCGGAGCCTTCAGCGGCGCGACGCAAATGCGGCGCGGCTGCTTCGAGCAAGCCAACGGTGGCACGCTTCTACTCGACGAAATCGGCGAGATGAGTTTGATGACGCAGGCGAGCCTGCTGCGAACTCTTCAAGAAAAGACGATTCGCCGTGTGGGTGGCTCGGCGGAAATCCCGATCGACGTGCGCATGGTGTGTGCGACGCATCGTGACCTGCGCGCCGAGGTCGAAGCCGGACGCTTCCGCGAAGATCTATACTTCCGGCTCGTGGTCTACCCGATCCATTTGCCCGCGCTGCGTGAGCGCGTGGAAGACATTCCGCTCTTGGTTGGGCATTTCCTACGCACGCTGACCTCCGACATCGGGCGTCAGGTGCACCGCATTGCGCCCGAGGTGCTCGAAGCGATGTCGCGCCACCGTTGGCCGGGCAACGTGCGTGAGTTGCAGAACGTCGTGCACCGCAGCTTGCTCGCCTGCCGCGGCGACGAGATCACGCTCGCCGATCTGCCTCCCGATATCCGCGAGTTGGGTCTGCCCCCGCTCGGTTTGTCGGTCGTGCCGGGCTCTGGCAACGGGCACGCGCACGTGGAAAGCGAAATTTTGCCGCTGCGCGAGCTCGAGCGCCGCGCGATCCAGCGCGCGCTCCGCGCCACTCAGGGCAGCGTGGGCAAGGCCGCAAAACTGCTGGGAATTGGCCGCGCCACCTTATACCGGCGGATCGCCACGCTGGATTTGTCGAGGGACGTCGCGTGAGCTCGGGCTCGAATCACGAGCCGCCCCTGTCGCTGCCGCCCGAGATGCTGCGAGAGCTCGCGTCGGCGGGCGTCGATCCAGACGAACCGCCGAGTCTCGAGCAGTGGCAGACGTTGTTGCTCCGGCTCGCACACCACTTTCGCGACGAATCGAACCCGCTGAAGTTCGCGTCCTCCGCGTTGGGCCACGATTTACGCACGCCGATGACGGTCGTGATCGGTGCCAGCGAGCTGCTCCTCGAAAGTGAGCTCGACCCCGAGCAGCGCCAAGCCGCGCAGAACGTGCATCGCTCCGGACAGCAGCTACTCGGCGTGATCGACCAACTGCTGAGCGACGTGACCGAGCAGTCCAAGTCGATGCCGCCGCGCGCGCTCGGTACGCCGAACGTGCGGTCGGACATCGCTCAGCGCACCTTCCGCGTGCTGCTCGCCGAGGACAACGAGTTCAACCGCGCGCTGATCGAGCGCGTGCTACGGAGCTTGAACTGCGAAGTGGATCTTGCGCCGAGCGGCCGCGAGGCGGTACGCCGGTTCCACAACGGAAATTACGATTTGGTGCTGATGGATTGCCACATGCCGGATCTCGACGGGCTCGAAGCCACGCGTCAGATCCGGGCGGGAGAGGCCGAGGACCGGCGGGTTCCAATCGTCGCGGTCACGGCCGGGACGGTGCCGGGCGCGCGGCAAGCCTGTCTGCAGGCAGGCATGGACGATTTCATTGCCAAACCGTTCTCGCTCGCGACCTTGCGTCGTAAGGCTTCCCAGTGGCTGGCGGTCGCCGCGCAGACGAACGCTGCCCGCGAGCCCCCCGCGCCGACCAACGCTGATTCCGAGCAGCGCGTGCTGGCGGCTGCTCCGATCAGCGCTTCGCCGTCGTCGGTCGATCTGTCGCGGCTGCAGGAGCTCGCGGATGAGGCGGGCTCGCCGCGCATCGTGGAAGAGCTGTCGTTGATTTTCGTGGAAGACATGGACCGCCGCCTCGATTCCCTGCGCGAAGCGACGGACGAACGCGGAGAGCGAAAGCTGCTCAGCGTGATTCATTCGGTGAAAGGCGCGTGCGCGAACTTCGGTGCTCTGCGGATGGCGGCTCTGGCAGAAGCCATCGAGCGTCGCGTGAAACAGGGCGACCTGCTCGGCCTCGACTTGGAGGTCGGCGAGCTGTGTCAGGAGTTCCAAGTCGTGCGACGCGTGCTCGATTTGGAGGTGTTCGGCATCCGCGCCGAACGACCGCCTCCGGCAGATCTCCTGGCGCGCATCGGCTAAGGGCCCGGGAATGGCTGAGTCGGTCGATGATCGCGGTCGAGGCGCCCGGCTGGCGAGGCGCGACGAAGGCGCATACTTGCTGGTATGTAACTGAGGAGCAACGAAGGCAGGCGGGATGCATCGGCCGCGAGAGCGATCGACTTAGCCATTCCCGGGCCCTAAGCAGAGCTGCTTTTCACGGCCTCGGCGTAGAGCAGGGTGCCTGCCGACAAGCGCAGGCGCTGCCCGCGCCAACTGACGTGCCGCTTGAAGGCTCCGATTGCCCAGGGCAGCGGGGAGAGCAGCTCGCGGAGCGGAGAGAGCAGCAGTGGAACCCAGGCGCGCTGCCAGCCTCGCAAACTGACCCAGCCGCCCACGTCACGCAACGCGAGCAAGACGAACAGCCACGCCACAGACGCGACGCCGAACAGGTGCCAAGCGCAAGGCAGGACCAAGAGCGGGCTGGTCAGCGGCTCGAGCAGCGCCGCTACGGGACGGAGTCGCCAGCGCAGCATTGCCCAACGCAAGTGCCGAGCGAAGGCCGCGCGTAGCCGCAGCCCGGCGTTGGGACTTTCGAGCACGGTTGGAGCAATCACCACGCGGTGACCCGCGTTGGCGAACATCTTACCGAGGATGAAGTCTTCGGCGAGCACACACGACAAACGCGAGAGCCCGCCGAGCTGTGCCAACAATTGCCGCGAAAATAGCGTGGATTTGCCGATCACCGCGGCGTCGCCGGCCAGCGTCGGCAAGGCCGCGCCCGCCGCGCAGAAGCCGTTCAATTGCACGTTCTCGAGCGCACCACCGAAGGTATTTTCGGCGCTGCCAGCAAACAGATTGGTGACGATGCCCGCGTCGGTCTCGAGCTTCGTCCGTGCCAGCTCTGACACATAGTGCCGCGGCGCGCGCACGTTGCTGTCGCTGATCAGGACCAGATCGTAACTTGCGTGCGGGAGCATCCCGAGCAAATTGTTCACTTTGGGATTCAGCGCGCCGCCGCCCTCGTGCACGATCACTCGACACGGGACGGTCGGATATTCACGACGCAAACGCGCGACTACTCCGAGCGCCGGGTCGTCTTTCCGCGTGACCCCGAACAGCAGCTCGAGCTCTGGCAGATCTTGCCGGAAGAAGCTGGCAAGGTTCTCGTACAGCCCCAGGTCTTCGCCGTTCAACGGTTTGAGCACGCTGACCGGCGGGAGCTGCGAGGCGCAGGGAGGCCGAGCTTTGGTGATGCGGCGTAGGGCGACCAGCCCAGCGACGTTCCACACGGAGCAAGCAGCGACGAGCGTAGCGGCGACCAGACCGAGCATTTTCGCGACCTCCACCGCTCCGGAAGCGAACGCCGTGCCAGCCGGCGGCCCCAATGAAATCCAGTGGTTAGGGCTGCGGCCCTCGCTAAGTGTGAGGCGTTGTTCGCACAGGTGGTTCAACCAGTTCACACTCGGGAGCAAACGTCACGCTAGGAGTCTCGAACGGCGGCGAGCGCGGCGCTCGAGTCCGCCACCTTGGGCAAGCGCAGCGCGGCGAGCGCGTCCTCCACATATTGGGGAGCTCGAGCGCCGAGCAGCACACAGGTGACACCCGGCAGACTGCGCAGAACGACCAATGCCTGTCGCGAGAGCGGTTCGGCTCGAAGCTCGGGTGGCAGGTGGGGGGCGAGCGCGCGCTCGATGACGTCGAGGCGTGCTTGAGTGCGATCGGCAGCGCGGCTGCGCATCGCAAAAAACAACGTTTCCAGATCGCGTAGGTAGCGACCGCGAAAATCGCGAAAGCGTTCTGCAAGCTCGCCGCTCAGCGCGCCGTCGAGCGCTCGCAGCACCTTACCGAGCTCCGGAGCGATCACGTGCGACTCGATTTCTTCCCATTGCACGAGGCTCTCGACGCGCGGTTCGATTTCGAGGATGCGATCGCCCCAGGCGAAGAGATCGTCCGCCTCGACGCCTGGGCTGAGCTCGAGCGCTGGGGCAATGGTGCTGCGGAATTCGCGCTCCAGGGCGAGTAAGTTGCCGCGCGCGAGCTCCAGCTTCTGCGCATTGGCTGGACGCTGGGGCGCTGCCAGGCGCAGGATGCTGCTTCCTTTGATCGCGTTCAGCGGCCGATTTACCAGCAGCGCGATGCCGGCGCGCCGCGCAACGGAGAGCGCGCTCTCCACCCCGCCGCCCGAGCCGAGCGCGGCGGCCGACTCGAGCAGATTGAGCGGCAACTGAAGCGCACGGAAGTGATGGCCTGTCCCAGCTGCGGCCACGGCACAAGCCAGCATGCGGGAAACATCGGTGCTGTCACGGCCCTCGGGCGCGCCGGCCGCGGTATTGCTGGACACGCCGTAGCCGGCAATTCGGCCTTTTTCGACTTCGCTTTCCAAGTGGCGAAACGCGACCTCGAGTCGCCGATAGAATTCGTCGCGCGCGCGGTTCGTCGCCTGGCCGCGCTTGGCGGCGTCGGCCAAAAAATACTCGGGGTTGTGCAATAAGAGCAGATCGAGCGTCTGGAGGCCCAGGCGATCGAGCGAGCGGGTGAGCTGATCGGCGAGCCAGGTCGGGTGGATGCAGTGCCACAGCCCCTCGGCGTACTCGACCATTTCCGGAAAGGCAGCGCCGCTCTCTTTGCGATAGCGCGCAAGCTCGTAGTTTCTGCCTTGGACATAGCCAATTTTCGAGACGACCACGACCTCTTCGCGTTGTAGCTCACGCGCATCGATGAGCCGCGCGAGCACCTCGCCGATCAAGCGCTCGCTGCCACCGTCCGTATAGTTGGTCGAGGTATCGATCACGTTGATGCCGGAGCGCAGCGCGAGCTCCAAGGCGGCGCGGTGCTCTGGATTCGAGTCGTCGATGCGATACCCGCCGAACCCGATGCCGCTCACGGAGATCCCGGTGCCGCCAAGCTCCGCGCGCGCCGCCTGACCCAAGGCGTCGGTGCGTCGCGCCGTGCCGGAGGGTGTCGCGTGGCCAGCAATGGCGCGCGGCGCGATGCTGAGCGCGGCCTCGTTCGGGCCATGGTCGGCAAGCGCCCGATCGAGCTCGCTCGGGTCGGTGATCGGCGCGCGACAGGCGAAATTCCGGCACACGTAGAGCGCCGCCTTTCCGCCGAGCAAGGTCTTGTCCTTCGTGAGCGGCCGCTGCCCCGAGTCGGGGCGTTGCGGATCGACGTGGGCAAAGATGGCATTCGGCAAGTAGCGCTCGCCCAACGCCATGCGCAGCGCCTCGTAGCCCGCCTCCCCAGATGTGCCGACCAGCACCAATTCGAGCGGTGATTGCAGCAGAAAATCCAGCACGGAAAGCGAGCTTGCGAACGAGCGCGGCGAGCGTTCGATCAATTTGCCGTAGGCGCGGATCGCGCGTGCGGCGCGCTCTCGGTAGCGATCGCGATCCAGGTGCGCCGCGAGCTTGGCCAGCACGCGCGCGGCCACGGCGTTCGCGCTCGGGACGGCATTGTCGTGACCCTCTCGTGGGCGAGCGATCAGTTTCTCGGCATCCTGCGCGGTATTGAAGAATGCGCCGCTGGCCGCGTCATCGAAATCGAGCAGCATGCGTTCGACGAGCCGCTCGGCTTCCTGGAGGAAGCGCGCACCGCCGCCGGCCTCGTACAGCGCGAGCAAACCGTCGCTCAAGAACGCGTAGTCTTCGAGGAACCCCGGGATGTGCGCGCGTGCGCCGCGCGCGGTGTGGAACAGGCCGCCATCGGGCCGCCGCATGCGAGCGAGCAGCGAATCGGCGGCGCGCACGGCCGAGTCGAGGTAGTGCCGATGACCGAGGATGCGGTAGCCGGCCGCCATGGCCGACAACATCAGCCCATTCCACGAACTGAGGACCTTGTCGTCCAAGAGCGGCGGAACGCGGCCCTTTCGCGCCTGATACAGCTGCTTTTTCGAGCGTTCGAGCTCGGCGCGCAGTACCGGCGCGGGGATGCCGAGCTCTTCTGCGACGCGCTCGAGGGAGCGTGGCGTGTTGAGCACGTTTTGCCCCTCCCAGTTCCCCTTGCTCGTCACGTCGTAATACGTCGCGAAATGATCGGCCGCATCGCGACCGAGGATTTCGCTGAGCTCGTCTTGTGACCAGACGAAGAATTTCCCCTCGACGCCCTCGCTGTCGGCGTCGGTCGCCGAGTAGTACGCGCCGCCGAGCTCCTGCATCTCGCGAATCACGTAGTCGAGAGTCTCGCGGGCGACGCCGGCGTAGTCGGCGTCGTGTGTGACTTGAAAGGCTTCGAGGTAGACGCTCGCGAGCTGCGCGTTGTCGTACAGCATCTTCTCGAAATGCGGCACGAGCCAGCGCTCATCGGTCGAATAGCGCGCGAAGCCTCCGCCGAGGTGATCGTAGATGCCGCCATTTTTCATGCCGTCGAGCGTGCTCGTGATCATCTCGAGCAGTTCTTCGTCCGGCGCGTGTCGATATTGGCGGAGCAGCAGCGCGAGCGCTGCGCAGGGCGGGAATTTGGGCGCTTTGCCGAAACCGCCATAGCGCGGGTCGAAGCTGCCCCGCAGCTGCTCTGCTGCCCTGCGCAGGGCCTCGCCACCGATGGCCAAGGGCGCGGACAGCTGCGCTTGCTCCGCGACGTGCGCCGTAAGCTGCTGCGCTTGCTCGGTCAGGTTTGCTCGATCGCTCTGCCACAGCTCTTTGATGCGCGAGAGCAGTGCGGGCAGACCGGGTCGGCCGTACTTGTCGACGGGCGGAAAGTAGGTGCCGGCAAAAAACGGCTCTTGCTTCGGTGTCAGAAAGACGGTCATCGGCCAACCCCCGCTGCCCGATAGCGCAATGGTCGCCGCCATATAGATTTCGTCGAGGTCCGGACGCTCTTCACGATCGACCTTGATGCACACGAAGCTCTCGTTCATTTGCCGAGCGATGGCCTCATTTTCGAACGACTCTCGCTCCATCACGTGGCACCAGTGGCACGCGGCGTAGCCCACGCTGAGCAGGATCGGCTTGTCCTCACGCTGCGCGCGCTCCAGCGCTTCCGGGCCCCAGGGATACCAATCGACCGGATTTTGCGCGTGCTGCAGCAGATAGGGACTGGTTTCTGCGGCCAGGCGATTTTCGTGTTTCATCGTTTGCGGCTAGATTTACGACTCGGATGGCGTAGCACCAGCACGTGCTCACGGCGCGGGCTGGCCCGGAACGCAGCGCGCGTGGGCTCGTGAAAATAGGGGCGTTCTTGCGAGGCCAGGCACGCGAGCACGAGCCCGTGTTCGTCCGCGAGTACGCGCAACGCTTCGTCCGCGTACAGCGCTCGGCCGCCCAGCACCGAATCTGCGATCACCAACGTGATACTACCGTCGGGCGCCAACACCTCGCGGAACGCGTCGAGGCAAGCACCGAACTCGAGCTCCCAACGCTCGACCGCCGCCTGAAAGCCGATGCCGGATAGCCGGCGGCGCGCGCCGATCTCGGCGGCTTCGAAGCGACGCTCGTCGAGCCCGAGCCAGCGCAGTCGGAGCTCATGGTGATCGAAGTAGTCGTAGACGCCAGGATAGGGGGGCGAGCTCACGATCAAGTCAATCGACGCCGGCTGTACGAGCGATAGGTCTCGCGCGTCGCCGACCGCGCATTTGGCGGCCTTTGCCGCCGCCGGCAGCCGCGCGGAGAACTCGTGCAGCCGCTGAATCAAGTCTTTGGCCTTCGTCTCGAAGAAACGGATCGTAAAGCCGCCAGCCAAGCGCTTGGGTGCCGTGCGCGGCGCGGTATCGCCTTGTTTCTTGCTGACTTTGGTCAGCGCGGCCGAGAGCACCAAGAGCAGCGCGCGCCGCACATCGGGCGACTCGAGTTTGGCGATGCCGTCGCGCAAACCGTCGAGCTCGAGCAGCACGTGCGGGTCGTAAACCTCCCGGTCCGCGCTGCCATAGCGACGCGTCGGGCCGAGCTTGGCAAGCCGGCGTTCATTGGCGTGGGCCGCGACCGCGGCGGCGCCGTTCGCGAGCTCGAGCTCGAATTCGGGACTCGAGCCGCGACTCTTGAGCGCGGTCAGCTCCACCGCGAGTGGGTTGGCGTCGATCCCGAAAGCCTGGCGGCCAGCTTGGCGCGCCTCGACCAGCACCGTGCCGCTGCCGCAGAAAGGATCGAGCACGCGTCCGTTCGGCGGCGAGAAGCCCTCGATCAGCCGGCGCGCCGTCTCCGGATGAAGGCGCGCGGGATAACTATGGAAGCCATGCATGTGCGCCATCGTCGCCGCTTCGTCCGGATCGACCTGAAGCGCGTGCGTCAACAGCTCGCGGTCCCGTTCGGACCCGCCGACGACTCGGACTTCCCCACCGACGTGGCTCAGCGCGCGGCGCTGCTTCTTCTCTTTGACTTCTGCGCTCGGCTTGGAACCTGGCGCCACTTTCGACGGATCGGGCACGGCGGCCTGGAGCATGGCCAGCCGCGACCGCCGCGTAAAGCGTCGTGGTCCGAAAAATCAGCGCCGACGGCGGCGCCAGCTCACGAAGCCGAGCAAACCGAGCACCGCCGCAAGCGAACCCGCACCGCCCGTGTTGCCGAGGCCGATGCGCGCGCCGCCACAGCCCTTTCCCGTGTCGGCGGACGAGGCAGAGACGCTGCTCGACTCGTTGGAGACGTACAGGGCGCTCATCGTGGTCTCGTCCGTGCTCTGCAGAACGCGCTTGTTCGTCTCGCAGCGACCGGTCGTGTAGTACATGGTCGCGGGCTTCAGGTCGTAATCCTCGCCCAGGCCGAAAAAGTGGCCGGCTTCATGGGTCGCAACGCTCTGCAAATCGTACTTGTCTTTGCAGCCGTCGCTTTGAGTCGTGCTCGTGCTAGCGGTCTTCGTGTGCTCCGACGAGTCGTCGTCCGAAGCGCCGGCCTTCGACAGCACACCGTACGAATGGGCGCTGTTGAAGATCATGTCCGCTTCCAGCACTTCACCAGTGGTAGGATCGGAGAACGTGATCGTGAGCGCGAGGTCGTTTTCATGGCCCTTGATCGTGATTGGGCCGTACATGACCTCGCTCTTGCCGTTCGGAGTCGAGCCGAATCGAGCATCCTTGGTCGAGTCGAAGCTGAGCCCCGGTAGTTTCGCGCCGCTGCCGAGCCAGGTGCCGAATCCGACCTGTACCGCGTCGCGCGCCTGTTTGCCGAGCTTGTCCAACGAGGAGTCGAGATACAGGGTCGTTTTCTGCGCGTGCCAACGCACGTTGTCCCCGTCGGTGCTCTTCTTCAGTACTGGCGCGCCGCTGACGATTTGCATGACCGGCGCCGGGCGTGTGTGCAGATGCGACACTCCGGCCGCGCCGACGACTGCGACAGCCGCAGAGACCGCCCCGAGCGCGACGAATTTGAGGATCGATTTCCGTCCCGGTTTCGGCTCGGGTGCGCCGGGCGGCGGCTCGATGCTCGGTTTGACGGTGTGTGCGGCGCTCAACAAACTGCTGGGCAGGTGGCGCGCCGGGCCACGGACTGACCGCACAGGCTCTAGTGAATGGGTCACGACTCACGAAACGGTCAAGACGCCGGATCCCTAAGCAATGCCCACGCGATTTATCGCGGATTCAGCGGGGAAAGTGAGCGTTCTCGCGGCCTCTGCTTACATTTCCCGGCGCACACGGCTGACCACTGACAGGAGCTCTTCATCGGTCAGCACGCGATCGGCAGATTTGGCGCGCTCGAGCAAGGCCCGCAAAAGCGGCTCGCTCGAACTGATGCCGTGGCTCTTCAGCCAATACTGGACGTTCGAAGCTCCGGACATGGGCCCGATGCAGATTGCCGCGCTCTGCCCAATGCTTTCAGCGGAGAGCAGACTGTACACATGGTCGCCGAGCCAGCGGCTCTTGGCCTCGGCCTTGGCGATCGCCGAAGCGTGCACGCCGGTTGCCGTGCGGAACGCGTTCTTCCCGACCAACGGCAAGTTGTCGCTGATCTCGATGCCCAAGGCGTGCGCAAAGTACGTGCAGTATTCCGAGATGCGCGCGAGCGGCCGAGGGCCGTCCGTGAGCGCCAAATTCACGAGCAGGAGCTCCATCGCCGGGTTACCGACGCGCTCACCGACGCCCAGCGCGGTCGCGTGCAAGCGATCCGCGCCGGCGCCCGCCGCACTGAGCGCGTTTGCCACTGCCAGACCGCGATCGTTGTGGCCGTGCCAGTCGATGCCGACGCGATCCCCGACCACCTTGCGCGCAAAGCGGGTGACTGCCGCGGCGCCCTCAGGGGTAGCGAAGCCTACCGTGTCGCACAGGCAGACGCGTGTTGCGCCGCGCTCTACCGCGAGCGAGAACAGCTCACGCAGCGTTTCCGGACGCGCGCGCGTCGTATCCTCGGTCACGAACGTCACGAGCAAGTCCGCGCGCCGCGCTGCGTCGACCGCGGTCTTCGTTCGCTCGAGCAGGAGGCTCATGTCCCAGTCTTCGGCGACGGCGCGGATTGGGCTCGACCCCACGAACAGTGATGCTTCCACGGCCACGCCGGATTGCTGCGACACCTCGGCGATCGCGCTCACATCGTCGATCAGCGTGCGCCCGGCGCACACGGGACGGATCTGGAGCCGCCGCGCCGCGAGCGCTCGGCACAGATCCACGGCTTCGGTGAACGCGCGTCGAGACGCGCTCGGCACGCCCAGATTCACCGATTCGATGCCAAGGTCGTCCATCAGCTCGATGGCGCGAATTTTCTCGGCCAAGGATGGGTTCTTGACCGACGGGCTTTGCAAGCCGTCGCGGAGGGTCTCGTCCAGCAACGCCACGCGCGTTCGAGAGCCGAGCTTTTCGTCGCCCTCGGCATTCCAATCGAAGATCAGCGCGCGTTCTTGGGCCGACTCGAGCTCCCCATTCGGGGCTGGTCGGGCCGGCGGTGCCGGAGGACCTGGCTTCACCCCCGTACACTAGCATTCCCCGGGCCGGCGCCAGAGAGCGGCCCGGCCTGGAAAGCGCGCTATACTCGCCGGCCAATGCTTTCCAGTGCGACAAGACGCCTCATTCAGACGCGATTGTCTGATGAGATCGGTCGCATCGACAAGGACGCGCCAGCGCGCGTGGCGTTGGTCTATCCGTCGCCCTACCACGTGGGCATGAGCTCGCTCGGCTATCAGCGTATTTATCGCGCGATTCAGGCCATGCCCGAGGCGATGTGCGAGCGCGTCTTTCTGCCCGACGAAGGCGATCGTGCCGGCGCCGTGATCGAGCGTCCGCTCAGCTACGAAAGCCTGCGCGAGCTCGGCCAATTTCCGATTTTGGCGGTCAGCGTCGCTTACGAGCTCGAGATCGCCGGCCTGGTCCGCATGCTCGATGCCTCTCGCATCGGCGTCTTACGCGAGGAACGCGACGAGCACGCGCCGTTCATCCTGGCGGGCGGGCCACTGACGTTTTCGAACCCATTGCCGCTCGCGCCGATCGTCGATGCGATCGTGATGGGCGAAGCCGAGGGCCTGGTCGAGCTGGCGATCGAGATCATCTATGCGGCGCCGACGCGTGCGGCAGCGCTCGAGCAGCTCGCGGCGCAGCCGAACATTTTCGTGCCCGCCCACCATGGCAGCACCCTCGCCAAGATCGCCGCCTGCAATGACGCGCTCCTGCCGGCGTACAGCGCGATCCGCACGCCGCACACCGAGCTCTCGAACATGTTCCTGATCGAGAGTGAGCGCGGCTGCTCGCGTGGTTGCACCTATTGCGTGATGCGTCGCTCCACGAACGGCGGCATGCGTATCGTGCCCAAAGAGCTCTTATTCGAGAAAATCCCGGCGGACGTAAAGAAAGTGGGGCTCGTCGGAGCCGCGGTCAGCGATCACCCGAAGATCATCGAAATCGTGAGTGAGCTCGCCGAGCGCGGCATGCAAGTGGGCCTATCGAGCCTGCGCCCGGATCGGCTCAAAGAGGAGTTCGTGGCCGCGTTGCGCAAGGCCGGCCATCGCACCTTGACCACGGCGCTCGACGGACCGAGTGAACGCATGCGCGGCTTGATCGATCGCCGCGGGCGCGAGCCGCACTACGTCGCGGCGGCCGAGCGCGCGCGCAAATACGGCTTCGATCGACTCAAGCTTTACTTGATGATCGGTCTGCCCGGCGAAACCGATGAAGACATCGACGAGTGCGTGCAATTCGTGGGCGAGCTCTCGAAGCTCTGCCCGATTGCGCTGGGAGTGGCGCCGTTTTGCGCCAAGCGGAACACGCCGCTCGACCGCATGCCGTACGCCGGCGTCGCGCGCGTGCACGCCAAGCTCGAGCGCCTGCGCAAGGGTCTCCGCGGTCGCGCCGACGTGCGCGCGGTGAGCGCGAAGTGGGCGTGGGTCGAGTACGTGCTGGCGCAGGGCGGCGAGGCCGAAGGCCGAGCACTAGTCGCGGCCGTCCGCGCGGGCGGCCATTTTTCCGACTATCGACGCGCGTTTCGCGAGCTCGGCCAGCGCCCGGACGGCGAGGGCTACGAGAACGTCGAAACGCCGATCGCGCCCGAGCGCTTGAAGCACAAAAAGCTGCCGCTCGTCGTCAGCTCCTGAGCGCGTCGTTCACGGCCGCGGCAACACCTGGACTTTGGCCTCGAAGTGCCGACCTGAGCTGAGCGTGAAATAGGCACGGCCAGGGATGCTGCCGCGCGGCGGCTCGAAGCCGCGCTGCACGGCTTGCGCCGGCGCATCCTCGTCGGAAACCGGCTGATCGCTGAGCGTGATGGTGATGCGAAACAGCTCGCGGCCCGCGCCGCCGTTTTGCAGGGCGAACAGCCCGCCGCCCAACAGCGCGATCACCCGCTCGCGCAGGTGCACGGCTTGGATTGGGGGCGCGCTGCCGTCTTTTTCTTTGAGGATTTCCGAGTTGCTCACGTGCCCGTCCGCGTCGACTTCAATGGCGAGCGTGAAGGGGTGCTCGCTGCCGGCGGGCAGGGTTTGCCAAACCGGGTCGGCAGCGGTGGCCGGGGGAATGGCGCGCGTGAACGCGCTCGGCAAGCTGCGCACGCCCGGCGGTAAACCCTCGGCGCCAAACGCGCCGCTCGCCGGCGCGTTCGCCGAGCTGTTTCCGCTCGCTTCGGCCGCACGCGCGTGAGTGCTCGCCGAATCCGCACCTGGAGCCGGTTTCGCTGGGGCTGGGCGCGGGCGCGGCGGCGACGTTTTCGCTCGCGGCGTGGTGTGCTCCGGTGCGGGCGCGTCGGATTTCACGGGTTCGGCGGTCGCTGGCACCGCGGGCTCCGACGCTTCGGGCGTCTCGGGCGCCGCATTCGCCGGCGTGTTCGCAGTGCTCGGCATGCTCGGGGCTTCGGGGCTGGCGACCGCGTCGACTTCGACGGTGTTGCCCGTCCAAGCGTCGGCGGGCAGCTCCGGGATCGGCGCGGGATGGCGCACCGCGAACAGCAGAGTGAGCGCGATGCCGCCATGCAGCCCGATTGAACCGAGCAAAGGCGTGACCGGGCCGCTGGTCGCCGAACGCATCGTTGCTTAGTCTGACACTCCAGAGCGCTCGCGGGTTCCACGGATTCGTCGCTGCGCTTCACGCTCGCGGCAAAAAGACGCCTCAGCGCGCGCGGAGTAAGGCGGTGAGTGGCACTTCGGGCGCGCGCTCGGCCGCGCCGCCCTGTGGCTCTTTCGGTTCGAGCGCCTCGACGACGCCCAGCGCGTTCCGCAACTCGACGTCGTACAAGTGCGACAGGCGCACGTTGCCGAGCGCGGCGAACACGTTCTTTCGCACCAGCGGGTTTTTCGCGTCCAGCTCGTTCAGCAGGTTTTTGATCTGTTTGCGCTGCAAGTTCTCCTGTGAACCGCACAAATCGCAGGGGATGATCGGGAACGCCTTTTGCTCGGCAAACTCCTGCAGCTCGGCCTCACTCAGGTACACGAGCGGCCGGATCACCACGTTGCGCCCGTCGTCCGAACGCAGGCGTGCGGGCATGGCCTTGAGCTGACCGGAATAGAGCAGGTTCAAAAGCAGCGTCTCGATCACGTCGTCGCGGTGATGGCCGAGTGCGATCTTGGTCGCGCCGAGTTCGACGGCTTGGGTGTACAGAATTCCCCGCCGCAGCCGCGAGCACAACGAGCAGAACGTCTTGCCCTCCGGGATCTTCTCTTTGACCACCGAGTACGTGTCCTCTTGGACGATCTTGTACTCGTAGCCCTCGCGCTCGAAGTACTCGGGCAGCACGCGGCTAGGAAACCCCGGATGTCCTTGGTCCACGTTGAGCGCGATCAGTGAAAACTCGAACGGCGCGCGGCGTTGGATTTGCCGGAGCAGGTACAAGAGCGCGTGCGAATCCTTGCCGCCACTCACGGCCACGAGCACGCGATCGCCCGGTTCGAGCAGCCGGAAATCGTGGCTAGCGCGGGCGACTTCGGCGAGTAGCCGTTTTTCGAGGCGATCCATGAGCACTCCGCGGCGCGCACAGCGCCGCGCGCGGCGAGTCTTTGCCTGAATTTCGCAGTGTTGCAAGGCTCAGCTGCCAGAAGGGACGGCGGAGTGCTAGGCTCGGCTCGCCGTGTTCTTCGCGAAAGCCGCACAATTTACCTGCATCGCTCTGGCCGCGGCCGGG
>Ga0068855_100004987_pt1 | contig 16203 bp, 19 predicted proteins | sample KBSCornC52_FD_66592 | JGI IMG/M metagenome (GOLD analysis project Ga0068855, IMG submission 66592) | Corn rhizosphere microbial communities from Kellogg Biological Station, Michigan, USA - KBS Corn C5-2 | ecosystem: Host-associated > Plants > Roots > Rhizosphere > Soil ...
GGGGAATGGATAGATGCCGTTGGCAAAGCTGATTTTACTATGCAGGCCAACATCCAGTCGCCTGATAATACGGTGAACTTTTTTGGCCTGGGTAATGAAAGCCCGTTAAATAAATTTCCTGGTTATCGTACTTACTACCGTACACGGTATGATATTTATCAGTTTGATCCGGCTTTACGCTGGCATACGGGCAAGAACAGCGATATCAGTGCTGGTCCGTCATTTCAATATTATCATCTCAATCTCAATGACAATACCGGGCGGTTCATCAATCAAACATCGCTCATCAATTCTTACGATAGCTTAACAGTTGGGAAAAATAAAGCTCATCTTGGCGCACTGATCAATTATATCACAAATCAACGTGATAATAACATCCTGCCTACAAAGGGCTACTATTTTACTGTAACGGTACAAGGTTATGAAGGACTTAACAGTTATTCCAAATCTTTTGTACAGATTAAGCCAGAGTTTACTTTCTATCAAAAACTAACCCCTGGCGGTGCTATTGTATTATCTGATCGTGTTGGTGGCGGTGTAAGTTTTGGAAAGCCGGCCTTTTATCAATCAATGTTTTTGGGCGGACAAGGCAACCTATTGGGGTATCTGCAAAACCGGTTTGCAGGCAAGCATATCGTGTTCAATAATTTACAGGCAAGGGTTAAACTTGCTGATATAGCCAGCTATATTTTACCTGGCCAGTTGGGTTTGGTAGGCTTTTATGATACGGGGCGTGTTTGGATAGAAGATGAGCATTCGGATAAGTGGCATACCGGTACCGGCGGCGGGTTATATTTTGCACCGGCAAGTTTAACAGTATTGCAATTGCTGGCCGGTCATTCAAGTGAGGGCTGGTATCCTTACATATCGCTTAACTTCAGGTTGTAGTGAATCTTTGCCGAAGTTGGTAGAGGTAAAAAAATCAAAAAAATTGCAACGTTTTTTTTGAAAAAGCGTCATATTCTTAAACACGCGATCATGAAAAAACTAATCTTCTCACTTATGGCTTCGTTACTAACGGTTTCGATAGCCTTTAATGCTTCCGCGCAAACTGTAACCCGCAACGTATCGGGTTATAACGGTATTGCCTGTGGTGGCCCGTTTAACGTATTTATTAAAATTGATGGAACCGAAAGTCTGAAACTTGATGTTGATGCCAATGTAGTTGATGATATTAAAACTGAAGTAGAAAACGGCATATTAAAAGTTGAATTTAAAGATCACTGGAAAAACCACCGCAATATGCAACGCGCCAACATTTATATCACCGCCAAAAGCCTTGGATACCTTGCTAACAGCGGTTCAGGAAATGCAACTGTTGATGGTACAATGACCGCCGAAAATGCCAAAATTGCGTTAAGCGGTTCTGGTAATATTAAAACTGCCGTTAAATCAGGTACTTTGGACCTGAAAATCAGCGGATCGGGCTCAATTGATGTTAATGGCAGTACAGGTATGGCCGACTGCCGTATTTCAGGTTCGGGAGAGATAAACGGTAAATCATTAAGAACTGAAACTGTTGAAGCTTCAATTGCAGGTTCAGGAAATATTAATTTGATTGCCAGTAAAACAGTTTCTGCGCGTATTTCTGGTTCAGGAAGTGTTGTATATTCCGGTACCGCAACAATTGGTACAACCCGTTACGCGGGATCAGGCAGGGTTAGCAAAGCTGATTAAAACCTGGTTAACTTACTATATCGAAAGACTGCTTCTTCCGAGCGGTCTTTTTTTGTTATTAGTGTAGCGAATTAAAAGTTTCTATCGTACGGATAGGTAAAACCTTCACTTTATGATTAAGCCTGTATTGATATTTAAGAATTTAACTGTTTGCCTGTTGCTGTCGGTTTTGTTTTCTCTTGGCGCCTGTAAAAAAGACAAGGCGCAGCAACCCGTCAAAAAAAATACATCCCTTTTTGGCCAGTGGTATATTCCGGTTAAAGAGGGGGAACAAGCGCGTTATTTAGTATTCTCGTCGGATAGTACTTTTATTTTGGCTGATGTAACTTATAAAAATGGTAATTCAACAACGGTTCAGTACACCGGGAAATTTCATACTAAAGGAGATGGATTAAACATTGTTATCGCAAAAAAAATCGTAAGTGAAGGTAGTAATGTTATCAGTACCGACCCTTCTAACGCTCAATTTTATACCAATTCGGCGTTTGTTGTCGACAATTATAAATTGACCATAAACTATAAAGACAATACCGGGGCTGCTATGAAAAGTATTTTTTCGATGGTACTTCAGGATAAAGTTATTTGATTTAGTTTTGTTTTTTAAGCACCCCGGTCGGGGTGCTTTTTTGTTTATACTTTATTAATTCCGCCGGCCACACGTTGAGCCTAACGAATACATGATTCCCCTTGCTTAAATTATCGGCATAAGTGCCGGCGAAATATCAATTCACATAGCTGGAGTAACCCCTTTGCGTTGGCCCTTTAGTTTAATCGCCTGGTATATCATAATCAGAATAAATAACACCAGCATGATCAAAAGTCCCATTTTTACTACAGGAGAGCCAGGTCCTTCAGCCAGTGGTTGTTCAACCGGAAGTCTGGTGAGCGTTTCAACTACAGCAGGTACTAATGAGAAAAATAAGGTGGCTGTCATGCCTATAGTTTGTACATAATCGGCCTTGCTGCCAAAAATGCGCAGGGAGGGGGCATAGTAAACAACAGGCAATAATATTAAAATAAGAAACGAAAGGTTGTGGGCACTGCTCAGGTGACCGGTTTTCATAACCAAAAATGAGGATAAACAGGCCAGCACGGTAAAAACACCGTAAAGCCTGCCGTTTTTTGTTTTAGGGGCGATTTTCCCGTCCTGAAACAATGCAATAAAACCGATGGCAACTCCCACAAGACTTATGGCTGTATGAATAACTCCTAATGTTGATAAATGATTTGGCATAACAGTGATTTTTAAGGTTAATAATATTTTGAAAAGTGATTTGCTTAAGAATAAACAGGTTTTATCAATACTTATGCCTTTTTGTTATATTATTGATAATGAGTTATTTGTAATCTGTTTGACTTTGAAATGACGAAATCTCGTCACGATTTGCCATTACTAACGGAATATAGCAATTGTGAGTTATAAAATAGTAAAACAAACTTATCTGCGGCGTTAAGGTTAGTTAAAATAGTTGCATGCTAAATCTGAAACAAATGTTGAGCATTTATTATAAGATCTGGGTTGACGCCATTACGCAGGAAAGGGCGAAGAAAGGCGAAGATGGCAAGTATTGGAAGGCATTTACAATTATCCCCATATCTTTGATTCAGGGGGTTAACCTGCTAACATTATTGTTTTTCCTTCGTTTTTTTACTGATATTCCTATCCTTTTTACGCTCGACCTAACCCGGGATAAAGCCATAAATGCTTTCATTGCCGGTTTACTTGTGTTTTTTATCCCCTTTGTGCTATTGAATTACCTGCTTATATTTTACAACAATCGTTATAATAAGTTGATGAACTTATATCCCGCTAAGGATAGTAAGCTCTATCGTAATTATGTTTTAATAAGTTTGGGTATAATAGTGATCCCTTTTGTGCTTAAGCTGATTTTTTAACAAATGGATTGTATTAATAAAATCTTTTAAACGGTTATGATCTGATTTTTGATGGCAAAAAGTACCATGCCTGTTCTTGATTTAAGCCCAAACTTTTGAAATAACGATTCGCGATAATTATCAATAGTATGCGGGCTCAGGTTCATTTCGTCAGCAATTTGCCTGTAGGTGAGCTCAGAGCAGCTTAGTTTCAGAAATATAAGTTCATTGGAGCTAAGCTCTTTGGATTTATCGGCGGGTGTATTTTTATTTTGCATGGTATAAAGCAATTTGCCGCTTACCAGTTCATTTAGATAATAGCCGTGCTTTTGGATAGTTTGCATCGCATAAACTACGTCTCTTATCTTCGATTCCTTAAGCATATAGCCAACAGCCCCGTTCTTAAGCATGTTTATAATCGGTTTATCTTCGTCAGACATGCTTAACGCCAGCACTTTTACTGTAGGGTGATTTTCACGTAACCAGGCCGTAGCTGCGTAACCATCCATTACCGGCATGGTTATATCCATCAATATAATATCAGGTAAGGAGGATTTTTTTAGCTTGCTGATCATATCCTCTCCATTTTCGGCGTCAAAAAGGATATTGATCTCTTTAAAATCGCCCAGTAAGCTGATCATTCCCTGTCTAAATAAGGTATGATTATCAACTATGGCAATTTGTACAGGCCCGGTAAATGTTGAAGTGTGCATTAATATTAGGTGTATATGTTAACTGATGTTAATCATATTGCCAAAGTAAAAAAAATAATGAACTTATATTTCATTTTACCATGCAGTTTAAAGCAAAAAAGGGTGGTTTCACCCTTTTTAATTCTTAATTGTTAAGCGAGATTTGGGTTGTTGAAAGAAATATACCCAACTTTTAATTTACACACCTGATAAAATAAATATTCAAGTGCTGCGAAGAGGCGTCGGGATATTGAAATTACAGCTCGAAACGATATTAACTGAATTTAAGGAAGCCCTAAACCTTTTTGCTCAATTATTTAATATTGATGTTTAGCCCATTATAAGAGTCATCGGCTTTCGTAATGGGCTATTTCTTTTTACAGCCGCCTGTCTTCTTCTTTGATGGGCAGATCATTGATGCTGGCATAGCGCTTTTGCATTAAGCCGTTTTCGTCAAACTCCCAGTTCTCGTTGCCATAAGCACGAAACCATTGGCCTTCGGCATTATGATATTCGTACTCAAAACGTACTGCAATACGGTTATCTGTAAAGGCCCACAGTTCTTTTTTTAATTTATAATCGAATTCTTTTTCCCATTTGCGGGTTAAAAATTCCACTACCTGTTGGCGCCCGTTTACAAATTCCGAGCGGTTGCGCCATTCGGTGTCAATGGTGTAAGCTAAAGAAACCCTTGCCGGGTCCTGGCTGTTCCAGGCGTCTTCGGCTAATTGCACTTTTTGGGTGGCTGTTTCAAAGTTAAATGGCGGTAATGGCAGCTTTTGTTCCATGATGGTAATAATCTGATTTGATATATCAAAGTTAAGACGATGCAGGGTTATTTAATGGTACTATTCAACGTTCCTTTGGTATTATGTTTTCTTTTTTTAAATTTAGATAGGCCCTCTTAACCAGTTTATTACCTGTTAATCATGAAAGCCAAAAGTACCAAACCAGTTGTCCTTGCCGACTCGGCAGGGGTAGACAGTTATATGCAAAAGCTTGATCACCCATTGAAGGAAGTGTTAGGAGCGCTGAGAAAAATTATCCTGGCTATTGACGATGAAATTGGCGAGCATATCAAATGGAATGCACCGAGCTTTTTATATATCGGTGAAATGAAACCCTTTGATCCTAAAGAGTATAAAAGATATATTATCGTTTCGAACGTGTACCAAAAAGATTGTATCAGACTGGTATTCCCCTCAGGGGCAAAGATCAATGATACATCCGGTTTGCTTTCCGGCGATTATGCCGACGGCCGCCGGTTGGCTTTTTTTCACAATATGGAAGAAGTTAAGGCAAAAGAAGAAGCTTTGCGAAACGTTGTGAAAACCTGGTTGACTTTGCTGGATAAATAAAAGGAGAAAGCTATGATCAAATTTATTCAGCACATAAAAGAACTTAACGTTGGAGCTGTTAAAGTGATGATCGAAGAAGACCACGGCTGGCTTACCTGGGCTGAAGACAGCGGTAAAAACGCACTTCATTACCTGTGTGGCATTGAAATCGCCAAACGCCCTGCAAAAGCCGAAGAAAGTTTGACCATGCTTAAGCTGTTGCTGGCAAAAGGCATGGATATCAATTCAATCCACCGGATAAAAGAGGAATGCGGCTTTTTTCCGGCCACCCCGCTTTGGTATGCTTATACCCGGGGAAGAAATAAGCTGTTATATGAATATTTGCTGGCTAATGGCGCCAATCCGGAGCATTGCATGTATGCCATAACCTGGTATAATGATGTGAAAGCCGCCGGTCTGTTTAAAAGCTATGGTGCACAAACAGACCCGGGTGCTGGAGATGACAGCCCGTTTATGGCCGCATTCAACTGGAAACGCTTTGAAGTGGCCGAATGGTTTTTAAGCAATGGCGCCGATGTAAATTTTACCGATAAAGACGGGAATACTGCACTTTTTTATGCGGTGAAACGAAAGTATAAACTGGATCAGATCAGGTTGTTGCTGAAATATGGCGCCGACTTTAATATAGAGAATAAACAGGGGATATCAGCCAGGAAATTGGCAGAGCAAAATAATCAGACCGGGGTTTTGAAGTTGTTTATCTCTTGAATTAAATAATTATTCTTATAATGAATGTCTAAAAAGTAGTGTTGACCCGGGGCTTTTTTTAATTGTTATAATCGGGTAAGAAATGATTATAGGCATGTTTTTAAGCATGTGGCTCATAACAATATTTGAATCTCAGTACTCCACAGCTGTGTCCTGTTTGTAGCGCCCATTATAAATTGCTGTTGATTCTGTAGGTGGCTCCTAATCTACATGTAAACATCGCCATTTTAGTATTCGCAATCTGCCCATTTTATTTAATTTTGCCGAATGGATTTTATCATAGAAGCGGCCGTAAAAGCAGTTAAACAATTATACCAGACTGACATTGAACCGGCTGCCGTTAGCATACAGGAAACACGTAAGGAGTTTGAAGGACAAGTAACCATAGTAACCTTCCCGTTCACCAAATTTTCGCGCAAAGGCCCGGAACAAACCGGTGCCGAAATAGGGGAGTTCCTTAAAAACGAATTAAAGGAAGTTGCCTCCTTTAACGTGATTAAAGGTTTCCTTAATCTTTCTATAACCGACGAATACTGGATCGGTCGTTTATATAACAACATTACTTCCGATGATTTTGCGGTAGCAAAGCCTAACGGACAAAAGGTAATGGTAGAGTATTCATCGCCCAATACCAACAAACCGCTGCACCTTGGTCATATCCGTAACAACCTGTTGGGGTATTCAGTTGCTGAGATACTGGCTGCTGATGGTTACGAGGTGATCAAAACCAATCTGGTTAACGACCGCGGGATCCATATCTGTAAATCCATGCTGGCCTGGCAAAAATTCGGTAATGGCGAAACGCCTGAATCTTCGGGCATGAAGGGCGATCACCTGGTAGGTAAATATTATGTGCTATTTGATAAAGAACTGAGGGAGCAGCTTAAACCTGTTTTGAGTGATGTTTATGAAAAGCATGATCTTTCGGCCTTTAAAGAAAACCAAAAAGCAAAGATTGAAGAATCGTTAGCTACCATAGCTAAGGTAAAAGAAAAAGTTACTCAAACCGACGAAGCAAATCAAAAGCTTATTGGCGAACTGGACGATAAAATTGCCGGCGAAGAAGACAAGATTAAAGAGATAGCCAAAAATGCCACTCCTATCATGATCGAAACCCAGCAGATGCTGCAAAAATGGGAAGCCGGTGATGAAGAGGTAATGAATCTTTGGCGCACCATGAATGGCTGGGTGTACGCCGGTTTTGCTGAAACTTACAAGCAACTGGGTGTTTATTTTGATAAATACTATTACGAATCCAACACTTACCTGTTAGGTAAAGATATTATTGAAGAAGGGCTTACAAAAGGCGTATTCTTTAAAAAAGCGGATAACTCGGTTTGGATAGACCTTACCTCAGAGGGGCTTGACGAAAAGTTGGTACTTCGTGGTGACGGTACTTCAGTTTATATTACCCAGGACATGGGTACCGCACAATTGAAGTACAACGATTATCATATGGATAAGTCCATTTATGTGGTGGGCAACGAGCAGGATTATCATTTTAAGGTGCTGTTCCTGATCTTACAAAAATTAGGTAAAACGGGTGCGGATGGATTGTTCCATCTGTCATATGGTATGGTTGACCTGCCTTCAGGTAAAATGAAATCGCGCGAGGGGACGGTAGTGGATGCCGATGACCTGATGGCCGAGATGGAAACAACCGCTAAAGAGCAAACCGAAGCCATGGGCAAGGTTGACGCGTTTAGCAAGGAAGATAAAGTTGCGTTATATCATACTATTGGTATGGGCGCGCTTAAATACTTTCTGTTAAAAGTTGATCCTAAAAAACGTTTGCTGTTTGACCCTAACGAATCGGTAGATTTTCAGGGGCACACAGGACCGTTTATTCAATATACCCACGCCCGGATTAAGTCGGTATTAAGTAGGGCTGATTATCAGGTTGGAATTAAACCGACTGTAACTGAACTGGCAGGCGTTGAACGCGATTTAATTGTATTACTTGATAAATACCCTGAAACAGTTAAAGAAGCTGCAAACGGTTATAGCCCGGCAGTAATAGCCAACTATGTATATGAGCTTGCTAAAACATATAACAAGTTCTATCATGAAAAGTCGATCTTACAGGCTGAAGATGAGGATTCAAAACAATTCCGTTTGGCCTTATCGGCATCATCAGCCAAGGTGATCAGCAAAGGGATGAAACTTTTGGGGATTGAAGTGCCTGAGAGGATGTAATTGCCCCCTAACCCCCTGAAAGGGGAACGAGCACGGTTAAAAGAAAAGCCTTTAGCAGAAAAAATTGCTAAAGGCTTTCTGTTTTATAACTCCCTCTTTAGGGGGCCGGGGGGCTACCTCCAATACCCCCTTACCCAAACATATCCCCGATTGGTTGGTTGCCAATGTCCCTGAACATATACCCGGTTATATCTTGGCCTTGCATAAAAGCCCTGGCGGTAAACGTAATGGTTACCGCGCCAAACCCATTCGCCGGGTACCCAAACCGCATTAGGGTAGGGAGCTACCGGACGAACATAAACCGGTTCAACCGGGCGCTCGGTTACGTAAGCCTGGCTTGAGCATGATGCAAATAATGAGCCTGTTAGGGCGAGTACTATTCCTAATTTAGCAATGGTTTTCATTTCAGATGTTTTTAGTTGTTCAGTATAATAACTTTTGACAACATCCAACATCGAAAGTTTAACGGCGTTTAGGCTATGAATTTATCGGCCACAACCAAATCTTTGCTGCCCGCGGAGTATTTATAAAATCCACTGCCTGTCTTGGCTCCTAAGTGGTCAGCCGTAACCATATTTACCAGCAGCGGGCATGGGGCATATTTAGGGTTTCCGAAGCCATCATGCAATACCTTCAAAATAGCAAGGCAAACATCCAGCCCAATGAAATCGGCTAATTGCAGCGGCCCCATCGGGTGGGCCATACCCAGTTTCATCACCATATCAATTTCCTGTACGCCAGCAACGCCTTCATATAAGGTATAAATAGCCTCGTTTATCATGGGCATTAAAATGCGGTTGGCTACAAAGCCTGGATAGTCGTTTACCTCAACCGGATCTTTGCCTAATGTACGCGAAAGCTCCATAATGGCTTCGGTAACAGCATTGGTTGTGGCGTACCCTCTGATCACCTCCACCAGTTTCATTACCGGTACAGGATTCATGAAATGCATGCCTATTACATTGCCGGGGTGCCTGGTAACCGAAGCAATTTTAGTAATGGAGATAGATGAGGTATTGGAAGCAAGGATAACTTTATCATTGCAAATTTCGCTGAGCTGTTTAAACAGTTTTAGTTTTATTTCCTGATTTTCGGTAGCAGCTTCAATTACCAGGTCTGCATTTTTAGCTCCTTCAGCCAAATCAGTAAAAACTTGTATGCGGCTTAGGGTTTCGGTTTTACCCTCTTCTGTTATAGTGCCTTTTTTTACCTGCCTCACCAGGTTGTTGCTAATGGTTTGCAGGGCTTTGCTCAATGCATCATCGCTGATATCAACCAATGATACCTTAAATCCATGCTGGGCAAAGGTATGGGCAATGCCGTTGCCCATCGTTCCGGAGCCAATTACGGTAATGTTCTTCATAGTATATGTTTACGAAACCGGCAAAATATCGGTTTATATAAGCTGCCGGTATTACAAGGTAATAAACTTACCGGCCTCTTTAACAGTTTTTTTGTTGATAGTTTTAAATTCAGGAATCTGTCCGAGATCGGCAGCTTCTGAATATTCAAGAATATAACTTTTTGAATAGATATCCTTATCACCGTTAAAAATCACTCCCATAACAGGGATGCCATATTTTTTTAACGCGTGTAAGGAAAGCAGGGTATGGTTAATGCTGCCCAAATAGTGTTTGCTTACCAGTATTACCCGGGCATTAAGCTGTTTAATAAGGTCGATAATAAGAAAGTTATCATTCAATGGTACCATAAGGCCGCCGGCACCCTCAATAATTAGCTGGTTATCTGTTTTTGGCAGAATGATATTTTCAAGTTCTATGGTCACTTTATCAAGAGCCGCAGATTTATGAGGCGAAAAGGGTTGCGTGAGTGCGTAGGCCTCGGGGAAAAAATGGCTGACCTTATTTGAGATAAGGTTTTTAACTTTCAGTGTATCGCTGTTATCAAGGTCGCCCGATTGTATGGGCTTCCAATAGTCTGCGTTTAGTTTTTCAGTTAAAATAGCCGAAACCAGGGTTTTACCTATTCCGGTATCAATACCGGTAATAAATATCGGTTGCGTATCAGGCATGTAGTAATATAAATTTGTTAAGAGTTACAGCCAGCAAAGTTAACTCATTTTCCGTATTAAAGCTATGCAGGCAAATCCTGATCCGCTCGGTACCCTGTGCCACCGTGGGGCTTAGGATAGGCCGCACATCAAAGTTGTTCATTTTCAGTTGTTTAGCTGCTTCTCTTGCCATTTCATTGCTTTTGAGTACGATACATTGAATAGCGCTATCACTATTTAGTAAAATGAAATTTTTGCCTGTGCTTACTTGCTGTTTAAACAGTTCAATGTTCTTCTTTAGGCAGAAGATGGCCTCGCGGGAATTTTCCAATAACTGATAGGCCATTTTGATCGCTGCCAGCTGATGAAAAGGTGCTGCTGTTGTATAAATAAAGGAGCGTGCAAAATTGATTAAATATTTCCGTAAGTTATTACTACCAAGCACTATAGCCCCGTGGCTGCCCAGTGCTTTGCCAAATGTTATTACACGGGCAAAGATCCTGTGCTGTAAACCAAGCTCGCAAACCAACCCTTTGGGATAAAGACCTACAGCATGTGCTTCATCAACTATGAGGGCGGCATTATATTTTTCAGTGAGGCTGAGGATTTCAACAAGGGGAGAAACATCACCATCCATGGAATACACACTTTCAACAACCACATAACAATTACCTTTGGATAATTTTAACTTGGTTTCTAAACTTTCCAAATCGTTGTGCCTGAAACTGTAGCGATTGGCATAACTTAGTCTCGCTCCGTCGATGATTGAGGCATGTACCAACTCATCTAAAATAACGGTATCGCCGCGCTGGGCAAGGGATGAAAGCAGGCCAAGGTTAGCATCATAGCCCGAGTTAAAAAGCAGGCCGGCTTCACTTTGATGATAAATGGCTATTTGCTGCTCCAGATCTTCGGCATATTGTATATTTCCTGATAGCAATCTTGATCCGGCGGCACCATTGAGGCTAAGCGGATGAGTGTTCACCTCATTTATTATGCTTTGTTTTAAAACTGCCGACCGCGCAAAGCCCAGGTAATCGTTTGAGCAAAAGTCTGTCAAGCCGTTTTCGGGTCTCAATTCACGGTAGGTGCCCGATTGCCGCCGCTCGTGTAATTTGTTTTTTAAAAAATCTTCGGCAGGTTTCAATGTGCTTCGTTTGTGCAAAAATAAAAAAAGCGACCATTGGTCGCTTTCTTGTATGTTATAAATGTTTACTGGCCACCGCCGCCCTGGCGCATGCGGTCCATTCTTTCTTTCATGGCCTTATCATAAGCCGCAGCTTGTTCGGCTGTTAAAATAGCTTTGATCTTGGCGTTAGTTGCTTCCATCATTGGGCGCATGGCAGAGCGCATTGCATCCCTGTCGCCATTGGCCGCAGTGCGTACGCTGTCCATTTTGGTTGCCTGCTCTTTATAAACCGCAGTGATCTTGGTTGTTTGATCGTCTGTTAATTTAAGCTGGGTTTGCAATTCTTTTGCTCTTTCTTCGGGGCTTCTCCTCATGCCGCCCTGCGCGTAGCTGGCTGCAGAAATTCCTAAAAGGAAGCAGCACATTAACAATAATTTTTTCATAGCTTTTTTAATTTAATTTACGTTTTATCAGTATGATAAAGATATATCGTAATAGTTTAAAAAAGCCGATGTAACTTAATTGTTGCCTTGCTGTAAGTTAGATATAGAGCGCTGCATCTGGGCCATCATTGCTGTAAGGCTCTCCATGGTTGGCTCCGGTGAGGGCGATGGCAATTGGGTGGAGATATAACCTTTTGCTTTCCACAGTTCCAGTACATCCTCGCCCGATATTTCATAAGGTTCGTAAACCGGGTTGTCAGAAATAAGCTTTAGCTTTTTGTTCTCCTTAAATTTATTGCCAATGCGTTTGTAAACCACGCCGTCATTTTTAGATATTACCACATAAGTTTCGCCGCTTTTTACATCGCCCCAGTTTTCTACATATTCACCTATTATAATAGTGCCTGATACAAGTGGGAGCATGGAGTCGCCTTTGATCTCAAAAGCGCGGTAAGTGCCCTGTTTAAACATAGGCAGGTAAAACTTCGGAAGCTGTGCCACGTATTCAGGATCGGCATAACCATTAAGGTATCCGGCGCTGGCTTTTACGGGCACCATTTCTATATTTTCATTTTCTTCCTTATCAACAGAAATACTCAGGATCCGCAGGTTGGCGGGGTTGCCTTTTGGTTTTGGCTGCCATTTTTCGTTGATGGTTTCGTTGATAAAGTCATCAATAGTAACATCAAAATAGGTTGCTAATGTTTTTAGTAAGTCGTATTTGGGATCGGCCCGGTCTTCTTCGTATGCGCCTACTAATGAACGTTTTATACCTAATTCATCCGCAAATTGCTGTTGCGTTAAACCCTTCTTTTTGCGGAGAAACTTAATATTTTGTGAAATTATTGACATAAAATTTGGATTTGCTAAATTTATTAGTAATTTTATGCTCATAAAGTTAGTAATAATTATCTGTTCACCAAATTTTTTATCATAAAATGAAACGTTTTGTTTATATCATTACCGACAGGAACCGTAAAAATCTGCATGTAGGCTTATGTTCAGACCTGATGAAAACCATCCAGTTTTACAGCGAAATGCCGACTTTGTTTTTCGACAATGCGCAGCAGCTTAACCGTTTGGTTTACTTTGAGGAGATCAATACCGAAGAGCAGGCAATGGAACGTTTTAAAGTGGTGAGCACTTTTACACGCCCGCAAAAAGAAAAAATGATCAGATCTGTTAATGCCGACTGGATAGATTTGACCATTGGGTTAAAATATGAGCAGGGCTTACGTGTAAGGCCGCAGCTACGCCCGTCCTTAAATGTGAACCGCAGGGTTATGGCTTTTTAATAAATTTTAAAGCCCCTGAGTTCATGCAGTACCTTTTGCCGCCGCGGTCGGCAGGTCCGTCATCAAATACGTGGCCAAGGTGTAAGCCTGTACTTTTTTCAATAACTTCATCACGGCTCATGCCGTAGCTGTTATCAGTAATTATTGCTACTTTTTTCGAGTCGACAGGTTTAACAAAACTTGGCCAGCCCGTACCGCTATCAAATTTGTCATCAGAGGTGAATAGCGTATCGCCGGTTGCGGCGCTTACGTAAACACCTTTTTCATGATTGTTCCAATACTCGTTCTGATAGGGAGGCGCGGTGCCGCTTTCAACCATAATATGGTATTGATTGGATGTAAGCGTCTTTTTCCATTCATCGGCAGGTTTGCTCAGTTTACGTTTAGCGTCCTGTCCGTTGGTATTTTGGCATCCAAATGCTATCAGGATACTTAAAGCTATCACTGTTAAGATGAGTGTTTTCATAACCCATTATGTTTTGATGTTATCTTAATTATAGATGCTTCCTTTTCGTTGCCGGAAACTACTATATGCTTTAACTCAAATACGAAATTTTATTATATGGGGATTGTCATTTGGCAGTCTGTTTATATGAGCTTCTTTTTGGGTACCAGTACTTTGTTTACCAGATGTACTATACCGTTGTTTTGTTTAATATCAACCTGACTGATTGTACTTTTACCGCCATTGCCGTCAATCAAAACAATATTACTGTTGCTATCTATTTTAGCGAATAATTTACCACCCGAAAGTGTGGTAAATGTGGCTATGCCTTTTCCTTTATTGATCTTTTTCTGAATGTCTCTTGCCTTTAGCTGTCCTGCAATGGCATGATAAGCTACTAAATCTGTAAGTTCCCAAATATGCGCAGGTTTGGCAAGGGAGTCGAACTTACCGGTAGGCATGTCGCTAAACCCGCCATCAATCGGTACAAATACGGTGATAGGCCCGCGGCTTGTGTAAGTGAGTGCGAGGTTTGTTTTTTGAATGAAAATATAAAATGTATGCGTATTGGGCGCTACAGATATGTTTTTTACAATATCATTGGCAGGAAGCATTGTTGTTGTATTACTGCTTTTGCTGTCGGTTTGGGCCAGCAATAATGCCGGGCAAAATACAATGGATATTAAAAGCAGTAACTTTTTCATAGTGTGTAGGTTATAGGTTAAACATACAAAATATAAATAGGTTTTAAAATGGATAGCCGGGTTGTAGATTATAAGCTACCTTTGTTAACCTATGGAAATCTTCCCTACGCAATACTCAACCTTATCATCAAAAGCACTGAATATAAAACTTCAGGAAAGTTATGGTTTAAGTCATACAACGTGCCGGTTATTGATCCGCAATGTGAGCGACACTTATATTATAGAAAATGCAGCCGAAAAGTACATTTTTAAAATTTACAGGGATGCGCACCGAAAGCTGGAAGAGATCAAAGGCGAGGTAGAGTTATTAACTATCCTATTTCAAAGAGGTGCAAAAGTGTCCCGACCTATCTCTGATAAAAGCGGTGAAATGTTACAGGTATTCAATGCTGCTGAAGGAACCCGGTATGGTGTTTTGTTTGCATGGGCACAAGGTAACGTTGTTTATACTATGAATGATCGGCAGATTGAAACCGTTGGAAGGGAGATGGCTGTGATACATAATATTACATCTGCAATTGAACTTAGCTATCACCGTCATACGTACTCAATAGAAACTGTTATCGTTAATCCACTTAAAATACTTGAGCCTGCATTTGCAGGCCTTGAAGATGACCATGCCTATTTAAAGCAAACTGCCGCTGAAGTAATGGAGAGGTATAATCAGTTTGATGAAGGTTTTAGCTATGGCTATTGCCATTTTGATTTTCTTCCGAAAAACTTTCATTTCGATGATGCGGGTGAAATAACTTTTTTTGATTTTGATTTCGTAGGTAAAGGTCTGTTGGCTTATGATATTACATCTTTTTTTATTCACTATTTTTTAGAGTTTACCTACGGAAAAATCACTGAGCAAGAAGCGCGTGATGCTTTCCGGACTTTTGTTAATAATTACTGTAAAGTACGGCCCTTATCAAATGAAGAAATAGCAGCCATACCATATTTAGGTTTTGGATTTTGGGTGTTTTATTTTGGCTTTCAGTATGAAAACTTTGATGACTGGTCGAATTTGTTCTGGGGGCCTAAGTTTATGAAAGACCGCGTCGCATTGATTAAGAAATGGATGGAGACAGCTCATCTTTTATTGTCATAGCTTATTGTTAGGCATATAAAACAGAAAAAGCGGCCATGCAGCCGCTTTTTCTGTTTTATCATCATATAAGTGATATTACATATTACCAACCTGGTGTAAAACCTAAACCAAACAACGGTTTTTTAACATCGCTGCGGTTAAATGGAACAGCCAGGTAAGGCTCTAATATAAAGGCACCAAAAACGTTTATTCGCAGGGAAATACCTGCACTCAATGCAGGTACCCGGCCGTAAATGTTTTGTGTTGTAGTAGTACCATCAGAGTTTATAAAATCCTGCTGACCAATCACCGGAGGATCTTTCTGAAAATAGATATGATCGCCGGCATTCCAGGCCAATCCCGCATCAAAAAACAAGTTAAGATCGGTAAACAGGAATTTGGATTTAATAGCAGCCAATTTTTCGGGACCGGTAAATGGCAAGCGCACCTCAAAGTTAAACACAGCTAAACGACTGCCTGATAATTGATCGATAGTAAAGCCATTAGTCGAAGCCTTGCCGTTGTTATAAAATGTTTGGCCTTCGTAACCCCTGATATAAAAAGGATAGCCCACAAATAATGGATAAAGCCCTTTATC
>Ga0068855_100004988_pt1 | contig 16202 bp, 19 predicted proteins | sample KBSCornC52_FD_66592 | JGI IMG/M metagenome (GOLD analysis project Ga0068855, IMG submission 66592) | Corn rhizosphere microbial communities from Kellogg Biological Station, Michigan, USA - KBS Corn C5-2 | ecosystem: Host-associated > Plants > Roots > Rhizosphere > Soil ...
AAATGAGCAAGGCCTTGAGCAGCATAAAGCCCAGCACGATGGCCGTTATCGCGAGCGGCGAGGCAATCAGGACGCCGAAGTCGATGCTCATCCCCACGGCGATGAAGAACAAGCCGAGCAGCAAGCCCTTGAACGGCTCGATGTCGGTTTCCAGTTCGCGCCGGTATTCGCTTTCGGCGAGCAGCACGCCTGCCAGAAACGCGCCGAGCGCCATCGACAAGCCGACCAACCGCATCGAAGCGGCGATCGCAATCACCAGCAGCAGGGACGCGGCAGTGAAGATCTCCGGCGTCTTGCTCTTGGCGATCAAGCGCAGCAGCGGCCGCACCGCGAGGCGGCCACCCACGATGATCCCGACCACGACCGCGACGATCTTGGCCGCTTCCAGCCAGCGCGCGTCGCCGGATGCCTGGCTGGCATCGACCCCGCCCAACAGCGGCAGCAACGCCAGCACGGGAATGGCGGCGACGTCCTGGAACAGCAATATCGAAAAGGCCGCCTGGCCGCTGGAGGTAGGCAAGAGATTGCGCTCGCCCATGACCTGCAATGCGATGGCCGTGGACGACAGAGCCAGTCCCATCGCCGCAACCAGGCTGACGCGCCAGGCCAAGCCGGCAAGCAGGGCCGCCGCGAAGAGCAAGGCGGCGCAACCGATCACCTGCGCGCTGCCCCAGCCGAAGATCGGCCGGCGCAAGGCCCACAGCCTGCGCGGCTCCAGTTCGAGCCCCACCATGAACAGCATCAGCACCACGCCGAACTCGGCGAAGTGCAGGATGTCTTCGACATTGCTCACCAGTCCCAAGCCCCAAGGACCGATCGCGATGCCCGCGGCCAGATAGCCGATGATGGAACCCAGGCCAAGCGCGCGGGACAGCGGAACCGCGATCACGGCGGCGCTGAGGTAAATCAGGCCGCTGGTCAACCAGGAAGGCGCAGCTTCAATCATCGACCGCCTGCTGCGTTGCGCGCGGGCGGTCGCTGCCTGGCACCTCGCAGGCCACGCATTGCTCGAGTTCGTCCATCTCGGGCCAGTTCGGATAAGTCGCGAGGCGATCGGCAAAGACGGCCACGTGCTTTCCCACGGCATCCTCACTCGACTTGCGCGCACCGTGCAGCACCAGCGGAGGCAGGAAGCGCATGCCGCACAAGGCGGCGGTCTGTTCGTATGGCGGCAAGAACGCGTCGAAGAAATACCGGTTGTAGCCCTGCGGATGATAGGAACCCTCGGCCCCGCCGGTGGTCGCCACCAGCCACAGGTCCTTGCCTTGCAGCGCGGTTCCGCCGGGGCCGTAAGCCCAGCCATAGGTGAGCACTTCATCCAGCCAAAGCTTCTGCAAGGCCGGCATCGAGTACCACTGGATCGGGTGCAACAGGACCAACAGGCGCGCCGTTGCCGCCAGGGCTTGCTCGGCGGGCACGTCGATGTCGTAGTCCGGATAACGGTCATACAGGTCGCGCACCGCCACGCCGGCTGCGTCTCGCGCGGCCGCGAGCAGGCGGCGATTGACCCGCGAATCGCGCCAGTCGGGGTGGGCGGCCAGCACCAGGATGCCGCTGGAAAGCCCTTGTTCTGTCAACTCATCCATACGGCTAACATAGCGTAATGCGGATCCGGCCGTTCGCCGCCCGCCCAAATCCAGGAGTGTCGCCCATGCCGGTCGTGGTTGTTGCCAATCCCAAAGGCGGAGTCGGGAAGTCCACCATGGCCACGCAGATTGCCGGCTACTTTGCCAGCAAAGGCCATGCCGTGATGCTCGGCGACGCCGACCGCCAGCAATCATCGCGGCTTTGGCTGGGGCTGCGACCTGCCACCGCGCGTCCTATCAGCAGTTGGGACATCGGCGAAGACAAGATCGTCAAACCGCCCAAGGGAACGACGCACGTGGTGCTCGACACGCCCGCGGGCATGCACGGCAAGATGTTCAAGGAAGTGCTGCAGCTGGCCGACAAGGTGGTGGTGCCGCTGCAGCCCAGCGTCTTCGATATCTTCGCGACCCGCTCCTTCCTGGACGAGCTGGCCGAACATCGCAAGGCGACGCGCATGCAGGTGGGAATCGTGGGCATGAGGGTCGATCCTCGCACCATCGCGGCCGACAAGCTGCACGAATTCGTCGACAACCTGGGCTTGCCGGTGCTGGCCTATCTGCGGCACACGCAGAACTACATTCACCTGGCGGCACGGGGCCTCACGCTATTCGACGTGGCGCCCGGACGGGTCGAACGCGACCTGGATCAATGGCACGGCATTTGCCGATGGCTGGATAACTAGAGCGAGTACGCTTGGTACATTCGAGAAATGAGAACCCTTCAGAGCCTTGCAGAAGTGCCCGCCCTCGTCGGCCACGAAGTCGCTGCCAGCGACTGGGTGACGGTCACCCAGGAACAGATCAACCTGTTTGCCGACGCCACGGGCGACCATCAGTGGATCCATGTCGACGTTGAAAAGGCAAAGGCCGGCCCGTTCGGCGCGCCAATTGCGCACGGTTTCCTGACGCTGTCGTTGCTGCCGAAGTTTTTCGCGACCGCATTCGAGATCCGCGATGCTCGCATGGGCGTGAACTACGGCTTGAACAAGGTGCGTTTCACGGCGCCGGTGCCGGTGGGCAGCCGGCTTCGCGGCCACATGAAGCTGCTGGCGTGCCAGCCGATCGAGAACAACGGCATGCAGATGACCTGGCAGGTGACGGTGGAGCGCGAAGGCAGCGACAAGCCGGTCTGTATCGCCGAGTCGCTCACGCGGCGGTATCCGTAGCGGCGCCGGCAAACCCGGTCTGGCGCCAGGCCTCGAACACCGTCACGGCAACCGCGTTCGAGAGGTTCAGGCTGCGCTGTCCCGCGCGCATCGCAAGCTTGAGCCGCTGCCCGGGCGCAAAGGCTGCGCGCAAGGCGGGATCCAGTCCCCGTGTTTCGGAGCCGAACACGAACCAATCCCCGGCCCGGAACGCCACATCGTGAACCCGTCGCGTCCCATGCGTCGTCAACGCGAACAGTCGTGAGGGGTCGGGCCGCGTCGCACCGATGAATGCATCCCAGTTCGCGTGACGGCGCACCTGCGCGTACTCGTGGTAGTCCAAGCCGGCACGCTTCATCTGCTTGTCTTCCATCGAAAAACCCAGGGGCTCGATCAGGTGCAGCGAGCAACCCGTGTTCGCCGCAAGCCGGATGACGTTGCCCGTGTTGGGCGGGATTTCCGGCTCGACCAGGACGATGTGAAACATGAGCCTGTCGTCATTCCGTGCGTGCCAGCACCACCGCGACGACAGACGCAGCGCCGGCCTGGCGCAGCGTCGCGGCCGCGCTGAACAGCGATGCGCCGCTGGTCATCACGTCATCGACCAGCACCACCCGCTTGCCTTTCAGTTCGCTCGCGCGCATGGGCTGCGTGGCGAACGCTCCCTTCACGTTCGCTGCGCGCTGATCGCGATCGAGCGCGGTCTGCGTCGCTGTGTGCTTCGTGCGCAGCAGCAAATCGCTGTCGGTCTTGTTCGGCGCCAAGGCGCGGGCCAGCAGCAGCGCCTGGTTGAATCCGCGTTCGGCCAGGCGTTGCGCAGACAGCGGCATCGGCAGCACCCGATCGGCTTGCTCGAGCGCGGGCTCGACCCAGGGCGTGCTGCGCATGAGGGTCGCGAAAGCGCGCGCCCAGCCGGCCTGCCCATTGAATTTGTATTGGCTGATCAGCGCCGACCATGGATATTGATAGGACACCGCGGCGTAGCACGCATCCAGCGGCGGCGGCGCCGCCAGGCAATGGCCGCATTCCGCGATGCCCTGGGCCACCGGCATCGCGCAACGCCGGCACCGAGCTTCCGGCTGAGCGAACCGATCGACGCAGGCCTCGCACACCGGCTGGGCCGGCCAGGCCCGGCACACGGCGCATTGGCCCGGCACGGTAGCGGCGAAACGCTCGATCAGGCGGGCAAGCATCGGGTCAATATACTCGTTGAGACCGGATTTCCGAATGGCGCACGAATCCCCTCCCACCATCGATCCCGTCGCGGCGGATCACTGGGATCGAATCGCGCCGGCACGCTCGCCGTGGTTGCACGAAGAAGTGGGGCGGCGCATGCAAGAGCGGCTGCAATGGATCCGGCTGGAGCCGGCCGCATGGGCCGATTGGGAGCCGGTGCGCGGCGGCCTGGAAGCGCATGCGCTGGTGGAGCGGCGCTATCCAAAGTCGGAGTGCTTCGTGATCGAGCCGCATCCGGATCGAGCCGAGGCGGCGGCGCAGCGCATCGCGCGTCCCTGGTGGCGCCGCTTGACCGCACCAGCGCTGCACCACGCGGCCGTGCCGCCAGGCGGCGTGCAGATGCTGTGGGCCAATATGGCCCTGCACATGTCGGCGCAGCCCCAGCGCTTGATCGAACAGTGGCATCGGTCGCTCGCGGTGGATGGGTTTCTCATGTTTTCCTGTCTGGGGCCCGACACCTTGCGGGAATTGCGCGTGCTGTATCGCACCCTCGGCTGGCCGCCTCCCGCGCACGAGTTCACCGACATGCACGATTGGGGCGACATGCTGGTGCACGCGGGCTTCGCCGAGCCGGTGATGGACATGGAGCGCATCACGCTCACCTGGGAGACACCTTCGAAGGTGATTTCCGAGCTGCGCGAACTCGGCGCCAACTTGAACGTTGCGCGCCAGCCCGCGTTGCGCGCACGTGGCTGGCGCACCCGGCTCGAACAGGAATTGGCGCGCTCGCTTGCGGGCCCTGACGGCCGCCTGGCGCTCACGTTCGAGATCATCTACGGCCACGCATTCAAGCCCGCGCCGCGGGTGCGCGTGAGCGAGCACAGCGCGGTCTCGCTCGAGGAGATGCGCACGCTCTTGAGGGCGGGCAAAGGCCCCGGCGCGGATGGTTGATGTGGATCAAGGACCAGTACAAGCCGCGTTACAATGCCGGGTTGATTTTTGAGTCTTCCCTTCTGTGTCGAATCCGGTATTTCGTTTCGCCACCGTCCAGGGCCAGAACATCCACTGGTTCCTGAAGCGCAACTGCTCGGTGACGCCGGCCCAGCTGGGCTGGTTCTATGCTTCGCTTTGCGCGGTGTCGCTGGGCATCGCTACTTTTTTCTGGTTTCTGGGAGCGGTGCTCATTCTTCCGTTTGCCTGGGCCGAACTGGCGGCGGTCGGGCTGGCGTTCCTCGCATACGCTCGGCATGCGGGGGACGGCGAGACGATATCGCTGCGCGGCCGCCAACTGGTGGTCGAGTTGGAAAATGCGGGCCGGCGCCAGCGTGCGGAATTCAATCGCGACTGGGTGCGAGTGGAACCCAGTGCCGGTGACCGGTCGCTGATCGAGTTGTCGGGGCAGGGCCGCAGGGTCAATGTGGGCCGCTATGTGCGCCCCGAACTGCGGCCGATGCTTGCGCAGGAGATCAGAAGGGCGTTGCGTGGCGGATAGTCGGTGGGGGCCCGTGGGCGTTGGTTCAGGTTCGATTTAAGGCTAAAGCTAGTAAAAACATGAAGAGCATTTTCAACAAGACGGCCTCGATGCTGCTCGCCCTCGGCGCGCTAAGCCCGGCGGCCCACGCGGTGAACGACCTGCCCGGCGGGCCGGGGAACTGGCAGCTCAACCTGCATCCCGGCGTCACCCGCATCGCGGAGGAGCAAAGCTGGCTGCACTGGTTCATGCTCATCACCTGCCTGGTGATCTTCATCGCGGTGTTCAGCGTGATGTTCTATTCCATCTGGAAGCATCGCAAATCGGTCGGCCACAAGCCCGCGAACTTCCACGAGTCGGTCACCGTCGAGGTGGTCTGGACCATCATCCCCTTTCTCATCGTGATCGGGATGGCGCTGCCCGCCACCAAGGTGCTGGTCGCCAGCAAGGACACCAGCAACGCGGACCTCACCATCAAGGCCACCGGCTACCAATGGAAGTGGGGCTACGATTACCTCAAGGGCGAAGGCGAAGGCGTCTCCTTCCTGTCCACGCTGGACCCGACGCACCGCGAAATGTCCAACGAAGGCGCGAAGGGCCAGATGCCCGACGACTACCTGCTCAAAGTGGACAACCCGCTGGTGGTTCCGGTCAACAAGAAAGTTCGCATCATCACCACCGCCAACGACGTGATCCACTCCTGGGGCGTGCCCTCCCTGGGCGTCAAGCAGGACGCGATTCCCGGCTTCGTGCGCGACACGTGGTTCCGCGCCGAAAAAACCGGCGACTTCTACGGCCAGTGCTACGAGCTGTGCGGCAAGGAACACGCCTACATGCCGATCCATGTGAAAGTGGTTTCGGCGCAGGAATACACGGGCTGGGTCCAAGGCGAGATGAAGAAAGCCGCAGCCAAGCAGGACGATCCGACCAAGGTGTGGGCGCTGCAGGACCTGGTCGCGCGCGGCGAGAAGGTCTACGCCGCCAATTGCGCCGCCTGCCATCAGCCTAACGGCAAGGGTGGCGGCCCCATCAAGCCGCTGGACGGCTCGCCCGTGGTGCTGGATCCCGACAAGAGCAAGCAGATCCAGGTGGTGCTCAACGGCCGGACCACGCCGACCGGCCAGATGCCGTCATGGAAGCAGCTGTCCGATACCGACATCGCCGCCGTCATCACCTTCACCAAGAACAATTGGTCGAACCACACCGGCCAGGTTGTGCAGCCGGCCGAAGTGCAAGCGCAGCGTGGCAAGTAATTCTCGAACCAGGAAATCAAGATGAGCGCCGTTCTCCATCCCGATCACCACGCCAGCGACGAGCATGGGCATGAGCACCATGGTGCGCCCACCGGCTGGCGCCGCTGGGTCTACGCGACCAACCACAAGGACATCGGCACGATGTACCTGCTGTTTGCGTTCTTCAACCTGATGGTCGGCGGCGCGCTGGCCATGCTGATCCGCGCCGAGCTGTTCCAGCCGGGCCTGCAGATCGTCAATCCGGAGTTGTTCAACCAGCTCACCACCATGCACGGGCTGATCATGGTGTTCGGCGCGATCATGCCGGCCTTCGTGGGCTTCGCCAACTGGATGATCCCGCTGCAGATCGGCGCGGCCGACATGGCCTTCGCGCGAATGAACAATTTCAGCTTCTGGCTGCTGATCCCGGCCGGCCTGATGCTGCTCGGTTCGTTCTTCATGCCCGGCGGAGCGCCGGCGGCGGGCTGGACGCTTTATGCGCCGCTCACACTGCAGATGGGCCCGTCGATGGACGCGGCGATCTTCGCGCTTCACATCCTGGGCGCCTCGTCGATCATGGGCTCGATCAACATCATCGTCACCATCCTGAACATGCGCGCGCCCGGCATGCCGCTGATGAAGATGCCGATGTTCGCCTGGACCTGGTTGATCACCGCCTACCTGCTGATCGCCGTGATGCCGGTGCTGGCCGGCGCGATCACCATGACGCTGACCGACCGTCACTTCGGCACGACCTTCTTCAACCCGGGCGGCGGCGGCGACCCCGTGATGTTCCAGCACATCTTCTGGTTCTTCGGCCACCCCGAGGTCTACATCATGATCTTGCCGGCGTTCGGCATCATCAGCCAGGTGGTCCCCGCGTTCTCCCGCAAGCGCCTGTTCGGCTACGCGTCGATGGTGTACGCCACCAGCTCGATCGCCATCCTGTCGTTCATCGTTTGGGCCCATCACATGTTCACCACCGGCATGCCGGTCACGGGACAGCTGTTCTTCATGTACGCGACGATGCTGATCGCGGTGCCCACGGCCGTTAAGATCTTCAACTGGATCGCGACGATGTGGCAGGGCTCGATGACGCTGGAGACGCCGATGCTGTTCGCGATCGGCTTCATCTTCGTGTTCACGATCGGCGGCTTCACCGGGCTGATCCTCGCGATGGCCCCCATCGACCTGCTGCTGCAAGACACTTACTACGTCGTCGCGCACTTCCATTACGTGCTGGTGGCGGGCTCGCTGTTCGCGATGTTCGCGGGCTTTTACTACTGGTCGCCCAAGTGGACCGGCGTGATGTACAACGAGAAGGCGGGCAAGTGGCACTTCTGGCTCAGCCTGGTGTTCTTCAATCTCACGTTCTTCCCGATGCACTTCCTCGGCTTGGCCGGAATGCCGCGCCGATACGCGGACTACCCGATGCAGTTCGCGGACTTCAACATGATCGTGTCGCTCGGTGCTTTCGGTTTCGGCCTGGCCCAGGTGTACTTCCTGTTCGCCGTGCTGCTGCCGGTGATGCGCGGCCGCGGTGAACCCGCGCCGCAGCGGCCCTGGAACGATCCCGATGGCAAGGGCGCCGAAGGCCTGGAGTGGGAAGTGCCGTCGCCCGCACCGTTCCACACCTTCGAAACCCCGCCGCGGCTCGATCCCACTGCAACACGAATCCTGGACGCCCGCGTGATGCCCGAGCGGCATGAACCTGTGGTGGTGCCGACCGGCCACTGAACACATGAGTGACATGCGAACCGAGGACCAGAAAAAGAGCAACTTGCGGATGGCGCTGATCCTGGCGTCCATCGCGCTGGCGTTCTTCTTCGGATTCATGATCAAGATTTTTCTGCTGTCGCATCCATGAGCATCCGCTCCGAAAACGCCAAGATGGTGGCCAAGCTGGTCGTGGTCGCGGCCGGGATGTTTGCTTTCGGGTATGGGCTGATCCCGCTGTACAAGCACATCTGCGAGGTGACGGGCATCAACATCCTGGCGCTGTCCGAGGAGCAGGTGCCTGGAGGCAGCTCGGCGGGGCGCGAGGCGCTGCCGGACAACTCGCAAGTGGACTTGAGCCGCACCATCACGGTGGAGTTCGACGCCAACGCTCATGGCCCTTGGCTGTTCAAGCCCGCCAAGCGCTCGCTGCAGGTTCACCCTGGCGAGTTGGCCAGCGTGATGTATGAATTCCAGAATGTCCAGAACCGCCGCATGTCGGCGCAGGCGATCCCCAGTTACGCGCCGCGCCAGGCCGCGGCGCATTTCAACAAGGTGGAGTGCTTCTGCTTCAGGCAGTACACGCTGGACGCCGGTGAGAAAAAGCAGTGGCCGGTCACCTTCGTGATCGACCGGCGGCTATCCAAGGACGTGACCACCATCACCCTGTCCTATACCTTCTTCGAGGTCGGCGGCAAGATGCCCGAGGCGCCGGGATGAGCGTCTTGCGTACGATAAAGACGGTGGCGTGGTCGTTCATCGGAATCCGCAAGCACAGCGAATTCCAGAACGATGTGAACAAGCTCAATCCGTTCCACATCATCGTGGTCGCCTTGGCCGGTGTGGCTCTGTTCGTCGGCGGCCTGGTGCTGCTGGTCAACTGGGTGGCCCGATAAGCGGCAGGCAGAGCAACAACAATTTAAGAACCAGCAGGAGTTCAGATGAGTACCAGCGCAACCGGCACCAAGCCCTACTATTTCGTCCCGGCGCCTTCGCGGCATCCGGCGATGGCGTCGTTCGGGCTGCTGTGCATCATCTTCGGCGCGCAGCAGTGGATCAACGGCGCGGGCTGGGGGGAGTACCTGCTGCTGTTCGGGTTCCTTTGGCTGTTCGGCGTGCTGTTCCAGTGGTTTCGCCAAGCCATTGGCGAGAGCGAAAGCGGCGCCTACGGGCACAAGGTCGATCTCTCGTTCCGCTGGAGCATGAGCTGGTTCATCTTTTCCGAAGTGATGTTCTTCGGTGCGTTCTTCACCGCGTTGTGGTGGATGCGTGCGCACTCGGTGCCGGCGCTCGGCGGGCTTGATAACGCGCTGCTGTGGCCTGACTTCAAGGCGGTGTGGCCCTCGGTTGCGCCCGGCGCGACTGCGTCGCCGGCCGGCATCATCGAGCCGTTCCAGACCATGACGCCGTTCTGGCTGCCGACGATCAACACGGCGCTGCTGCTGTCTTCCGGCGTGACGGTAACGATCGCGCACCATGCGCTGCGCGCGAATCATCGGGGCATGACCATCGCGTTCATGTGGATGACGGTGCTGCTGGGCGCCACGTTCGTCGGCGTGCAGGCCTATGAATATTTCCACGCTTACCACGAGCTCAACCTCAAGCTCAGCTCCGGTGCCTACGGATCGACCTTCTTCATGCTGACCGGCTTTCACGGGTTCCACGTGATCGTCGGCATGTTGATGCTGTTGTTCATCACGCTGCGGATCATGAAGGGGCACTTCACGCCCGAGCATCATTTCGGCTTCGAAGGCGCCGCCTGGTACTGGCACTTCGTGGACGTGGTGTGGCTGGGCCTGTACACGTTGGTGTATTGGCTCTAGGAGCCGTATGACTGCATGACCAATGACGCCTGGCTTCGCTCAGGCATGACCAATGGCGGGGATCCCGTCATTCGTCATTGAGCGAAGCGAGGTCATTTGTCATGGGCCGCACGCGGCCCGATTTCATTGGGTGAGCGGTATGCCCGTGGGCTGGATGTAGCCGAACTTCCAGGCCAGCAGGATGCACACGAACAGCAGGATCGAGAAGCCCACGCGAAAAGCCAATGCGCGGGCCATGTTGCTGGACTTGGGCTTGCCGCTGCGGCCGTCGCGCAGCATGAAGAACAACGCCGAGCCGAGGCTGCCGATGATGGCAATGAACGCGACGAGCACGAAGTATTTCATGGAGCCAATTATCCCGTGACCGGGCAAACTGCACGCCGCTTCTGGCTGGTCACCAGCGCTGCCGTCGTCGGCATCGCCGCGACGCTCGCGTTGGGCGCCTGGCAGATGAGCCGCGCCGCGCAGAAGCTTGCGCTGCATGCGTCGATCGAGCAGCGTCAAGCCATGCCGCCGGTATCGCAGCGCGACCTGCTCGCCAGCCGCAAGGGTGCCGATCTGCTGCATCGAATCGTGGTCCTGCGCGGCACCTGGGTCGGCCAGCGCACCGTCTTTCTGGACAACCGCCAGATGCAGGGCAAGGTCGGCTTTTTCGTGGTGACTCCGCTGCGCCTGGAGGGGACCGACGCCGCGGTGCTGGTGGAGCGTGGCTGGGTGCAGCGCAATTTCATGGAGCGCGAGAAGCTGCCGGCGATTTCCACGTCCGCTGGCGTGGTCGAGCTGCGTGGGCGCTTGGCCCCGCCTCCGGCCAAGCTATATGACTTCGCCGGCGCAGCGCCCGGCCCCATCCGGCAAAATCTCGACTTGGCCCAGTTCCGGGCCGAGACCGGCCTGCCGCTGCTCGACTTCGCTGTGCAGCAAATCGGCGGTCCCTCCGAGGGTTTGCTGCGCGACTGGCCCGAGCCCGCGAGCGGCGTCGAAACGAATTACGGCTATGCCGCGCAGTGGTGGGCCCTGAGCATCCTGATCGCCATCCTTTATGTCTGGTTCCAGTTCATCGCCCCAAGGCGCAAGGTCCCGAATGCTTGACGAGCCGCTTGGACTCACGGTGCACGCGCTCCCCGCATACGAGAAAGTGGTGAGTGGCGATGCGCGTCGCACACGCGCCGGACGCCTGAAGATGATGGCGGTGCTGGCGGTTTGCGCGGCGCCGGTCATCGCGTCTTACCTGACCTACTACGTGATCCGTCCGGAGGGCCGGCGCAACTACGGCGAACTGATCGAACCGCAGCGGCCGCTGCCATCCATCACGGCGGTGTCAATGGAGGGCGCGCCTGTGCCGCTGCCCTCTTTGCGCGGCCAATGGCTGCTGATCAGCGTCGCCGGTGGCGCTTGCGACGCCGCATGCGAGAAGAACCTGTACTTGCAGCGGCAGTTGCGCGAAAGCCTGGGCAAGGACAAGGATCGCCTCGACTGGATCTGGCTGGTCGCCGATAAGGCGCCGGTGCGCCCGTCGCTCATGCCTGCACTGGGCCAAGCCACGGTGCTGCGCGTCGACGCGCAGCAACTGGCGCAATGGCTCGCCCCGGCAACGGGCCGGCAGCTGGCCGAACACTTGTACCTGGTCGATCCGCTGGGCAACTGGATGATGCGCTTCCCGGCGTCGGGCGCGCCGCAGGTGGACACGGTTGCAGCGAAGAACATCAAGCGCGACCTGGAGCGGCTGCTGCGCGCGTCAGCGGCGTGGGATCAGCCCGGCCGGCCGGGCCAGTGAACTTCATGGCCCAACCGCTTTACGATCTCTCGCCTGCGCTGCGCCTCATGCTCATGGCCGCGATGTTCGCGCTCGCGCCGCTGGCGTGGATCTGGGTGCGCAATCAGCAAGGCCCGGGCAGCAGGCGGCTTCACGCGCTGACGCTGCTCACGCTCTTCCTCACCTTCGACCTCGTCCTGTTCGGCGCCTTCACGCGTCTTACGGATTCGGGCCTCGGTTGTCCCGACTGGCCAGGTTGCTACGGCAGCGCCACCGCCATCGGTGCGCAAGCGCAGATCGAGCACGCGCAAGCTGCGATGCCCACCGGGCCGGTGACGCAAGCCAAGGCGTGGATCGAAATGGTCCATCGCTATCTTGCGATGGGCGTTGGCGTATTGATCGCGACCTTGGCCGCTGCTGCGTGGTTGCGCAGAAAGCGCGGTGATCCCGTGAGCCCCTGGTGGCCGACCGCCACCTTCGCGTGGGTCTGCCTGCAAGGCACATTCGGCGCATTGACGGTGACGATGAAATTGTTTCCGGCCATCGTGACACTGCATCTGCTCGGCGGCATGATCTTGCTCGCACTCTTATGCCGGCAGGCCGTGGCATGGGATCTGGCGAGCCGCACCAGTGCGCCGGCGCGAATCGCACCGTCCGTGCGCGCGTATCTGCTCGCGACCTTCGCCTTGGTCTGGCTGCAAATTGCGCTTGGCGCCTGGGTCAGCACCAACTACGCGGTGCTCGCGTGCAGCGAGTTTCCAAAGTGCCAAGGCAGTTGGTGGCCTCCGATGGACTTCCGCCAAGGCTTCGAAATCTGGCGCGACCTGGGCAAAACAGCCGCCGGCGATCACATCAACTTCGCGGCGCTCACCGCAATTCACATTGCGCACCGCCTGCTTGCCTATGCGGTGCTCGCGGCGCTTGTGTTCGGGGCCTGGCTGCTGCGCGAAAGCGGTGCCCTGCGGGCCCAGGCGAATTGGATCGCCGCGCTGGCGCTGTGGCAGCTTGCCACGGGGCTGTCGAACGTCGTGCTGGGCTGGCCGCTCGCGGCAGCGGTATCGCATACGGCGGGAGCAGCGGCACTGGTCGTGGTTCTCACCTGGGCTTTGTGCGCCTGCGCCGGCGTGGGTGCGGTGGCGCGCGCTGGCCAACTCGATTCGCGCGGGGTGGCGACATGAGCGCGGCCAGGTCGCAGGCCATCGGACAGCACGCGGCTTCCCGCCTGCAGCAGTTCTACTCGCTGACCAAGCCGCGCGTCGTGCAGCTCATCGTGTTCTGCGCGCTGATCGGCATGGCGCTCGCTGTGCCCGGCGCGCCCACGATGGCCGACCTTCGCTTGGCCTTCACCGCATGCGTCGGAATCTGGCTCGTGGCCAGTGCCGCGGCGGTCTTCAATTGCCTGGTCGAACAAGGCATCGACGCGAAAATGCGGCGCACCTCCTGGCGGGCCACGGCAAAAGGCGAGCTGAGCGATTGGCAGACCTTGTTGTTTGCAGCCGTGCTGTGCAGCCTGGGCTCGTGGTTGCTGTATGCATGGGTCAATCCGCTGACGATGTGGTTGACGTTTGCCACCTTCGTCGGCTATGCGGTGGTGTATACGGTGATCCTGAAGCCGCTGACGCCACAGAACATTGTGATCGGCGGCGCGTCCGGTGCCATGCCGCCCGTGCTGGGTTGGGCGGCGATGACAGGCGACGTCGGTCCCGAAGCGCTGATCCTGTTCCTCATAGTGTTTCTATGGACCCCGCCGCACTTCTGGGCGCTGGCCTTGTACCGGGTCGAGGACTACCGCAAATCGGGCCTGCCGATGCTGCCGGTGACGCACGGGAATGAATTCACCCGGCTTCAGGTATTCCTCTATACGCTGGTACTGTTTGCCGCGTGCTTGATGCCGTTTGCGTATGGCATGAGTTCATGGCTGTACCTCGCTGCCGCGCTGGTGCTGGGTTGTGGATTTTGCTGGTACGGTTTTCGGCTGTGGCGCAACTATTCCGACGCGCTTGCCCGCAAGACCTTTCGTTTTTCCCTGATTCACCTCAGCGCATTGTTTGCCGCGCTGCTGGTGGATCACTATCTGTTTTGATGCCATGAACCGACGAAACGCTTTCGCTTCCCTCGCTGCCGGCGCGCTCACAGCCGGGCTCGGCAGCCTGCTCGGCGGGTGCACCGAGAACAAACCCCAGTTCAAGGCGGTCGATCTCACCGGAGCCGACTACGCCAAGGACTTCCAGCTGCCGGATCAGAATGGCCAGGTTCGCACGTTGAAAGACTTTCGCGGCAAGCTGGTCGTCATGTTTTTCGGCTACACGCAATGCCCCGACGTTTGCCCGACGACGCTGGCTGACTTGGCTGAGGCAAAGAAATTGATGGGACCCGACGGCGCCAAGGTGCAAGGCCTGTTCGTCACGGTGGATCCCGAGCGCGACACGCCCGAAGTGCTCAAAGGCTACATGGCCAATTTCGATCCCAGCTTTCTGGCTCTGCGCGGCACGCCCGAGCAGCTTGCGGCGCTGGCCAAGGAGTACAAGGTGTATTACAAGAAGGTCGACGGCAAGACGCCGACCAGCTACACCATGGACCACTCCGCGGCGAATTACGTGTACGACACGCAAGGACGTCTGCGCCTGTATTCGCGCTATGACGCCGGGCCGCAGGCCCTGGCCTCGGACCTGCAGCAGCTGCTCAAGCAAGCAAGCTGATTCAGCTTAGAAGTTGGCAGACCGGATCGGCTTTCGCGCATCCAGCGGGATGGAGTTCAGGCTGTCGAGCAGCCATATGACGCTGGCGGCGGCGTCGAGTCCGTCTTCCGGCAGCAGTGCCACCGCGATGTTGAACTTCAGGATGGTGCCCCCCGGCAATGCAGCGTGATTGCGCAGGCCGCTGGCCACGAGTTGCTGAGCGCGGCTGGTTGCATTTTCGGTGGTGGTCGGACCCTCCAGCAGCAGCGCGAAATCGCACTCGGCGATCCGCGCTGCCATGTCGATGTCGGTGATCGTGGTGCGCAGCAAGGATGCGGCCACCACCAGCATCCGTTCACCCACTTCGCGCCCGAATTCAGCGGCAACTGCGTCAAGGTTTGTCAGCCGCACTGCCAGCATCGAGCACGGGTGCTTCAAATTTCGCGCGCGCTTGAGCGCACCGTCCAGGCGCGACGTCAGCGTGCGTGTGTCTGCGAGGCCCGTGAGTGCATCGTGGCCCGACAGCGCCGCGGCGCGAGCCTGGGACTCGCGCCGGAGGCTGCCCCGCAGGCTGAGGGCGTAAAACAGGATAGGCATCTCCATCGCAGCCCCGACGGAAAGCGCATACCGGGTCAAGCTGCTGGCCGGGATCAGGTTCAGCCCGCGCAGCACCGGAAATACCGCCGCCACCAGCACCGGCAGGAACCCCAGCGCGATCAGCCGGATGTGCGGATCGTCACCTTGCGTCCACACCAGGACGATCAGCCCCACGACAAGCAACAAGGCAAACAGGATCAGCAGCATCAGCAAAGCGAACGAAGCGCGGGTCGCCACGGCGGTGTCGACGGCCACTGCTCCGAGCAGGGCGGCGATCATGCCCCATACCACCACGTCAAGCGCCCTTGAAAAGCGCGCGGGTTCCGTCACGGTGCGCGCAAACCAGAGCGCGGCCGCGGCCGAGATGCCGGGCAGCAGGAACGTGGAAATCTCGTTCCATTTGAGCCAATGCACCCACAGCCGCTGCGCCCCGACGCCGAGGTAGGCCAGCTGGCCCAAGGCCAATGCCGCCACATAGACCGCATAGGTTCCGAAATTCCGGTCGCGGTACGCCATCGCGTTCGCCGCCGCCACCGCGGCGATCAACAGCGCCAGGCCGAAGTAGCCGCCCAGCAGGAACTGTTCGCGCTCACGCGAGGCAACCAGCGCGGGCTGGCTGCTCAGCACGATCGGACTGGCGAAGTCCACACGCGCGTGCTCGATGCGCAGCCAGTGCCGCACTGTCACCGGCTGGTCGCCTACCGGAGACAGCTCGAAGGTGGGAAACCTGCCGGGGATGGGCCAATCCGAGACAGCCTTGGTGTCGCCTGCTTCATGCACTACCCAGCGGCCTTCGGAGGAGCGATAGAACATCTGCACGCGATCGATACCCGAAGACTGCACTTCGACATACCAGCGCGATCCCCTTTGCTTGGCAACATCGAACTGCACCCACAGGGCCTTGCCATCGAGATTGAACGAGAGTCCAGGGTTGCGCGTTGCCCAGGCAACGCTGTCACCCGCGGCCTCGATCTGGTCGGCGGTGGCGGTGCCGCTCGGGTCCACCCAATACCGGCTTCGTCCGT
>Ga0068855_100004992_pt1 | contig 16193 bp, 13 predicted proteins | sample KBSCornC52_FD_66592 | JGI IMG/M metagenome (GOLD analysis project Ga0068855, IMG submission 66592) | Corn rhizosphere microbial communities from Kellogg Biological Station, Michigan, USA - KBS Corn C5-2 | ecosystem: Host-associated > Plants > Roots > Rhizosphere > Soil ...
TTCGCCGACGCGCTGCGCTGGCTGCACGCCGTCGCGCGCCACCGCAATCCGAGCGTGACGCTGCTCGAGGGGCTGCGGCGACTCGGTCGCGACACGGTGAAGGTGTTTTTGGCCTCGCGCGCCGGCCAAGTCGTGCGTTCGATGAACCTCGAACCACGCGACGCGCTCTTGCGCATGCCCGCGATGTGGAAGGTGACCGACCCGAGCGCAGCCGTGGTGGCGAGCGAACGCGGCCCGAATGAAGTGCATTTCGCGGTCCGCGGCTTCCCGGGCTGGATCGATTGCGGGCTGATCGGCACGCTCGAGCAAGTGGTGCTCAGCCGCGACGCGGAGCCGCAAATCGACGTCGTGCTGCTCGGCCCCGAGCAGGGCGAATTTACCGTGCGCTGGTCTCGCGCCAACGATCTTTTGGTTTGAATGATGGTCACGCGACACGGCACAGGGCGGCAGAGCCTTCGGCGGCCCTGAGCACAGGCGCCCTTCGACGCCGAAGGCTGGGCCGCCGCGCGGTCCATGCCGCGCACGCCAAAGCCCGGCGTGCGCGGCATGGACGCAAATGCGCACGGAATGACGGCTCCCGGACTTCACCACCGAGCCGCAGAGCAGGGCTGCTCCTTGCGCTGGGCGGCGCGGTAAGGCCGTACGTGCTCGCATCCCTGCGGGCTGCTGCGCGCGCCGGGCCCCTCAACCGCGGACGCGGCGCCAAGCGCCGCGCGCGCGGGAGGGAGCCCACGGCGCGGACGTCAAAGCGCGACGTGCCTAGGAGCGCGCGGGCTTGCTGTCGGTTCGAGTCATGCGAGAGGGCGCACGTGGCGTGCCAGCCCTGCTTCGTATCACGCGCTACGCGCGCGGACGGATGTGCGCCGAGATGCCGCGCTCGCGCGCGCGGGCTCCGCGTTCTTCGCCTCGATGCGGCGCTCCTAACGCGGGACATTGAAGCGGCCATCTCGCGCGTCCGCGCGGCGCTGAGGGGGTAAGGCGCACAGGGCGTGTCAGCGCTCCGCTCCGTCCCCCCGCCGCCAAATTCCGAACTAACCCCCCAATCAGCTCTGTGATCTCTGTGATCTCTGCGGCTCGGTGGTGAATTCTCCCTCTCCCTCTTCCTCTCATCCGCAACTCGACGCCGAAGGCTGGGCCGCGCCGCGCCGTGGCGCGTGACCATCAAAAAATCTCCAAAATTCGATGCGCGTTCACGCGCGTTCGCCGAGCTCGGTCACAGCCAGCCGCCCAGCAGGAAGCTTGCGCCGACGACGGTGGCGTCGTTTTCGTAGTCGTATTGATCTTTGTCGAACAGCTCTTGAAAAAAGCTCGGCCCTCCGCCAAAGAAGAAGTGCGCGGACGGGTGCACGAGCAGCGGCGCCGAGAGCAAAATCCAGATTCGCTGCCGCGAATGCTGATTGACGCCGTCGAGCGAGGTCTGGGTCGAATCCAAGGTGCCGAAACCAAACTCGAGCTGCGGCCAGAGCGAGAGCGCGCGAGTGAGCGGGAAGTTGACGCCGAAACGCGGTCCCAAGCCAAAGCTGGTCGCGCTCGTGTGCATGGCCCTGCCCGCTGAATCGAGCGTCGTCGATTTCGAATATGCGACGAAGGTGTCGAGCCCAATCGATACGTTCTCGCCCAGAAAATAATCGACCGCTGGTGCGAGATTGACGCTCGTGCTCGCGGCGCTCGAGCGCGAGTAGATGAGCGATCCGACGGACGCGTTGGTGGCGGTGGTGAGCACGAGCTGGCCTTCGCCGCCGAAGGCCCGCGCCAGGCGCTTCGCTGGCTCGGCTGCGCCTTCGCCCCACTCCGCTGAGCGCTCGCCATTCGAGTCTTCGTGCACCGGTCCGCCCCACCAGCCGCCGATCACGAAACTTGCGCCGAGCGAGGTCACTTGAACGCCGTCGTACGGTCCGCTCCGCGTCACGGCAAACGTGTGCGCCAAGCGCGGGCCGAAGCCGATCAGAAAGTGCGGCACAGGGTGGAGCAGGAGCGGCGCGTAGAAATTCAGCCAAGGCCCGATGCTCGACCAGGATGAGGACGGGGTCAGCGGCGCACCAAGCGAAGAAGACAAGTCGTTCGTGTCCGTATGCGACGACTCGAGCCCGAGCGTGAGGCGTGGCCACCAGGAGGCCGCGTGCCCGAGTGGGAAATTGAAGCCGAAACGCGCGCCCGCCTCGAACGAAGTCGAGGAAGTCTTCCTTAGGATCGCAACATCGTAGCCTTGGCCGTCGTGAAAGCTTGCCGAGAGGTCGAAGCCGATGGACACATTTTTCGCGACGAATGAATCGATGCCGAGCTCGGCGCCGAAGTCGAAGAATTTCGCGCTGCTGGTGCTGTAGGTCCGGCGCGAGAGCGACCATTGGTTGGAGCTGCCGAGCAGCACCCATTGGCCCTTGCTGCCGAAGGCGACACGCGGTTCGGGCGGCATCTCTGGAGCTTCGGACTCCGCCTGCTCCGCTACTGGATCGGCAAGCTCCGCTCGCACGGCGGGCGCGGGCGGTGACAGCGATTCGGGCGGGGACTCCGGTTCGGGGCCTGGCTCGGATTGCGCGTCCGGCGGCGGTGGGTCGTGGACGGGCGAGCGCGTCGTCGGCTCGTCGCTTTGCGCGACCGCAGTGGAGGACGCGAGCAGGCTGGCCGCCCCAATCAGAATCCATTTCAAGTCGCACACCGTACGTTCTCCCGCGCTTCAGAGGCGCCTGCTCTTCCCCCAGCCTTTCGTCGCAGAAGATGGGCGAGTTGTCTAGCCTCGCGTCACGCGTCTTGCCGTCGTCCTCGTCGCGAAATAGTCGCAACTCACGCGCGCTCGCGACCGATGAGCGCCGGACATGGCGGGGCTCGATACAGCGCTGAGCGCGGGCCGCAGGCTCGTCTGGCTCGGCGTGCTGGCAGTGTACGGGGCAGCCTGCGACGGCGCGCCATCCCGAGGCGCGCCCGCAGCCGCTGCTGGCAGCGAAACAGCCGCCGGCGCGGGCGCAGGCGGCACGGCCGCGACCCCCGAGGGTCACGCAGGCGGCGCTGACAGCGAGAGCGCCGGTGCGACCTCGGAGCCGGATCCGCGCGTAAGCCACGAGAGTTCGCCGAGTTACGCCGTCGAGCAATGCCAGCCCGAGCGTCCGGCTGCGCGCGCGGGCTCTGGCTGCGCGGCCTCTGGTGACGCGCAGTACGGCCTGCTCTTGCGCGCGGACATTTTGCAGAAAGGCCGAGTGCTGCGCGGAGGGGAGCTCACGGTGGACCCAACCGGCACCATCACCTGCAGCGCCTGCACCTGCGAGCACGATCCGCGCGCGCTGACCATCACTTGTCCGGACAGCGTGCTGTCGCCCGGGCTGATCAATTTGCATGATCACTTGAGCTACGCGAACAATCCGCCCGCGCCGACGAGCGAGCGCTATGACGACCGCGCCGAATGGCGCCTGGGCCTGCGCGGTCACAGCAAGATCGCGTACTCCGGCGGCGCGAGCAGCGCCGCGGTGTTGGCGCAGGAATTTCGGATGTTGTTGAGCGCCGTCACCGCCATTGCCGGCGGCGCGGGCGAGCCGGGCCTGCTCCGCAACCTGGACATGCCCGGGCTGAGCGAAGGCTTGCTGCTCGGGCAGATCGATTCGGACACCTTTCCGCTCGCCGACGGCGACGGAGTCGGTCGCAGCGGGGACTGCGCGTATCGGCGGACGCGCATGACTAGCGCTCGCGTGGCGGCAGAGAGCGCGTACCTGCCGCACCTCGCCGAAGGCGTCGATGGGCTATCGCAAAACGAGCTAGCGTGCAGTGAATCCGGCCCATTTCGCCTGCTCGGGCCGAGCACCGCCGTCGTCCACGCGGTGGCCGTCGCGGCTGCTGAGGCGCGCGAGCTCGCCCGTTCCGGCTCATGGGTGGTGTGGTCGCCGCGCTCGAATTTGAGCTTGTACGGGAACACCACGCCCGTCACCTTGCTCAAGCACTTGGGCGTGGGCCTCACGCTCGGCACGGATTGGCTGGCGAGCGGTTCGCTGAACATGAGCCGCGAGCTCGCCTGTGCGCGCTCGCTCTCGATCAATGCATTCAATGGCGCGTTCAGCGACTTCGATCTATTTCGCATGGTCACGAGCAATCCCGCGCGCGCGGCCGGTTTGGGTCGCGGCCTCGGCGCGCTCGAGCCAGGTTACGTCGCGGACCTCGCGCTGTTCGCGCGGCATGGCCGCGTCGACTACGGCGCGGTGGTGCAAGCCGAAGCGCCGGACGTCGAGCTGGTGCTGCGCGCCGGCCGTCCACTGTACGGGGACGACCGCGTGATCCGCGCGTTCCCCGCCAGCGACTGCGAGCCGCTCGACGTGTGCGGCGCGCCCAAAGCGGCCTGCGTGCTCGGCGACACCGGACTCACGCTCGGCGCGTTGCGGACCGCGGGCGAGGCCATTTACCCGCTTTATGCCTGCGATCTGCCGCCGAACGAGCCCAGCTGCGAGCCGATGCGGCCCGGCGAATATACGCCCGAGTCGCGCGCGCTCGACCGTGACGGTGACGGCATTGCCGATCCGGACGACAGCTGCCCGGACGTGTTCGATCCGATTCGCCCTATGGATGACGGCGCCCGAGCGGACTACGACGGCGACGGGATCGGCGATGCGTGCGACGGGTGTCCGTTCACGGCGGGCTCGTGCGCACGCCCGCCGGATTTCGATCGCGATGACGACAGCATCGACGATGCCGACGACAATTGTCCAGAGCTCGCGAACGCCGATCAACTCGACAGCGACGGAGACGGCCAGGGCGACGCTTGCGATCCCTGCCCCGCGCCCAACCCTGGGCTCAACCCCTGCCCCACACCGCTCCAGGCGCTGTGCGCGCCGGGCGGCGCCGCGGTGCCGCTCGGCACGGCGGTGCTCGTGTCCAACGTGGTCGTCAGCTCCGTTCGCCCCACCGGCACGAGCGCGCAGGGGTTCTTCGTGGAAGACGACTCGGATCCGTCATCCTGCACGCTCTCGGTGTATTCGGGCTCGGTCACGCCCTGGGTAAAGCCGGCTGAGCGCGTCAACGTGCGCGGCTATCTTTCGGAGTACGCGGGCGCGCTCGAGCTGCGCGATCCGGAGGTGCAGCTCGCTCCGGACTCCGCGCCCTGAGCGCAATCAGCGACGCGACGGCCGGCAGACTCGCGCTTACTCGCTCGAGATCCGCGATCTGCTGGCGAGACAGCCGCTAATGCGCTTGGGCGTCGCGAATCAAGCCCTCGAGCTCGGTCTCCGACACGACGCGCATTTCGATCGCGCGCACGATGCCGCCCTTGTCGATCACGAGCAGGGTCGGGAGCCCCGTCACCTCGAAGCTATTGGCCGCCTGATTGTCGGCGTCGAACAGCACCGGGTAACTCGGGCGGTGCTCGTTCAAATAACGTTCCGCGTCGGCGATCTGATCGCTCGTGTTCACGCCGTACACGGCCAGGTTCTTGCCGGCGAAGCGCTGCGCGATGCGATCGACGATCGGCGCTTGCTCGCGACATGGGCCGCACCAGCTGGCGAAGAAATCGAGCAGCACGGTTTTGCCCTGCAAATCCGAGAGTCGCTGGGTTTTTCCGAGCTCGTTCCCCGAGATCTCGCGCAGCATGAAATCCGCCGCTGGCTGCCCGATCAGCGGAGAGTTCGAGTGCCGCACGCTCTTGCCGAAGCGCGGCAAGCCGAACAAGCCGAAGCCGAGGCTGGTCACGATCACGAGCAGGGCCACGATGTACCCTTGACGTGAATCTTGCTTGGAGTGCGGATGGATGCTCATGACAGCCCCACTCGGGCCTGCACGTCGTTGCGCAGCGACATGGGCGCCTCTTCCAGCGCGCGTTCGGCGGCGCGGGTGCCTAATACCGGCAAACGCACGCGCAGGCGAGCGCCGCCGAGCGAGCTCGGCTCCGCGCGAATCGTCCCGCCGTGCTCGATCACGATCTTTTTCACGATCGAGAGCCCGAGGCCGGTGCCATCGTCTTTGGTCGTCACGTAGGGATCGAACACGGTCTCGCGCAGCTCCTGTGGAATACCTGGGCCATTGTCTTCGACGTCGAGGTTCCAGAATTCGCCGTCGCGCTCGAGCTTCACCAGCACGCGGCCGTCGGCTTTTTCGAGCACGGCCTGCGCGGCGTTGCGCACCAAGTTGAACAACACACGCCGCAGCATTTGACGGTCCACGAGCGCCGGGCACGGCTCGCTCGGAATCGCGAAATTGACCGCAATTTGGCCCGCTCCGCCGAGCGACAACAGCTCCTCCAGCGCCTCTGCGCTGTCGCGCTCGCCATCGCGGATGCCGAAGCGCGCCGCTTGCTCGCGCAAAAAGTCCGCCAAATCGTCTTCGATCAGGCTTGCCTGCGGTAGGCGCGCGAAATCCGAGAATTCTCCGACCAGCCGGCGCAGGGTGCCCACCTCGTCCTCGACGATCTCGAGCGTGGTGTCGACGAGCCGCTGGTACTCGCGATCGCCCCCGCCGTAGCGGCGGTGGATCTCTTGAACCGCGAGCTGAATCGGGGTGAGGGGATTTTTGATCTCGTGCGCGAGCCGGCGCGCCATTTCCTGCCAGGCGCTGATCCGCTGCAGGTATTCGATGCGGCCGCGGCTCGATTCGACCTCGCCCAGCATGCGATTGAACGCGCGGGCCAAATCCGCGATTTCGTCCCCGCCGCTTTCCGGCACGCGGATGTTCAGATCGCCTTCGCCGACCAAGCGCGTGGCGCGCGCTAGCTCGGCGATGCGCCGCGAAACGCCGCGCGCGAGCAAGCTGCCGACGCCGATCGCCGCGATGATGGTGATGCCGAGCAGGGCCGCGAACGCGAGCACGTAGCTGCGCTCGTCCGCGCCTCGGCGCTGCTCGATCTGCTTGTACGTGTCGACGAACTGGCTCATTTCGGTGAGTTCGTCGAAATGGCCCTTGTCTGCGGCAAACACCGCGGAAAGCTCGGTCGTGTCGTCCCCTTCGGGCACGTCGGACAGCGGCCGCGTGACCTCCAGCTGATTTTCCTTGTTCGGATCGAGCGGGCGGGCGCGCTTCACTTCGCCGAGCACTTTGGCGTCCGGGTCGCGCACGACCAAAGAGACCAAGCTCGGGTGGTCGGCGAAGGCACGCCGCAGCTCTTCTTCGATAGCTGGCCGGTCGCCGGCCTTGGCGGCCCGCCGCAGCCCGGGGCGGAGCGCGATTTCGGCGCCCTCTTGGCGCATCAAGGCCTTCACGCTGCGCGCGAGCTCTTGGTACAAGCCGAGCGAGCGATCCAGGTGCGAGCCGACCTCCGGCACGTAAAAACGGGCCGACGTCCGGCGCACGGTGTCTTCGGCGAGCCAGATGGCCGCGAGCAGCGGAATCAATGCCGTAAGCACGATCGCGAGCGCCAGGCGACGTCGAATGCGTCCGCTCGACGCCACTTAGTCGTGCTCCTGCCTGCTGTCGCGTTCGAACAGCCCGACCAACGCCGCCCACGGATCGAAGCCGAGCAGCGCCGATAAATCGCGCGACACGAACTCTTCTGCGCGGCCGAACAGCGGCGACAGCGCGGAGCCCGCGCCAAAGCGATCGGCCAGGCCGCGCAGACCGGCAAAGGCGGCACGCCCCACGTCGATGCCGAGCGGAACCGCGAGCGCGGGGCTGGTCGGAGAAACGATCAAATCGCGGGCCGCTACGGCCAGCGCGAACGAGCCCGGCGTCACGTCGCGCGCCAGCATCTGAAAGGTCGCAAGCTCGCCGAACACACCGAGTGAAAGCGACCCGACCTGTCGCTCGGCGGCGCCGATGAAGTGCCGGAAGTCGCGCCGGAAATCGCCCGACAACAAGCCCATTCCGGCGCGCAGCTCGTCCGGTCCGACGATGCGATCGAAGCCGAGCCCGCGCCGCCGAGCGACGAGCCCGGTGTAGACTTCGCCGTGCCGGAAAACGCCGAGTGCGACCGCGCGCCCTTCACCGCACAGCATGTCCAGCGCACGACCGATGATCCGCGATCCGGGCAGCGGGATGTCGGCGAAGCGTTTGGGCCACATGGCGACCAGACCTTCACTCTCGAGCTCGCGCAGCGCACGACCGAGTTCGAGCGCCTGCTCCAAGTAATCTTGACTCGGACGCAGGCGCTCGGAGAAGCGCTCCACCAAATCCTCGAGTGCGCCGGCAGACAGCTCGACCGCCCAGCTCGAGTCGAAGCGCCCGGCCAGAGCGGGCAGCTTCTGTGGCCACTCGACGCTCTTCAAGTCGAGCCGCCCGCGTTGGGTGTGGACCAACTTGCGCAGCCGATTGCCGGTCGTGACCGCCACGACGCCCCCGCGGCTGGTGCCTTCGGCCGCACGCGCACCGCCGCCCGGCGCGCGAAACACGTCAGCCAGGCGTTGCCAATCGGTTGCGGTAAACCCTTCGAACGAGACGTCGCGCGTGATCACGGGGCACGGAGTATAGTCCCAGGGCATGGTTGACCAGGACAGAACCCCCGAAGCCTCCGATCTCATGGCCTTCCTGGACGCGGGCAAGACGCCGTATCACGCGGTGGCGGAAGTGGCCCGCCGGCTGATTGCCGCAGGTTTCCTGCCATTTCGCGAGTCCGAGCCCTGGCAGCTCGAGCCCGGGACCCGCGGCTTCGTGCTGCGCGCGGGCGGCTCGATCGCGGCCTTCGAGGTGGGCACCCAGCCGCCGGCGGAGGCCGGCTTCGTGCTCCTCGGCGCGCACACCGACTCGCCGAACTTGCGGCTGAAGCCGCTGCCCGATCTGTCGAGCGTCGGCTATCGGCAGCTCGATATCGAAGTGTACGGCGGAGTGCTGCTCTCGACCTGGCTCGATCGCGATCTGTCGCTCGCCGGCCGCGTGGTGCTCGCCGACGGAAAGACGGAGCTCGTGGATCTGGAGCGGCCGGTGTGCCGCATCCCGAATCTTGCCATTCATCTCAATCGCGAGGTGAACTCACAGGGCCTGCAGCTCAATGCGCAAACGCAGCTCTTGCCCGTGCTGGGCTTGGAGCAGGGCAGCACGGGTTTCGCCGAGCTGCTGGCCGAGTGTCTACGTGGGACTTCGTCGAACGGCGCGCGGGTGGCGGACGTGCTCGGCTTCGATCTCTGCTTGTACGACACGCAACGCGCGGCGATCGCGGGCGGCCGCGGCGAGTTCCTGTGCTCGAGCCGGCTCGACAATTTGGCGTCCTGCCACGCCGCGCTGAGCGCGCTCGTCCACGCGCCGAGCGGGCTCGAGGCAACGCGCATCGTGGTGCTGTACGACCACGAAGAGGTCGGCAGCCAGAGTGCATCCGGTGCACGCTCGCAATTCTTGTCGGATTTGCTGGAGCGCATGAGCGTCGGGGGCTCGCCCACAGATCCGAGCGCGCTGACCCGCGCCGGCTCACGCTCGCTCTTCGTCTCGGCCGACATGGCGCACGCCGTGCACCCGAACTACGCCGACAAGCACGACAAGCAGCACCGACCCGTGCTCGGCGGCGGGCCGGTGATCAAGGTGAACGTGAACCAATCCTACGCCAGTGACGGCCCGGCCAGCGCCGCGTTCAACGCGGCTTGCCGCGCCCTGCAGATCGTGCCCCAGTACTTCAGCGCGCGAAACGACATGCCCTGCGGCAGTACGATTGGCCCCATTTCCGCAGCACGTCTGGGCATCCGCAGCGTCGATGTCGGAAGCCCCATGCTCAGTATGCACTCCTGCCGTGAGATGGCGGCCGTGAGCGACGTTCAGCCCATGATCCGCGCGCTGGGGCGGCTCTTTTCGGAGTTCAAAGCCTTGGATTCTGCGCGCTGACGCGCCAATGGGCGACTGCCAGTCGCCCATTGTCCGACTCTGAGTTAGCCTCTTGCGACGCAAACTCGACAGCGAGATGCGACTGGGCGAAACTATCAATTTGAGGCCCTGCGCGGCAGGAGAAATATCGCATGATAGCGGATCCCGAGGCGCTCGCTGAAACGGCTGCCGTTCGCCAAGAGCTCGAGCTACTCCGCAAGCTCACGAACCAGCTGCCAGCGATGCTCGCGTTCTGGGACGCGGAGCAGCGTTGTCGCTTTGCCAACCGCGCCTACGAGAAATGGTTCGGGGTCACGCCCGAGTCGCTCGCGGGCAAGCACATCAGCGAGCTGCTTGGGCCCATTTATCCCCTGAATTTGCCGTACATCCAGGGTGTGCTGGCCGGCCAGGAGCAAATGTTCGAGCGGCTGATCCCCGATCCACGAGGCGGGCCCCCGCGCTACAGCCAAGCGCACTACGTGCCGGAGGTGAGTGACGACGGCGTCGTGCACGGGTTCTATGTGCTGGTCGCCGATATTACCGAGCGCAAGCGGGCCGAGGATTCCCTGCTGCAGATGCAAAAGCGGCTGTACGCGAGCGAGCGTCTGGCATCGATGGCGACCCTCGCCGCCGGAATTGCCCACGAAATCAATAACCCGCTCAGCGCGACCATTGCCAACCTGGACCTAGCCTTGGAGCGGCTGGAGCGCACCCAAGCTGACGCCGCACTTCGTGCGCACTTGCTCGATGCGCGCGACGGCGCGGGGCGCGTCGCGGAGATCGTGCGCAGCATGAGCTTGCTCGCGCGCGGCGACGTGACCCAACTCGAGCCCGTCGACGTGAACTGGGTGATCGACCAAAGCATCCGAGTCGCCGGCAACGCGGTGCGCTACCAAGCGCGGATCTCGCGAGAATTCCAGGAAGTGGGCTGCATCGCCGGCAACGCCACGCAACTGTCCCAGGTGTTCGTCAGCCTGCTCTTGAACGCCGGGCAGGCGATGCCGTGCGCCGGCACGTCCGAAAATGAAATCCGCGTCACCAGCCGCAAATTGGGCGAGAAAGTGATCGTCGAAGTCAGCGACAACGGCGTCGGTATTCCGCCAGAGCACAGGTCTCGTATCTTCGATCCGTTTTTCACGACTAAAGACGTGGGTGAAGGGCTCGGGCTCGGCTTGTCGGTGTCGAGCGCGATTGTGCAAGCGTTCGGCGGCGAGATCACGGTCGATAGCGAAGTCGGCCGCGGCAGCGTATTTCGGGTCACGCTGCCGGCGAGCGCGGCGGCGCCGCGGCGGCGCGAAGCCGGCGCGCGCGCTCAGCCGCAGCCGCCACTCGCCGACGCGAGCACGCGCCCGCGCGTGCTGATCGTGGACGACGACACGGCCGTCGGCACGACGCTGCAGCGTATCTTACAGGACGAGTACCGAGTGGACATCTTGAACGACGGGCGTGAGGCCGTGACACGGCTCACGGGCAAGCACGACTATCGCGCGGTTCTATGCGACCTGATGATGCCCGGTTTGACCGGAGACGCCGTGTACGCGGAAGTAGTCGCCGCGCGCCCTGAGCTCGAGCCGCGCTTTCTGTTCATGACCGGCGGCGCCTTCACCGGACCGGGCCGCCGCTTTCTGGAACGAATGGCCGCACGCGTGCTCGAAAAGCCGTTCGCGCTCGCCCACGTGCGCGGTGTGCTCGCTGCGCTGACCGGCCGAGGCGCGACCCCGGGCTGACGCAGCAAACCGCTCAGCCGCGCAGCACACTGTCCGGCAACTCGTTCACGTCACTCGGCTGGTGCGGCGCGACGGCGGCGAGCTTTGGCTCGAGCGCAGCGATGACTTCGAGCAAGCCGTCGCGCAGGCGGCCAGCGCGGATGCTCGCGATCAAGCGCTGGACCTCCGCTTGCCAACCGGCTTCGCCCAAATGCGCATGGATCGTCGCGTCACCGAGTAGCACCACGCGGCGCTCGAGCTCGGACACGAAGATCAAGAGCGCGGTGCGACGCTTCGTGCCGTGCAGACCGCGTTCCGCAAACAGCTGGAACGCGCGCGCGTGAGCGGCGCTCTCCGCCGCCGCGGGCGAGACCAACCAGCGATGCAGCGGTGGCCAGCCGAGCGCGAAAAAACAAACCGTGCCGACCGCTACCTCCGCCAAAAGCGCAAAGAGCGCTGGATCGGCGGGTCTGAAATGCAGCACGAACAGGGCCGCAGCGAGTGCCCAGGCGAGCGAAACGAGCAGCCGACCGTGCCAATGCTCGCCGCTCCTCGGCACGACCGCGACCACCAGCTCCGCCGAAGTGCCGCGTTCGACGCGTGTGACGGCCGCCTCGACGTCGCGCGCGTCGCTGTCCGAAAGCAGCGATGTCACCATGAGCCGGACGAGCCCCCACCACCGAAACCGCCGCCGCCTCCCGAAAATCCGCCACCACCACCACCGCCGCCCCAGCCGCCACCGCCGCCACCGCCCCAGCCTCCGCCGCCCCAACCGCCGCCGCCAAAGCCGCCGAAGCCGCCGCCGCCCCAGCGACCGCCGCGGCCACCGCGATTTCTGAAAAACAGCAGCGGGATCAGCACCGGGGATAGAAACAAAAGCAAGACGAGCCAGCCGATGATGCTCGAGCCGCCGGGGTCGCGCGCGGGCGCGGGATCCTTGAGCGCGCTCGAGGGCACGTCCTCGCCCGCCGCTTGGGCCATCAACGCGCCAAAGGCTTGTTCGAGCCCCGCCGCGACGTTGCCCGAGCGCATCGCGGGCGTGAGAATGTTTCGGATCACGCGCGACGAGAACGCGTCCGTGACGGTCCCTTCGAGCCCGTATCCGACCTCGATCCGGAGCTTGTGATCGTTTTTGACGACGAGCAAAAGTAGGCCGCTGTCTTTGCCTTTTTCGCCCAACTTCCAGGCCTCGACCACGCGGATCGAGAAGCCCTCCAAATCCTCGCCGGCGAGCGAATCGATGGTCAGGAGTGCGAATTGGCGGCCGGTCTTGTGCTCGTAGTCGCTGAGCTGCTGTTCGAGGCGAGCTCGCTCTTCGGCCGCGAGCATGCCCGCGGTGTCGTTCACGTGCGCTTGGAGCGCAGGGATGTCACGCGCCGAAGCGACACGCGGTACTACCTGCGCGAGCAGCACCAGCGCCAGGCCAAACAACCAGAGCAGCGCCCGCGGCAGACGCGGCGACCTGGCCAAGCTCCCCGGAGTCATCAGACTCGAGCTCGCGCGGTTCAGAACTTCACTTCCGGCGCGTTCTCGGCACCGGGGGCGGCCTCGAACGTCGGACGCACGGCCTTGTGTCGCATCGACGCACCGATGCTGGTCGGGAACTTTTGCACCACCGCGTTGTACTCCGCGACATTGTCGATGTAGCGCTTGCGGGCGACGGCGATGCGGTTCTCCGTGCCCTCGAGCTGCGATTGCAGATCGCGGTAGGCGTCGGTCGCCTTGAGTTGCGGGTATTGCTCGGCTACCACCAGCAGCCGCGACAGAGAGCCGCCCAGCTCATTTTGCGCGGCCTCGAACTTCTTCAATTTTTCGGGGTCGTCGATGGTCGAGCTATCGACCTTCAAGCCGGCCACCTTCGAGCGCGCCTCGACCACCTTGGTCAGCGTGTCTTGCTCGAACTGACCCGCGCCTTTGACCACGTTCACCAGATTGGGCACCAAATCCGAGCGGCGCTTGTATTGATTTTGGACTTCGGCCCAACTCCCCTTCACGGCTTCGTCGCGATCGATGACCTCGTTATAGCCGCAGCCCGCGAGTGAAATGCCGAGCGTGACCGCTAGCAAGAGCCCGCTCACGAGCCGAAACACGCGCCGCGGATCGAACGCAGCGAGCCACCGCGATAGACGAGTTTTTTCCATCCTAAGCAGTTCATAAGTCCGCATCGGGCCGCGAGCAAGGGCACAGCCACTGCGCCTTTCCGCAAATCCGTCTCGGTCTGCCCGCACGGCGCGACACGAATCCGTACGACGCTTCCACGAATCTTTGCCAATTTCGTGAAAACCACGCGCGGCTCGGGACCTCGAGCCGGCGCCTCAAGGCGGGGGCTGTGCAAAGTGCGAAACCGGAAACGCTTCGGGCTCGTCGCTCACGGGCTGGCGGCGGGAATAGCCGAGCGCGCTCAAGTCGATGCCGCGCGCGCTGAGACCGTCTGCGTCGTCGTAGCGCACGCTGGCAACGAGCGCAGGATGCGTGGGCGATGCGCGCTCGAACGCGACCGAGCTGACCACGCTCTGGCGCGTTTCACCAAACTCGGTGCCCAAGTTGTTGATCGTGCCGCTCGCGCCGAGCTCGTCACGCGGTCCGGCTTGCGCGGCGCGCTTGGCTGGCGCGCTTTCGCGGCGCGCCTCGCTCGCACTGCCACCCGCGGCAGCCGGTGCTTGCGCGGTCGAGCGCGCAGGAGCCGGGCGCGGGTGCTGCATCGGCGGCCCGCTCGGCGCCGCGCCATCGTTCATGCTCGGTGCATCGAAGCGCGGGCGGTACTCGTCGTACGGCGGGGGCGCAGGGCGCGCGATCGGCCGGCGCACGACCGGCGGCGGCCGCTTACGCTCGGGGAAAAACGCGACCCCGATCACGCCCACATTTTGCGGCGTGCCCATGCGCGCGGAATAGCTATTGTCGGGACTCGTAAAGCGAAACGTCGCCACCTCTTCGAGGCTGCGCCGAAACCCCTCGACCAGCACCGAGCCGTACGGGCCGATCACGTAGCCGCGCCCGTTGACATAGTCGCCCGGTTCTCCGCTCAGCGCGTCGCGCCCGTCCACGCTGACCACCGCTTCGACACGCTGGTTCGTCGGATTGTGCAGGCGAATGTCGTAACGCTGCCCGGGCTCGGCCAAAAGAAAGGTCCGGCCCTGGGCGCGAAATGTGGGCAGCGCGTTGCCGTTCTCGTCTTCAATCGTAAACGAGTACGGCGGAGGCGGCGCTGGCGGCCGAAACAGCGGTGGGCGCGCCTCCGCGCAAGCGCCAAACGCGAAATACAGAGCAGGAACGAGCAACGCGGCAAGCAGGTAGCGAAGTGTGCGCGGGGCCAAGCATCCTCCAAATTAGGCGGCTCTTTGGGCTACGCCCGAGCCCGCAGGAAGATCTGAGCCGGCCGCGATTTTCGCGGGTCCACGCTTTAGCGCGCGCGGGCGAGCACAATCAGTGCGAGCAGAATGAACCCAAGGCCGATCGCCAAAAGCCCGACCAGAAGCGCGAGCAGCCGTTGCGGGGCAACGCGGGTTGCCATCTCGGTTTCCAAATTTTCCCGCAGGTGGCGCGCGATGTCGTGCTCGGCCGCGCGCACGCGCAAGACCAAGAGCACGACGCTGAGCGCGAACGCCAAGGCGATGAACGCCGCAGTCAACCAGCGCACGCGCGAGCGCCGCGCTTGCTCGCGCGCGAACGCAGCCGGCAAGCCATCGAGCAAGAGCGCGTCGGGGACGTCGAAGGTGTGCGCTGGCTCTGCGCCGGCAGCGAGAGGCCAGCCGATCGCGGCGACGCTATTTTGATCGACCTCGCTCGACACGACCAGCCACGCGGGCTCGGGAAAGCTCGCGATCGCAGCGCTCCCAAACGAACCACCGCGGTCGTCGGGCGTTAGCCGCAGCACGCCGCCCGAAATGCGCGCGCGATCGGTGACCAACGAGAAATACGCTTGCTCGCGCGGCACCGCCGCCTCGACGCGGATCCCGGTGGAGGTCTTTTCAGCGTGGAAGCCGCCGGGCACGACGGGCACGCCGCTCTCGATCAAGCCGCGCTCATCGCCCTCGCCGTACGCCTCGACGCGCACGGAGGGGTTCAGATCGCTCGCATTGAACTGAACGCGCGCACGCCCGCGCGCGTCCGTCACGAGGGCGTCTTGGTCGGTCAGGCGCGCGCCCTCGGCGGTCAGGCTGAGCCGCACGCCGGGAGCAGGGCTGCCGCCGCGCTCGACGCGGATCAACAGCGGGTCGGCCGAGCCGACCACGAACGCGCCGCGCTCGGCGGCAATGCTGAGCACGAGCGCGCCGAGCGCGCGGCCGCGGATCCAACCGCCGCGCTGGCGCGCGCGCGCCGCCCAGCGCGTCACGTCCAGCGCCACCTCGCCTTGTGCGAGCACGCGGCCCGCGTCGTCGCGTACGTCGAGCGCGATGGGCCCGTGATTGCTCGCGCCGAGCTCGAGCGTCAACTCGGTGACCCCAGAGCCGCCGCGCGCCGCCCGCGCCGTCACCGGCGCGCCACCACGGCGGGTGGCCCGGACGCTGAGCGCACCTTGGGCGCTCGGCACCTCTCGCTCGCCGTCGCGCGTGACGGTCTCGACGCGCAGGGACAGCTGCGAGACGCCCTCGGTCGGACCGCCGTACACGCGCGCCCCTTCGATCTTTTTGGCCACCCCGGCGACGAGCAGGGAATAGCTGACGACCAGGACGGTTACGACCGGCAGGGCCAAAGACCAGGCGCGACTCACGAATTTTCCATTTCTAAAGTTATGCTAGCCTCCGCGCCCGAAACTATGGCGGACGTCAAGAAAGCAAAGGGAAAAAAGGCAGCTCAAGCCAA
>Ga0068855_100004993_pt1 | contig 16185 bp, 14 predicted proteins | sample KBSCornC52_FD_66592 | JGI IMG/M metagenome (GOLD analysis project Ga0068855, IMG submission 66592) | Corn rhizosphere microbial communities from Kellogg Biological Station, Michigan, USA - KBS Corn C5-2 | ecosystem: Host-associated > Plants > Roots > Rhizosphere > Soil ...
GCGGTTCGAGCGGTTCTGGGAGCACCTGCGCGAGTTGGGCGAGGCCTTCGATCTCGTAGTCTGCGCTAGCCGGGAACTGCAGGAGCGGCTGGCCGCGGGCGGGGTCGCCAATACGGAGCTGCACCCGATGGGGATCGAGGCGGGGCTGTTCGGGCCGGAGCGGCGCAGCGCGGCGGTGCGGCGTGACCTGCTTGAGCTCTGCCAGCTGCCCGAGGATGCGCACCTGCTGATCAGCGTCGGCCGGCTTGCCCCGGAGAAGCGCCTGCCGATGGTGGTCGACGCGGTCGAGGCGGCGAGCCACGAGTTGCCGCTTGGCCTGGTGATCCTCGGCGCGGGCAGCCAGAAGCGGCGGATCCTCAGCCAGATCGCCGGCAATCCGCATATCCGCCTGCTCACCCCCGAGCGCAACCGGGCCAAGTTCGCCACGCTGCTGGCCAGCGCCGACGCGCTGATCCATGGCTGCGAGGCGGAGACCTTCTGCATGGCAGCGGCCGAGGCACGGGCCAGCGGGATCCCGGTGATCGTGCCCGACCGCGGCGGCGCGGCCGACCATGCCGGCGGCGGGGCCGGCGTCCGCTACCCCGCCGGGAATGCGCAGGGCGCGGCGCAGGCGATCCTCGACCTGTTCTCGGGCGCGACCCCGCTTAGCAGCGAGGCCGTGCCGGTGGTCACCACCACCGATCATTTCGCGCACCTGTTCGCCGAGTATGAGCGAATCGCCCGGGCGCATCGCCGCGCCGCCTGATTTTTCCGAATTGTACAAGCTGCTTATTTTGAGGCGCTTTCCTGTCGCAAAATGTCGCATTGCACAATCAGGCAATTCCCATGCGACTTTTTGCGGCCTAGGGGGTTGCTGCTTGGGGCAACCAGTCGAAAGGGCAGCGGCTTGAGGCCGTCGATGAGCAATCGAACGGATTTGGCGAAGCGCGCGGGGATGATGGCCCGCGTGCTAGTCCCTGTGCTTGGGCTTGCTCTGCTGGCGGGCTGCGGCAATGGCGAAGATCGCAACAAGCGCCCGACGCCCACCGTCGGCTATGTCGTCGTCCAGCCCACGGCCGTGCCGATGGAAACTTCGCTCGGCGGGCGCACCGTGGCCTTTGCCACCTCCGACGTGCGGCCGCAGGTGAGCGGCGTGATCCGCACCCGGCTGTTCCAGGAGGGCGGCACGGTCCGCCAGGGCCAGCCGCTGTTCCAGATCGATCCGAGCCTCTACCGCGCCGCGGTCAACCAGGCATCGGCCAATCTTCAGGCCGCCCAGGCCAACGCGGAAGCGGCCACCATCAAGGCCGAGCGGTTCCGTCCGCTGGCGGAGATGGAGGCGATTTCCCGCCAGCAATACACCGACGCGCTGGCCCAGTCCCGCCAGGCGAAGGCATCGGTTGCGCAGACCGGGGCGGCGCTGGAGACGGCGCGCATCAACCTGCGCTATACCACCGTGCCCGCGCCGATCTCCGGCCGGATCGGCCGCTCATTGTTCACCTCCGGCGCCCTGGTCAATGCCAACCAAGCCGATGCCCTGGCCGTGATCCAGCAGGTCGATCCGATCTATGTCGACATGCAGCAATCCAGCGCCGAGCTGCTCGCGCTCAAGCGCGCGCTGGCGAGTGGCGGGGTGGCGGCGGGGAGCACCTCGGTCCGCCTCAAGCTGGAGGACGGGAGCGACTACCCCTTCGCCGGCACGGTCCAGTTTTCCGAGATGATGGTCAACGAGGCGACCGGGACGATCACCCTGCGCGCCCGCTTCCCCAATCCGCACGGGCTGCTGCTGCCGGGCATGTTCGTCCAGGCGCGCTTCGACCAGGCAGTGAACCCGGCAGCCTATCTCGTACCCCAGGGCGCGGTGATGCGCGACATCAGTGGCGATGCCTTCGTCTATATCGCCGGTGCCGACAACAAGGCCGCGCGCCGGGTGATCACTGCCGATCGCGCGGTTGGGCCGAACTGGGTCGTCACCGCTGGGCTGAAGCCGGGCGACCGGATCATCACCCAAGGCTTAGCCAACCTCAAGCACGGCATGGTGATCAAGCCGGTACCGCAGTCCGCTCCGCAGCGCGTTGTCCCGCCCAAGGGTGGCGCGGGCGGCGGGCGGCCGGACCGCGGCTGAGCGGCGGCGCATGTCGCGGATATTCATCGACCGGCCGATCTTCGCTTGGGTTCTCGCCATCGTCGTGATGATGGCCGGGATCGGCAGCGTGCTGTCGCTGCCGGTGGCGCAATATCCCGACATTGCCCCGGTTCAGGTCAACATCCGCGCAACCTACCCGGGCGCCTCGGCCCAGACGCTGGAGACCAGCGTCACCCAGGTTATCGAGCAATCGCTCACCGGGCTTGACGGGCTGCTCTACTTCAGTTCCCAGTCGACCTCGCGCGGGCAGGTGACGATCTCGGCGATCTTCGCCAAGGGGACCAATCCCGATACGGCCCAGGTGCAGGTCCAGAACACCATCTCGGCCGCGGTCGCGCGCTTGCCGACACAGGTCCAGCAGCAGGGCGTCCGTGTCACCAAGTCGTCGTCGGACCAACTCATGCTGATGGTTCTGTACGATGTGACCGACCAGCGGACGAACCTCGACGTTTCCGACTATCTGGTCTCCCAGTTCCAGGACCCGTTGTCGCGCGTCGACGGGGTCGGCGACGTCAACGTGTTCGGCGCGCAGCACGCGATGCGCATCTGGCTCAATCCGCAGCGTCTCGCCGCGGCCTCGCTGATGCCGAGCGACGTGATCAACGCGATCTCCAGCCAGAACACCGAGGTGGCGGCCGGCGAGGTCGGCGCCATGCCCTCGCTCCCTGGGCAGATGCTCAATGCCACGGTCACTGCGCAGTCGCGGCTGCAGACTCCAGAGCAGTTCGAGCAGGTGATCGTCAAGACCTTGCCCGATGGGTCGAGCGTGCGAATCAAGGATGTGGCGCGGGTCGAATTGGGCTCCGAGAGCTATGGGTCGGTGGCCCGGTACAACCGCCATCCGGGAGCGGGCCTGTCGATCTCGCTGGCGCCGGGCGCCGATGCGCTCAAGACCGCCGAACTGGTCAAGGCCAAGGTCGACGAGCTGGCGCGCGGACTGCCCGACGGGATCCAGTACGACTACGTCGGCGACACCACGACCTTCATCAAGCTTTCGGTCCACGAGGTGGTGATCTCGTTGCTCGAGGCGATCGCCCTCGTCGTGGTGGTGATGTTCGTCTTCCTGCAGAGTTGGCGGGCGACCCTGGTGCCGGCGATCGCCGTGCCGGTCGTCCTGCTTGGCACCTTCGCCGTGTTCCACCTGATCGGCTTCAGCATCAACACGCTGACCCTGTTCGGACTGGCCCTCGCCATCGGCCTGCTGGTCGACGATGCGATCGTGGTGGTCGAGAACGTCGAGCGATTGCTGCATGAGAACCCCGGGATGACCGCGCGCGAGGCGACGATCCAGTCGATGCAGGAGATCCAGGTGGCGCTGGTCGCCATTGCCCTGGTGCTCTCGGCCGTGTTCCTGCCGATGTCGTTCTTCGGCGGGTCGACCGGGGTGATCTACAGGCAGTTCTCGCTGACCGTTATCGCAGCGATGGTGCTTTCGGTGCTGGTGGCGTTGATCCTCAGCCCGGCGTTGACCAGCACCCTGCTGCGCCCCGCGAGCGCCGATGGCGAGCACCCGCCGGCCTTCTTCGTCCGCCGCTTCCCACGCCTGGCGGCGAAGGTGACCGCGGGCCAGGACTGGTTCAACCGCACCCTCCGGCACAACACGGAACGCTATGTCGGCACGATCGACCGGATCGTGGCCCGCAAGTGGCGCTTCGTCGGGACCTACCTGCTCGTCGTCCTGCTGCTTGTCGCGCTGTTCCTGCGCCTGCCGAGCAGCTTCCTGCCAAGCGAGGACCAGGGCGGACTGCAGATCCAGGCGCGCCTGCCCGCGGGCGCAACGACCGAGCGCAGCGTGGAGGTCGCCAAGGCGCTGCAAGACTATTTCTTCAAGCACGAAGGTGCGGCAGTGGCCGGGATGTTCACGATCGTCGGCGGCGGCGGTGGCCCGGCTGGGCAGAACACCGTCCAGGGTTTCGTCAAGCTCAAGGACTGGGCCGACCGGCCCGGCAAGGACAATCGCGCCGATGCCATCGCCCAGCGGGCTACCGATGCATTCAGGGGCCTGCGCGACGCCCAGGTCTTCGTGCTTGCCCCGCCGGTCGTGCGCGGGCTGGGGTCTAGCAACGGCTTCAATATGCAATTCCTCAACGCCAGCGGAATGGACCGGCCGACCTTCCTTGCCGAGCGCGACAAGCTGGTGGCTGATGCCTCGGGCGACCAGCGCCTGCAGGGCGTGCGCACCAGCGACCTGCCCGATACCTCGACCCTCAAGATCACGGTTGACCCCCAGAGGATGACCGCCTTCGGCGCCAACCCGGCCGACGTGAACGCCACCCTCTCCGCCGCCTGGGGCGGGCGGTACGTGAACGACTTCGTCGACAAAGGCCGGGTCAAGCGGGTCTATGTCCAGGGCGATGCGCCGTTCCGGTCGCGGCCCGAGGACATCGGCCAGTGGTACGTCCGGACGGCCAGTGGCCAGATGGCGCCGTTCTCGGCCTTCAGCAAGCTGGGCTGGTCGGTCGCGCCGAACACGCTTTCGCGCTTCAACGGGGTTCCGGCTTTCGAACTCCAGGGCCAGTCCGCGCCGGGGGTCAGCTCGGGCGAGGCGATGAATGCCATTGCCGACCTCGCGAGCAAGTATCCGGGCACCAGCGTGGCGTGGTCGGGCACCTCCTACGAGGAGCGGCTCAGTTCGGGCCGGGCGCCGCTGCTCTATGCCCTGTCGCTGGCCGTGGTCTTCCTTTGCCTCGCGGCGCTTTATGAAAGCTGGTCAATCCCGCTGGCGGTCGTGCTGATCGTGCCGCTGGGGCTGATCGGAGCAGTGCTGGCGGTGACCCTGCGCGGGCTGCTGAACGACATCTATCTCCAGATCGGACTGCTGACCACGATGGGGCTCGCCGCCAAGAACGCGATCCTGATGATCGAGTTCGCCGAACAGGCCGAGCGCAAGGGGGCGCGGGTGATCGACGCGGCACTGCAAGCGGCGCGCATCCGCTTGCGGCCGATCCTGATGACCAGCTTCTCGTTCATCTTCGGCGTCCTGCCGCTGGCGCTGGCCACCGGGGCGGGTGCCAACAGCCGCGTTGCCATCGGCACATCGGTGATCGGCGGTATGCTCAGCGCAACGGCCTTGGCGATCTTCTACATCCCGCTGTTCTTCGTGCTGGTCCGTCGCGGCGTGCGCGACGGGATCAAGGCGCTGAAGCGGCGGTTGGGCAGTGGCTCGGCGGAGGTGGCGGCATGAAGCGGGCCGCCTCGCTGGCCCTCGCCGCGCTGCTCGCGGGCTGCTCGCTCGCGCCGCATTACGTGCGCGAGACGCCGCCGGTGCCGCAGGGCTGGCCTGTGGGCGATGCCTACCTCAGGCAGAGCGAGGCCGCGCTGCCGGCCGTTTCCTGGCGCGATGTGTTCACCGATCCGCGGTTGCAGACCCTGGTCGGCCAGGCGCTCGCCAACAACCGCGACCTCAGGGTGGCGGCGGACAACCTTGCCGCGGCGCGGGCGCAGGTGCAGGTCCAGCGGGCCAACCAGCTGCCCCTGGTCGGCATTGGCGCTGGGGTGACCCGGCACTCGACCGAGAGTGGGGGCGTGACGACACAGTGGAGCGCCAGCGGCGGCGTCAGCACCTTCGAGCTCGACCTGTTCGGCCGCCTCGCCAACGCCACCAGCGCCCAGCAGGACATTGCCCTCGCTACCGAGTCCTCCACGCGCACGGTGCGGCTCGGCCTGGTCGCCGACCTCGCCAATGCCTGGGCGGAGCGGGCGGCGGATGCGGAATTGCTGCAGGTCGCCCGGGAAACCGCCAATGCCGCGGGCCGCCAGGTCGAGCTGCAGCGCGCGCTGCTGCGGGGCGGGGTCGCCGCTCGCAGCGACGTCGCCCAGGCCGAGCAGGTCCTCGCTACGGCCGAGGCCGACGTGGCCGCACAGACCACCGCTGTTGCCCAGGACCGCAATCTGATCGAACTGCTGGTCGGCGCGCCGGTCGATCCGTCGCTGCTGGCGGACGACCTCGGTACGGTCAGCGCTTCGGTGCAGGCCATTCCGGCGGGCACTTCGAGCGAGGTGTTGCTGCGCCGGCCGGACGTGCTCGCGGCGGAGTATCGGCTGAAGGCTGCCAATGCCAACATCGGCGTGGCCCGGGCCGCACTGTTCCCGCGGATCTCGCTGACCGCGCTGCTGGGCCTTGCCGCCACCTCGTTCGAGGGCCTGTTCAAGGCCGGCGCGCTGACCAGCACGCTCGGGGGCAGCGGGTCGTATGCGCTGTTCGCCGGGGGCGGAGCGCCGGCCAATGTGCGGGTGAGCGAGGCGCAGCGCGATGCCGCGCTCGCCACCTGGGAAAAGACCGTGCAGGGCGCCTTCCGCGAAGTCGCCGACGCCCTGGCGCGGCAGGGCACCATGGCGGAGGAGCTCGCCGCGGTCGAACGGCGCACCGCGGCTGCCGCCGACACGGCGCGGCTGGTCACGGCGCAATATCGCGGCGGGGTCGCCTCGTCGCTCGCCAATCTCGACGCGCAGCGCAGCCTCTACGCGGCGCAGCGCTCCGAAGTCGCCACCCGGCTCGAGGCCGTGCGCAGCCGGGTCACGCTCTACCGCGTGCTCGGCGGCGACCAGCTGGTGGCGACTGCTCCCTGACTCTCGTCGCAAATTCACGCGAAAAGGCTTGTCACGCCCGGATTGTTGTGATTCTGTAAGTGAATGCAGCGCAGCCGCCCCGAACCGAAATTCGCCCGCTCCCGGGTCAGCCGATTGATGGCCTTCGGCGCCCTGGTGCTGATGGCGGGGTGGTCGATCGCGGGGCCCAGCGGGCTGCTCGCTTGGAGCGAGAACTTGCGCCTGCTGGACCAGCGGCAGAAAGAGGTTCAGCAACTCACCGCTCACCGCGATGAGCTCAAGAACCGCGTCGCCCTGCTCGATCCGCGCCACGCCGATCCGGATCTCGCCGGCGAATTGCTGCGCAGCAATCTCAACGTGATTCACCCCGACGAGATGGTGATGATGCTGAAGTAATCGGCTTCGCCGCCGGCTCCTGTCCATTCGGGAGTCGGGATTGAATCTTGCGCATCGCGATAACAAAATACGTATGGACCCGTTTCCCTGTCGTGGAGATTGGGCCTATAGAACGGCTCCATCAGCCCAGCTCCCCAGGGGATAGAGAACTTGGCCAAGCCCGCATCCAAGGCCGCCGCGCCGCGCAAGTCCGCTGCCGCGCCGGCCAAACCGAAGTCCCCGCTCAAGCCGCAACCTGCCGCGGAATCCGCTGACGCGCTGCCGGCGCTCCATGCGCTGCAGGAAAGCTTCGAGGCGAACTCGCGCTATGCGGCGAGCGATGCCGAACTGCTGCGCTTCTACGAGCAGATGCTGCTCATCCGCCGCTTCGAGGAACGCGCCGGCCAGCTCTATGGCCTCGGCCTGATTGGCGGTTTCTGCCACCTCTACATCGGCCAGGAAGCCGTGGCGGTCGGGCTGCAGTCGGCCCTCAAGGAAGGGCACGACAGCGTCATCACCGGCTATCGCGACCATGGCCACATGCTCGCCTACGGTATCGATCCAAAGGTGATCATGGCCGAGCTGACCGGCCGCGCGGCCGGGATCAGCCACGGCAAGGGCGGCTCGATGCACATGTTCAGCACCGAGCACAAGTTCTACGGCGGCCACGGCATCGTCGGCGCGCAGGTCCCGCTCGGCGCCGGCCTCGCCTTCGCCCACCAGTACCGCGAGGACGGCGGGCTGTGCATGGCCTACTTCGGGGACGGCGCGGCCAACCAGGGCCAGGTCTACGAGACCTTCAACATGGCCGCCTTGTGGAACCTGCCGATCATCTTCGTGGTCGAGAACAACGGCTATGCCATGGGCACCGCCGTGACCCGCGGCTCGGCCGAAACGCACTTCCACCGCCGCGGCACGGCCTTCCGCATCCCTGGCATGAACGTCAACGGCATGGACGTGCTCGAAGTGCGCGCCGCCGCCAATGTCGCGGTCGACTATGTCCGCGCCGGCAATGGCCCGGTGCTGATGGAGCTGCACACCTACCGCTATCGCGGCCACTCGATGTCGGATCCGGCCAAGTACCGCACGCGCGAGGAAGTGCAGGAGATGCGCGAGAAGCATGATCCGATCGAGGCCGCCAAGGCCGAGCTGATCAAACGCGGCGTGGCGGAAGACAAGCTCAAGGACATCGACAAGCGCATCCGCGCGCAGGTGTCCGAAGCGGCGGACTTTGCCGAGAATTCGCCCGAGCCGGAGGCCGGCGAGCTGTACACTGACGTCCTGGTGGAGCGCTACTGATGGCTGTCGACCTGAAGATGCCCGCGCTCTCCCCGACGATGGAGGAAGGCACGCTCGCCAAGTGGCTGGTCAAGGAAGGCGATGCGATCAAGTCGGGCGATATCATCGCCGAGATCGAGACCGACAAGGCGACGATGGAATTCGAGGCGGTCGACGAAGGCACGTTGGCGAAGATCCTCGTCCCGGCCGGGACCTCGGGCGTGAAGGTCGGCACGACCATCGCCCAGATCGCGGGTGAAGATAGTGCAGCTGCGGCTGTACCCGCCGCTCCCGCTCCAGCGGCGGAAGCGCCCGCCCAAGCCCAGAAGGTCGAGGAATCGGAAGCGCCCAAGCAGGCCAAGGCGCCGAGCGGCACCGAGCAGCTGGCCGCTGCGGCAGCGCCGGCCGCCGATCCCGCCATCCCCCACGGCACCAATATGAAGTCGGTGACCGTGCGCGAGGCCCTGCGCGACGCCATGGCCGAGGAAATGCGCCGCGACAGCCGCGTCTTCGTGATGGGCGAGGAAGTGGCGCAGTACCAGGGGGCCTACAAGGTCACCCAGGGCCTGCTCGACGAGTTCGGCCCCAAGCGGGTGATCGACACCCCGATCACCGAATACGGCTTTGCCGGCATCGGCACCGGCGCGGCCATGGGCGGCCTGCGTCCCGTGGTCGAGTTCATGACCTTCAACTTCGCGATGCAGGCGATCGATCACCTGATCAACTCGGCCGCGAAGACCAATTACATGTCGGGCGGGCAGATGCGCTGCCCGGTCGTGTTCCGCGGCCCCAATGGTGCGGCGGCGCGCGTCGGTGCGCAGCACAGCCAGAACTACGCGCCGTGGTATGCCGCGGTGCCGGGGCTGGTGGTGATCGCGCCCTACGATGCTAGCGATGCCAAGGGCCTGCTCAAGGCGGCGATCCGCAGCGAAGATCCGGTGATCTTCCTCGAGAACGAACTGGTCTATGGCCGCTCGTTCGAACTGCCCGAGCTCGACGACCACGTGCTGCCGATCGGCAAGGCGCGGGTGGTGCGCGAGGGCAAGGATGTGACCATCGTGTCCTACTCGATCGGCGTTGGCCTGGCGCTGGAGGCGGCCGAGACGCTGGCGGGCGAGGGGATCGACGCCGAAGTTCTCGATCTTCGCACTCTTCGACCACTGGATAAGTCCGCGGTGCTCGCCAGCCTCAGGAAGACCAATCGCATGGTCGTCGCCGAGGAAGGCTTCCCGGTCTGCTCGATCGCTTCGGAGATCATCGCGGTGTGCATGACCGAGGGCTTCGACGACCTCGATGCCCCGGTCCTGCGCGTCTGCGACGAGGACGTGCCGCTGCCCTATGCGGCCAATCTCGAGAAGGCCGCGCTGATCGATGCCGGGAAGATCGTCGCCGCTGTCCGGCAGGTCTGCAATCGCTGAGCCCAACACGGCGGCGGACCTTGCGGAAGGGCTGAGCCCGCTCGCCCGGCTGGCGCTGGCCTATGCGCCGGCCAGCGCGCGCGAGCACTGGCTTACTCTGCTCGCCCTCGACGCACGGCTGGAGAAGATCGTCCGCACCGCGCGTGAGCCGATGCTGGCCCAGCTCAAGCTCGCCTGGTGGCGTGACCGGCTGTCGGCCGATCCGGCAGGCTGGCCGAAGGGTGAACCCCTGCTTGCGCGTCTGGCCGGGTGGAGCGATCCTGCCGCGCTGGTGGCGCTGGTGGCGCTAGTCGATGGCTGGGAGGAACTGCTTGGCGAGCCGCCGGTCGATGCAGCTGCGTTCGCTGCCGGACGTGCTGCTGCGGCGACTGCCCTGGCCAGGGAGCTGGGTGCGGATGGCGTCGGGGTTGGCCCTGCGTCCAGAGCCTGGGCCTTCGCCGACCTGGTCCTGGCGGGCGAGGGGCTCACTCCCGAGGTGCCTCCGCGTGGGTTGCCCCGCGCAATGCGTCCGCTGGCCGTGCTCGCCGGTGTAACCCTGGGGGCGGCCCGGAAGGGCAGGGCCGATGCGCTCTACACCCCAGGAGCATGGCTGACGGCGGTGCGAATCGGACTGTTCGGGCGCTGAGGACAGTGGTTATGCAATCGATTATGGGTTAGCCGTCTCCAGGTATTTATCCGTGGAGGGTGGCAGTGAATCGGACCTTGCTCGGCGCTTTCGCGGCGCTGTTCCTGGCGGCGGGTGGGCTGTTCTGGTGGCAGGGGCGCGCGGCGATCGATCCGGGGAAGCTGCCGCTGGTCGGCGCGGCCTCGGCGCTCTCGGGCGGCGACCTGTCGCTGCCGACAGCCGATGGCAAGGGCTTGAGCGGGCCGGCACTGCCGGAGGCGAACGAGGCGACCAGGGAGCAGCGGCGGTTCGATCGGCTCGACCGCAACCGCGACGGGCGGATCACCCGCAACGAGATGTTGGCCCCGCGTGTCGCTGCCTTCCGCAAGCTCGACGTCGACGGCAACAACCTGCTGACCTTCGAGGAATGGGCGGTGCGCGGGTCGAACCGGTTCAAGGCGGCCGACGCCAATGGCGACGGGCAGCTCGACCGCACCGAGTTCGCGACGACCAAGCCCAAGCCGCGACTGCAACCCGCCTGCAAGTGCGCTGCATCGCCGGGGCACCCCGGCAACAAAACACCGGCTCCGCCGCGAGGCGAAGCCGGTGTCGATGAAGGTGAGGGCGAGGGGGACCAGGCGAACTGATCCCCGCCATCAAACGCGTCAGAAGTGGTAGTTGAAGCCGACGCGGATCAGGTGGACTCGCAGGTTCTGGCTGACCGTCTCCGAATAGGCCGGAGTGGTGTTCAGGCTGGTCGGCAGATAGGTGGTGGGATAGCTGACATCGCCCTGGTCGGTGTAGTCGTACTGCAGGCGGAGCGAGAAGTTGTTCGAGATCCGCTGCTCGACCCCGCCGCCGATGATGAAGCCGTTGTGCGTCTTCGAAGTGAGGCCCTGCTTCAGGTAGTTGCCGTTGGCGAGGAGGCCGAGGCCGGTCAGTTCGCTGGCGGTCACCGTGGCGGCGTGGTTGGCCGAGACCCAGGCCCAGCCGCCGTTGAGATAGATAAGGGTGTTCTCGCCGACCACGCCGCCAAGCCGCGCCTTGAGCGCGATCATCGTCTTCGGGTCGATCGTGTTGGTGAACTTGAAGTTCTGGGCCGCCGAGTAGGTGACCGTGCCGCTCGACCGCACGGCGTTGCCGCCGATCGCCGCGGCTTCGGCCTCAAGCCCGAAGACCACGCCGCCGGTCTGGTACTGGTAACCAAGTGCGATACCGATATCGCCGCCCTTGGTCTGCTGCTTGACCGACATGTTGCTGACGACGAGGGTCTGCAGGGCAGCCGCCGAAGTGGTCCAGGCGCCGCCGAGGGTTACAGCCGAATCAGACTTGCTGACATTGTAACCAGCTGTAATTCCACCATAACCGCCAGTCCAGCTACCATCTTCAGCCATGGCCGGAGTCGCAACAGTCATCGCGGCGAGTGCTGCGAAAGCAAATTTCCTCATAGATTCCCCCGTGTTAGCCCAAGATTACGCCAATCCCGGCGTAGCCCCACGAAAGGGATACTATTAACTTTGTACTGTACTGTCACCCCCCGATAGTATTTTGCACAAGTTCGGACCAGCCGCCGAGATCGGCCTTGGCGCGGGCGGTATAGGCTTCCTTGCGCCGCTTCTTCCGAACCTCCGTGAGCGGGGGGAACAGACCGAAGTTGATATTCATCGGCTGGTAGGTCTCGGCCTCGGCATCGCCGGTGATATGGGCGAGCAGCGCGCCGAGGGCGGTGGTCCTTGGCGGTTCGGCCCAGGTGCGGCCGGCGAGTTCGGCCGCGGCCATCATCCCGGCCATCATGCCGACCGCGGCGCTTTCCACATAGCCTTCGCAGCCGGTGATCTGCCCGGCGAAGCGCACGTGGCGCGCGCGCTTCAGGCGCAGCTGGCGGTCGAGCAGGGTGGGGCTGTTGAGGAAGGTGTTGCGGTGGAGCCCGCCGAACCGGGCGAACTCGGCATTCTCCAGCCCCGGGATGGTGCGGAAGATGCGCTGCTGCTCGGCATATTTGAGCTTGGTCTGGAAGCCGACCATGTTCCAGATCGTGCCCAGCACGTTGTCCTGGCGCAGCTGGACGACGGCGTGCGGCCAGCGGCCCTTGGGGTGTTCGGGCGTGGCCCAGTGCGGATTGTCGAGGCCGACCGGCTTCATCGGCCCGAACCGCAGCGTGTCGACCCCGCGCTCGGCCATGACCTCTATCGGCATGCAGCCGTCGAAATAGGGGGTACTGGCCTCCCACTCCCTGAACTCGCCCTTCTCCCCGGCGAGGATCTCCTCGCGGAAGGCGAGGTACTGGTCGCGGGTCATCGGGCAGTTGATGTAGTCGCGCCCGTCGCCGCCGAGGGCGAGCGAGGCTTCGGCGCCCTTGTCCCAGCGGCTGGCCATCCAGGCGACGTCCATGTTGATGGATTCGCGATAGACGATGGGCGCGATCGCATCGAAGAAGGCGAGGCTTTCCGCGCCGGTGGCGGCGCCGATGGATTGCGCGAGCGCTTCGGCCGTCAGGGGCCCGGTGGCGACGATGGTGAGGCCCTCGGCGGGCAAGGCGTCCACCCGCTCGCGCACCAGGTTGAGGTTGGGCAGCGCGGTCAGCCCCCGCTCGATTTCGCCGGAGAATATTTCGCGGTCCACCGCCAGGGCAGAGCCGGCGGGAACGCGCGCTTTCTCCGCCGCGGCCATGATCAGCGAGCCGCATTGGCGCATCTCGTGATGGAGCAGGCCGACGGCGTTCTTCTCGTGATCGTCGGAGCGCAGCGAGTTCGAGCAGACCAGTTCGGCGAGATGGTCGGTCTGGTGGGCGGGGCTGCGTTCTCCGGTCCCGCGCATTTCCGAGAGGCGCACGCGCACGCCGCGCCGCGCGAGCTGCCAGGCTGCTTCGCTGCCGGCAAGGCCGCCGCCGATGATATGGATGTCGTGAGGCGTTTTGTCGTGGGGCATGGGGCGGGCCTCTACCCCCTGGCCATCCCATTGCAAAGCTTCTGCCCGTGCGGGCAGGCGCGGGAACAGCGCGCACCCGGCCCGGTTGGTTTCGCAACGCCCTCAACCGGAAAGCCATCCACCATGCCCCAGACCCATGCCGATGCTGTCGCCAAGCTCGAAGCCGATCATGACCGCGTCGAGGCGCTGTTCGACCAGCTCAAGGAGGCCGGCGAGGACGAGACGCGGCGGATCGGCGTCCACGTCTGCAACCTCGTCAAGATCCACATGGCGCTGGAGGAGGAGCTGTTCTACCCGGCCCTGCGCGGCAAGCCCGATGCCAAGGAGGACAAGCTCGACGAGGGCCTGATCGAGCATGACGCCGGCAAGGTCCTGATCAACGACGTGCTGAGCGACCCCGGACAGGAGCGGGTCGGAGCCAAGCTCCAGGTGCTGGGCGAGCAGATGGAGCACCACCACAAGGAAGAGGAGGAGCCGGAAAAGGGCGTCTTCGCCATGGCGCGCAAGGCGGGGGTGGACCTCGTCGCCATGCTGTCAGAAATGGAGCGGCGCGAGGCGGAGCTGAAGGCCGAGCTCCAGGCCGGCGACCTGTCCGCGAGCGAACTCAACTTCGTCGATATCGAGGCGACGCCCGACTGAGCGGCGCGATCTTGCCAAATCAGGCCCTGCTTGTTATAACAACTGTATGAACGCGAAAGCCAAGATCATCAAGGTCGGCAACTCGACCGGAGTCGTCATCCCGCGCGATGTCCTTACGCGCCTGCGGGTTTCGCAGGGGGATGAACTGCACTTCGTGGAAAAGGCGAACGGTGAATTCATCATCGGCAAGTACGATCCCGAATTCGCCGAAGCCATGGCGATGGCCGAAGAGATCATGCACGAAGATCGGGACATTCTGCGCGTCCTGGCGAAATGAGAGAGTGGCAATGGGTGAGCCGCCAAGTCCTTGAGGCGGTTCACGAGCGGCAGATTGCCGAGCATGGCGGTGGGGTCGGCCTGCGTGACGAGAACGCGCTGGAATCCGCCCTGTCGCGGCCGCTTAACCTCGCCCAATATGGAGAAACTGACGCGGCGGAGCTTGCGGCTTCACTGGCTTTCGGGCTGGCAAAGAACCATCCGTTCGTCGATGGCAACAAGCGCAGCGCCTGGGTCGGTGCGCGTCTGTTCCTGCGGCTGAACGGGGTGAACCTTATGTTCGACAGGGCAGAGGCTACCGTGATGGTGCAACAGTTGGCCTCAGGCGAACTTTCTGAGAGTCAAGTGGCGCAGTGGTTCCGCCAGCGCATTGAGGCGACCCCCGACTGAGCGGTGAAACAGGGCTGGCGCAATCGATTGCCAGCCCGCAAGGTGCCGCCCGCAACAGGGAGCGGCGCGACGCGATGAAAGGCATTTTCGGTTTCCTCGATCTCGACGCGCCCATCGAGGCGATGGACGTGGGCGCTTCGGTGATCAACGAGGAGCCGGTCTACAAGGTGCTGCTCGACCGCGGGCTGGCCCGGCTCAACGCCTTCGAGGGCGATCCGCGCCAGATCGCCAGCATCGCGGCGGCCTATGGCGACCGCGCGACGATCTACAACGAGTTCCTGTTCGACGGTACAGAGCAGGTGCTGCGCCTTGCCGGCGAGGCCACGGGCATGACCTCGCTGCTCGAACCGCGCGCCGAGGCGCTGGGGTTCTTCAATGGCTTTCCGGAATTCGGCAGGGTCATCGCCCGCGAGCCGGTCCAGACGATCCGCATGGACGATGTGGACCGGCTGCCGCCGATCGACCTCCTCAAGCTCGATATCCAGGGCGCGGAACTGACCGTGCTGCGGAACGGCACGGCCAAGCTTGCGCAGTGCCTGTTCGTCCAATTGGAGGTCTCGTGGATCTGCCTCTACGAAGGGCAGCCGAGCTTCGGCGAGGTGGATACGTGGATGCGCGGGCAGGGCTTCGTGCCGCACTGCTTCCTCGAGGTGAAACGCTGGTCGATTGCGCCGACGGTGTTCGACGGCGATTTCCGCCGCCCCGGTAACCAGTTGCTGGAGGCGGACATCGTCTATGTGCGCGATCCGCTGGCGCTGGGCGGGGTGAGTTCGGGACAGTTAAGGAAGATGGCGGTCATTGCTCATTTTGCGCTGGGGAGCGTCGATCTGTGCGCCCATGTGCTTGGCGCGCTGGCGGCGCGGGGAGAGGTGCCGGAGGGGGCGCTGGAGGCCTATTACGCCTCGCTGCGGTGACGGCACCCCCGGTGCGGACGGCTCCTATTCGGCGGCGATCTGCAGGTGGTCGACCGCTTCCTCGGCCGGCGGTCGGTGGTCGATCACCCAGCGCACCGACCGGCGCATCGGCTCGATGCCGTCGTGCGGGAGGCCTGCCGGATTGGTGCCGAACTCCCGGTAGACCTTGGTCGCATCGCCGCCCGACAGCGGCACGAATTGCTGGACCCCGGCGAGCGAGAACGGGTTGATCACGCGGTCGCGCAGCGATTCCGGATAGATGCCGACGTTCTGGGTCGTATCGTCGCACCACTTGATCGCATCGAGCAGATTGGCGACCGGGACGAGGTTGACCACGCGGTTGTTGAGCTGGTCGAAGAAGTCCACCCGGTCGGGGAAGCGCGACACGACCACGCCGCCCTCGACCGTGTCGCCGATGACGGTGTAGAAATCGTCCTCCATGGCGACGGCTTCGAGTTCGGCTTCCAGCTCGGGATTGGGCGCGGCGGCCGGAGTGGAGAAGAACGAGGGCAGGGTCTTGTAGGCGGCTGCGACGCGGCGGCCGAGGTCTTCCAGCCGGGCGAGGCTTTCGTCGTCGTCACCGCATTCGACATAGACCATGCGGGTGTTGACGCAGGCCGTCTGGTTCATCAGCCCGGACATGACCGCGATGCCCGTGGCGGCCTCGTCCATCGCTGCTTCGCTCTCCAG
>Ga0068855_100004994_pt1 | contig 16184 bp, 25 predicted proteins | sample KBSCornC52_FD_66592 | JGI IMG/M metagenome (GOLD analysis project Ga0068855, IMG submission 66592) | Corn rhizosphere microbial communities from Kellogg Biological Station, Michigan, USA - KBS Corn C5-2 | ecosystem: Host-associated > Plants > Roots > Rhizosphere > Soil ...
GAGCGGCGTACGCTGTCCTGCGGCTGTCTTAATATCTTCGCAGACGGCCCGAAATCGCCGCAAGGCGTTGCGTATAGGCCCCTTCTCGCGAGGGGGCCATTTCAGGATGCATTAAACACTTGCAAATACGTGCATTATCAGGCAGCATGCCTGCATGGATTATAGAGCCTACCATCTTCAAGGTAGAGCCAGAAACGCGGTTGCCAAGGCAATACGTGAAGGTTCACTAATTAGATCACCATGCGAAGTATGTGGTGCCGTCGCTCAGGCACACCATGATAGCTATCATCCTGACAAGTGGCTTGTGATCCGCTGGCTTTGCGGCATGCATCATCGTAGCTGGCATGCGAAGAACGAACCGGAATGGCCCACGGTTTTCGATTTTCATCCAAACGACGAACTCTATCCCGCCTATCCTCAGCCAGGTCGTCCGACCAAGCCATGGCTCCGAAAGTCCAGCAACACCTGGTACGTTACAATCGGACGTAAACAGATCCCCCTTGGCAGGAATCATGAGGCGGCTATCGCCAAGTTCCAGGAGCTTCTAAGAATGAAGTCCGCACACTAAATCACAGGCTATAGGATGCAAAACGATGGGAAATCACGGAAAACACGGAATCCCTGGAATTCCCTAACTGCTTACATGGAAAGAATATCCGGCGTTTTTTGTCCGACTGCTCCGTTGATGGTGAGCAAGGGAGCCTAGCCCCGTTTTCCCCTTGTTTTTCGCTGTTTTTGGGCTGTCTGCACACTATCGCTCCACGGTATAATCCGGGGAACCCGAAAGGAGTTCTCCAATGAGCCGACCGCATACCGTCTGGCAGAGGAAGAATTCGCCCTGGTGGTACACCACCGTCAACGGCAAGCAGGAACGGCTGGCCAAGGATCGCGAAGAAGCCCTGACGGCCATGCACGCCCTGCTTGCCCACGGCAAGAAGCCGGAGCACGTCAAGGGCCGCCCAACGTTCCGCAAGGTGGCCGATGACTTCCTGGAATCCTCGCGGGAAACCAACTCGCAGAGTGCCGTCGATTCGCACACCCGCTACCTCGATTCGTTCTGCGAGTTCGTCAAGGCGAAACGGGCACCGGACCTTCGCGGCGAGGATGTGACGAAGTGGCTCCGCACCAAGCCGACGTGGGGGCCATCCACGCGGAGCCTGGCGATCCAGGCCGTCAAAGCCGCCTTGAATTACGCGGTCAAGGAAGGCGTGCTGTCGGTCCATCCGCTCATCAAGGTGAAGCAGGGTGCCATCGGGCGGCGGGAACGCATCCTCACGCCGGAGGAACGTGCCATCATCCGCAAGCGGGCGTCGGGCACGTTCGTGGATTTCCTGTTCGCTCTTGAGCAGACCGGTGCCCGGCCGTTCTCCGAAATCGGCCGCCTGGAAGCGAGGATGATCAACTGGCAAGACGGCACGGCCGAATTGCCCGAGCACAAGAACAGCCGACACGGGAAAAGAAGAATCCTCTACTTCACGCCGGAGATGATGACGCTGCTGAGGCGGCTGGCGGCCGAGCATCCCGATGGGCTGCTGTTCCGCAATCGGTTCGGCAACGCGTGGGACCGGATGGCCTGGCAGAAGTGGAGCAAGCTGTTCGCGGCCGAGGGCGTGAAGGGCGTCACCGCCTATGCCCTGAGGCACAGCTACGCGACGGACGCAATCGCTCGCGGCGTGCCGCTGCCGATGCTCGCCGAACTGATGGGCACGTCGGTCAAGATGCTCCTGGCCAATTACTCGCACGTCTGCCAGAAGAAGGATGCCCTGAAGGAAGCGGCGATGCGTGCGGTGACATGAGAAAGGCGGGGATTGTCTCCCCGCCCTGGGTTCAGGCGGCCTTGGCGATGACGGATGTTACGAGCTTGTGGGCATCGATTACCTGCTTGCTCGCGACAGTTCCGACGGGAGCGAACTTGATTTGCTCGGCGAGCAATCCGCAGCAGTATTCCAGGACTTCGAGCAACTCCGGTGCGGCGGCGATCAATCGGGCGTTGACCATTTCCTTGTTGTCCAACTGCATGACCAGATTGGCGATGCGAAGTTTGGCATCGGAGAAAACGCTGATCCCTTTCCAGCCGTCCAAACCGTCTTCTCTTTCGACGGACCATGGGCCGGGAGTGTGTGCCGATGATGTAGATGAATTTGCCATATATGAATAGTATCGGAAATGAAGTAGAAAGGGAGAGCTGTCACCTCTCCCGGATTTAACTAGTCCCACCAGAAGCGGAACGTGACCTTGCGATAGGAGCCGAAGTCTTCGATTTCGTAGCTGGATTCGTCGGCCAGCCCGCTCAGCTCCATCTCTTCCCTCACGCACTTGATCGTCAGCCCGTCGATGTACGGCTGATTGAACTCCCTCAAGGTGAGGTAGATCACGGGTGAGCCTTCGCGGCCTACGCTGATGTCGTATTGCCGACTGCCGAAGCAGTTGCGGGGCAACATGCGGTCAACACATTCCAGATTTTCGATGACCTGTTCAGCATCGAAGGCGTTGTAGCCGCCTATCCTGCGGATGAACTGTATCGCGGCGTCGTATTCCATCTGGACCCGGAAATCGAGCGACTGCTCGAAGACGCCATCATAGATCCGATTGCCTTTATCGATGTGGATGTTATTTGGTGCGGATACTTCAATCATGATAGGGTTTGGTAAGAGAACAAAGAGGGCGAGAGGGTGGGTTTGCTTCCACCCTCTCATTTTAAGCTGCTTGCTTCTCGAGGTATTGCCGCACGTCGGAACAGAGGCGTTCAACGCTCGCCAAATCCTGGATATCGAAGAAATGGTCGTGTCGCCACTCACCGCTTCGTGCCTTGTAGGAACGGCTGAGAGAGATGGTGTGACGTACGCCGTTCTCTTGCTCGTGCCTCCAGACGGAGGCATCCACTCGGCCTTCGCTCTTGGACCAGATTGGTCGGTTCGGCTTTTCCTCGCCGGGAGTATTGATGGGATTTGTCATGAGAAGTTTTGGAAGAATATAAGAATATGATATGAGCTATGTTCCGTATGGATCGCCGTCATTTCTCGTGGCGGGTGCCCGTGATCCTGCGGATGCCGAATTTTCAAAGAGCGAGCCTCCTGATCGGGAAGGCAGCGGATTGGCATCGCGGGTAAGCGGAGAACGCAAAAGTAGAGGCCAGAGAACTTTTGCGTTCGGAGTGGCCGCGATAGGCTGGTGCTGACTGACTGATCGGGAGGTGAGCGGTGAAGATCGGCATCGAAGGTCACGGCCACCCAATGAAAAAGCCCGGCTTCGTGCCGGGCGTTCGCTCAATCGTCTCTCAAATCTTCTTTGGTCTGTTCGCTCCAGGCTTTGAAATCCTCCTCAGTCACCCGGATTGTCCCACGTTTCCCACGTTGCCCAATTCGCCTGTGGGCCACCGTCCTTTCTGCGATCAACGCATAAGCAGTTGACAAACTGATCTCCGCACGCCGGGCAAACTCGCGAACGTTCACGGTTCCTCCTCGGATGGTTCTTCCTCGATCAGTTCGGAGAGCCTGATCGTCAGGCAATCCGGGCAGAGCAAGGCACACTCAACGTCGCCGAATTCGGCCTGGAAGCAGGCCGTGGTGTCGCCGCACTGGTGGCACTCCACCTCCGGCATCACGGCCAGGATGGCGGCGATGGGCGGCACCTTCTTGCCGCACGGCTTGCAGTAGGCATGGTCGCCGATGAATTTCCAGATCGGCCTGTCCTGATGGCAGGTGTGGCACTTGATCCGCTGTCGTTTCATGGAGCCTCCTCGTTTCGGTTTCAGCCCTGTGGTCAGAGGAAAGGCGATCATGACGCCTGCCGGATGAACTCGTCAATCTGCTCTTCGATCAGGACGAGAACAGGTGCCTCGTCGTCATCTTCGTCGTAGACGGCGATGAGGATTTCCCATCCCTCGCCTGCGTTGCAGGCCAGCCCGGCACAGGCATGGCAAACGTCTTCGATCCTGCCTTCGATCAGCGACGCGAAGCCGGTCTGCGTCGGCATGCCGAAGCCCTTCGATTGTTCGACCACGGCATCTCGCAGCTTGCCGATCATCTCCGCCATCGTCTCCAGCAGCTCGGTGGGCATGAGCCGCGTGCGGATCAATCCGCCGCAATCCATCGCCACTCCCGCCTCGTCGCCGTTCCGGTGGACGTAGAAGGGGGTTCGCTCGTTCATGGTACATTCCTGTGGTTCGAGTTCTGGATGGAACGAAAACGGGCCTCCGTGCCCCTGCGGTTGTCAGACTCGCGACTTGCCGTTCTCGATGGCGTCCAGGATCGGGGCGTCATCCTCCTCTTCCATGCCGTAGGCGAGCGTCAGGACCACCTCAAGGTGGGGGAGGCAATAAATCCCAGTCTTGCCGTCCACCGTCGCCTGCACGCACCGCTTCGGCTTCTTGGCCTTGCCGGGGCAGAGCTGGCACTTCTTCTCCTTGCCGAACTTCGTGATCATCACGTCGGTCTCGGTCATCGTCGCAACCTTTCCGCTTCGCGGAGTTTGTAAGCCAGGCGAGAATCCGGCCAGGGAACGTCCACATTGGCCGATTGGTTCCATTGACGCAGCAAGTCCCTTGCATCCTCCGGGCGGAGGCGCGCACGTTGAATCAGAAAGCATGCTGCTTTGAACAGCCCTAAATCCCCGCCCGCATGCTCGAAGCTGAAATACTCGCGATAGAGCACGTCGGCGGCCCACGCCAGCGTGCGGGCGTAATCGGGCGGGTGGTTCTTTGGCTTGGGTTCGATAGGCGGCTCCTCCCTCCGAAACGGCGTGACGTCCAGCTCCGGCAGGTCATGGGGACCGACCAAGTCAGAGAGCTGATATCGGATGCCGTCGATGCGGCTGAAATCCATCATCAGGTACGAGTTCTGCCCGGTTTTGAGGTCCAATCCGATGCCGCCGATCCGCGTGCGGCAATTGGCGGTGATCCCTTCGGGCAGGCGGAACAGGCGGTGCTCTCCGCCGCTCGGAGTCGCCTGGATGAAGGGCGTTTCATGTTGCCGGATGATCGCTTTTGCGGGCTCGTCGTCGGCATCGAGTGCGACCAGCCAGGGCAACCGGATGGCGATATTCAGCGTCGGATTCCTCCGAAGTTCCCAGATCACCCGATCCACGTCCGGCGGTGCCTTGTTGCGAAAAGCATCGACGGGTGCCTTGCTGTTGGGCCGGATGATGAGCGGCCAGTAGTGCTCGCACAATCTGGCCGCGTGCTCGATGCGGTTCATGGGTTGGATGGTACGCCTTCAATCGAAGTTGGGAAGAACTGGCTTATCCATGATCGTGGATTCGACACGGCTGTTGGCGAAGCCGATCTCTCCCATCTTCCGCCGCCACGCCTCGCATTCGTCGATGCTGAGGTAGTACATGCCCAGGATTCCCCCGGCATCCTTGAGCTTGGCCAGCCGATCCGTCAGCTCCTCCAGCACGCCCGCATCGTTCTCCGTGTCCTCCATGTCGCTGAGCACGAACATCCCCACCTTCGAATGTCCCGATTTGACGCGGTAGTCGGACAGGACATATTTCAATGCTCGGTTCAGGCCACGCTGCAGCAGCGAGCCGTTGGCGTCGGCGTGCTTGTTCAAGAAGGCGGCGAATTCCCTCGGAGTGGGGAACTTGCGCCGGAGGTCCATCGGCGTGCCCTCGTACAGCAGCACGTCGTCGTTGGCCGAGAGCTGTAGGATCAGGATCTTGTCCTGCGAGCCGATGCGGCTGCGGAAGTAGTTGTCGATCAGCGTCATCATGAAGCGGTGGCCGTCGCCGCCATCCGCCATCCGGTGGCTGAACGAACCGCTCATGTCGATGCCGATCACCAGCATGAATTCATCCTCGGTCATGCCGACGTTGGCGGTGGCCGATTTCTCGGCACGGGGGCTGCAGCCGGTGAGCAGCACGGCCAGGATCAGGAGCTTCCTCATCGGTCGTTCTCCTTGTGATAGAGGACACGCATGGCGAGGTCCAAACTGATAAATGCGCAGATGATCAATCCGGTCCCGTATGCGACGGTTCCGATCAGGGCGGGGATGTTCAGGAAGCCATCTCCCCATCCGAGCATGCACACGCCGTAATAGAAGGCGAAGCAGTCCGCACCGAGGATGATGATCCCGGCGGTGGCCCACAGCCAACGCCGCTGCTTCACGGACCAGATGTCCTGAACTTCGTGCGGAGACAGCCATTCACGGAGGATTCGGACCCACGTGAAGAACACGCCGAAGAGGAAGAGGAAGGCGATGATGTGGGCCGCATCGAAGCGATGGAACACCTCGTCTCCCGCCATCCAGGCGGCCACCACCGGCACCGGCATCTTGTGGATCTTCAGCGACAGCACCGGGAATGCGAGCCGCAATCCCTCCGAGACGACGGACAGGTAGATGATGCCCAGGATGATCTTGCTGGCGACCTGCCAGCCCCAGTACTTGGAACGTGCCTGGGCGAGTTTCTGCTGCGTGGTCATCGTCGCTCCTTTCAGCGGTGAAGCGGTGCGGATTCCGGGATGAGTTCTTCCTTGCCGTGCGGGCAGGTGATCACGTCGCCCGCCTGCCGGGATTCGATGTGGTGCCTGGCGTATCGGGAACGCTGGCGCAGGTCGCTCAGGCCGCTCTGGCTGCCCGAGTAGTAGACGCCGATCAGGATCAGCAGCCACACGACATGCGTGAGGTACGGGAACAGCAGCCGCCTCGGGTCGTCGTCTTCCATGGTCACTCCTTGAAGAATGTGTCCGTCACCGCGCCGAAGAAGAGCAGGATGAAGAACATCATCAGCCAGCCGGTCATGAAGCCGTACAGCGTCTGGGCCGAGTACCACGGCGGCACCGGCCGGTGCTCCCAGTTCCACCAAAGCATCACGAAGACGTAGTAGATGGAGCCGAACACGATGACTCGCTTCCAGAACTTCCGCATGTCGTCATTCATTGTCCTAATTCCTTAGTAGTGAGAAAGGTTGGGAGAGCCGCGTAGGGCTCGGCTCTGCCCTCCCGTCGCGTTTACACGTTCCTCGTGTACAGCCACGCCTTCACGAAGCCGAGGCTTAGTGACAGGAATTCCCGGCGTGGGATGCTCACATATCGCTGCTCGTGACCGTCCCTGTGCACCACGATGTCGAGAATCCCGATATCGCGATACGCCAGCGCCACGGTCTCGAAGCTCGAATGCGTCACCTTCACGGCCGGAACGTCCCGCAGAAGCTCCGCCGGAGCGGGGGATTGGGTGACCGGCTTGTTACCAGTCCGTTGGTGATCCAGTTTCCGCAGGTCGGAATGTGCCAGCTCGTAGAGTTCGATCAGCTTCGGCATGTCGGTATACCGCAGCGTCACGATGTCCTTGAACTGGCTCCATTCCTTGCCGCCGCCTTTGCGCCTCGCGAAGGTCAGCTCGAATTCGTAGCCGGACATGACCAGCCACTTCACCCAGCTCTTCGCCTTGGTTTCGGGCGTCGGCACCCGGAAAGCCTGGAGCCTAAGATCGCCGCGTGCGTACTCGGCAACGCAGTACTTCATACGCATACGTCGTGAAATCCATTTCATAGAACAAGAGGTCGGGAAAGAGAATGCCTCGCGGCATCCCGGAATAGCGGACGGACCGGCCCCTACGCCTGCCGCCGCCAGATCAGGGCGGGTATCAACCTCCTTCGATGCGATGGTGAGGGGAAGAGACATAGGTAAGCTCCCGCGTATGGCCATGCTCAGCCAACGTGATGGCCAGGCTGCTGGCCGGGTTCGGTGAATCCCACCTGCCTGCCGTCGTAGCTCCAAAACACCTTGTCCCACGGCGTTTTCATCGCCAGCACGTCCTTCAGCGTGGCGAAGAAGATCTTGCCCGCCAGCGGCTTGGCGATGGGCACCACCTTCTCCAACAGCCGCTCCTTCCGGGCCACGAACACCAGCGTGATATCATCCACGGATTCATAGAGCTTCAGCCGCTCCTTGATGGCGGGGATGCCCTGCGTGCCGGTGGCGTATTCCCAGTGGATCGTCTTGCCGCCGAGGATCATGGTGGCGTCCGGCCTCAGTGTGGGATCAACGTCGTGCAATCGGAGGATCTGTTCGGCGTGCGGATACCAGCGCACCAACATCAGGCTGATCGGGACTTCATGGGATGCCAATGTCGTGTCGTTCACCTTCTGCGTGCCGTAGATGAAGCTGTCGCGCTGGCCAGGCGAAGTCGCGCACTTGCCGAGGAAGTACAGCTTGCGTTTCTTGAACAGTTTCCTGATGCGTTTCGCGGCCTTCTCGTAGTTCGGGAAAAGATACGGAACCAGAAGTGTTGCCCAGAACGGGCCGGGGAAATCTTCGACTAGCTCATCGCGGTCCCTCCCTTGTTCCAGGGGGCTTTTCCGTCGCTCGGAGGTGGCGTGTTGTTGTTCCATGGCATTTCGAAGTCTAGCGGAGACGGGCGGCGGAGGAGACCTTTTGATTCGAGTTCGTGCATATGTTGGGCAAGTTGATCGTCCGCGTAGCCTGGGAAAACCCCGTAATCTACGTAATCTGGGAAAGTGAATTCAGTGACCGAAACCCCGTCGGTGCGGATGGCGGTGCCGATGGGTAACTGCTCCACCCGCACGGCCTTCATCAGCGATTGGTCGGTCAGCGTCTTGTAGCTGTGGCGATATTCCTTGATCTGTTCGGTCTTCGGCACCACCACGAAGTTGGTGGATTTCGTCTTCTTGCCGTCGGATGACTTGCTCTCGCCCTTGCGAGCCTGGATTTGCTCGCCGATTTTCACTTCCCTGATGGTTTCATCCGTGTGATGGATGGCATATTCGTTCAGAGAGGCACGCATGTACGTGGCGGCGAGGTCCGACACCGGCGGCTGCGAGCGGAGCCATATCTTCTCGGCGCAACCCTGGAGCACATTCTGATTGATCTGCTCGTCTGCCCAGTCGGGCACCTGCGTGCTGATGCAGACGGATAAACCCATCTTTAAATTTTCAACTAATCCCTTGCTCTCCTCCAATCCCGTAAGCCCGTAGTTGGCATCCTCGTCCCTGTAGATTCGTACAGGAAGCCTGGTCTGCGTGCGTGCCCAGTTGTCCGCGACCAGGGAGAGGATGCGGAAATTCAGGAGCCGCATCATCATCGTCTTCGTCTTGTGATCCGCGCGGCCACCGGCGATGACGATCACCATCTTTTCTCGGATCGCCTGCTCAAGGGCGTAGGTGGGAATCGTCCTCAGCTTGAAGACGAGCTGATCCCATCGCTCGCTGATCAGACGATCCGCACCGCCCACGTGCTCCGACAGGAGCTTGGGATTCTTCAGCATCGCCTTCAGGCGCTGGAGTTCGTACCTGACGGACTGGTCGGTGACGCCGGAATAGATGCGGTCGAAGAATTCCGAATCGGGGCGGAGTGCCCACGGCAGCATCCAGAGCGGGATGTCGTGCCTGTTGAATAACCATGCCTTGATCGCAAGCAGCGTGAAACGCTTGTTCATCGGCTGCGTGTCGATGGAGTCCTTGCGGTCCATCGCCAGCGCGTACATCAGCTCATTCGCCGTCCGCAGATTCTCGAATTCCCTGTCTAACTCGGTGACCGCCGTGCTCCGTTCGATGATGCCCGGCGAAGATACGAGGTCCGTGCGGCCGTAGTTGTCGCAGACGTGGACCGTGCGATATCCCATCAACGCACAAAACTTATTGATATGATCAGCGTAAGCATCGTGCGGGTCCAGGATGACCACGGCGCCTTCGCGAGATTCGATATGCGGGATCGCGTCGTTGTTCAGGCAGTAGGCCGTCTTTCCCACGCGAGATCGCCCGGTCACCAGCGAATTGTGATCGAACAAGCCAAGGGCGAGCGAATCGGAGATGTGCGGCAGGATGAGTTCCATGGCTGTCTGCGTCGTCATAGCGGCCTCGTCGTCCTGTCCAAAATCTGCTGGCGATACCACCGCTGGATCTCGGCAATCGCCCTGTCGAGTGCGATGGGGTTGTCCTGCAAAGCACGCCTGGCGAATTCCAGCCTGTCCTCGAATTCCTTCCGCAACTGCTCGGCCTCCAGCTCGCTCGCCTTGAGCTGGTCACTCTTGAGCCGCTGCCAGAGCCTCTTAACCATAATGCTTACAGTATATCATTATCTCTCATTCTCAGGCGATGCTCATACTCCGCACGCGCCAGCTTCCGGCTCCGCTCGAATTCGTCCGGCTCACGGTTGGCCTCGAAAATCGCTTGACCTCGCAGCATTTCGATTTCGTCACGCGTCATCCGCCTGATCGGCACCGGCCTCTCCCTCGGTATCCGCGTTTCCCACCATCCCAGGAGCGGCCAGAAGATTTTCCAGGCGACGACCACGGCCAGGCAGCAGGCGGTGTTGATCACGGCGTCCTGGAAGTAGGCGAAGATTATGGCGCGCACCTTCCACGCAGAAGATGTGAACATTCGTCGTGCTAGTGGAAAACGAAAAAACCCGCGTCAATCTTCCGTGTGCGAACTCAATCCGAGCTCCCATAGGGGAGCGGAAGGAGTTGACAGGTCAGATGAATGCGGGTTGCAGTAAGACCGATTTCATAGAGCGACTAATCGAAGTCGCCAACTACCGAAGGTTGCGTCGGTCTAAAACTTTCTTCCCTCGGCAACTCTATTAATTCATCCCACGCCAGGGAAAGTCAAGGCGCAGAAAAAGATTTTATCGCAATTTAAAAACCCCTCTCCTGAGAGAAGGGTCGGCCAGAACGTATTCTGGCGGATTCACACCTCGATGTAGCCGAGGTCCGTATCCTCGAAGTTGAGGGACGGATTCGGGAAGAGCAACGAAAGCAGCTTCTGGGTCGCCAGCGAGAACGCCTGCGGATTGCTCTTGGCACGCGGCTGGATGGCGTACGTGATTGCATTCCAGGCGTGGTAGAGCTTGGACTTATCCCCCCAGTCGTGCGGCGGGTTCTTGATCGCCGCCATCGCGACCGGGAGCGAACGAACCGAGAGGATGTCGTGCTCGAATGCCTTGAGGAGCCACGCGGAATCCTCGTACTGGCACATGTCGGTTTCCTGCATCAGCTCCAGGCGCTTGCGCTCCTGCTCCTGGAAGCCGCTCAGCGCCTTCACGGCGTGGCTGATGGCCTCCTGGTAGCGCTCCGCGCCATTCTTGGTGTGCTTCCTGGCGACCAGCAGCTCGGAGGAAAAGGACAAATTGTCACAGACGAACACGCGGTTGCCGGCGCAGAAGCCCATCGGGAACGTTTTATTCACCGAGTTGCGGACGCCGACGGCCAGCGAGACGCCGTGGGTGATCTGGCTCTTGAGCTGGAACGTCGCGAACATCTTCTCGATGCCGTGCAGCGCGAACTGCGCGGACGCGATGCCGAAGCCGGAATCGGAAAGCATGGCCTCGACCGTTTCCAACACATCAATATGTGACACGGGCACCCACGTTTCGGTGGGATCGGGCGTCAGTTGCGAGGCGCGGATGATGTCGTCACGGGTGACGATCCTGGCGCCGCGATGCGCAATCAAGACGGCGTTGGACATGGCTCAGGCCGCTTTCGGCGGCCCCTCTTGTGGTGTCGGGAACGGGATGATGACGGGGCGTTTCTTGGGCGGCCGCTTGAACAGCTCGCCGTTCCATTTCCGCTTCTCTTTCCGGTGGTAGGGCGGCATGCCTCGTTTCTTCATGGAGCCTCCGGTGTGAATGAACGGCGGGAGCCGTGCGGCTCCTGCTGGCGTCAGCGTAGCGCAGGCGTACGCGTGGCGCGAGGCGAAGTGGTGTGGTAGAGTAGCCACACTTATCTTTTTCTCCCGCTTATATATGGCAGATGATCTGATCGACGAAGTCGCAGAATTGAAGACGGAAGTCGCAGCCGATGAGGCCGCAATCGCCGAAATCAAGACGGAGGAATCCGCCGAAGGAACGGCACCGGCCGATGGCCAAGTTTCCGCCGAAGTGGAAAAGCTCAAGGAGGAAGTCGAGCCGCCAGAAGCTGCACTGGCAGCACCGGCAGACGCGCCACAGGCGTAACTCCAACACGAAAGGCACCGAATAAACCCGGTGCTTTTTTTATGCGTGCGGGAGCATGACCAGGATGAGGAGCATGCTGAATGAGCCTAAAAGCAAGGCATCGGAGATACCTTGATACCAATGGCGTCTCATATCAGCTCCTGGCAAACCAGCCGGGCGTATTCGCCACGAGCCGCCCGTAGATCGCGAAGGCCGCACCCGCCAGCGTGATCATGTCCATGGCGATCTGCGTTGCCTGCTCGCTGAAACCGGGCATCGCGTGATAGCCGAAGAGGCCGGCGATGGATGGCGCTGCGGCGATGAGGATGCCGATGAAAGTCTTCAGACCGTCTAGCATGATGTGATTGGGGATGGATGCCATCAGTATACACCGAGACAATCCAAATACCCTACTGCCCGAAAGCATTAAGGTATAAGGTGTTCATTGTTACCATGAACGACGAAAACCTACAGCAAAGGCAATATTCTGTCGAGCGTTGCCGCAGAATAGTCAATAAGCGGAGACATCGATTCTACCGGAGCATAAAGGACGTTTGCCAACCGGAATTAGATTTGAATCGATACGCAGATGAATGTCTGATTTGCGGCAAACCAATCGATCCACCGAGGAAATCATACTGTTCCGCAGAATGCGTCAAGCGGAATTGGTACGTGAGGCACCGGAACCTGACCGTAGTAGCGAGCGATCCGTGCGTGATTTGCGGCAAGAGCTTCACTCGTCATGCGGCTCACCCCAAGGCGAAGACGTGCGGAAAAGGCTGTTTGGACACTTGGAGCTACCAGAGGAGTAAGCCGAAAATCATTGCTTATCAAAAAATCTACACAAAGAACAATCCCGAGAAGGTTAGGCAATACGCCCGCAATTACTATAAGAATCATTCAACAACGGTATGTCTGAAGAAGCGATTGAGGAAAGTAAAAATATCTCCGCAAGAATGGATTGACCTCTGTCAAAGACAATCCAATAGGTGTGCCTGGTGCCTCAAGCAATTCACGCCTGAGACCCTCACTATCGACCATTTTCATCCGATATCGAAAGGAGGTGGGAATGAACTGACGAACATCCAAGCGCTATGCTTCCCCTGCAATATCAAGAAGGGAAATCGGATCTATCCCCGCGATGAATTCCTGGTGCCCTCAAACTGTCCCACCGGAGACGAAGTATGATTCAGGATGGCCGACCAGCCATTCTAAATGAAAGTTATCCTTGAAGCCCGGCCAGTCACCGCCCCAATTGGCTCCGAATCGCTTGCCGATATCTGCCGCCTGCGTGATACGATTCCAATCATCCCAATGAAGATTCCCTTGGGCGTCGGCGGGGACAAAATCAATGGCGATGCGATGGCAATGCATCGACAGGTTTCCTTTGGCATTTGTGACCACTTTTCCTGGTAGCCATCGACCCTGGGCATAGAGAAGATTTTGCTGCCAGACTGGGCGATAGGCTGATGTTATCAAAACCCACACGCCCTGAGCCTCGCATTCGGCCAGCCATGCCTTGGCTTTCGCCTGCACGGTGGGCGTGAGGGTTGCGATACGCTGATTGTTGATGGCGGAGTAGTACATCTTATGGAGTGAGGATCTTGATGGCCTGGAAGTCGGTGACGTGCTCCTTGTGCTGGACGTTGCCAACGGAGAATTGCGACGTGAGCTTGATGGTTTGGTTGGCGGTCGTATCCACGGTAAAGGATGTTTTCGTGATGCGGCTGTAGGCGTTGCCGTCGGTGTTGTAGGTATCTCCGAAATACACGAGCGTTCCGCTGCCGCCAATCGCCTGGCAGACGAGCCGTATGTTGACGCTGATCGCCTTGTTCGATGTGGCCGTCGCCTGAGAGAGCGTTGTGAGCGCCTGCGATCCGACGTAGGGGCGGAGTGTGAGCGTGCCGCTGGTGAGGAGTTCGTTGTAAGCCTCATAGCGCAGCAGGATTTCCTGGCCAACGGCCAACGAGTTCGCCGGGATGGTGTATTGATATCCGACGGGGCAATCGGTCTCGGCCGTGGATGTCGTGCCGTTCGGGAATGCGGCGCTGTCGCTCGTCGTCTGGATCAATTTCTGGTACTGGCCGGTGATCGCCGGTATCTGTGCCACCGGGTTCATGAGCTGCCAGTTCGTGCCGTCATATTCCAGACACATGAGCATGTTGTTGGCAATATCACCCGACACCACATCCGCCGTGCCGCCGAATTTCTTGATGGCCACGGCACCGCCGGAGTTGTAGTTGAAGGTGGCGGCGCTCGTGTTCGCGAAGTTCGCTTTCGCGTAGACGCGCAGCCCGGTGACGAGGGCCGGGAGGCTGGAATACGTTGCGGCATAAGCATTCGATGAACCGGTGCAAGTCGCGAAGAATGCCGAGTTGTTGCGGATGGCGGCCGTCTCCGTCGCCAGCGCCAATGACGGCATCACGTTCGTCTTGAAGGCCACGGATGTTCGCACGTCGGTGATGTTCGCGTTCACGATACTTACGGCATTGGCGGCCACCGCAACCTGGGCCAGCGCGATGCTGTTGGCTGGTGTTGCCGGTGCTGATGGGGAGCCTGCCGGAGTGCCCGCCACGGCGATGATCTTGGCGATGTTGCCCGCACCGCTGTCGGGATTCTGCGACACGTCAACCTGCAAAACAATCAAGTCGATTCTCGGGTTGGTGGGATCTGCCGCCGTGATGTTCACGTTCGTCGTGACGCCGCAATAGAATGGGACGTTGTAGGTGGTTCCGTCGATGTTCGTATTCGTGATCTGCACGTAGGCATTGCCTGCGGCCACGTCCACGCTGAGGTTCGCTCCCGCCCCTCTCTGCGCCACGGCGAAATCTCCGCCCGATTTGTTGATGACACCCGGCGAAAACATGTTCTTTTCCAGATACATGATCTCGTAATCCTGCCAGGTGGGATACTGGCCTGCAGTTGTATTGGTCGTGGAAATTGGTCCTGCTCGCTTGGCGGTTGGTGGCGTCATGGGATCAGTATATCAGAGAATCAAGATAGTAACGTCTCGATACGTGCGATGCGGCTGCGCATCTGATTGATACTTCCTACCTGCAGGTAGCCGGCGGTGACGAACACGCCCGATTTGGAGAGGGTGTAGGCCACGCGTTCGCCGTAATTCTCGTCGGTGGATACGTCGATTTCGGCCACACGCCGCGTCTGCAAGAAGCTCTGATTCTCGGTGACGACATCGGCGGTAATCAAATCTCCCACGCCGATGTCGCCGTACTGGATGCCGGAGAGCTTCTGGCCGCCGGTGAGCGTGTCGAAGACCTGCGTAGCTAAGATCGGCTCCATGGCGTAGTCGGTGAGCGGATAGGCACGCTGGCCGAGATATTGACTGGTCATTTGATCGAGCGTCGCCTGATCCTGGGCCTCGTGGAATGCCTTGACTTCGGTCAGCAGGCCATAGATCCCCTGGCTCGTCACGTCGTTTTGCGTGCTGGTGAGTCCTCCCAGCGCCGTGCTCGTACCGATGATCTGATTCGCCATCGGCTGCCCGTCCTCTCCCAGGCCGGTCAAGCTCACGTTATTCCCCGGAACGTCGTTTCTGTGGAATCGGAGCGTGATGGCCGTCTTGTCGCTGCCGAGACTCGATACGAAATTGAAATGTCTGGTGTCGTCAATCTCGAACTCGGCATTGTGGGCGGCGGCCAGAAGTTCCCAGGCGTGCATGATGTCGATGATGGACTGGACGGTGACATTGCGGGTGGTTACGACTCCTCCGCTCCCGGCCGTGATGCCCCGATCATTGCCGGAGAGGAGCGACGCGGCGTCGGCGGAACCCTGCCCACTGAACACCTGGTTGTTCGCCGTGGCGCGTTTCTTGAAGAGTCCCAATAATCCCTTGCAGATCACGTCGATATATTGCCCGTTCTCCTTCGTGGCCTCGATGAAGCCGGTCCACACAATCTCGTAAGTCAGCGTGCCGTCCTGTCTCTGACGAAAGAGATTCACCTGCCGATACTTCTGCAGGTTGGAATCCGTCGCCGTGGTGTCGCCGATGGGCATGGAGAATGTCATCGTGCCTTCGGAGCTGATGCGTTTGGACCAGCCGTGCACCACCGCGTTGAAGAGCGTGGCGACGACGGTCGAGCCGGTGTAATCGAGTATCTGTATTCTGTACATCTAAATGAAAGAATCACGCCATTGAACGGTTAGCGTGGCAGAAATAACATCAGGCGATGTGTCGATCAGAGTGAACCCATTCGATCCCACTTTCACGAAAATCCAGTTGCTATCGTTGGAGAGCGTGCCGGAGACGTTGGAGGTGACGCCGAACGCATCCGTC
>Ga0068855_100004997_pt1 | contig 16179 bp, 18 predicted proteins | sample KBSCornC52_FD_66592 | JGI IMG/M metagenome (GOLD analysis project Ga0068855, IMG submission 66592) | Corn rhizosphere microbial communities from Kellogg Biological Station, Michigan, USA - KBS Corn C5-2 | ecosystem: Host-associated > Plants > Roots > Rhizosphere > Soil ...
CTGCAGCGCTTCCGCGTGCTCCAGTTCCTCGAGGGCTATCCGTTCGACGCCGCACGGGTCGAGCTCATCGCCGAGCCCCAGCAGCCGGATCCCGAGGTCGAGGGCCGCGCGCACGCGCTGCGCCAGCGCGCCGCGGAGATCATGGAGCTCCTTCCGCAGGTGCCGGAGGAGATGGTGAGCGCGTTCCAGGCGGTCGAGGGCGCTTCGCAGCTGGGCGACTTCATCGCCGGCATGATGGACATCGCGGCCGAGGAGAAGCAGCAGCTCCTCGAGACGTTCGACCTGAAGACGCGCCTGGACCGGATCCTCGAGCGCATGAGCCGCCGGATCGAGGCGCTCAAGGTCTCCCGCGACATCGACCAGCGCACGCGGGAGTCCCTCGGGGAGGCGAACCGCAAGCACCTCCTGCGCGAGCAGATGCGCGCGATCCAGAAGGAGCTGGGCGAGGACGGGGAATCCGCGGCCGAGACGGAGGACCTCGCGCGCGCGATCGCCGAGGCGAAGATGCCGGAGGACGTCGAGAAGCAGGCGCGCAAGGAATTGAAGCGCCTCGAGCGCATGCCCGAGGCGGCGGCGGAGCACTCGATGATCCGCTCGTACCTCGAGTGGTTGACGGAGCTCCCGTGGAAGGACGAGCCGCAGCCCGCGATCGACATCGCCGAGGCGCGCCGCGTGCTGGACGAGGACCACTACGGCCTCGCCAAGATCAAGCGGCGGATCCTCGAGTACCTCGCGGTGCGCAAGTTGAACCCGGGCGGCAAGAGCCCGATCCTCTGCTTCGTGGGCCCGCCCGGCGTGGGCAAGACCTCGTTGGGCCAGAGCATCGCGAAGGCGACGGGCCGCACGTTCCAGCGCGTGTCGCTGGGCGGCGTGCACGACGAGGCGGAGATCCGCGGCCACCGCCGGACCTACGTGGGCGCGCTCCCGGGCAACATCGTGCAGGCGCTGAAGAAGGCCGGCACGCGGAACACGGTGATGATGCTGGACGAGATCGACAAGCTCGGCATGGGCGGCTTCCACGGCGACCCGGCCTCGGCGCTCCTCGAGGTGCTCGACCCCGAGCAGAACTCGACCTTCCGCGACAACTACCTCGCGGTGCCGTTCGACCTCTCGCGCGTCATGTTCATCTGCACGGCGAACGTGCTGGACACCATCCCGGGGCCGCTGCGCGACCGCATGGAGGTGATCCAGCTCCCCGGCTACACCGCGCAGGAGAAGCTGCAGATCGCGCGGCGCTACCTCGTCGCGCGCCAGCTCGCGTCCTCCGGCCTTTCCGCCGAGCAGGTCGCGATCACCGACGAGGCGCTGATGGCGATCGTCCACGACTACACGCGGGAGGCGGGCGTGCGCAACCTCGAGCGCGAGATCGGGAACGTCTTCCGGCACACGGCGATGCGCATCGCCGAGGGAAGCGCCGCGCGGGTGAACGTGGACGCGGGAGACCTGGCCGCGATCCTGGGTCCCCGGCGCTTCGAGGCGGAGGTCGCGATGCGCGCCGCGGTGCCGGGCGTGGCGACCGGCCTCGCCTGGACGCCGGTGGGCGGCGACATCCTCTTCATCGAGGCCGCGCGCATGCCGGGCTCCGGTCGGCTCACGCTCACGGGCCAGCTGGGCGACGTCATGAAGGAGAGCGCGCAGGCGGCGTTGACCCTGGTGAAGGCGCGCTCCGCCGATCTGGGCATCGCGCAAGACGTCCTCGAGAAGTCGGATATCCACGTCCACGTGCCCGCCGGCGCCACGCCGAAGGACGGCCCCAGCGCCGGTGTGGCGATGTTCGTGGCGCTCTCCTCGCTCCTCACCGGGCGCGCGGTGCGAAGCGACGTCGCGATGACGGGCGAGATCAGCCTCCGGGGCCTGGTGCTTCCGATCGGCGGAGTGAAGGAGAAGGTGCTGGCGGCCCTTCGCGCCGGCATCCGGACGGTGATGCTGCCGGCCCGCAACCGCCGCGACCTCGAGGAAATCCCCGCCGACGCCCGCGAGCAGCTCCAGTTCGTCTGGATCGAGGACGTCGACCAGGCGGTGGCGACCGCGCTCTCGCCGCTTCCCGCCGCGGCCGCCGCCTGATGGCGTAGACTCCCGCGCATGGAGATCGAGAAGATCAAGGTGCGCACGGAGGCGGGCCAGCTGCTCGAGGTGGTCGTGCTCAACAAGCGGGCGGACCACATCGAGGTCGTGCTGGGCCAGGGCGAGCACAGCGTGAAATGCACGCTCTCGCCCACCCGCAACGGCCTCGCCTACGCGGGGAGCGTCATGGGCCGCGAGATCGTCTACGAGCGCAGCCGCGACGCCGTGCAGGCGGACCTCGACCGGCTGAACCCCGCGCTCAGGCAGTCGTCGCGCCGGCGCTAGCGAAGGAAGGAGACGGACATGCCCAAGGGCACGCAGAAGACCAACCGCGAGAAGAAGAAGCCGAAGAAGGAGAAGCTGCCGAGCGCTCCGCCGTCGCCCTTCCCTTCCCAGCAGCGCCGCACGCCCTGATCCGGGACGCGGGGCGCGCTCACGGCGCCCACCTCACCAGGAATTCGTTCACGGACTTCGAATCCATGTGCCGCATGGATTCGAACTCGCCTTTCTTCTGGCTGTAGACGACCTTCCCGTCCGCGTCCAGGACGGCCAGCGCCGGAACGCCCTTCTCCAGCGGGATGCCGTAGCGCCGCGCCACCTCGAAGTTGCGGTCGATCCCGCGCGCGCCCACGTTCACGTGCACCACGACGTAGCCGTGCGCCAGGAGCGCGGCGTTCTCCGGCCGCTTCAGGTACGCGTCCAGCACCTTGCAGTCGGTGCACCAGTCGCCGCCGAAGTCCACGAGAACGCGCCGATGCGTGGCGGACGCCTCCCGAAGGGCGGCCTCGATGTCCGTCGCGGCGCGCGAAGGGTCGGGGTAGATCGGCGCGGCCAGCGCGGCGAGCGGGAGCAGGAGGGCCAGGGCGAGCGATCGGGCGGCGGGCATCGGGACCTCAGGAAGGATTCCAGGCGCGATCGCCCATTTTGGCCCGGCCGGCGGCCGTTGGCGAGCCGCCGCGCGGCGCCACCTCCGCGAGGAATTCGCGCACCTCGCCCACCTCCTTCGCGGACATCAAAGCCGGAGCGTGGCCGGCGCCCTCGATCTCGACCAGCCGCGCGCGCGGATTGGACGCCAGCATCGCCGCGGCGACCGAGGCGGGAAAGACCTCCGAGCGCTCGCCGCGCACGAGGAGCACCGGCACCGCCACGCGATACCAGGCGCTCCAGAAGAAGAGCCCCGGCGCGAAGGGCACCGGCTGCAACGTGCGCGTGATCTGCGGATCGTAATGCAGGCGATAGCCGTCCCCCGCCTTCCGCAGGCCGTGGCGCACGAGGTGCGCCCATTGCCGCTCCGGGATGTCGCCCCAGTCGCGGTGCGTCGCGCGGATGTGCGCCTCGGCTTCCCGGCGCGAGTCGAAGCGCGCGGGCGCGGCGAGGTTGCGGGCGATGCGCAGCAGCGCATCGGCGGGGAGGAAGGCGCCGACGTCGTTCATCACGAGGCTTCGCACGGGCGAGGCCGGCTCGGAGGCGAGGAGCATCCCGAGGAGGCCGCCCATGGAGGTCCCGATCCAGTCGACTTCGCGCGCGCCCACGTGCGCGAGGAGCGAGCGGAAATCCGACAGGAACTGCGGGAAGTGGTACGAGAGGGGCGTGGGGAGCCACGCGCTCTCCCCGCGGCCCGCGACGTCCGGGCAGATCACCCGGGCGTCGCGCGAGAGCTCCGCCGCGAGGAAGTCGAAATCCCGCGCGTTTCCGCTGAAGCCGTGCGCGCAGACGACCACGCGCCGCGCGTCCCTGGGACCCCAGTCGAGCGCGTGCAGCTCATGCCGCCCGTGCGGGCCGAGGCCGGAGTACCGCAGGTGGCGCGGCCGCGGCGCCCGGCCGCGGGCCGCGCGCGGCGCCGGGGCGGGCGTGGGAGCGAGGCCCTGCGGTTCGAGTCAACGCCGCCCGGCCCATTTGCGCATGGCGGAGCGGGCCTGCGCGCCGGAGCGGTCCAGCTCGGCTTCGTAGAGCGCGGCGATGGAGGCGCCCGCGTCCTTCACGACGCGCACGAAGGCGCGGCTCCCGCGGGCGACGAGATCGGTCAGGGCGCGGTCGCGGGCCGCACGGGCGCGGCGGACGAGGGCGTCCAGCCCGGCATAGTCGAGACGTTCGTTCCTGTGCTTCATGGGGCTTTCCTTTCGATGCGGTCCCGGCGGCTGCACCGGGTGAGGCTCGAATATGGGGCGTATGCTGCACTGCAACAAACGATTTGTTTTGCATCGACGCGGTAGAAAACTTGACCCGTCCCCGCGGGAACCAACCGCGGCCGGAGCGTTCGCGGTTGGGCCGCGTGCCGCCGTGCAAGAATCGCGGCATGGAGCCCGCGACCGACATCCGGACGGCCGTCGATGCGATCTACCGCGCGGAGTCGCGGCGGGTCCTCGCCACGCTGATCCGCCTGCTGGGGGACTTCGACGTGGCGGAGGAAGCCGTGCACGAGGCGTTCGTGGCGGCGGTGGAGCAGTGGCCGGCCGAGGGCATTCCGGGCAATCCCCGCGCGTGGCTGGTGTCCACCGGGCGCTTCAAGGCGATCGACCGCCTGCGCCGGCGCGCGAAGCACGACGTCCCCCTGGACGACGTGGCCGAGCAGGTGGAGTCGATCGCCGCCCCGCCGGCCGAAGACAACGAGGGCGTCGAGGACGATCGCCTGCGCCTCGTCTTCACGTGCTGCCACCCGGCGCTGGCCCCCGAGGCGCAGGTGGCGTTGACGCTGCGTGAGGTGTGCGGCCTCACGACGGAGGAGATCGCGCGTGCGCACCTCACCCCCGCGGCCACCGTCGCGCAGCGCATCGTCCGCGCGAAGGCGAAGATCCGCGACGCGCGCATTCCGTACGAGGTCCCGGGGCGCGGCGAGCTGGAGGAGCGCCTGGCGAGCGTGCTGCGCGTGATCTACCTCGTCTTCAACGAAGGCTACCTCGCCTCCTCCGGAGAAGCGCTCACGCGCCGCGATCTTTCCGCCGAGGCGATCCGCCTGGGGCGGCTCCTGGTGGAGCTGTTGCCCGAGCCGGAGGCGGTGGGCCTCCTCGCGCTGATGCTCCTCCACGAATCGCGGCGCGCGGCGCGGGCGACCGCGGAAGGCGAGCTGGTGCTCCTTCCGGACCAGGACCGCTCGCTCTGGGACCGCGCGCAGATCGCCGATGCGGTGCGGCTGGTCGAGGCGGCGCTCGCCACGCGGCGCTTCGGCCCGTACACGATCCAGGCGGCGATCGCGGCGCTCCACGCGGAGGCGCCGGGCGCCGAGGCCACGGACTGGCCGCAGATCGTGGGGCTCTACGACGTGCTGCTGGAGCTCTCGCCGTCGCCGGTGGTGGAGCTCAACCGCGCGGTGGCGATCGCGATGCGCGACGGGCCCGCGGCGGGCCTGGCGCTCGTCGACGCGCTCCTCGCCGGCGCGGAGCTGCGCGATTACCACCTCGCCCACGCGGCGCGCGCCGATCTCTGCCGGCGCCTCGGGCGCGGTGCCGAGGCCCGGGACTCCTATAGAAGGGCCCTCGCGCTCACGGGACAGGGCCCGGAGCGACGGTTCCTGGAAAGGCGGCTCGCGGAGCTGGGATGAACGGCCCACGAGGGCGGTATTTTCGGGCCCCCCTGTCGAAATCGCCCCCGCCCGTTCGACTACCCTTCGAGGAACGGCCGATCCGCCGCCCCGCTGGAGACCCGGATGCGATATCTGTGCCTGATCTACCTGGACGAGAAGCAGCTCGCGGCGATGCCGGAGCCCGAGATGAGCGCCCTCAACGCGCGCCACCTCGCGTTCAACGAGGGGCTCCTCGCGGGCGGCCAGTTCATCGAGGCGGAGGCGCTCCAGCCGGCCGCCGCCTCGACCTGCGTGCGGGTCCGGAACGGGCGCACGGCCCTGACGGACGGTCCCTACGCCGAGACCAAGGAGATGCTGGCCGGCTTCTACCTCATCGAGGCGCGCGACCTGAACGAGGCGATCCAGGTGGCCGCGCGGATTCCCAGCGCGCCCATCGGGACCGTGGAAGTCCGGCCGTGCCGCGACCTCGAGGTGGACGGCGTGCCACGCAAGGCCTCGCGCAAGCCCCGCTGACCCCTTTTCAACCGGAGGACTCGAACATGCGATTCATGGTGATGGTGAAGGCGACGAAGGACTCGGAGGCGGGCGTCATGCCGGACCAGAAGCTGCTGGCCGAGATGGGCCGCTACAACGAGGAGCTCGTGAAGGCGGGCGTCATGCAGGCGGGCGAGGGATTGCAGCCCAGCTCCAAGGGCGCGCGCGTGAAGTTCGGCCGCGACAACCGGCGCACCGTGGTGGACGGTCCGTTCCCGGAGACGAAGGAGCTCATCGCCGGCTTCTGGATCTGGAAGGTGAAGTCGCGCGAGGAGGCGATGGACTGGCTCAAGCGCTGCCCCAGCCCCTTCCCGGGCCAGGAATGCGAGGTGGAGCTGCGGCAGGTCTTCGAGACCGAGGATTTCGGCGCGGAGCTCACGCCCGAGCTTCGCGCCCAGGAGGAGCGCGTGCGCGAGCTCGCGCAACGCAACAAGTAACCGCGTCGAGAGCTTGCCTAGCGGCGCGGCGCCTCGGCGAGGAGCTTCGCGACGTCGGCCTTGTAGAGCCGCGCCATCCCCGTGGTGCCGTGGCCCGCGGTGTCCGGGCCGCCGGGAACGAGGAGATAGCGCCCGTTCTTCACGCGCCGGATCTCGCGCTCCATGATCCCCATCTCGCGGGGGTTGCGCTCGTCGTCCGACGAGTTGATCGCGAGGACGGCCGCCTCGACCCGGTCCAGGCCGGGCGACGGGTCGTAGTCGTACGACGACTCCCACTGGAAGAGGACGTCGTTCGCGTCGCCCTTGAACGGCGTCTCGAGGCCCTTGCGGATCAGCGCGTCGCCCTGGGCGGACGTGGGCGCCTTGTGGAAGAGCGCCTGGTTGCCGCCGCTCGTCGCGAGCGAATGGTAGGTGAGGTAGAAGGGCATGCGCTTCGGCTGCGACGTGTAGTCGCCGCCGTTCCACTCCGGGTCGTTCCGGATCGCCTGCGTGAACATGCGGCGGAGCATCCAGTTCCGCCCGGCCATCGCCGTGGGAAGGCACGCCATGGGCACGATCGCGTCCATGTAGCCGGGCCAGTTTTCCGCCCACATCCAGGCCTGCATCCCGCCCATGGAGTTGCCGATGATGAGGCGCAGGTGCTTCACGCCCAGGCCCTCGGTCACGAGCAGGTGCTGGGCGCGGACCATGTCGTCGTAGTCGTACTGCGGGAACTTCGCGCGGAGGCCGCTCGAGGGCCGCGTGGATTTCCCGGTGCCCAGCGCATCCGGCAGGATGAGGTAGTAGCGCGCGGCGTCCAGCGCCTCGCCGGGGCCGAAGAGCTCGCCCGCGAAGGCCTTCGTGAGCATCGAGAGGCCCGAGCCGCCCGTGCCGTGGAGCACCAGCACCGGCTCGCCCGTGGGCTCGCCGATCGTGCGGTAGTGCAGGGTCACGTCCATCACCTCGCCGGTGTGGAACTTGAATCCCTTCGCCGTCCAGTCGCCTTCCTTCGGCGCCGGGTAGTCGGCGGCGAGCGCCGGGAGGAGGAGGGAAGCGAGAAGCGCGAACAAGAGGGCGGCGAAGCGATGCGGCGACGTCATGGGAGCTCCCGTGGATGGTCGCGGCTATTCTGCCCGACGCCGGGGCGTGGTGCAGCCATTTTTTCAGATATGGACGGATGGGCCGCAAATGTCCGAATTTGAGCGTAGCATTGAGGCTCGACCCGCAAACCTGCCCCGACATGCGTCCCCGCGCCCACGGCGTGGCGCCCACCGCGGCGCCGGCGGCCGACCTCCACACCCGGGAATCGGCCCAGGCCCTGCTGCGCACCTTCTTCAACATCGCGGAGGCGTGGAAGCTCACGCCGCGCGAGAGCATGGCGCTCCTGGGCCTGCGCTCGCGCTCCACGTTCCACGTCTGGAAGGACGGCCGCGCGGGCGCGCTCTCGCGGGACACCGTCGAGCGCATCTCGTACGTCCTCGGCATCTACAAGGCGCTCCGGATCCTGCTCCCGTCGGACGAATCCGCCGACGCGTGGATCCGCAAGCCCAACGCGGCGCCCCTCTTCGGCGGGCGAAGCGCGCTGGAGCGCCTCCTCTCGGGAAACGTCTCGGATCTCTACGAGGTCCGCCGCTACGTGGACGCGCAGCGCGGGTGAGCCGCATCGCGCGCGTGCGCTGGGCCCGGAGCTTCCGGCTGGTCCCCAGCCGGTTCCCGCCCGTGGGACTCTTCGACCGCGTGGCCCGGCCCGAGGATCTCGACGCGGTCTTCGCCGCGGAGGCGCTCACCAACGATCGCCTGCGCGACGAGGCCGGGGAGCTGCGCCTCGTGCCGGCGGAGGAGCGCATCTCGGGTCCGGGGACCACTCCGGTGATGGCCGCGTTCACCCACCTCAATCCGGAGGGAAGCCGCTTCTCGGACGGCACCTTCGGCGTCTACTACGCGGCGCGCGACCTGGAGACCGCCCTCGCGGAGCGCGCGCATCACAGCGCGATCTTCCTCGCGCGCACCGCGGAGCCGCCGGGCGAGGTGGACCTCCGCACCTACGTCGCGCGGATCGACGCGGAGCTGGTCGAGCTGCGCGGCTACGGCCGGCGACGCAGGAACGACCTCCTCGACCCCGCGAGCTACCGGGACTCGCAGGCCTTCGGCCGCGCGCGGCGCGCGGAGGGCGGGGGCGGCATCGTCTACGACAGCGTGCGCCGGCACGAAGGCCAGTGCGTCGCGATCTTCCGCCCGCGCCTCGTGAAGGACTGCCGGCAGGGCGCGCACGTCTGCCTCGTGTGGAACGGGCGCGCGGTGACCGGCTGGTACGAGAAGAGCGGCGTGCGCAACGTCTAGCCGCGGGGCTTCGCGTCGGCCCCGAGCGCCGCCACGACTTCGTCCACGATTTCCGCGGGCGGCCGGTCGATCGCGACGACGATGGGATTCTCGTCCGCCGCCGGCTCCTCGAGCGCGTCGAACTGGCTTCGGAGGAGCGAGGACGGCATGTACTCGTGCGTGCGCGCGGCGATCCGGGCCGCGATGAGGGCGTAGTCGCCGCGCAGGTAGACGAAGCGGACGTCGTCCCGGCCGCGGGCGAGGCGCTCGCGATAGCGGCGCTTGAGCGCCGAGCAGGTGACCACGCCGCGGCTCCCGGCGGCGCGGACCCCGTCGATCCACGCCGCGATCGCGCCCAGCCACGGCTCCCGGTCCGCATCCGTGAGCGGGATGCCGCTTCGCATCTTCGCGACGTTCGCCGGCGAATGGAACGCGTCGGCCTCCGCGAGCCGCCAGCCCAGCCGCGCCGCGAGGAGGGCCGCGATCGTGGTCTTGCCGCTGCCCGAGACGCCCATGACTACAATGACGGTCGTTGCCATCGCGGGGATTATCCCAGAGGCGGGAAGGAGACCATGGAGCCGGGCATCGCCGGACCGGAAGGCAAGAGCGCCATGCCCGTGCACGCGCGGCGATTCGACGCGGCGCCGTTCTCGACCTCGCTCAAGCTGATCTCCCTGGGCGCCACCGCGATCCTCGTCGCGATGATGCTGCTCGCGCCGCGCGCCGTCGTGCACCAGGACACGCAGCTCCTCGCGCGGGCGATCACGTGGGTCCTCGTCCTCGGGCCGCCGCTCATGATCGGCGGTGCGCTCCTCTTCATGGTGCGCGGCTACGAGCTCGAGCCCGGCGCGCTCCTCGTGCGCCGGCTCCTCTGGGCGACGCGCATCCCGCTCGCCGGGTTCGAGCGCGCCTGGCACGATCCGCAGGCGATGCGCGGATCGAAGCGCCTCTTCGGGAACAGCGGCCTCTTCTCGATCACCGGCGTCTTCCGGAACGCGCCGCTCGGGACCTACCGCGCCTTCGTGACGAACCCCGGCGAGGCCGTCGTGATCCGCCTCGCGTCGCGGTCCGTCGTCGTCTCGCCGGCGCAGTCCCGCAGCTTCATCGCCGCCCTCGAAGCCCGCGATGCCGCCGGCTGAGCCGGCCGCGCACGCGCCGCGCGGCGTCCCGCTCTGGCGGAACGCCGACTACATGCTCCTCTGGAGCGGGCAGGTGGTGTCGACGCTGGGCTCGACCGCCTCGACCATCATCTACCCGCTGCTCATCCTCGCCCTCACCGGCTCGCCGCGCGACGCGGGCGTCGCGGGGGCGCTCCGGGCGCTTCCCTACCTCGTGCTGAGCCTCCCCGTGGGCGCGCTCGTCGACCGGTGGGACCGGAAGCGCGTGATGATCCTCTGCGACGTGGGGCGCGCGATCGCGGTGGCGAGCATCCCGGCCGCGATGGCCTTCGACGCGCTCACGCTGGCCCAGGTCTACGCCGTGTCGCTCCTCGAGGGAAGCCTCTACGTCTTCTTCAACATCGCGGAGGTGGCGGCGCTCCCGCGCGTCGTCCCTGCCGCGCAGCTCCCGGAGGCGGCGGCGCAGAACGAGGCGGGCTTCGGCGCGGCCAACATCGTCGGGCCCTCGTTCGGCGCCTTCCTCTACCAGGCCTTCGGCCGTGGCGTGCCGTTCCTCGTCGACGCCATCACGTACGCGGTCTCCGTGCTCTCGCTCCTGCGCATCCGCACGTCTTTCGCCAGCGCTGCTACGCGCCGCGGCGAGCGCGCGAGCGCGCACCGGGACCTGCGCGCCGAGGTGGCCGAGGGCCTCGCCTGGCTCTGGGGCAACCCGCTCATCCGGTTCATGGCGCTCATCACGGGCGGTATCAACCTCGTGGCCGCCGCCTCCCCGCTCGTCCTCATCGTGCTCGCGAAGGAGCTGGGCGCGCACGATGCCGAGATCGGCGTGATCTTCAGCGTGGCGGGCGTGGGCGGCATCCTGGGGTCGCTCGTGGGCGGCCAGGTCCAGAGGCGCTTCGCGTTCGGCACCGTGATCGTGGCGCTCATGTGGGGCGAGGCGCTGCTCTTTCCGCTCTACGCGGCGGCGCCTTCCTGGCCGCTCCTGGGCGCGATCGGCGCGTTGACCTTCTTCCTCTCGCCCATCTACAACGTGGTGCAGTTCAGCTACCGCCTCGCGCTCATCCCGGATCGCCTCCAGGGCCGCGTGAACAGCACCTTCCGGCTCGTCTGCTTCGGGCTCATGCCGGTGGGCGCGGCGCTCTCCGGCGTGCTCCTCGAGCGCTTCGGCACGGGGGCCACCATCGCGGTCTTCTCGGCGTGGCTCGCCGCGCTCGCGGTGCTCACCACCTTGAACCGGCACGTGAGGAACGCGCCGCCCCTCGCCAAGGCGATGCGGGCGTGAAGGCCGGCGCGTGGAATAAGCTTCGCGGCCACCGCTGTTGCCGTTCCACCGCCCCCGTTTTCCGGAGAACCGCCATGCGCCGCTACCTGGTCCTCGTCCTCGTCGCCCTCGCGGCGGCGCCCGTGCTCGCGGCCGGCCCCGAGCCCGGCCCGGACGCGGAGCTCATGCGCATGGAGACCGCGAAGTGGCAGCCCGCGAGCCTCGCCCATCCGTTCGAGCTGATGTCCATGTTCTCGGACGAGATGCTCTCCGTGGAATACGGGGCGGACCTGCACGGGGGCGCCGAGCGGCGCACGTGGCGGGAGATCCTCGCCTACGGGCCGCTTCCGGCGTGGACCGTGAAGCTGGGCGAGTGGCGGACACTCCACCCGTCGGCCGACGTGGTGATCCTCTCCTACAAGGTGACCGGCGTGTCCGTCGACTGGAGGGCGTACGCGACTTCGGTCTGGGCGCGCCGGGACGGGAAGTGGAAGACCGTGTTCTACCAGGCCTCGACCGCGAAGTAGCCTTCATTTCAAATGTAGCCGGACACGGCCCCGCGAAGGGCGCTTCGTATACAATCGCCCGCGACCTCCCCGGAGCCGGATTGGCGGCCCGAGTTGATTTCCAAAGTGAGGAGCTTTGTGAATCATCCGCGTGCCGAGATCCCGTCCATCCTGACCGTGCTCGAGGGCGACCACCCGCGGGCCGAGGACGCGCTCCAGATCACGCAGGAGCTGATCGAGGTCCTCCCCATCCCGGTGTTCTACAAGGCGCGCGATGGCCGCTATCTCGGGGTGAACCAGGCGTGGGAGGATTTTTTTTCCGTCTCGCGCCGCCACATCGTGGGCTCGCGGGTGGCGGACCTCTACCCGGACAGCCCGGCCGTGGCCGCCCGCCACAAGGCGATGGACGAGGAGCTCTGGGCGAACCCCGGCAACCAGTCCTACGAGGTGTCGCTCCACACCCGCGACGGGCGCCTTCGCCACACCCTCTACTACAAGGCGACCTTCCGCGGCCCGGACGGGCGCGTGGCCGGGCTGATCGGCACCATCATCGACATCACCGAGCGCGTGCGCTCCGAGCAGCGCCAGGCGATCGAGCACTCGGTGGGCACGCTCCTCGGGCACGCCCAGACGGTGGCCGAGGCGATCACCGGCATCATCGAGGAGATGTGCCGCCGCTTCGGCTGGGCATGCGGCGCGCGCTGGAGCCTCGACGAGCGCGAGAACCGGCTGCACTGCATCGAGTACTGGGCGGAGGACGACGACGCGATCCTCAAGTACCTCGAGACCAGCTCCACGTCGACCTTCGTGCCGGGGCACGCGGGCATCATCCGCCGCACGCTCACCACCGGCGCCCCGGTGTGGGTCGAGGACCTCGGCACGAAGTCGGACTTCCTGCGCGCGAAGCTCGCCGCCGAGGCGGGTCTCCAGGGCGCCTTCGCGCTTCCCATCGCGCTGGGCGAGCGCATCCTGGGCGCGATCGAGTTCTACTCGCGCGAGCCGCGGCCGACGGATCCGTGGCTCCTCGAGCTCTCCATCGGGGTCGGGCGCCAGATCGGCATGCTGATGGCGCGGCGCGAGGCGGAGGAGGACCTTCGGCGTGCGCACGCGGAGCTGGAGGCCAAGGCGCGCGAGCTCGCCCGGTCCAACGAGGAGCTGCAGCAATTCGCCTACGTGGCCTCCCACGACCTGCAGGAGCCGCTGCGGATGGTGTCGAGCTACACGCAGCTCCTGGGCCGCCGCTACGCGAGCCACCTCGACGCGGACGCCCGCGAGTTCATGGGCTACATCGTCGAGGGATCGGCGCGGATGAAGCAGCTGATCGAGGACCTCCTCGCCTACTCGCGCGTGGGGACCCGGGTACGGGAGTTCCGCGACGTCTCGAGCGAGGCGGCGCTCGCGAAGGCGCTCGCCAACCTGCGGGGCGCCCAGGAGCGCACGAACGCGGCGGTGACCCACGATCCGCTGCCGGCGGTGCGCGGGGACGAGGGCCAGCTCACGCAGCTCTTCCAGAACCTGGTCGGCAACGCGCTCAAGTTCCGCGGGCCGGACGATCCGCGCATCCACGTCTCGGCCCGCGCGGAGGAGGGCGCCTGGCTCTTCTCGGTCGCGGACAACGGCATCGGACTGGACCCCCAGTATGCGGAGCGCATCTTCCTCATGTTCCAGCGCCTGCACAACCGCGAGGAATATCCCGGCACCGGGATCGGCCTCGCCATCTGCAAGAAGATCGTGGACCGGCACGGCGGCCGCATCTGGGTCGAGGGCCGCCCGGGGACCGGATGCATATTCTTCTTCACGCTTCCCATGAAGGAGGAGCCCCATGCTCACTAGAACCGAGGGATCGCCGCCCGTGGAAATCCTGCTCGTCGAAGACAACGCCGGGGACTACCGCCTCACGCAGGAAGCGCTGCGCGAGGGCAAGGTCTACAACAACCTCCACTGGGCGAAGGACGGCGTCGAGGCGCTCGACTTCCTGCGCCGGCGCGGGACGCACGGCAACGCCCCGCGCCCGGACCTGATCCTCCTCGATCTCAACCTCCCGAAGAAGGACGGGCGCGAGGTGCTCTCGGAGATCAAGAGCGACGTGGGGTTGAAGACCATCCCCGTGGTGATCCTCACCACCTCCCAGGCGGAGGAGGACATCCTCAAGAGCTACCACCTCCACGCGAACTGCTACGTGACCAAGCCCGTGGACCTGGAGAAGTTCATCGTGGTCGTGCAGTCCATCGACCGCTTCTGGCTCACCATCGCGACGCTCCCCCGTACGTGAGCGAAAAGCCCCTGAGGCGAGCCCCGTGAGCGCGAAGACCGAGGCCCCGGCCCACTCCGTCCTCCTGATCGAGGACAACGCCGGCGACGCGCGCCTCATCCGCGAGATGCTCTACGAGGAGGAGAACGCCCCCTTCGACCTGCGCTCGGTCGACCGGCTCTCGCGCGGCCTGGAGGCGCTCTCCAAGCAGGCCGCCTCGCTCGTGCTCCTCGACCTCTCGCTCCCGGACAGCCACGGCCTGGACACCTTCTCGAAGGTGTACGCGCACGCGCCCAAGGTGCCGATCATCGTGCTCTCCGGCAACGACGACGAGACGCTCGCGCTCTACGCCGTGAAGAGCGGGGCGCAGGACTACCTCGTGAAGGGCCGCATCGACCGGGAGCTGCTCCTGCGCGCGATGCAGTACGCGATCGAGAGGAAGCGCTACCAGGAGGAGCTCGAGCGCCAGGCGAACTACGACGCGTTGACGGGCCTTCCCAACCGGCATCTCCTGAACGACCGCCTGAAGCAGGCGGTGATCTCGACGCGCAACCAGCGCTCGGTGGCCGTGGTCTTCATCGACCTCGACCACTTCAAGGTGATCAACGACAGCCTCGGCCACGATTTCGGCGACGAGGTGCTCCGCCAGATCGGCGAGCGGCTGCAGTCGTCCGTGCGCGACGGCGACACCGTGGCGCGGCTGGGCGGCGACGAGTTCATCCTGATCCTGAACGACCAGACGCGCGAGGACCTCATCTTCCGCAGCATGCGCCGGATCATCGGGCGGATCGGCGAGCCGATGATGATCGCAGGCCACGAGCTGAACATCAGCTGCAGCGCCGGGATCAGCACCTATCCGCAGGACGGCACGGACGCGAACACGCTCCTCAAGAACGCGGACGCGGCGATGTACCGCGCGAAGTCGCAGGGAAGGAGCACCTTCAACTTCTTCACCGCGGAGATGAACGAGCTCGCGAACGAGCGGCTGAACATGGAGCATAGCCTCCGGCGCGCGATCGAGAGGAACGAGCTGATCCTCCACTACCAGCCCCGCGTGAACATGCGCACGGGCCGCGTGGACGGGCTGGAGGCGCTGGTGCGCTGGCAGCACCCGGAGCGCGGGTTGATCCCGCCGGACCGCTTCATCCCGCTCGCCGAGGAGACCGGGCTCATCGTGCCGATCGGCGAGTGGGTGCTCCAGACCGCCTGCGCGCAGGGCCAGGACTGGCGGCGCCGGGGGTTCGCGCCGGTGGTGATCTCCGTGAACCTTTCCTCCCGGCAGCTCTGGACCGGCGGGCTCGTGCGGATCGTGGGCGACATCATGGTGCAGTCCGGGATGAGCGAGCACCTGGAGCTGGAGCTGACCGAGAGCATGGTGATGCACGACGTGGAGAGCGTCGTCTCCACGCTCCAGACGCTGCGCGCGATCGGCGTGCGGCTCTCCCTCGACGACTTCGGCACGGGCTATTCGAGCTTGAGCTACCTGCGCCGTTTGCCGCTCTCGGCGTTGAAGATCGACGGCTCGTTCGTGCGCGACATCGAGGCCACCGGGAGCGCGGACGACGGCGTGCTCGCGAAGGCGATCATCTCGCTCGCGCACAGCCTCAAGTTCAAGGTGGTGGCCGAGGGCGTGGAATCCGCCGCCCAATACGAGTTCCTGCGCCGGAACGACTGCGACGAGATGCAGGGCTTCTACTACAGCCCGCCGGTCCCGGCGGCCGACTGCGAGTATTTCCTGCGGGGCCCGGCTTCGCCCGCCCCGGGCAGGCGGCACTGAGCCCTCAGCGCGGCTTCACGCGCTCCCACATCGCGTCGTCGATGCGGTAGCCGGGGTGCTCGCGGCGGAAGGCGTCGAGCGCGTGGTCCGCCTCGGCGTCCTTCCCTTCGGCCCGAAGCTTCGCGATCCTCTCCAGCTGCGCCTGCGGCATTTCGGCCACGGCACGCTTTTGCAGGGAGAGGTTCGCGGCCGGTGCGCCCTCCAAGGCGTCCGCGGAAGCAGAGGCGGCGCGCTTCGCCTCCGGGATCGCCTTCACCGCGGGCCGGGCCCTGCGCTCCGGCGGCGCCTTCGGGGCCTGCGCCGGCTCCGCGGGCGGGGGCGCCTGCGGCGCGGCGGGCGGCGGCGCAGGCGCGGGCGCGACCGAGGTCTCGACGCCGGGCTCCTCGCGCTGCATCTCGAGCGTCACGCCCACC
>Ga0068855_100004998_pt1 | contig 16177 bp, 8 predicted proteins | sample KBSCornC52_FD_66592 | JGI IMG/M metagenome (GOLD analysis project Ga0068855, IMG submission 66592) | Corn rhizosphere microbial communities from Kellogg Biological Station, Michigan, USA - KBS Corn C5-2 | ecosystem: Host-associated > Plants > Roots > Rhizosphere > Soil ...
GTGAAAGCGTTCGAGACGCTGATAGTGGGGCCGGCGGTGAAAGCGGCGTTCGAGTTCGACCGGTTATCGCGGAACTGGAACATCAGTTCGTTGACCGACTTCGTGCCGATCACCATCGTCTCCGTGCCCTGAAACGTATTGCTTTTGCTGGTGCTGAAAACTTCCTGCGACGGGAGATTGAATCCACCCACGCCGCCATCGCTCGTATTGCTGTTGTGGTAATAGCGCATCACCAGCGTGTTGTTGGGATTGATGGCATAGTCGATGCGAGGATTTACCTGCCAGGCCTTCGAAGGAGTGGGGAACGTTGCGTTGAAGGAGATCGGCGCAAGGGTCGTGGGATCGAGAATCTGTCCATTGATGAGCTGGGCGGTATCGAAGTTGCGATTCGATCCCGTCAGATACCAGGAGAGCCGCTTACCCATTGGTCCGCTGAAACTGCCTTCCATCTGTCTGTTGCTGTAATCCGGCATCGGGCCGGCAACGAAGGGATCGCGCGTATCGAGATTGTGGTTGCCGTAAATCAGGAATGCGCTCGCGTGATAGGCGTCGGTACCGGGCTTGGTGAAGATCTGTACACGGCCGAAGCCGGGGCTGTCGAATTCAGATGCGAATGGATTGGAGTTAATGCGGATCTCCCGGATCGAGCTCTTGGGGGGCATCTGCCCTCCACTGAACCCATCGACGAAAACCTGCGGCCCGTTGGGACCGGCTGACGGTCCAGCCATGGCGGTGAGTTGGTCCTGAAGATCGTCGGGATCGTCGGGAAGGGAGTCCATGGAGGACTGATCGAGAACGATCGCGGCGGCATTCTCCGAAGGATCGACCTGAACCGTGGCGGCCTGGGTGGAGGTGACATTCACCTGCGATGTGGAAACGGCGATTTGCAGTGTGACATCGAGAGGAGTCGCCTGACCGCTTGTGACCGTCACAGTCTCCGTTGCGGTCACGAAGCCCGGCGCCGTAATTGTGAGGGTGTATTGACCTGCGGGAAGATTTTCTGTGAACTGCCCCTGAGAGTCTGTTTTATCGGTGTGCGCTTGCCCCGGACCGGATATCTGAATGGAGGCGTTCGGAACCACGGCGGCCGAGGGATCTTTGACTGTGCCTTTTATGGAGCCTGTGTTCTGAGCACTCAGGGGAGGAATTGCGCCCGCCACGAAAAAGAGAATCAGAGGGATGACATTGTGAATTGATAATGATCTACTCATCGTACCTGAAAACAAGACGATGAGATCAGGACTCAGTTACAGGTCTTGTTGCAATTTGGTGAGTTGCTTCGCACGATGGGTAATGTTGCGTGAGAAATCACTCGCTTGTTGAATCGCAAAACATAAAGATTACGCAGCCTATTGGGTTTCGTTATGTGAAATTCATACAGAATCCCGGACGGGCCTTCATTACAGCCTTGTCTTGAATTCGTAATCACGATGTAAGGACCGATTGGCAACATGGTGTTGATCCAGGGGGATCAACACAAAAAACATGCTCAACTTTCACCAGGCCATACGTGTGTCTGTACTCGCCGCATTGTCGGCGGTTCTGAGTTTTGCGCAGTTTGAATCCGGATCCGTGCTGGGCACGATTACGGATCCAGGCGATCAGATTGTAGCGGGCGCGTCCGTCACTCTCACCAATGTTCGAACGGGGACTTCTCTGAAAGCAGAGACGGACAACAGCGGCAATTTCCTCTTCGTGAACCAGCGTCTCGGCTCTTATCGCGTGCGCGCAGAAAAGCAGGGATTCAAAGCCTCTGAAACCGGCGAGTTCGAACTCGCGGTGGATGCGCGCCAGCGCGTCAATCTGCGGCTCGAAGTCGGCGCTGTTTCTGAATCCATCACGGTAACGGATGCGGCAGGCGTGCTCGAGAGCGATAACAGCACGCGCGGCCAGGTCATCAACCCGGCTCAGATCAGCGAGCTTCCGCTGAATGGACGCGCTTACGCCGATCTCACGCTGCTTGTTCCGGGCGCGGCGAAATCGCCGCTTGAAAACGGCACGGACTCAAGCCGCGACGCTTCCTACAACATTAACGGCCAGCGCAGCGAGCTCAACAACTTTATGCTCGATGGCATCGACAACAATGCCTACGGCACCAGCAATCAGGGCTTTTCGAATCAGGTGATGCAGCCGAGTCCGGACGCCATCCAGCAGTTCAAAGTGGAAACCAACAACTTCAGCGCGGAATACGATCACGCGGCGGGCGCGGTGATTAACGCAACCATCAAGAGTGGAACCAACCAGCTTCACGGCTCGCTTTGGGAATACAACCGCAATACGGTACTGAATGCGGTCGGTTTCTTCAAGCCGCTGAACGGAAATCTCCCCTTCAATCAGAACCAGTTCGGCGCGGCCGCGGGTGGGCCGATCGTCCGGAACAAGCTGTTCGTCTTCGGCGACTACGAAGGCTTCCGCCGCGTTTATCATCCGCTGCAGTTTGCCACCGTTCCTACCGCCGCGATGGACAGCGGCGATTTCAGCGCCTTCGGTTTGCCCATTGCAAATCCGTTCACGGGCGCTGTCGCGCCGAACGGCGTGATTCCAAAGTCGGAGTGGAGTCCCATCGCCGGAGCGCTCACTTCCCTCCCCACGCCGAATGTTCCCGGCGCTTCCCTCTCCAACAACTACCAGTCCTCGCCTTCGGACACGATTTACAACGACAAGGGCGATGTGCGGGTCGATTACTACATCAATTCGAAGCTGACGATGTTCGGACGCTACAGCCAGTTGGACACGCGCATCTTCAGCCCCCCGAACATTCCCGGCCCTGCCGGTGGCAATGGAAACGGGAATGCCTACATTCAGACTTATCAGGGCGTCGGTGGCTTGACCTGGATGGTCAGCCCCACGTCGGTCCTCGAATTCCGCTTCGGCGGCGACTATAGCCACAACGGCAAAAGTCCTTCAACCGTCGGCATGCCGACTCAGGGATTCACGATTCCAAATCAGCCGCTCGATCCGTCTTTCGCGGGCGGTTTGATCAGTTCTTCGGTCAGCGGGTTTTCGCAGTTCGGCCGTCAGGGCAGCAATCCGCAGTATCAATATCCGCTGGTTTACGATCCCAAGGTCAACTTCACGAAGATGATTGGCCGCCACAGTCTGAAGATGGGTTTTGAATACCAGATGATCAACACCGACGTGAGCGATTTCAATCCGAAGTACGGTCAGCTTTCGTTCGGCGGCTTTTTCAGCGATCCCTGTTATGCCGGCAATGCTTCCTGTGTCAACAGCCTCAGCAACACCGCAAAACAGGTATACGGACTGGCCGACTATTTCTACGGCGCGATGAGCAATTACACGCTGAACAACAACCCGGTGGCGCACTATCGCCAGCGGATGTACTTCGCCTATCTGCAGGACGATTTCAAGGTCAGCGACAAGCTCACGCTCAACCTGGGCCTCCGTTATGAGTTCGCCACGCCCCAGTACACCAGCGACAACAAGCTGGCCAACTTCAATCCGGTCACGAAAAGCCTGATCTACGCATCGGACGGCAGCCTTTATAACCGTGCGCTCGTCCATCCGGATCCGAATGACTGGGCGCCGCGCCTCGGTCTCGCCTGGCGCGTGATGCCGAAGACGGTGATCCGTTCAGCCTATGGCATCAGCTGGGTACTGTTCAATCGCGCGGGCGGCGAAAATCTGCTCGCCTACAACGGACCGAACATCATCAACTCCTCGATCAACCAGGCTCCGACTCTCGGGATCTGCGCTTCCGCTTCGGCGAAGGCCGGAACGTGCTTTCGCTCCGCCGCGCAGGGTTTTCCGGACGGTATCATCGATCCCTCGAACTTCAGCACCGCGATTTCGCAGGTTCGCTACATTCCCGGCAGTACCCGCAATGGTTACGTGCAGAGCTGGCACTTCAGTATCCAGCAGGAACTGGCGAAAAGCCTGCTGCTGGATGTCGCCTATGTCGGCAACCATAGTGTGGGCCTGAATGTTCTTTCGGATGCAAATCAGGCGCTGCCCAACCAGGCTGGCCAGAATCTCAGCCTGCTGGCGCGCCGTCCAATTCAGGGCTTCACCGATATCGAAATCGCGTATAACGGCGGCTTCGGTAGCTACGAAGGACTGCAGGTCAAGCTGGAAAAGCGCAGTTCGCACGGCCTCTACTTCCTGAATTCGTTCACATGGTCCAAGGCGATCGATAACGCTCCTGGTCATCTTGAGAACTATAACGGCGATAACTCACGCATCAACCTTTACAACCGGCCTCTGGAACGCGGCCTCTCCGAGTACAACCAGCCCATCAATGAAACGCTGTCGCTCCTGTATGAGCTACCCGTGGGCCGCGGCCGCCGCTTCGACGTCAGAAGCAAAGCGCTCGATTTCGTGGTCGGTGGATGGTCTGCGAACCTGATTAACACGATGACCTCCGGTCTTCCGCTCAGCGTCGGGTACTCCGCAACGCAACAGCAGCAGGTCAGCGGTCTCGTCTCCGCACGGCCGAACCTGGTTCCGGGGACGTCAATTTATCTGAGCGGCGGCAACCCGATCAACTATCTCAACGCCAAAGCGTTCTCCCTGCCGGATTACACGCAGCCTTTCGGCAATGCCCCCCGCAATATCGCGCGGCTCCCGGCGTTCTATCAGGCCGATTTCGGCCTCCACAAGAACTTCGCGATTACGGAAGCGTACAATCTGCAGTTCCGCGCCGAGGCGTTCAATCTGCTGAACAAGACCAACTTCTCCAGCGTCAGCAGCACCAGTTTCAACAGCAGCACGTTTGGCATCTTCAACTCCACGTTTCCGGCGCGGCAGTTCCAGCTCGCGCTCAGGCTGGTGTTCTGATGAAACGATCCTTCATTCTCTTTTGTGCGCTCGCTTCGGCGAGCGCACAGCAGGTAAAGGTGAACGAGATTCAGCTCGTTGGCTCACATAACAGCTATCATTCCGGCATCAGCCCGAATGAATTCGCCAATCTGCAAAAAATGAATCCCAGAGCAGCGGCGGCTCTCGAATACAAGCATCCTTCGCTCGAGACGCAGCTCAACGACGGTGTTCGCCAGCTCGAAATTGACGTGTACGCCGACACAAAGGGCGGACTGTTTGCCCATCCGCAGGGACCGGTGCTGGCCGCGAAAGCGGGGTTGCCGGCCGATCCGCCGTTCGATCCGAACGGCATCATGATGAAACCCGGCTTCAAGGTGCTGCACGTGGAGGATATTGACTACCGCAGCAACTGCGAGCCGTTCACCAATTGCCTGACCATCGTCCGGAACTGGTCAAAGGCCCACCCGGGCCATCTGCCGATCTTCATCCTGGTCGAAAACAAAGACGGAAAGCCGCGCCTCGAAGGCGGGGCCGTTCCCGAACCGCTGACCGCCGCAACTTTCGATGCGCTGGATGCCGAGATTCGTTCGGTCTTTCAGGCATCCGAGATGATCACACCGGATGACGTGCGCGGCGCGCACAAGACGTTAAATGAAGCGATTCTCGCGAATGCTGGCCGACGCTGGAGCACGCCCGCGGCAAAGTCATCTTCCTGCTGGACCAGCGCCGCGTGGAACCTCTCTACACCGAAGGCCATCCGTCGCTGGAAGATCGGGTGCTGTTCACGAATGCCACTCCGGGCGCGCCGGATGCGGCGTTTACCGAGTGCAACGATTCGGTTAAGGATCCAAATCTCGTGCCCGGGCTGATTCGCAAAGGCTACCTTGTGCGAACAATGACCGATGGTGGTCCGGCGGCTGTGAAGGCGAACGACAGGACTCGCAGCGAATCTTCGATCCGGAGCGGCGCGCAGATTGTGAGCACGGATTATCCGGCTGGTGAAGCCGCGGTATCCGGGTTCTTCGTGTCGGTGCGGCCCTCAGGCAAAATGCATCCAAACGCGCGATGCAACCCGGTGCTGAAACCGGCCAACTGCACGGACGAAATGCTGGCCGAACCGCACTGAGATCAATCCGGCTAGACAAACAAAACGGCGAGGCTTTGAAAGCCTCGCCGTTTTTTTGTGCTGAGCCCCTAACTAGAAGTTGAAGCGGAGGGTGAACTGGATGCGCCGGTTGCCCGTCGCCGTTCCGCCCGCAAGACCACCACCGCCACCACCGCCGCCACCAAATCCACTGGTGTTCTGCGATTCCCCGAAGAATGGCGAGTTCAGATCGCCAATGGGGGAACTGCGATTCACGTGATTCAGGATGTTGGTGACCGCGACCGTCAGGCCAAGGTTGTAGCGATGCGCAGTGCTGCCGCCGACGGCGCCGAATCCACCGCCACGTCCACCGCCGCCGCCGAATCCACCGCGCGGGCCACCGCCACCGCCCCCACGCGGTCCGCCACCACCACCACCGCCGCGTCCCCCACCGTCGAATCCGCCACCGCCACGGCCGCCACCACCGCCTTGAGGCGCATTCGTGGCGCCGCGGCGCTCACCCCAGCCGAAGTTGCGGCTGAAACGAACGTCAGCCGTGAAGCGGCCCACGCCGTCACCGTAGTTGATCGGGATGATCGTATCGCCCGGGCCTGGCGTGATGTTGAAGTTACCAAACGGCGTGCATTTGATGTTGTCGGCGTTGCAGTCCGCTCCTGCGGGCGCAAACGACGGCCGATCGTTGCGGATGCGGTCACCGTTATAGTCGGTGCCGATCTGGATGTTGAACGGGCTCGGCGAACTCACCGAAATCGACGGGGAGGCTGTCCACTGGAACGGAAGACCGACCGTGCCCACGATGTTGATGCGATGACGCGGCGTGGATGCGCGGCCCCAATCAATGCTCGTATCGTACTGGTTGCTGGGGAGGCCGCTCGAATTCGTGTGGTAATCCGTCCACGTGTAATAGCCGTTCAGCGAGACATGGCTGTTCACGCGCGTGTTCAGACTCGTCGTGACCTGGAGTTCCTTGTAGATACCTGTATCTTCGTAGAGGTAAATGTCACTCTGTCCGGGGAACGGAAGTACGCCACCGCTCCGCGTCAGGGGATCGTACGTGCCCGGCAGGAACGAGTTAATGCTGCGCGTACGCTGATCGTGTACGCCGCGGGAATCCGTCACGCTCATAGCGAGCGATGTCCGCCCTGGCAGCGAGCGTTCCAGCGAGAACGCCGACTGCATCATGTAGGAGGACTTCAGGTTCGCGTCAATTTTATAAGCCGTCTGGTTCTGCGCCGCCAGCAGGTTTAGCGGCGGAAGTCCGGAGGGGGTATTGTAATAAACCAGCGCCTGGTAAGCGAGGTCCGGGTCCGAGTTAGACGAAATGTTGTAATTCTGCTGGCCGCCAATGCCGCTGTAGCGAATTGTGTTCAGGTACTCACTAACCGGGAAGCGATCATAGAAGACGCCCCAGCCGGCGCGCAGCACCGTTTTGCTGACCTTGCCAGCCCTGCCGCCGGGCGCCCAGGAGATCGCGATGCGCGGCGCCACGTCCACCTTATCGGCAACGTTAGTCTGAAATTCATAGCGAAGTCCGCCGCTCAGCGTAAAGTTGGGAGCGACGCGCCAGTCGTCCTGCGCAAACAGACCCGTATCGAACTGATCCGTGGCGAACCGGGGCGTGCCGGCATTCAGCGTGTAGGATGTTGGACCGCAGCCCTGCTGGAGAATGTCCAGCATCGGCACACCCTGTGAAATCAGAAGCTGGGTCTGCCGGTACACATCCAGCGAAGTCGGGTTGTCAATTCCTGCGAGGCAACCGGCCCGCGCCGTGACGGTCGGCGTAGCGAACGAATAGGTTCCGTTGAAGTTCGAGATCGACTGCGTATTCAGATCGCTTTTTCGCGCGCGGCCGCCGAACTTGACGGCGTGCTTGCCGCTCGTGATCGTGACCAGGTCCTGAAACTCATAGCTGCGATTCCGGTTGAAGTTATTGGCCGAAGAACCGCCGGAGGTGAACGCACTGTTGACCGAGATGGTGGGCCCGGTAAAGCCGGTCGCCGAACTATTCTGACGGGAATCCTGCAACTGGAACAGAATTTCGTTCACGGCTTTCGTGCCGATCACCATGGTTTCCGTAGCCTGGACCGTCGTGTTCTTGTTGACATTGTTCGATACCTGCGAAGGCAGATTGAAGTTCCCCACGCCGCTGACGCTCGATCCCTGCGTGCGCGCGTACCGCAGCACCAGTGTGTTGTTGTTGTTGATCGCGTAATCGAGGCGCGGATTTACCGACCAGCTCTGCGAGGGGACCGCGTACGTCGTGTTGTACGCAACCTTGTTGAAGTTCGAATCGAGCACCTGAGCATTGATCAGATTGGCGCTGTCGAAATTGCGCTTGCTCACATCGAGAAACCACGAAAACTTCTTTGCCAGCGGACCGCTCACGTTACCGGAAATCTGGCGATTGTTGTAATCCGGCATGGGGCCGGTTACATACGGGTTGCGGCTGTCCAGGACCCGGTTGCCGTAGGTCATGAAGGCGCCGGCATGGTAGCTGTCCGTACCGGGACGCGTCAGAATCTGAATGCGGCCGAAACCGGGACGGTCGAACTCCGACGCAAAGGGATTGGAATTGATGCGGATTTCGCGAATGGTGCTTTTGGGCGGCATCTGACCGCCGCTGAAACCATCCACGAAAATCTGGGCGCCGTTTGGCCCCGCCGCGGGACCGGCCATAGCGGTCAACTCCGACTGCAGATCGTCGGGATCGTCCGGCAGGGCGTCGAGATCCGAGGTGGTCAGCACCAGCGCCGCCGCATTGTTCGAAGGATCCGTGCTGACTGTGCCCACGCCGGATTCGCTCACATCCACTTGCTGCGCCGCAGTGGCGATCTGAAGCGTTATATCCACCGTCGCGGCCTGTCCGCCGCTGACCGCCACATTGGCCTGGGTCGCGGTCACAAATCCAGGCGCGGTAATCCGTATGGTGTACTGACCCGGCGGAATCGCCACCGTGAATTTGCCACTGGTGTCCGTCTTCTCATCGCGCGTCTGTCCCCCGCCCGTCACGTGGACTGCGGCATTGGGAATCGACGACGCGGAGGGATCGGTGATCGTGCCGTGAATCGATCCCAGTCCCTGCGCCATAGCAACGCCTGCAAATGGCAGGATCACCCCCGCGAGCAGCAGAAGTTCAGCAATTCTTTTTATTGCGATTTGTTTCTTCATTTCCAGGAAAGACCATCCCCCTCGCCCAAGGTCTGAGTCCCGAAAAGATCGGCTGTCGTGACTCAAACTAAAGCAAAAATAATCTGTACTGTCTTAGACAAGACGATGACAAATACTCATGGTTACTTGATACGACAAATGTCGAATGTAAGCTTCTGTAAGGGGATCAGCGAGGGGAGATACCTTGAATCCGTGAGCTCGTCAGCGTCCGCTTTTCTGGACCCAGAGCCGCAACATGGACGCGCAGTCCCGCGCCTCCGGGACTGAGGAGAGTTCCGTAATTGTCCAGCGCATTTTACGGCCCCAGTTCGGGTACTCCGCCGTAGTGCCCGGTAGATTCTGCTGGTGGACTTCTTTCGTGAGGTCTTCCTGATTGATCAGCCACATCCAGCAGGGAGTGGATGCGAGGAATCCGCTAATCGCGTAATGCAGTTCGCCGGTCAGTTGCGGAATCCGGGCTGCGTCCCGTTCCTGATTGTGGGGCATCAAACCGGCTTCGAAAAGAGCTTCGAGCAGCTTCTGCTTATCGCGGGCGCGGTCGGCATATTGCGAGCTGCGGCCTTCCTCATCGATCGCGCCGGCCTGAAAGCGCGCGTCGATGTCAGCGCCGATCCAGTAACCGGCCATAGTGGCCAGATCGTGGGTCGAAGTGGAAGTGAGCGCGGACGGGGGGTATTCCGCAGGCATTCGGAATCTCTCGCCGTCGCGTTCAAAGAAAAGCAGTTTGTAGCTCAGAATGCCGAACCGGGCGAGCGTTTCGCGCACTTCATCCTCTACGGTGCCCAGGTCTTCGCCGACAATGACGGAGCGGTTCCGCACGCTCTCGAGCGCCAGAACGCGCACCAGGTCCTCGGCGCGGTCGCGAACATAAGCGCCTTCCTTTGCGCTGTGTCCTTCCGGAATCCAGTAGAGGCGAAACAGACGCATGACGTGATCGATGCGCAGCGCTCCGCCGTGCCGCATGGTCTTGCGGATCGATTCGGCGAACATCCGATAGCCGTCTGCCCGGTGCCGCGAGGAATTCGGCGGCGGAAATGACCAGTCCTGGCCGTTCGGCGAGAATCCGTCGGGAGGCGATCCGACGCGGCAACCCGTGATGAAGTACGGCCGCCATGCCCACAGATCGGAACCGCAGCGGTCAGTCGCGAGAGCGAGATCGTGATAAAGCCCCACGGACATTCCCGCGGCAAGGGCGTGGCGCTGCACTGCCGAGATCTGTCCATCGATCAGCCACTGGAGCCAGCCGTGAAACAGAATCTCGGTCGCGTGGTCACGCGCGAAGGCAGCGACCGCCGGGTTGGAGGGCTCTCGGTATTGCTCGGGCCAGTCCGGCCAGATCCAGAGATCGGGATTCGCCTTGTGAAGATGCTCATCGAGCGCGCAATACGTGGCGAAAATGCGCAGCAGTTCGCCCTCTCGATTGATCCATTCAAGGCATTCGCGTCCGGGAGGATGCCTTTTGAAAATACGTTCGAGGGCGGCGCGCTTCAGGGCCGCCACCTGCTCGTATTCCACGGTGGGAGCCTGACGCAGCCGCTCGAGTTCCGCCGGATCTTCCGCTGCCTGATAGCCTTCGATGCTCTCCACATCGAGGTAGAGGAAGTTGCGATAGAAGATGCTGTTGGGCAGGTAGGGGCTGATGTTGTACGGCCGGCGGTTATGAAGAGCATGCAGCGGATTGAGCGCGATGAAGTGCGCGCCCAGCGCCGGCACGGCCCAGTCGATCAGGTCCCGCAGATCGCGGAAATCGCCACACCCCCAGTTGCGCTCGGAGCGTAGCCCCCAAAGGGTGACGCCAAAGCCGGCCGTCCGTCCGGAAGGCTGCCAGGCGCGATCCGGCGTGACGATCAGGGCTCGCGTCTTCTCGCCCTGGCGGAGTTGGTGATAGCCGAGGGGAAGCCGGAGTGCCTGGGCGCCGCGCCGGAGCGCAATCCGCTCACCCTGTTCGGTGACGATTTCGACCTCGCCCTCGGCCGCAAAGGGAACCGCTTCGCTGACGACAAGCGCGAACGAATCCTCGTCACCGCCCGCGCCATCACAGGCGGCGATGGCAGCCACGATGGCGTGGTTCGTCGCATCCGACGTCACATGAGCAACGCCGTAGTTGTCCCAGAATTGTTGCTGGATTCCAAGTCGTTCCGCTGCGTCGCGCAGAGCTTCGTCGAGTGGCACGCAGCCCCATTCTAGCGTGGGGGTCCGTGGTCTACTCCCCCATCACTTTCACGATCACGCGCTTTGAGCGCTGGCCATCGAACTCCGCGTAATAGATCTGCTGCCACGGACCGAAATCGAGCTTCCCATTGGTCACCGGAACGATCACTTCGTGGTGGATGATCAGGCTCTTGAGATGTGAATCGCCGTTGTCTTCGCCAGTGCGGTGGTGCTTATAATCCTCGCGGAAGGGCGCCAGCCCTTCGAGCCACGCGTCGATATCCTGGATGAGGCCGTCTTCCGCGTCGTTCACGTAAACGCCCGCCGTGATGTGCATGGCGGAAACAAGAATCATTCCATCTTTGATGCCGCTTTTGCGCAGCGCCGTTTCGACCTGCTGGGTGATGTTGATGTATTCGCGGTGTTTCTTTGTGTTGAAGGTCAGGTACTCGGTATGGAACTTCATACCGGCGATTTTCGCAGAATCACGGGGACCCCGCCCTTCGGCCGCAGCGTGATCATCGGCTCGAAACGCAGCGGCCGCGAAGAGGCAGGCTCCATTGAAAACTGCCGCGCGATGCTATTGAGAATGATCTGGCCCTCGGTGAGCGCGAAGTGATTGCCGATGCAGATGCGGCGGCCGCCGCCGAAGGGCAGATATGCGTACTTCGGAATCTGCGCCTCACGTTCCGGCAGGAAGCGGTCGGGATCGAAGCGCATTGGATCTTCGAAGAAGCGGCCATCGCGATGGAACAGCCATTGCGCAATCACCACGGTTTCGCCTTCGCGAACGGGGAATCCGCCGATCACCGTATCGCGCGCCGCGGAGCGCGCAATGCTATAGGCTGGCGGGTAAATCCGCATCGATTCCTTCATGATCTGCAGGGCGAACGGCGCGCCCTCCGTTCGGAGCCGCGCGAAATAATGCGGATGCCGCGCCAGCAGATGCCACGCGTAGCCGGTGGCGAGCGCCGTCGTTTCGTGCCCGGCGAGGAAGAGCGTCATCGCTTCGTCGCGAACGGCTTTGTCGTCGAGCATCGCGCCTGTCTCCTCATCGCGCGAGAGCAGAAGCATGGAAAGCAGATCGCCGCGATCGTCGCTGCGCGCCCGCCGCTCCCGGATAATCCCGTAGATCCGCTCATCTAACCTGGCGAGCGCCGCAAGCGCCTTGCCCTGTGGCAGCGGAAACGGATAACGCAACCTCCGCATCGCGTAAGTCTGGGCCGCCGTAATATCGCGGCCGATTGCGTCGGCTTCGCCCGGAACATCCACATCGAACAGCGCGCGGCAGACGATACCGAGAGTGAGATGCATCATGGCTTCCACGATGTCGAGCTTCTGCCCATCCCGCCAGGTCGCAGCCATGCGTTCGGTGTGCTCGCGCATGACATCGGCATAGTGCCCCATGCGCTGATGGGCGAGCGCCGGAGCCACCAGCCTGCGCCGCTGACGGTGCAACTCGCCTTCGCTCGTCAGCAGTCCATCACCAAAAACGGGCCGCGCGATCACCCGGAGCACCGGCCCCTTGACGAAATCGTCGGCCCGTTCAATCAGGACTTCGGGCGCCAGTTCCGGCGCATTCACCAGCACCATTTTGAAGCGCCCGAAGTCCACTCTGCCGATGCGCGGAATCTCCGCGCCCAGCTGTTCCATCATGCGAAGGCGCTGCCCGAGTATGACCTGGAGAACGCGAATGACGTCCACGAGGCCAGAGTAGCGCCCCGCCGCCTACTTCAGCAGTTCGGTCATGAAATCCATCGCATCCTTGTTCTTCGACATGCCGCCCAGCCGCTGCACGATGTAGCCCTTCATCTCCGGATCCGATTCCTTCCTCGCGATCTCAATCACGCTCTTCGCGTCGCCGCGCCCGAGCAATGCGTTGATGACGGTTCGCCGCGCGTTGACGTCGGTTTCGGACGTATAGAGCGCGGCGATGGTCGCCGAGGGCGTGCTGTCCGAATTGGCCAGGGAGCGAATCGCGCGGTTTCGCAGATCCGGGTCCTTTTCGCTTCGGATGATGCTCATCAAAGCGTCCGTCGAGCCGGAATTCGAGAGTGAGCGAATAATCGCCTCCCGCACCTGCGCGTTGGAAGCAGTGGGATACATGGCCGCAATCTGCTGCTGGGTATCCTTCGACTGCGACCGGCCGACGTACTGGATGGCCCGGACCTGCAGGTTGGGATCAGCCGCGGATTTGGCGTACTCCGAAACCACCTGTTGGGCGCGCGTGGATTTGCTCTGCGTCAGGGTAGAGAGAGCGCGTTCTTTCAGCGCGTACGAACCGCTGCCCTTCAGGATGCCGTCCGCGATTGGCACTGCGCGGTCGGGATCTGCCTCCATCAGGGCGTTCAGAGCCAACGCCTTCACGGATTCCTCGTCGGTGAGCTGCCCGTTGGACCGGATCACCATCGGCATGGGCGCAGGCTTGGGTTGCGGTTGGGCGAAGACAGGAGCCGCCGCAAAGATAGCCAGAAGCGCGCAGGAGCGCATTGTCATAGATTTTTTCCTCGTTACTGAATTGCCGCGGGCGTTCAGGCCGGGCGGATGCCGAAGCGGCACATCAGCATAGACTGCCCCGCGCCAGCCCTGTTAGCTTTTCGGCAGTACCTGCGCAGGTTGACAGGCCGCGGGCCAGCCGTCAGACTTTAATATGTGACTCGGACCGCCGCTGCCGCCATCTGGCTCTGCCTGTTGGGCTCATTTGTGCTTTCGGCTCAACAGGATCAGACCCCACAGACCCCCGCGGCGGGCGACTTCCAAACGCCGCAGACGGATCAAACGGCCCCTGCTCCCACTCCGATCAATCCGAAGACAGGCCTTCCCTATACTCCTGCCGAACTGCAGGAGATGGAAATCGATAAATACGATCCGATGAAACGCGATGTGGATCCAACCACGGATCCCAACCGCCTGACCGACCGCCAGGCGCCCAGCGCGGTGCCCGGCCAGAAGCTGGATCCAATTCCCGGTTCCATCGCCGACATGAATGAACAGCAGGCGGCGCAGAGCCGGCAGGCAAACGGAACTTCGGTGGATCCTGATGCGGACAGCGCCGCGGCCAATGGCGCGGAATACTCGGGTCCCGCTGTATTGAGCCGCAGCTACACTCTGGCGCGCCCCATGATCCCGCGTCAGATCCAGTGGACAGGCGTGTTGGGTCTCAACTACTCCTGGAACTCCGGCGAGGCGCCGAGTGCGATCAATGGCGCTACCAGCTACCGGTCGCTCTCCACCCACGGGGCCACGGCCAACTGGTCGATTGGCGGACGTCATGTCTGGAGGCGCGACCAACTGGGAATGAATTATTCCGGCACCTATTCCGATTACAGTCTGGGCGGCATGAACGGAGCCAATCAGAATCTGAACCTCGATTACGCTCATGTCGTCTCGCGGCGCATATCCTTTCAGGTGGTGGAGGGTCTGCAGGATCTTTCGCAGAATTACTCGTACGAAAACCCGACGCTTCAGCCCGGAAATTCAGTGGCAAACCTGAATCTGGCCACCAGTCCGAATGTCCAGCTTTTGAACAGCCAGACACGACAATCTTCATCGTCGTTCAGCATGACGCTCGTGCAGACGCCTCGAATCTCGTATAACGTTTCGACGGCGTATTTCATCATTGGCCGCACGGAAGGCGTGGGGATGCACGGAAGGCAGTACAGCGGAGACGTCAATTACCGCTGGACCCACAAAGCGACCGTGGGCGCGTATTACTCGTTCACGGATTATCTTTACTCGCACAATATTTCCACGTCCGATTCGCATAACGTCGGACTGATTTACTCGTATGCCATCAATCGCAATACGCAGATACAGACGCGATTCGGGGTTACGCGCATTGAAAACCTCGCTTATGAGGCAGTGCCGCTGCCGCTGCCACTCCAGCAGCTTCTCGGCCAGACGTCCGTCATCATCAACGCCTATTCGGTGCGCAGAACTTCGGATGTCTCAATGCAACTGGTTCACGATTTCCGGCGATCGCGTACCGCGAATATCGCGTATGCACACGGCCAATCGCCCGGCAACGGCGTGCTTCTCACATCGATCCAGCAAACTCTCAGCGCAGGCTTTACCGGCAACCTGATGCACCGGCGGCTCCCGTTCAGTGTCGGCGGGATTTACTCATCGGTTACCTCGACGGCGAGCGGCAATATTGGTTTTTATAAAAGTGAGACGTACTACGTCTCGACCTCGCGGCCGCTCGGACGGGGTCTGAGCGCGAGTTTTCGGATCAACTACCAACGCTACAGCCTCAGCGGTTCCCCTCTCTCGGAGGACAGCATACGGCTTTCGTTCGGTTTTGAGTGGGGCCCGCCGGAAGGGTTGCTCCGTAAGCTCTAGGAAAACCGGAGTTTCCGCCCGGCTCCTCCTCCCCTGCTAAAATTCAGGGATACGCACGAGGGCGCGGCCAGCCCGAATTGCGGATGCCACGTGATGTTCCGCGATGGATTTCGACCAGATCCATACATTTCTCGAGATTGTCCGGCTCAAGAGTTTCTCCAAGGCCGCGCAGACGTGTTACCGAACACAGCCCGCCATCAGCGCCCAGATTCGTCAGCTCGAGCACGAGCTCAAGTGCGAGCTCTTTGAGCGGTTTGGCAGCCGCATCTCCCTCACGACCGCCGGAAAGCTGTTCGCACAATATGCCGAGCAGATGATGGACGTCCGGCGACAGGCGCAGGATGCGCTCAACGAGCTGGAATCGTCGCCACGCGGTGAACTGGTCATCGCCGCCAACGAAGCGACCTGCATTTACGTTCTGCCGGGCATGTTTGCGGAGTACAAGGTTCAGTTTCCCGGCGTGCAGCTTCAGGTCAATCGGTCTTATGGATCCCGAGTGGTGGAAGCGGTGATGGAAAATGTCGCTGACTTCGGGCTGACGCAGCTTCCCGTCGCGGAAAAGCGCGTGCAGGTGGTGGATATTTTCAAGGACGAAGTGCTGTGCGTTGTTCCGGCGGGGCACCCACTGGCCAATAA
>Ga0068855_100005000_pt1 | contig 16175 bp, 19 predicted proteins | sample KBSCornC52_FD_66592 | JGI IMG/M metagenome (GOLD analysis project Ga0068855, IMG submission 66592) | Corn rhizosphere microbial communities from Kellogg Biological Station, Michigan, USA - KBS Corn C5-2 | ecosystem: Host-associated > Plants > Roots > Rhizosphere > Soil ...
CTCAAACAATTGGCCGTGCCTGCCGGCGGAACGCTGACCTTCGCGCCCGGCGGCAGCCATGTCATGCTCTTCGGCCTGGATCCGGCTGCGACGGCTGGGCGCGAGGTTAGGCTCGACTTCGCCTTCGCCAGTGGCCGGACATTGTCCACCAAGGCGCGGGTCCGCGCGATGGGTGATGACCAGCATTAGCGCCGGCCGGCCGCTCAGTCCTGGCGAGATTGCGCTCGCTGAAAGCGTCTTCGGCGATGCGATCGATTACGCGAAGGTGCGCGTCCACGAGCGCAAATACTGGCCCTTCCACCTGCGCGATTGGATCATGGCCCCCGACGGCCAGCTCTGGCTGCATCCAGCTGGGCCGCTCGCCGGGGTTGACTTCGCCACAGCCGGCATCGCGCTGCAGGGGCTGTTCATCCACGAGATGACGCATGTCTGGCAGCATCAGCAGGGCCTCTGCCTGCTGCTTCGCCGGCACCCGTTTTGCCGCTACGCCTATCGCCTCGAACCAGGGAAGGCATTTGAGCGCTATGGCATCGAGCAGCAGGCCGAGATCGCGCGCGACGCCTTTCTGGCGCGCAGAGGGCTGACCCGGCCGGGCGCCGATCCGACGGCGGATTATGCCGCTCTGTTGCCGTTTACGCCGCCGCGCGCGGCGGCGTAGCCGTCAGCCAGGCCGCGCGATTGGCCTCGATCGCGGCAACCGCCTTGTCGAAATAGGCCTTGGTCCCGCCGGGCGCAGCCGTCGTGAATTCGGAGGTGTGGCGGAATTCGAGGACCTCGAGGCCCTCTGGGCCGCAGGTGTAGGTGTAGGGCGTGTCGCCCGACAGCCAGAAGCCGTCGCCGGCGCCCAGCCATTCGGTGCCGAGCTTCAGCGAGCCGGATACGATGTAATACAATGCATCGACGCTGTGGCTGTGGCGCGCGACCGGGTAATTGGCCTTGAACCAGGCATAATGCAGGGTGAAGCCCGGCACGTCGAACAGCACCTTGATGACATAGCCGTCGGTCATCCCGGCTTCGGCCATCCGCCCGAGTCCGACCACGGCGGATTCGGGCATGCTGGAAACCGTGCCCTCCTCGTCGGTCATGCGCCGGCATTCCTTGGCGCGATAGATCTGCATCACCGGCTTGGCTGATTTGGCCGCTTTGGCTGGCTTGACCATGTTCAACGTGTCTCTCCTTTGTTCAGGCCGCTGGACGTGGCGCGGGCGTTGCCCGCCATGCGTCGCGATTGGCGGCGATCACCGCCTCGGCTTTGTTCCAGAATGCCGCCGTGCCGCCATGGGCGCGGAAGTCGAAATGGCCGGTGTGGCGGAACTCGAGCAGCTCCACGCCCTCGTCGCCGACGGCATATGTATAGGGCGTGCCGGACGGCAACAGGAAACCGTCACCGGGACCGAGATCCTCGGTCCCGAGCTTCAGTCCGCCAGCGATGATGTAATAGAGGCAGTCGGTGTCGTGGCTGTGCCGCGCCAGCGGAAAATGCGCCTTGAACCAGACATAGGCGAGCGAGAAGCCCGGCGCCGAGAACAGCATCTTGACGACCGCGCCGTCGTTGATCCCGGCAGCGACCAGCCGGCCCAGGCCGTCCTGCGTCGATTGCGACATCGGCGCATAGGACATGGTGTGATCGGCACTCTCGTCCGAAAGCAACGGTGCGTCAGCCGCACGAAAGATACGCATCACCGGCTTGGGCAAGACTGACTCCTAGGCTGACCGCGCCGGCCGCGGCGGCTCGGCCTTCACCCACGCTTCGTGATTGTCGCGGCACGCCTTCTCGGCCTTGTCCCACCATTTGGCGCTGTAGTTGAACGCCCTGAAGTCGGTGTCGCCGTTGGTGCGGATCTCGAGCACTTCCGCGCCCTCGGCGCCGATGTCGTAGGTATAGGGCGTGCCGTCGGGCAGGAAGAAGCCGTCGCCCGGACCGAGCCTTTCGGTGCCGAGCTTAATGTCGCCCTTGACGATGTAGTAGAGGCAGTCCTGCTTATGGCTGTGCCGTGGCAGCGGGTAATGCGCCTTGAACCAGCAATAAGTCAGCTTGAAGCCGGGGATGTCGAACAGCGTCTTGACCATGGCGCCGTCCATCACGCCGGCCTCGACCAGCCGGGCGAAGCCCGCCTGGGTCTCCGGGCTCATCGGCTGGATCTTCTCGCTGCTGGCGTCGGTCTCCGACGGCCGGCGGTCGCTGGCGCGGTAGATCTGCATGACCTGCTTCTTGGCTTCAGGCTTGGATGTCGGCTTGGTTGCGGTCTTGGTCGCCATATCGTCTCTCCTGCTGTATTTTGACCGGAGACTATCGCAGCCCTCGCCCGCGGACAATCGCCGGCAGCCGGTTTCCTTAACTATCTGGTGGCGGGACGCCGGTCGGCCGCGACCGACCGGCGCAGGCCTCAGGCCGTGAGCGCGGCCCGCGGCGGCTTGGCCTTCTTCCAGGCCTCGCGGTTGTCGTGGCAGGCCTTCTCGGCCTTGTCCCACCATTTCTTGGTGTGGTTGAACGCCTTGAAATTGCTGTCGCTGCTGGTGCGGAATTCGAGCAGCTCGACGCCATCGTCGAGAATGTCATAGGTATAGGGCGTCCCATCCGGCAGGAAGAAGCCGTCACCGGCACCGAGCCTTTCTGTGCCCAGCTTAATGTCGCCCTTGACGATGTAGTACAGGCAGTCCTGCTTGTGGCTGTGCCGGGGCAGCGGGAAATGCGGCTTGAACCAGCAGTAGGTCAGCGCGAAGCCGGGGATATCGATCAAGGTCTTGACGACATTGCCGTCCAGCATACCGGCGTCGACCAGCCGGGCGAAGCCGTCGATCGTCTCCTGGCTCATCGGCAGGATGTTCGCGGCGTCGGGGTCCTCGTCCTCGAGCTTGCCGTTGATTGCGCGATAGATCTGCATCACCGGCTTGGCCGGCGCCTTGGTCGATTTCTTGGTTGCTAGCTTGGTCGCCACGGTCGTCTCTCCTGTCTTATGGGCAGGAGATTATCGCAGCCTCTGCAGTGCGGCAATGATGCCTGGTCAGGCTTCCGCGTCGACCTTGCCGCCGACCGAAGGCCCTGCCCCCGCCTTGGCGACGCCGACCAGCGACGGGCGCAACAGCCGGTCGCGCAGCATATAGCCGGCCTGCATCTCCTGGACGATCGTCCCCGGCTCGCCGCCGCCCTCGATCTCCAGCATCGCCTGATGGCGATTGGGGTCGACCTTCTCGCCCAGCGCGGTGATGCGGGTGATACCATGGCGCTGGAAGATGGTGTCGAGCTCCTTGGCGACGATCTCGACGCCGGTCACGATCGCCTTGACCGCGGCGTCATTCTCGCGCGCCTCGGCCGGAATCGCGGCGACGGCGCGGGCGAGATTGTCGGCAACCGACAGCATGTCGCGGGCAAAGCCGGTCGCGGCATAGGCGATCGCCTCCGCCTTGTCCTTCTCCAGCCGGCGCCGGACGTTCTCGGTGTCCGCCTGGGCGTAGAGGACCTTGTCCTTCAGCGCGGCGATCTCGGCTTCGAGTTCGGGGACGCGGTCCGGCCCGGCAGGCGGCTCGGCGCCATCGGGATCATCAAACTTGTCAGGGTCCGGAATCATGTCGTCATTCATTGCATCAACCTGGAAAGCGCCTGGGCCGTGAAATCAACCATGGGGACGATGCGGGCGTAGTTCAACCGGGTGGGGCCGATCACGCCGACCACCCCGACAACCTGCCCGTCGCCTCCGCGGTAGGGCGCGGCGATAACGGACGAACCGGACAAAGAGAACAGCTTGTTTTCCGACCCGATGAATATTTTGCAGCCCTCCCCGCTGCGCGCGCTGTCGAGCAGCCGGGCGATCTCGGCCTTGTCTTCCAGCTCCTCGAGCAGCTGGCGGACGCGTTCGAGATCGGCGACCGCGGTGGCATCGAGCAGATTGGCCTGGCCGCGTACGATCATCACCGGCCGGCTCGCGCCGTCCTGCGACCAGACCGCCAGGCCCTTGGCGATCAGCGTCCCGGCGACCCGGTCGAGCGCCGCCCGGCCCGCATCGATCTCGCCACGCAGGCGCGCCTCTGCCTGGCTGAGGGTGAGGCCGGCGAGCCGCTCGGTGACATAGCGCCCCGCCTCGACCAGGCCAGTGACCGCGAGGTCCGGCGGGAGATCGATCACCCGGTTCTCGACGCTGCCGTCGGCGCCGACCAGCACCGCCAGCGCGCGCCCGGGCGAGAGCGGCACGAGCGCGAGCTCGCGGATGATCATCTCATGCTTGGGCACGACGACCACGCCGGCGCAGGCGGAAAGTCCGGATAGTGTCGCGCTGACCGCCGCCAGCGCATCCTCGATCGGGCCGCCGGCGTTGATATTGGTCTCGATCTGGGCGCGCTCCTCCGCGGTCGGCGTTGCCGCCTGCATCATTCCGTCGACGAACAGGCGCAGCCCGCTCTCGGTCGGCACCCGGCCGGCCGAGGTGTGGGGGCTTGCCAGAAGGCCGGCTTCCTCCAGATCCTGCATCACATTGCGGATCGATGCCGGCGACAGGCCGAGCACCGGCAGCTTCGACAATGTCCGCGAGCCGACCGGAAGGCCGCTGTCGAGATAGGTCTCGACAACCAGCCGGAACACGCCGCGCGCGCGTGTCGTGAGTTCCGTGACGGGGACGTTCGTCATGGGTTGCATGTAGGGTAGCACCGGCCCGGCCTCAATCTCCGTCCACGGTGGATCTGGCCGTCCGGGACCGCTACAGCCCCACCTCCACCCACGAAAGGCTCACCATGCGCCCATCCGGCCGCGCCCCCGACCAAATGCGCGCAATTACCATCGAGCCGGGCTTCACCCGCCATGCCGAGGGCTCCTGTCTGGTCAGCTTCGGCGATACGCGCGTGCTGGTCACCGCCTCGGTCGAGGACAAGCCGCCGCCCTGGCTGCGCGGCAAGGGCCAGGGCTGGGTCACCGCCGAATATGGCATGCTACCGCGCGCGACCCACACCCGCGGCGCGCGCGAGGCGGCGCGCGGCAAGCAATCCGGCCGGACCCAGGAAATCCAGCGGCTGATCGGCCGCTCGCTGCGCGCCGTCACCGATCTTACCATGCTTGGCGAGCGCCAGATCACGATCGATTGCGATGTCATCCAGGCCGATGGCGGCACCCGCACCGCGTCGATCTCGGGCGGCTGGGTCGCGCTGCGCCTGGCGATCGATGGCCTGCTCAAGGCGGGCACGATCACGGTGGACCCGCTGAAGGGCCGTGTCGCGGCGGTGTCCTGCGGCATTCATGACGGCACCGCCGTGCTCGATCTCGATTATGTCGAGGATTCCGCCGCCGGCACCGACGCCAATTTCGTCCTGTCCGACGACAATGGCCTGATCGAGGTTCAGGCGACCGCCGAAGGCGCGGTGTTCAGCGAGGAGGATCTGCTCCGCCTGCTGCGTCTCGCCCGGATCGGCTGCAATGACATCTTCGCCGCCCAGGCGCGGTCGGTTGGCCGGTGAGCCGCAAGCTCCAGCCCGGCCGGCTCGTCGTCGCCAGCCATAATCAGGGCAAGGTCCGCGAGATCGTGCCGATGCTCGCGCCCTATGGCATCGAGCCGGTCTCGGCAGCCTCGCTCGGCCTGCCCGAGCCGCCCGAAACCGGGACCAGCTTTGCTGCCAATGCAGAACTCAAGGCGCGCGAGGCGGCCGACCTCAGCGGGCTGCCGGCGCTCGCCGATGATTCGGGGCTCTGCGTCGATGCGCTGCATGGCGATCCCGGGATCTACTCGGCCCGCTGGGCCGGGCCCGACAAGGATTTCGGCATGGCGATGCGGCTGGTCGAGCAGCATCTCCAGGAAGCCGGCCCTGAGGCCGGCCGCGACGCCCATTTCATCTGCGCTCTGGCGGTCGCCTGGCCGGACGGTGACCTCGTGACCTTCGAGGGGCGGATCGACGGCACGCTGATCTGGCCGCCGCGCGGGACGCTCGGCTTCGGCTATGATCCGATGTTCGTGCCGCTGGGCGATACCCGGACCTATGGCGAGATCGACCCGGCGGAGAAGCACGCCACGAGCCACCGGGCGCGCGCCTTCGCCCAGCTCGCGGAGGCGCTGTTCTGAGCGTCTCGGCGCCTCTCGCGCTCTACGTCCACTGGCCGTTCTGCGTGGCCAAATGTCCCTATTGCGACTTCAACAGCCATGTCCGCGAGACGATCGACGAGGCTGGCTATGCCTGCGCCCTGCTCGCCGACCTTGCCCATGAGGCCAGCCTGACGCCGGGGCGACGGCTCGGCTCGATCTTCTTCGGCGGCGGCACGCCGTCGCTGATGGCGCCGGCGACGGTCGCGGCGATCATCGATGCCGCCGCCGGCCATTGGTCGCTCGCCGACGACATCGAGATCACCCTCGAGGCCAATCCCCACTCCACCGAGGCGGCGCGCTTCGCCGATCTTGCCGTGGCCGGCGTCAATCGCGTCTCGCTTGGCCTGCAGGCGTTGGATGAGCCGGCGCTGGTCTTCCTCGGCCGCGCCCATGGCCTCGCCGAAAGCCTCGCCGCGCTCGATGCCGCGCAGGCGCATTTCGGCCGCGTCAGCATCGACCTGATCTACGCCCGTCCCGGCCAGGATGAGTCGGCCTGGTCGCGCGAGCTGACCCGGGCGCTCGGCTTCGGCACCGGCCATCTCTCGCTCTACCAGCTGACGATCGAGCCGGGCACGCGCTTCGCCACCCTGGCGGCCGCCGGCAAGCTCGATCTCCCCGATAGCGACCAGGCGGCCGCGATGTTCGAGCTGACCCGCGCCATGACCGCCGCCGCGGGCAGGCCGGCCTATGAGGTCTCGAACCACGCCCGGCCCGGCGAGGCGAGCCGGCACAACCTCGCCTATTGGCGCTATCAGGATTACCTTGGCGTCGGCCCGGGCGCGCATGGTCGCCGCCTCGGCGAGGCCAGCCAACGCCATCGCAAGCCGGAGAACTGGCTCTCGGCGGTCGCCCGCAACGGCCATGGCATGGACCGCAGCGATGCCCTGACCGCCGGGCAGCGAGCGACCGAAGCGCTGGTCATGGGTCTCCGGCTGGACGAGGGTGTCGATCTCGCCGCCATCGCGGCGCGCACGGGAGTAGCGCTCGATGATCTTCTCGACCGACGCGCAGCGATCAGGCTGATCGACCACGGCCTGCTGCTGCGTGACGGCGATTGGCTGCGCGTGACCGAGCGCGGCATGCTCCTGCTCGATCGCATCCTCGCCGAGGTCGTCGGCGACATGGCGCTGAGCGGCACGACCGATCGCTGACGCGCTTGCGGCGTCTCAAGCGAAGGCGATGACGGCGGCGATGAACAGCAGCGCGAATACACCGGGAAAAGCGAGTGATAGCGACAGCGATAATTTCGGCGCTCGTCGTCGCCAGCTCAGCCAGAACGCCGGCGCCGCCGTCAGTAGAAACAGGATCAGCACGGCATAGCCGGCCGCCAGGTCGAGGCTGCGAGTGGCGGGTTCCGCGATCCGGCCAAACGTCTCTATGGCGACCGCGAGCGCGACAATGGCGTCGAATCCGCAGGCGATGAGGGTGAGCGTTCTCATGCGCTCACCCCTTGTCCATCATTCGCCGAAGCTGCGCGGCGCTGGCGACACGGCATCGAAGCCATTCGCCGTGATCTGGTTGATCTCGAGCATGCGTTCGGCAACGCCGCTGCCGTTGAAGCGGAAGGCGCCGTCGATGCCGCTGAATCCGCCGCCGTCGGCCAGCGCGGCGCGCGGGAATGGCGTGCGCGGTGCCCAGCTCTTGCCAACCTTCACCGCCAGCAGCGCCGCGTCATAACCGAGGCTCGACAGCCGATAGGGCGATGCGTTGAAGCGGGCGCGATAGCGCGAGGCGAGCTGACGGAAGGTGCCGTCGGGAACGCTGGCGAACCAGGCGCCCGACATGGCCGGCGCCTTGGCCAGTCCCGGCTCGGTGTTCCACAATTCGGTGCCGAGCAATTGCACATGGCCCGAGGCCTTGCTCAGCATCGGCGCGGTGATCAGAGCGATTCTTCCGCTATCGGCAATCAGCAGCGCGTCGAAGCCGGCGGCCGAGCCGCGCGGCGCGGCGACGCTGCCGTCGGGACGAATCTGCGCCTTGCCGGTGGCGCCGATCAGCTTCTTCACCGCCGCAGTGATCGAGGCTCCGTCGCGAGTGTAGTTCTGCATCGCGACGACGCGCCCGCCCGAGTCATTGACGGCCTTGGTGAAGGCGACCGATGCGCGCTGGCCATAGACCCCGGCGGGTATCAGGCCGGCGAAGCGCTCGATCCCGCGCGATCGGGCGTAGCTGACGACCCGCTCGATCGACTGGGCCGGCACGAAACCCATGACGTAGACCCCATTGCCGGCAACCGAGACGTCATTGGAGAAGGTGATCAGCGGCACCCCGCCGGCACGGGCGATCGGCGCGACGGCGCGGACGTCCTCCGCCAGCAGCGGACCGAGGATCAGCCGATTGCCCTCGGCAAGCGCGCGCTGCGCCGCGCTCGCAGCACCCGCCGCGGTGTTGTAGACGGTCAGGCGGATGTTGCGGCCATTGGCATCGAGCATCGCCATGCTGGCGGCATTGGCGATCGAGCGGCCAAGCGCGCCATTGGGACCGGTCGTCGGCACCAGCACGGCGACGCGATTGCGGTTCTCCTCCGCGACCGGGCCATTGTCCTCGACGACCGGCGGCGGCGGCGTTGGCCGTTTGACGGTGGGGGCGCAGGCCGCGATCGTCGCGGCCAGGCTGAGTGCGAACAGACGGGCGAGCATGCCGCGCCACGGTTGCCGATGTACCAAACGCTCTGTCATGAGATGAACATGTCCCGCGAAGCTCTCCCGGCCGGTCTCTATATCGTCGCGACACCGATCGGCAATCTCGGTGACTTGAGCCCGCGCGCCGCAGCCGTGCTCGCGCAGGCCGATGCGATCGCGGTCGAGGACAGCCGGGTCACCGCCAAGCTGCTCAATCATCTCGGGATCAAGCGGCCGATGATCCCCTATCACGACCATAACGCCGATGCCGTTCGCCCAGGCCTGATCGCGCGCCTGGGCGGTGAGGCGATCGCGCTGGTGTCGGATGCGGGGACGCCGCTGATCTCGGATCCGGGCTACAAGCTGGTGCGGGACGCGCGCGCCGCCGGTCACGCGGTGACTACCCTGCCCGGCCCCTGCGCGATGATCGCCGGTCTCACCCTCGCCGGCTTGCCGACAGACCGCATCCTGTTCATGGGCTTCCTGCCGAGCAAGGCCGCAGCGCGCGAGGCCTCGATCTCAGAGATCGCCGGCATCCGCGCGACCCTGGTGTTCTATGAGAGCGGTCCGCGGCTGCACGCCACCCTGAAGGCGCTCGCCGCCCTGCTTGGGCCACGTCCTGCGGCGGTTGCGCGCGAGGTGAGCAAGCTGCACGAGGAAGTCGTCGACGGGACCCTCGACGCGCTGGCCGAACGTTATGCCGGAGCAGCGCCCAAGGGCGAGATCACGCTCGTTGTCGGCCCGCCGCTGGCCGACGATGGGCCGATCGATATCGATGCCGCGCTCAAGGAGGCGCTGATGCGGCTGTCGCCGGCGCAGGCCGCAGCCGAGGTCGCGCGCGCCAGCGGCCATGACCGCCGGGCCCTCTACACGCGTGCGCTCGCAATCAAGGGCGACAGGTGAACCGGGTCGCCGCCGAGGGACGCGGGCGCGGCGGCGAGACGATCGCGGCCTGGTGGCTGCGGCTGCACGGCTGGCGGATCCTCGACCGCCGGCGGCGCAGTCATGTCGGCGAGATCGATCTCATCGCGCGTCGCGGTCGCACCCTGTGTTTCGTCGAGGTCAAGACCCGCGCCAGCGATCAGGAGGCAGATCTCGCGATCGATCACGCCCGCCTGCGGCGGGTTGCAGCGGCGGCCGAGGCGCTTGCCCCGCGCTACGCCCGTGACGGCGACGACATCCGCATCGACGTCATCATCATCGTGCCCGGCCGCTGGCCGCGCCACCTCGTCAACGTCTGGCATGGGTGACAAGCGCGCCCGGCTGGAATAGGCCGCACGCGAGGGAGACGCCGATGGGGCTGAAGGTCGCGGTCCAGATGGATCCGCTCGAGACGATCAACATCGGCGGAGATTCGACCTTCGCGGTGATGCTGTCGGCACAGGCGCGTGGCCATCGGCTGTGGCACTATGCCGCCGGCGACCTCAATTATCGCGACGGCCGGGTGACTGCTCCGGCACGGCCGGTCACCGTGCAGAACGTCACGGGCGATCATCACCGCTACGGCGATTGGGAGACCCTCGACCTTGCCGAGGACGTCGACGTCGTGCTGATGCGCCAGGATCCGCCCTTCGACCTGGCCTACATCACCGCCACCCATCTGCTCGAGCGGATCCAGCACCGCACCCTCGTGGTCAACGACCCGGCCGCGGTGCGCAACGCGCCGGAAAAGCTGTTCGTGCTCGACTTCGCCCGATTCATGCCGCCGACGATGATCACCCGCTCGCTCGACGAGGCGCGCGCCTTTCACGCCGAGCATGGCGAGGTGGTGGTCAAGCCGCTCTACGGCAATGCCGGCTCGGCGGTGTTCCACGTCGGGCGCAAGGACGCGAATTTGTCGGCGCTGGTCGAGCTGTTCGGCCAGGTCTGGCGTGAGCCGTTCATGGTCCAGGCCTTCCTCCCCGACGTCGCCAAGGGCGACAAAAGGATCGTGCTGGTTGACGGCAAGGCAGCGGGCGGCGTCAACCGCCTGCCGCGCGAGGGCGAGATCCGCTCCAACCTGGCGGTCGGCGGGCGGGGCGCTGCGACCGAGCTGACCGAGCGCGATCTCGAAATCTGCACCGTGCTGGGCCCCGAGCTGGCGCGCCGTGGGCTGGTCTTCGTCGGGATCGACGTGATCGCCGGCTACCTCACCGAGATCAACGTCACCTCGCCGACCGGGATCGTCGCGATCGACAAGTTCAACGGCACGGACACCGCCGCGCTGATCTGGGAAGCGATCGAGGCCCGGGCCGCAAAAGCGGCTTGACCGCGCGGCCTCTGGCGTGACGATTCATCCGTCACAGAGAGGAATCAAACATGTCGACCTACATCGTATTTACAAAGCTGAAGACGACGAACCAGGCCGAGCTCGACATCTATAGCCAGAAGGGCGCGGGGACGCTCGCCGGCCACAAACCGACGCCGCACGTCGTCTACGGCAATCAAACAATTGTCGAAGGCCCGGCGCATGAGGGCATCGTCGTCATGTCCTTCGAAACACGGAAAGAGGCTGAGGACTGGTACCACAGCCCGGCGTATCAGGATGCCGCCAAGCATCGTCAGGCCGGCGCCGAATACAGCGTCACCATCGTCGACGGACTCTAGCGGCGTCTCTTTGAACCTCCCCACCAGCTTGCCGGCAGGGAGGTTCTGGACGCCTAACCGCTAGTCGCCTGACACCTCGACCGGTGCAGGCTCCTCCGGGCTGACCCAGCGATAGACCAGCCCGCCGGCGGCGCCGCCGACCAGCGGCATCAGCCAGAACAGCCAGAGCTGTTGCAACGCCCAGCCGCCGACGAAGATTGCCGGGCCGGTGCTGCGCGCCGGATTGACCGAGGTGTTGGTCACCGGAATGCTGATCAGGTGGATCAGCGTCAGGCACAGGCCGATCGCCAGCGGCGCGAAGCCGCGCGGCGCATTGCCATGGGTTGCGCCCATGATGACGAACAGGAAGGCGAAGGTCATCACCAGCTCGCAGGTCGCGGCCGCCTGCAGGGAGTATTTGCCCGGCGAATGATCGGCGAAGCCGTTGCTGGCGAAGCCGCCGGCCAGGCTGAAATCGGCCTTGCCGCTGGCGATCAGGTAGAGCACGCCGGCGCCGGCGATGCCGCCGAGAACCTGGGCGATGACATAGCCCGGCAGCTCTTTCGCGCTGAAGCGCCCGCCTGCCCATAAGCCGACCGATACCGCCGGATTGAGATGGCAGCCGGAAACATGGCCGATGGCATAAGCCATTGTCAGAACAGTCAAACCAAAGGCCAGGGCAACGCCGACAAAGCCGATCCCAAGATCGGGATAAGCTGCCGCGAGGACAGCCGAACCACAGCCGCCGAGAACCAGCCACGCTGTGCCGAGAAATTCTGCAGCAAGTCTTTTGATCATGTTGCATCCCCTCGATTTCGCTCTAGCTTAACCATCTAACGGCCCGAAAGAACAGGGGTGAATCCCAAGTCAAAATGGAACTGATTTCGCAGGCGAGACGATCGCAGCAGTAGTAAGTCATTAAGATCGGATAGTTATGGTGGTTTAAGACCAGAGCTGGCCGCCAACGGGAGAGAGCGGTGGACAGAGCGAGCGGCACCGCCGGGTGGGAATCCGGTGACGACGCATCGAGCCGCGACGCGAAGGTTGGCCCCCAAGCAGTCGACGGCATGAATCTCGACCAGACCGCGCTTCGCCGGAGCGAGGACTATCACTATGCCCTCGCCCTCACCCCGGTTGCGCTGTGGGTCGCCGATCCCAACGGCGCCGTTACCGAGGCGCGGGCCGGTTCCTTTGAGGCGGTCGGCATCGCTGCCGACCGCGCGCTCGGCTTCGACTGGCGAACCAATCTTCATCCCGACGACCGGACGCTGACGCCGCAGGGTTTTGCGCAGGCTTTTCAGGACGGCGAGCGGCTCGATCTCGAGTGCCGCATCATGACGGCTGCCGGCGAGTATCGCTGGTTCCGCGCCCAGGCGGCACCGCTGCGTGACGACAAGGGTGAGATCCTCCGCTGGTACGGTATTCTGGAAGACATCCACGATCGGAAGATGTCCGAGGAGGCGCTGCGCGAGAGCGAGGAACGCTATCGCTACACCATCGCGCTCAGCCCGATGATCCCGTGGACCGGCGATGCCGATGGCGGGGTGATCGAGATTGATCCGCGCGCCTTGGAGATGACCGGCGCAAGCGAGGCGGAGAGCTTCGGCAATCAATTCCTGTCGCGTCACCATCCTGACGATCAGCCGCGCGTCGAGGAGGTCTGGACCAGGGCGATGCGCGACCATACCGCGGTCGACTATGAGTCGCGCATCTGGATCAAGGGCAGTGGCTACCGCTGGCATCGCACGCGCTCGGCCGCGCGCCGCGACGACGAGGGCAATCCGATCCGCTGGTACGGCACGCTTGAGGACGTCCACGACCGCAAGATGGCCGAGGAAGCGATCCGCTGGGCGGCCGAGCATGACGGGCTGACCGGCCTCTACAACCGTATCACCTTCCAGAACGGCTTGCAGAAGGCGATCGCCGATGCCGAGGCTGACGGCAGCCATATCGCCCTGTTGCTGTTCGACGTCGATGCTTTCAAGCAGCTCAACGACCGCTTCGGCCATGACGCCGGCGATGCGCTGCTGCGCGATCTGGCGGCACGGATTCAGACTTCGGTCAGCGGCGCCGTAATGGCCGGCCGGCTGGGTGGCGACGAATTCGCCATGTTCGTCACCCGCAAGACCAAGCGCGAGGCCGAGCAGGCGATCGACAAGATCGTCGAGGCGTTCAGCAAGCCGTTCCGCTTCGGCAATCACTCGCGCGAGTGCCGCGCCAGCATCGGCATCGCGATCTTCCCGGACAACGCCGATTGCGCGGACACGCTGCGCAAGGCGGCGGACCTCGCGCTTTACGAGGCGAAGGATGCCGGCGGCGGCCTCGCCCGCCGCTTCGAGAGTCGGATGCGGGCGCGGATGCAGGCGCGCCAGTCGATGCTGTCGGTCGCGCGCAGCGCGCTCGACGAAGATCGCATCATGCCGTTCTACCAGCCGCAGATCGATCTTCAGACGCGCAAGATCACCGGCTTCGAAGCGCTGCTGCGCTGGCGGCACGACGATCAGGGGATGCAGCTGCCCTCCTCGATCTGGGCGTCCTTCGAGGATCCCGAGCTGTCGGCCGCGATCGGTCGGCGCATGCTCGACCTCGTGCTCGGCGACATCCGCCGATGGCTCGACGAAGACGTCAGGTTCGGCCGGATCGCGCTCAACGTCTCGGCTGCCGAACTGGTGCGCGACGATTTCGCGTCATGGCTGCTCGGCCATCTCGCCGGCTTCGCCATCCCGCCGAACTGTCTCGAGCTCGAGGTCACCGAGCGTGTCTTCCTCGACCGCGATCCCGAGCGGCTCGCCAAGATCCTGAGCCAGCTCAACAGCGCAGGCGTGTCGATCGCGCTCGACGATTTCGGCACGGGCTACGCCTCGCTGGTCCATCTCAAGCAGTTTCCCGTCAACGTCCTCAAGATCGACCGCTCCTTCGTCGAGCAGTTCACCAAGGACGGCGGCGATCCGATCGTTCGGGCGATCATCGGCCTCGGCAAAGGTCTCAGGATCACGACAATCGCCGAGGGCATCGAGACCGAGCTTCAGGCCGCGCGGCTGCGCGAGGAAGGCTGCGATCGCGGCCAGGGATTTCTCGTCAGTCCGGCGGTGCCGCCCGATCAGGTACCGGGTCTGATCGACGAGATCGGTGTCCACGTGCTGAAGGATCGGCGCAGCCGTATCCGGCGCCAGGTCGACAAGGTCGCCGTAATGCGTCGCTGAGGCGCGTCAGAGAATCAAGTCGAGCAGATTGTAATCGCGGATTTCCGCGCGGGGATCCTTCGCGGCACCAAAGTGCTGGCCCGCATCCGCCAGCGGGCGATAGACGTAGGTTTCCTCCTCGGGAAAGCGCATGTGGCGGGCGGCGATGCCATAGCCGATCGCCTCGGAGCGCTTGCGGATCCGTTCGGCGTCATAGGTCGCCGGCTTGCCGTCGATCCCGAACGCCGTCGCGCCCAGCACCGAGCGGTTGCGGTGGAAGCCGAAGTTGAACGTCACCCGCCAATCTGCGCTGGTGTTCGCGAAGGACCCATGGATCACTTGGCGGTTGCTGATCGCGACATCGCCCGGCGCGCAGAGCATCGGCACCGCCTGCGGCAGCCGCTCGGTCCCGGCTTCGGCGATCATCCCCTTGATGTCGCATTTGCCCATGCGATGGGACCCGGGAACGTACCAGACGCCGTTCGCCGCGGTGCAGCCGTAGAGCTGCGCCATGAAGTTGAAGCCATGGGTGCCGGGATCCCATTCGGGGCTCTGCCAATGGGTGACGCCGTCCTGGTGCCAGGCGAAGCTCGCGCCCTCGCCCGGCTTCTTGATGATGATCGCCTCGTTGAACGGAACGAAATCCTCGCCGTTGATCGCTGCCGCGACGCGCAGCAGCTCGGGATGGCCGTAGAGCCTCAGCGCGGCGTCGGAATATTGCAGCGGCGCGAGGATCAGATAGGCGATCTCGGCAGGCGTGTCCGCGGCCGCCTCGGGCTCGAACATCTTGACCGGATGGCGGCCCTGCGCCTGGTCGGTGCCGCCGAACGGGTCGCCGAGCGGCTTTGACCAGAGAGCAACGGGCCAGTTGCGATCGGAGCCGAGCGCCGGCCGGCCCAGGCGATCGGTCTTGGCATCGGGCCCGGTTGGCATGCGATCGAGAATGTCGTGAAGATCGGCCTCCATATCGGCCAGCTCCGCGGCCGAGAGGACAGCTTCGAAAACATAGAAGCCGCAGCGCTCATAAGCTTCGAGGATCGCGGGATCGAGCTGGCCGTCCGCGGTGAAGCGGATCGGTCCGCGATTGCCGAGCGCCATCGCCCGCTCCCGGCCCTCGCGCAGATAGGCCTGCATCGCCTGTTCTTGTGTGCCGTAGTCGGCCAGCGTTGCCATTACCGTCTCTCTCTTGAATGCTCGCTCAGATGACGATGTCGAGCTTGTTATACGCGCGGATCTTGTCCCATGCGGTTGCGTTCCACCGATAGCTTTCGCCCGCAGCGGCATGCGGCTGGTAGACGAACGGCGTCTCCTCCGCGAAATGCTGGCGGCGGGCGTCGATCGCATAGCCGATCACTTCCGAGCGCTTGCGGATCCGTTCGGCGTCGAAGCAGATCGGCTCGTTGGTGTCATGGACGTAGCCGGTCTGGCCGAGCACCGAGCGACGGCGGTGAAAGCCGATGTTGAACGTCACCCGCCAGTCCGGGCTGGTGTTGGCGAAAGAGCCGTGGATCACCTGGCGATTGCTGATGCAGACGTCACCCGGCCGCGTGATCATCGGCACCGCCTGCGGCAGCCGCTCGCTGCCGGCTTCGGCGACAAGCGCGCCGAGGTCGACCTTGCCGACGGCATGGCTGCCCGGCACGTACCAGACCGCATTGGCCGGGGTCGACCCGTAGAGCTGGGCCATGAAGTTGAAGCCATGACAGCCCTGATCCCAGTCCGGGCTGTCCCAGTGCGTCGTGCCG
>Ga0068855_100005005_pt1 | contig 16170 bp, 14 predicted proteins | sample KBSCornC52_FD_66592 | JGI IMG/M metagenome (GOLD analysis project Ga0068855, IMG submission 66592) | Corn rhizosphere microbial communities from Kellogg Biological Station, Michigan, USA - KBS Corn C5-2 | ecosystem: Host-associated > Plants > Roots > Rhizosphere > Soil ...
AATTCCGGATTAAAGGACAAATATGACGTAATTTGCGGAAATAATTGAATGAATAATGTCGTTGGTAAGAGCAAAAAAGCATCTTGGTCAGCATTTTCTTACTGATAAAAATATAGCCGCCAAAATAGTTGGCAGTTTGCAGTTGGCAGTTGGCTATAACCAGGTGCTTGAGGTTGGCCCCGGCATGGGTATTCTTTCTGACTTTCTTCTGCAACGCACTGACCTGCAAACTTACCTGATCGATATCGACACTGAATCCTACGAATTCCTTCAAAAGAAATACCCGCAATTAGGCGAACGCCTGATCAATGACGATTTTCTGGAGATGGATTTTGGAAAGGTTTTCCAGAAGCCATTCAGCATCATCGGGAACTTTCCTTATAATATTTCCTCGCAGATATTATTCAAGGTGCTGGATAACCGTCAGCAGGTGGTGGAGGTAGTAGGCATGTTTCAAAAGGAAGTTGCTGAGCGCTGTACTGCCAAAGCGGGAAGTAAAGAATATGGCATTCTGAGTGTTTTTCTGCAAGCTTATTACAAGGTAGAATATCTGTTTACCGTAAAAGCAGGAGTGTTTAACCCACCGCCAAAAGTATTATCGGCTGTGATACGCCTTACCCGGAATGATGCTGAAAAACTAGATTGCGATGAAAAGTTGTTTTGGCAAGTGGTAAAGGCTGGGTTTAACCAGCGTCGGAAAACGCTTAGAAATGCGCTATCATCTCTGATCAATAAAGAAAAGATGGCCGATGAGCCTGCGTTAGATCTGCGTGCCGAGCGCCTAACCGTACAAGATTTTGTTAATTTGACGAATAAGATTGCTGAGAATAGGTAATGAGTAAGAACATATTAATTGTCGACGACATCCATCCTATATTTATAGAACAGGCCGAAGCGATGGGCTACCATTGCGACTATCAGCCTACCATAAAACCCGACCAGACTTATGAGATCCTTGCTGAATATGACGGGCTGGTGATACGCTCCAAATTTTTGGTCGACCGCAAAGTGCTTGACCTGAGCAAAAAGCTTCAATTTATTTGTCGCGCCGGGGCGGGTATGGACAATATCGATGAGAATTACGCCATAGAGAAAGGCATCACATTGATCAATGCCCCCGAAGGCAATATGGATGCGGTAGGCGAACATGCGGTAGGTATGCTGTTGAGCCTGATGAACAATTTTAACCGCGCCGATGCTGAAATACGCGAAGGCCTTTGGAAACGTGAGGCAAATCGCGGTTATGAGTTGAAAGGCAAAACTGTAGGCATTATCGGTTATGGTTTTATGGGCGGGAGTTTTGCAAGGAAGCTTGCAGGATTCAGTGTCAATGTTATAGCTTATGATAAATATAAAACAGGCTTCAGCGATCAGTATGTCCGCGAGGTAAGTATGGAAGAAATGGTAAAGCTGGCTGATGTGATGAGTTTCCATATTCCGCTAACTCCGGAAACTAATGGCATGGTGGATGATGAATACCTTTTTCATTTCAGGAAGCCGATCTTTCTACTCAATACATCCCGCGGGAAGGTGGTTAAAGTACAAGCCATTTTGAATGCTATAAAAGAGGGTAAGATATTAGGTGCGGGGCTCGACGTGCTGGAAGTAGAAAAGTTCCCGGGTGTGGGAGAACAATCCTGGTATGAGGAGTTAAAACAATCTGGCAAGGTATTGCTAACACCGCATGTGGCCGGTTGGACATTCGATTCGTACCGGCGTATCAGCGAGGTAATGGCCGAAAAATTAGCTAAATTAAGTATCTGATTTTGATCAGCCGAGCGAATTAATAGCTTAAAAAAATTTGGATATTAAAACTTAAATCACTTATCTTCGTTTTACTTGAAAGCAAGACTATAAAGGCGGCGCCGATATAGTCTTGTTTGTTTTTATAAGCAATCGCGTCCTTCGCAAAATGGGGGACGGTTTTTTTTGGTATCAATTATTAAACTAAAATATTAATACAGCGATTTATGGCAGAGGTAGCATATTACACCAAGGACGGCCTGGATAAATTAAAAGAAGAATTACAGCAGTTAAAAACTACCGGCAGAGCTGCTATTGCCAAAGCTATAGCTGAAGCAAGGGATAAAGGCGACCTTTCTGAGAACGCGGAATATGATGCCGCTAAAGAAGCACAGGGCCACCACGAATCAAAAATTGCCAAAATGGAAGAACTGCTTTCAACGGCCCGTTTGCTCGACGAAAGCAAACTGGATGCTTCTAAAGTACTGGCATTGTCTATAGTTAAGATAAAGAACATAAAGAACGGCGCAACCATGTGCTACCAACTGGTATCTGAAAGTGAGGCCGACCTGAAATCAGGTAAAATATCTGTAAGCTCGCCAATTGCAAAGGGCCTGCTAGGTAAAAAAGTAGGTGAGAAAACCGAAATTACCGTACCTGCAGGTACAATGGAGTTTGAAATTCTTGAAATTAGTCGTTAGTTGAATGGTTAAGTAGTTAAATAGTTGAGTAGTTGTCCAAATACGAACTACTTAACCAATCAACACAATCAACCACACACATGTCCACCATCTTCTCAAAAATAGTAGCCGGTGAAATTCCTGCTTATAAAGTAGCTGAAACGATAGATTACCTGGCGTTTTTGGATATCAGTCCGCTGGCTGAGGGTCACGTTTTGGTCATTCCCAAAAAGGAAGTCGACTACTTGTTCGATCTGGATGACGAGCTTTATACGGGTCTGCAAATATTTGCAAAGATCGTTGCTACAGGCCTAAGAAAAGCCATTCCATGCAAAAGGATAGGCGTAGCGGTTATTGGTTTGGAAGTACCGCATGCGCATATCCACCTGATCCCAATGAATAGTGTGAGTGACCTAAATTTTTCGCGTCCAAAATTGAGCTTTACGCCGGAGCAATTGCAAGTTACTGCGGATAAAATAAGAGAAGCGCTGAGAGAAGAGTAAGCTCAAAACTAGTTATCACTTGATGTATTACCGCTGCTATTTGCGGTCACTGTTCCAGCGTATCGAATGTTATAAATTACATCATTAACAGAGAACATTTCAGCCTTTTCACTATTAGGGAATGAAAATACCAGTTTCCTTTTTTTGGTATCATTCTTTTGAATTTCTGAATCAACTTGACCAAAAAGATTTACTACGCTTTCTAGCATAACTAATTCCGCTTTGTATTTGGTGTGCGACTTTGGCTCGAGCAGATAAAAATTTCCAAAATCAAGTTTTTGACTTTCGTTTGCACTATTTTTCAGTGTTACAAATAAAAACACAAATTTATTACCTCTTTTGGGGTAATAATGCCCACTACCGGTCGAAATAGAATAGCCCTCTTTAACTTTATCAATTGTAAAGCTTATATTATTATCATACTTATAATTTTGACTGGCAATCTCATAAGAAGAATAACACCCGGAAAAAAGTAGTAAAGCAACAAAGGTTAATAAGTGTCTAGTTTTGAATGGGGTTAGTTTAGGCATAACGGTGACGATTTAGGTTATATGCAAAAATATAAAAAACAGTAAAAACAGTCTGTTTATTTTTTAAATTTTATCGGGGATGCAATACGGTTTGTATTGTCTTTTACAAATGTTTCCCAACCAGAATAAGACTTTTTGCTACTCGTTTTTCCAGTTGATGTACCGATCTTTTGAAATGAATGGCATACCGCTACAGCAAGTCCGTCCGTTGCATCTAAAAATTCAGGTGTCTCTTTAAATTTTAACAGGTTTTGCAGCATGGCAGCCACCTGCTCCTTGGTGGCATTACCGTTGCCTGTTATAGATTGCTTTATTTTACGCGGGGCGTATTCGGTGATCTCAATATTGCGTGATAACGCTGCTGCAATAGCCATGCCTTGCGCGCGGCCAAGCTTCAGCATTACCTGGATGTTTTTTCCATAAAATGGCGCCTCAATTGCCAGGCAGTCCGGGTGGTAGTTATCTATCAGGGCGAGCGTTTTTTCGAATATGCGCTGGAGTTTCAGCATGTGGTCGTCCATCTTCTCCATTTTCACAACACCGAGGCTTATCAGTTCGATTTTTGAGCCCATTTCTTTTAACAAGCCGTAGCCCATCACCGCTGTTCCGGGGTCAATACCTAATATAATACGTTCGTTGTTGTTGAGTTGCTCCATTATTTACCTCCATGTCATTGCGAGGCGCAAGGCGGGCTGTGTGAACCGCGCAACGAAGCAATCGCATGCTATACAGAGCGGGCATGCATAGTTCTCCGCTGGCTAGCGGATTCTTCACACCACCGGGCCGTTCATCGCAATGACATAATTAATAGTATATCACACTGAGCCTGTCGAAGTGCGGCGCGTAGAAGCCCTGCCCACCATGCTTCGAGTGCCTCAGTGTGGCACCCTGTTTTTTATGCAATAATAACTCTATACTTCAGTATTCTGAAGTATCTCTAAATATTCCTCCCTGCTAATCATTTTCGCACCCATCGATTCAAGGTGTTCAGTATATACCTGGCAATCTATCAGCTTATATTTATCGGAACTGCACAGACTGATCAAAGCCACTTTGGAAGCATTACTCACCTTGCTGAACATACTCTCGCCACAAAAAACCGCTCCGACTTGTACACCATATAACCCGCCGACTAGTTTTTCATCTTTCCAAACTTCCACTGAGTGGGCATGACCTTCTTTATGCAAACGGATATAGGCTTCCTTCATATCATCGGTTATCCATGTTCCGTCCTGATCTTTACGGCCGACGGAAGAGCAGGCATCTATTATTTCGGCAAAATTTTGATCGTAGGTTACCCTAAAGCACTTAGAGCTCAACACCTGGCGCATGCTTTTGGATATCTTTAATTCATTTGGAAATAATGCAAACCGTTCGTGCGGGGAGTACCATAATATTGGCGTATCATCATTGTACCAGGGGAAGATACCATTGCGATACGCCAATAAAAGACGGCTGGTCGATAAGTCGCCCCCTACAGCCAGCAGACCATCTTCTTCTGCTAAAGAGGGATCGGGGAATACAATACGCTTATCAAGCCTGAATATCATCAGGCAAATTTATGCCTTCTTTTTTATCACCAATTTTTTATTCTGTGCTTTTGCAATGGCATCCATGTACTGTTGCATTTCTGTGTACTTAGCAGCAGGTATTACCTGGTTGTTCAGGATAAATTTAGCAGTGCTTACAACCTGGTTTTTTTCCTTGTTATACACATAGTTCAACTCATAATTGCCATAACTGAATTTCAGATTCGCATTTACAGGCAAGGTCTCCACTTCAAACCCCTGCGGAAGATCAATCGTGGTAGTACATGTCTTTATTCGTGGGTATTCCCAGTAGTAATCAGATTTCCTTTTTTCAAGTATTGGTACTTTGTTATCCCACAGTAAGAATGCAAGAGGTTTATAAAACTGTTTATCACCTGCTTTTACATCGCAAAACTGATCGTATTCCAGATTAAGCTCTAACTCTTTCAACCCATTTTCATCTTTCTCCGATTTAAAACTAAATGAAGAGGGTTGTTTGATACTCATATCGCGCAACAGGATTTCCTTTTGATCATCCATTTTTTCCGCCTCCATTGCCAGGTACATTTCCCTGTACTCGCCAGTGCTCAATATTTTTATTTGGGTTTTTGCGCCACCATCTGCATCCAGGATAATATGGGCTTCGCTATTAAATTGATTTTCCTGCGCGGTACTTCTGGGGGTACTCACCAGCTTACCGCCGTCTTCAGTTATTAATAGCGCGTTCCTGTTTTCTGTAAACGCGCCCAAAACGCCAAAAGGCATTGTATTACTGGTGCATTCGAGCCATGTCGTATCGTTTTTTAACGGCACGCATAAAATAATATGGTTAAACGGGTCGTAAGGGAACGCATAGCTTGCAGGCTCTTCATTAGCACCGGCATTTATCTCTGCATAATATGAATTAATATCAACGGCTTTTAACAGGCTATGCATATAATTGGATAAGCCTTTACAATCGCCATATTTCTTTTCATCTACAAAAGAAGCAGGAAATGGCTTCAGGCCGCCGATACCTAATTGTATATTGACATATCGCATATTTTGCTGCATATATTTATACAAGAACCTTACTTTATCTTTTTCGGTCTTAATTGTATCAGTCATCTTCTTTATTTCGGCAATTCTTTGCGGACTCAAGGTTCCCACATCGGCATTTAATGCTTGCTGCCATTTTCCATAGTTCTGCCACGTGGTCATGTCACCGGGCAATCCGAAAAATTCAAATTTATTTTGCAAAAATTTCACCTCAGGTGTCTCCCGCCATTGCATTGCACCTTTTTCAGGTTTGGAAGCTTTTAAATTTGAAGCCGTCCAGGTATAAACTGATCTGCTATCTCCGTTGGCTATTTGGGGCTTTACGGCTGTGTTGTTATTCATATATCGGAAGCCTGCATTAGAGGCAATACTAACCCTGCAAACAGCATTCTGAACACTTTGCTCAGGGGCTTGAATGATCCATCCGCCCAGGTTTATCAAACTGTTCCTATCTATTTCAAAGATCATTTCAACTGTTGTAGGATAAGCAGCAATGGTGTGGCCGATCGTCTTGATCCTGTCATCCGTCACCAGTGCCTCACTACCCCGCGCTGCATGCTCATACAAATCACTTTTGTGATATTTTTTGATAATGTTACCTGTCGCGTCATATATGCGCATTTCAAATGCACTTACAGCGCTGAATTTTTTATTATAAGGCAGGCTGATCTCCGCTTCGCTATTCCCTTTCTCGTTTAAAACAGTTACTACACTGTGCATCTTATATACTTCCTTTCCAGGCCCCTGCACATCATATTCTTCAAGGCTGTAACGCACAACCGAGTTAGCATCGGTTTTTAACGAATCCGGTATTTTGGAAGCTATGTATGCATCGGCCGGAACGTTGTCCTGGCAATAAGCGTTTGCAAAGGATAGCACGCAAACCACCAGCATAAGCAGCAATCTTTTCATATAGTTACTTACAAACATTAGTTATCCCTTTTTTAAGATGATCTGTTCATTAAGCATTTCATGCATTTTCTTAAAGAATTCGTGAAAATCAGGATAGTCATCTTTTGAGTACTCTGTCTTATTATAACTAATGGCATAGCGCACTACAATAGTTCCCTCCTGTTCGGCCACCAGCCGTTTAAAACTTATCCCTTTGTCGGGCATAACTATAGTTACGCTTTTGGGCAGCGCATCAACCTTATACCCGGCCGGTATTTTATACATGCCATTCACCGTGTAATTACGCAAATACCTGAAATCGACATCAGTCATGCGTTTTTCACTTAAAAACAGGTTTCTTTTGAGAGAAGTAAACATGTTAGGGTTCAGATAAATATAATTTTCATCCGATCCGGCCAGGTCAAGGCTGAACTCAATATTTTGCATCAACGGCAAGCTGTCTACCTCCATATCCTGCATTTTTAGTGAAGATATTTTGAGGTTATTATCATCATCGCGCAGGTAATCGATATATTTTTTCTCACCATCAGTTTTGTACTTCTCTACCGAGTTGATCTTATTGTATCCGGTACTGCTGATCTGCGCTGTGCCGGTTAATTTACCGTCCGGTTTTATCTCCCCATTTACAAAAACTACCTGGCGCACGGGCACATCATTGTGCAACAATACGATATCATATTTCTTATTTGATTTATCTATAAATAACCCGGAAGAGTTTAGCAGCTCTGCAGGGGTTTCATTGTACATATTGTATTTCCCTGTAGCATCCAGCACATAGTTCTTTGTGCTGTCAACCGGAACGTAAACCACTGCCCGGTTAAATTGGGCCACCGATGTATAAAATGGCACAACTTTGCCATGGCTCTGTGTGCTTACTACCATCGGGTAAGCGTCAATGCCCGACTTTTTAAGCAAGTGATAAAGAATGATATTGATCTCGGCAGAATTGCCGGTTTTACTTTCCCAGGCACGAGAGGTTCCGTCAATCGTATACCAACGATCGATCTCGTTCCATTTCATGGCGTTTTTTACCTCGTTGAAAAGGTAAGCAATCTTCCCATCGTCTGTTTTTAACGCCTTTGCTTTACTGATGATCGCCTCTTCGTTATTTAGCTTCCGGTTAAGTTGTCCTCCAAAATCCTCATCATCAATTAGTTTACCCCCTACTTTATTCCAGGTATCAGAGCCAGTCCGTGTAAATCCGCCTATCGGCCTGATGGAAACAAGTTGGTAACGTATTTCCTGCACATTGTCATTAAATGACGACATGTAAGGCTCATCCGGAAGTGATGGAACATTTGCCATAGCCTTGGTTTCTACCTCCAGGTTGTAAGAGTACGATTGCCCCTGATCCATCAAACTCCGCCCCTCGGTAGTATGCGCATTTTTTACCAACCCGTAAGTTATATGCGGGTGTTCCCTGAAATAAAAAATGTCAGGTATCGATGTCATATACTCACTATACCTTACAGGTATTTTATCCTGGAAAACCCAGTTGGGCACGTCGAAATTATCATTTGTGTTCCAGCTATATTTGTATTCTATTATACAGCCAGGTTTAACATTAGGCATCGTAAACGTAATTTCATTACGCCACTTATCAATCGTTTTGTTATAGATCAGCTTTTTATCAAGCTTTGTTATTTCTACTTTTCCATCTACCAGGTTAATTGTTTCAGCCTGGATTCCCGTTATATATTCCACCCGGTTACCTCCTTCATACGGGATTTGGATATCGGCTGATCCTTTTCCATTGTCGTTAAATATCTTAATACGACGGTGCACCTCATTGGTAATAGAGCCAAGATCAGCATTGTAATAAGCATTGCCTTTGTCGATCAGCACTTCGGCATTTGCATCTTTTTCAAAATCGCAGGCCTTCATCTCCAGATCTGCCTGGTCCACCTTGCCATAAGGTTGGGCAGCCGGTACTGTAGTAGTTTGTGCATTTGCTGCAGCGCAGAATGCACTTAAAAGCATTAGGGTAAAAATTTTGTTCATGTAATAAGGTTGTATCGTTTAAATTATTGGTTTGAATAGTTGTGTTTTACGTTATTTTAATAAAAGTTGTTTTGCTAGCCTTTCTTCAGTACGATCTGCTCATTCAGCATTTCGTACATTTTTTTATAAAATTCATGAAGACTGGGGTAGTCATCTTTTGAATACCGTATTTTATTGTAGTTGATAGAATACCGCACCATAATGCTGCCTTCCTGTTCAGCTATAATACGTTTAAAGCTGATGCCTTTATCTGGCATTACGAAGTTAATATCTTTAGGTAAGGCGTCAATTTTATAACCTGCCGGGATTTTATAAACACCATTGATAGAGTATCCCCTGAGATATTCGAAATCGACATCAGACATCCGGTTCTCGCTCAATAATGGGTTTTTCTTTAAAGAGCTGAACAAGTTGGGATTTAAATAAATATAGTTCTGATCGGAACCGGCCAAATCGAGATCAAAATCAATTTTCTGGGTCAGCGGCAATGAATCAACATCCATATTCTCAAACTTGATGGACGATATTTTTAAATTATTGTCACCATCTGCCAAGTAATCCATATACTTCTTCTCACCGTCTTCCTTATATCTTTTTACAGCATTGATCCGGTTATAACTGAAGCTGTTTAGCTGTGCCGAACCTTGTATTTTTCCATCGGGCTTTATCTCGGCATTTATTAAAACAGATTGCCTTACAGGTGTCTCTTTTTTAACATAAACGGTGTCATAGGTGTTTTTTGAACGGTCTATCCAAAGGCCCATCGAATTAAGCAATTCGACAGGAGTTTCATTATACAGATTATACTTGCCGGTAGCATCTAAAACATATTTGGTATCATTATCGCCTATAACATAAACTACGGCCCTGTTAAATGCAGAGGGTGTAGTGTTGAATGGGTTCACTCTGCCATAATTTTGGGTGCTTACAGCCATGGGGTAAGCATTTATTCCACATTGTTTTAGTAAATGATATAATGCAAGATTTATCTCTGCTGAATTGCCGGTTTTATTGTCCCAAGCCTTCTTTGTGCCGTCCAGTGTATACCAGCGATCTACACCGTTCCACTTCATTAAGCTTTTTACACGGTTAAAAACGCAGGCTATCTTTTGGTCTGTGGTTTTATACCCATACGCTTCATTAATGATGCTCTGTTCATCGCTAAGGCTGCGTTTTAGCTGCCCACCAAAATCATCATCATCTGACAGGAATCCTCCTACTTTTGCCCAGGTATCCATTAATTTCACATCGAACCCGCCCAAAGGTTTAAAGCTGACTATGTGGAGGCCGAGATGCTGCACATTGTCCTCAAAAGATGACATATAGGGTTCAGCAGATAATGATGGCACGTTCGCCACGGCATGCACTTCGTTTTGAACATTATACGGTATGGTTTCAGATTCCTGTGAGGATGAAGTACTATTACGTTCATGCGATAACACTTTCAAGACCTTTGCGTCTGTTACTGACGTATTTTTTACCATCGGTTGATAAAGGCGCAGATCAGGCCTGAAATAAAACATTTCAGGAATAGAAGTATCATACTCGCTATATTTTACCGGCATATTGTCCTGGAAGTTCCATGTAGGTATGCGTGAAAGGCTGCTGATATTAAGCTTGTACTTAAATTCAATAATACAGCCCGGCTTAACATTCGGAAATGTAAAGGTGATCTCGCTTACATTTTTGTCAAGCGCCTTAGTAAAGAATGATTTTTTATCAAGTTTCGTTATTTCGGCCTTGCCATCCACCAGGTTGATCGTCTCGGCTTCTAGCCCGGTAATATTTTCCAGGTGACTACCTGAGTAATACTGCAAATGAATATTTGCATGGTCATTGCCCTTTTCATTAAATATTTTTATCCGGCGATGTGTCTCAAGCTCAATGGAAGATATATCAACGCTGTAAGACAACTTTCCTTTTTCAAAAAGGACCTCGGCATTGGCATCTTTTTCAAAATCACAGGCTTTTAATTCAAGATCAGCCATATCAACTTTTCCATATGGCTGAACAGCAAGTACTGGAGACGTTTGCGCATAAACTGCCGAAAATGTCCCTGCAAGCAGGAGTGTGAATAAGGTTTTCATCGTGTCGGTTTTGGTTGAACTAAATTTAATATAAGTTAAAACTTATTTTAAAAACAAAGAAATCTTGTCGCTATATTTTCTTTAATACGATCTGCTCGTTCAGCATTTCGTGCATCTTCCTGTAAAATTCAAATAAGGGTTTATACTGATCAGCTGTATAATAGGATTTTTTAAAGTCGATCACATAATGAACAACTATCATTCCTTCCTGTTCAGCCACTATTCGTTTAAATAAAATACTTGTGTCAGGCATTAAAAGACTCATACTTTTTGGCAATGCATCCGTTTTGTATCCCTGCGGGATTTTATACCTGCCATTAATATTATAGTTCCGAAGAAATTTAAAATTAATGCTTGAATTCCGTTCTTCATTTAAGAATGGATTGGCGTTCAATCCTGTGAACAGGTTCGGGGTAAAATAGATGTATTTTTCGTCTGAGCTTGTAAGATCTAACTTGAAATCGACGGTTTGCGTTAATGGCAGCGAATCAATTTCCATATTTTCAAATTTGAATGAAGAAAATTGCAGGTTGTTATCTTTATCCTTCAAATTCTCTTTGTATTTATTTTCGCCATCCACTTTGTACTCTTCTACGGCACTTTCTTTGTTATAGCCAAAACTATTGATCTGCGCGGTTCCGCTCATTCCAGAGTCAATTACTGCGTTAACAAAAACCATAGTTCGGGAAGGTTCACCATTTTCAATATATGATATTGTATACTCACCCTTTTTAGGATCAATTGTTAATCCACTGGAGTTTAATATATCGAAGGGGATGTCAGTGTAGTTGTTGTATTTGTTACTAGCATCAAGGATGTGATATTTTTTATTCCCTAATGGCACATAAATAACTGCTTTATTAAACTGATTAAGATCAGGGTAATTGGTATTTACCCGTCCGTGAGCCCTGGTACTAACAAGTTGAGGAAAGCAACTAATTCCTGCCATTCTGAGAAAATGATAAAGGATCAGGTTTATTTCTGTAGAGTTGCCTTTTTTACTGTCCCAAGCTTTTTTTATACCATCAATAGTGTACCATCTATTGACATGGTCCCACTGTATCGAGTTTTTTACTTTATCAAATATGTAGCTGATCTTTTCATTATCTGAGCTCAATAATTTTGCATGCTTTATTATGTCGCTTTTATCATCTATATCTTCAGTCATTTGTTTGCCGAAATCTTCATCATAAGCTGCCTCTTCCCCTATTTGAAACCACGATTTTTCCAACGATCTTAATTCGCTTCGCAAGGTGTACTTATAGCCCACTAACCTGAACGATAGCTTTTGAATATCATCTTCTACGCATGTGGAATATGGTTCTTCTCTAAATGACTTTATCTTGTCCAATGCCCATGAGTAACTTTTGCCAATAGTATCGCCATTTTTTTTTGTCCATACCTCAGATGTATTTTTGGCATAATCCTGATATACCCTTGGGGTCATCTTGTACGAATAATCACTTCTGATGTTCGCATTTAACTGGCAATATCTTACAGGAAGCTCCCCTTGAAAATCCCAATCCGGAAACCCGCCGCCAAAGCCTATTGTAAGTTCATATGAGTATTCAATTATAGATCCTGCCTTTACCTGGGGGAAGGTAAACGATATCTTTTTCATCGTTTTGTCGATAGTTTGATTATAAATACTAGCTTTATCGACCTTGATATACTCTATCGCTTTTTCATTTAGATTTACAGTTTCAGCTTTGATATCGCTGATGTTTTCCAAGCCATGATAACTATAATATTCTAGTTTTATAGTTGCTTCATCCTTGCCTTTATCATTAAATATCTTTATCCTTTTGTGCCTTATTATACTTGTGGAAGTAAAGCCTGTAGTTATATCGCTACTATCAAACAGCACCATAGCGTTCGCACCCTTTTCAAAATCGCACGAAGTCAATTTAAGGTCAGCGGTATCAACTTTACCAAAAGGTTGGGTTTGTGCATTCGCAATAAATGCCGAGCACAATAACAGGATAAGGGTAAATAGTTTATTCAAATTGCAATATGGTTTGGCTGCACTAATATAACAATTATTTTACAACGAAATAAATCGCCACAAATTTGTATATTTTTATATACAAAAAAGCCCCGGAATTGATACTCCGGGGCTTATCTTTCTATTAGCTATTCAGCTTAAAAGAACTTAAATCCAACGCTCAGTGCCCATAAGTTTTGGCGTTGACCGAAATCTGGGTTGATCTTCGTCAGGCCGCCTTCGTAGCGCAAATCAGCCGTGATCGGACCGATATCCACCCCGCCACCAGCCTGGAAGCCTATCGTACTGTTGTTGTAATGACCAAAATCAGCTATAGCGGCGTTGGCATTGTCTGAGAAACTTTCGCTTTTGCTAAGCGCATAAGTATAAACCGGACCAACCATCAATCTGAAATTCAAATCTTTAGACCCAAAAGAATGGCCCAATAACAGCGGAACGCTCAGGTTTGTAAAGTTCACATTAGCATGAAAATTTCCATCGGTTGTAGTAAACTTACCACCGGTGCTGCTTAGGTAAACTTCCGGCTGCAGGTAGAATGCGCTGCCTACGCGGGCAAAAATACCTGCCTGGTAACCTGTCCTCGTAGATTCATTAAAGTTATCGGTATTGATTTTAGAGAAGTTGACCCCGCCCTTGATGCCGAGGCTAACTTGTGCCTTTGCACTGATGCAAACCGCTATCAGCAACGCGACACTTAAAAGTAGCTTTTTCATTTGTTATTCAAATTTAGTTTTACAAATAGGTTAGATGCATTATTTAACTTAGAGTTTAACAATTAACGCGCCAAAATATTGCACAAGGCATCAGCAGATTTTTTCTATTTTTGCTGAAACATATTTTTTGAAATGGCAGAGATCAGTATCAGCAACAAAGACTGGGCACGTGTAAAGATCAAATTACAGCGTAAATACAATCACCTCACCGACGAAGAATTGCAGTATAACGAAGGCCAGGAAGATAACCTGATCGGCAGGATCATGGAATTGGTAAACCGCGACCGTAAGTATGTGGTTTTCACTCTGAAAAAAGCCCTGGTCAACATTGATAATAACCGCCTGTAACCAGCGTTTAATCACAGAACCAGACTTCTCTTGATTTGGTGTAAAAGTTTGTCAGCCTCATCATTATTTAAAATCAAAGTCGTAATTTTATATTCTGGTAATGAGAAATTTAGATTCCCGTCTAAACGTCTCTCTTTTATTCGTAATCAACAGGTGCTGTGATGAAAAGTATTTTTAAAAAGTGGGGTTTTCTGGCCGGTATAACAGTACTTGCTATCGCGATCTTTGGCTTTCAGGACGATCTGTTCCAGATCGCCAAAAACCTGGACGTTTTCTCATCTGTATATAAAGAGGTTAATATTAATTATGTTGATGATATTAACTCGGCAAAAATGATCAAAACAGGTGTTGATGCCATGCTGGATGGCCTCGACCCTTATACCGAATTCGTTCCGGAATCAGAAATTGAAGATTATAAGCTTCACTATGTAAGCACCCAATACGGCGGCATAGGCGCCGGTATCTTCGCCCGCGAAGGCAAAGTATTTGTTTCGGATGTTTTTGAAGGCTTTCCGGCCCAAAAAGCAGACATCAGGGCTGGTGATCGTTTGGTTAAAATAAACAACGTTGACCTGACCGGAAAAAACAACGACCAGGTGAGCCAGTTACTGAAAGGCTCAAAAGGCGCAGGTATTAAGCTACTGATCAGGCGCGGCGATGCTGAAGCTGTAGAGAAAAACCTGGTCCGTGACGAGATAAAACAACCCAACGTAACCTATTATGGTATGGTTGAGGGCAATATGGGTTACATCAAATTGGATAAATTCCTCGAAAACTCTGCCGAAGAGGTAACCACAGCGCTTACCAACATTAAAAAGAATAACCCAAGCGGTATTATACTCGACCTCAGGTCAAATGGGGGCGGTATATTACAGGAGGCTGTAAAGATCGTTAACCTTTTCGTGCCAAAAGGCGTGGAAGTAGTATCGCAAAAAGGAAAAATAAAAGACAAGAACTTTACTTATAGCACCCAAAATGCACCATTGGAGTCAAATCTTCCACTGGTGGTTTTGGTAAACGGCCGTTCGGCTTCTGCATCTGAGATCGTGGCGGGTTCCTTGCAAGACCTGGACCGTGCAGTGATTATCGGGCAGCGCAGCTACGGCAAAGGATTGGTGCAGCAGACATTTAATCTGCCTTACAATAGTTTGGTAAAGATCACCATTGCTAAATATTATATCCCATCAGGCCGTTGCGTGCAGGCGCTGGATTATACGCACCGTAAGGATGACGGCAGCGTTGTAAAAGTTGCCGATTCGCTGATGCACGAATTTAAAACCAAAGCAGGCCGTTCGGTTTATGATGGCGGGGGTGTATATCCGGATCTGTTTGTAAAGCAGGAGCGTTTTGCAAATATTACTCAGACCTTGGTTTCCAAACTTTTGATATTCGATTATGCTACCCAATTCCGGAATACGCATAACAGCATTGGCGATGTAAGGACTTTCCATCTGACCGACAACGAATACAACGATTTTATAAAATTCCTGAGCACTAAAAATTATAGCTATACCACAGGAACCGAGAAACTGATAACCACCCTAAAAACTGAAGCAACCAAGGAGAAACAGTTCACCGACATCCAGGCTGAATACGATGCCCTGAAAGCTAAGCTACTGGCCAGCAAGAAGAACGATCTTCAGCAGAATAAAGAGGAAATAAAACAAGTGCTTGAAAACGAGATCGCATCGCGTTTCTATTATGAAAAAGGCCGTTATGAGACCAATTTTAAATACGATAAGGAACTATCCCAGGCTGTAAAAACGATGACAGACAGAAGCCAGATTGCATCTATCCTAAAAGGTGATGGTAATTACAGAGTGATTGGCAAACCTCAATTGGCCATGATCCCCAAGAAACTTGAAGACAAAGAAAACAATACCGACGAGCAGTAATACTACTCTAAAAACATACAGAACCGGGAATAGCAATATTACCCGGTTTTTTTGTGCCCTGCCTGGCTGTAAAATTCTTGTTATAGCACAACATCGGTAATAGGTTACTTGTATAATTGAAAAAATTCAACTTATGAAAAAGATCATTTTTGCAGCAGCTATTATTTTAGGCTGTTTTTCAATTAA
>Ga0068855_100005008_pt1 | contig 16169 bp, 12 predicted proteins | sample KBSCornC52_FD_66592 | JGI IMG/M metagenome (GOLD analysis project Ga0068855, IMG submission 66592) | Corn rhizosphere microbial communities from Kellogg Biological Station, Michigan, USA - KBS Corn C5-2 | ecosystem: Host-associated > Plants > Roots > Rhizosphere > Soil ...
CCGGACCGGCGGCGGACTGGCCGCCCTGACCGAGCGCGAGCTGTCGGTGGTCCACCTGATCATGGACGGCCGCACGAACCAGGAGGCCGCGGCAGAGCTCTACGTCAGCCAGAAGACGGTGGAGTACCACCTGTCCAACATCTACGCCAAGCTGGGCATATCATCGCGGCGACAGCTCGGCGCGGCGCTGCGGCCCCACGAGGCCTAGCCGTCCTGGCGAGGCCTCACTAGGGTCCGACCCTAGGGTGTCCCGGGGCTGGGGTTGGTTCCCTAGTGGGGATGGCTGCCTACTTACCGACCGGAATCCGATCCCGCGGGGTTCCGCTCACTGGTCGCGGTGATGAGCTGCGGGCGCTGACCGAGCTGCTCGCCGGTGTGCGCAACGGCGCGAGTTCGACGCTGGTGCTCGCCGGCGAGGCGGGCATCGGCAAGACCCGCCTGCTGGACCAGGTGGCCGAGATGGCCGGCGAGCTGCGCGTCGTGCGTGCCGCGGGGGTCGAATCCGAGGCGCACCTGGGCTTCGCGGCCCTTTACAGCCTGCTGCGTCCGTTTCTCGACGGGGCCGACGCGCTGCCCGGTCCGCAGCGCGAAGCTCTGGCCTCGGCGTTCGGGATGCTCGCCGGGCCGCCGGCCGACCGCTACCTCGTCGGGATGGCGGCCCTGACCCTGCTGGCCGGCGCCGCCGCGGAGCAGCCGCTGCTGTGCCTGGTCGACGATGTGCACTGGCTCGACCGCGAATCCCGCGACGCGCTCTCCTTCGTCGGCCGCCGCCTCGGCGCCGACGCGATCGGCCTGGTCCTGGCCGGCCGCGACGACCAGCTGGGATTCGCGGCGTTCGAAGGGATCACCGTGGTCCCGGTACGCGGCCTGGACGACGCCGACGCGCACGAGTTGCTCGCCGTGAACGTCGCCGGACGGCTGGATCCGGCGGTGGCCGAGCGCATCGTCGCCGACACCGGGGGCAACCCGCTGGCGCTGATCGAGAGCGCCGACGCGCTCAGCGCGGCCCATCTGGCCGGGACCGCACCCCTGCTGGAGCCGCTGCCGGTGGGGACCAGCCTGGAGAACTATTTCGGTCGGGTGATCAGCGGGCTTCCCGACGACACCCGGACCCTTCTGGTCTTGCTGGCCGCCGCGCCGCCGCAGGACGCGCCGCTCCTGTGGCGCGCCGCCGGCGAACTCGGCGTGCCCGCCGAGGCCGCGGACGCGGCGATGTCGGCGGGCGTCATCACCGGCGGCCGGCTCATCGAGTTCCGCCACCCGCTGATCCGGTCGGCCGTGTACCGCGGAGCCGACGCCGCCGAACGCCGTCGCGTCCACGCGGCGCTCGCCGCGGCCTGTGATCCGGTCCGCAGCCCCGAACGGCGGGCCTGGCACCGCGCCGAGGCGACGATCGGCCTCGACGACGGGGTGGCCGGCGAACTCGACACCGCCGCGGAGCTGGCGCGCGCCCGGGGCGGCTACGCCGAGCGGGCCGCGCTGCTGGCCAGGGCGGCGCAGCTGTCGGCCGCCGGCCGAGGCCTCCGGCTCGTCGAAGCCGCCCGCGCCCACCTCCTGCTCGGCGACCCGGCCACCGCCGTGGCCATGCTGGAGCAGGCCAAGCCGTTCCTGGCCGCCGACGACCCGGTGCTCCAGGCGCGAGCGCTGCACGCCAGGGCGACGGCCGACATCTACTTCGAACGGATCGGGGGCGTGCTGACCCGGCTGCTGGCCGCCGCCGACGTCGTCGCCGGCACCGATCCCGCCCTGGCGAGGTCGATCCTGATGGAAGCACTTCTCGGGGCGCTGTGCGGTGATCACGACTCCATCGCGCCCAGGGAGTTCGCCGCGATGGTGTTGACCTCGCCGGCCGTGCGCTCTGCGGGACCGACCAGCGCCGATCTCCTCCTTCAGGGCTTTGCCCTGCGCGTGGACGGCGACTATCCGCGGTCCGTGCCGGTGCTCCAGGCGGCGCTGGCCGCGGTGGGCCGGGACCGCGAGGTGATCGAACACGGTGTACGACCGGCGACGCTGGCCAGTTACGCCGCCGAGGAGACCTGGGACGACGTCGGCGGCTACGAGGCCGCCCTGCTCGCCGAGGACCACGAGCGCCGCATCGGCGCGCTGGCGGCGTTGCGGTTCACGCTGGTGGTCCGGTCCACCTGGGAGCTGCGGACCGGCCGGTTCGCCGGGGCCTCGGCGTGCCTGGACGAGGCCGAGGACCTGGCGGCCGTCGTCGGACAGCCGGTGCCCGGACCGTCCTGGCGGGTCGAGCTGATGGCGTGGAGCGGCCGGGAGACGGCGGCCCGGGCCGCCGCGGAAGAGCTTTTCGGCGACCACGCCAACGACGGCCTCGGAGATTGGGCCCGGTACTGCCTGGCCGTGTTGGACATCAGCCTGGGGCGCTACGCCGAGGCTGTGGCCTGGGCGCGCGGGGCCTTCGACGACGACACCCCGGCGGCCGTGTCCCGGGCGCTCCCGGACCTCGTCGAGGCCGCGGCACGCTGTGGGGACCACCGCACGGCGAAGGACGCCCTGCGCCGTCTGGAGGAGCGCGCGTCGCTGGCCGGAACGCCCTGGGCGTCGGGGCTGCTGGCGCGCTGCAGGGCACTGATGGCGGACGAGGACCATGCCGAGGCTTTGTTCCGCGAGTCCGTGGTCCACCTCGGCGGCACGCGGATCCGGACGGAACTGGCGCGCACCCACCTGCTCTACGGCGAATGGCTCCGCAGGCGCCGGCGTCGCGGCGACGCCCGGGCCGAGCTGCGGACCGCCTACGAGATGTTCGACCAGATGGGCGCGACGGCCTTCGCAGAACGCGCCCGGGTCGAACTTCTGGCGACCGGTGAGCACACCCGGAGCCGGACCCTGCGGACCGAGCACGAACTGACACCGCAGGAGCGGCGCATCGCGGCGCTGGCGGCCGAGGGGGCGACGAACACGGAGATCGCGACGCGGTTGTTCGTCACCCAGTCGACCGTCGAGTACCACCTCAACAAGGTGTTCCGGAAGCTGGACATCGTGTCCCGCCGGCAGCTGCGCTCTGTCCTCAGCGAGCAGGACTGATCTTCGAGGGACCGCTGATGTCAGAGCACTGAAGGCGAGCAGCCTTCGTGCCGGACCGGCGGACCCGGGCTTCGCGGTCGCGGGCGACGCCTCCCCAGACCCCGTGCTGCTCGCCGGATTCCGCCGCGAACCGGGCGCACTCCTCCCGGACGGGGCAGCCTCGGCAGATTGCGCGGGCCGCCGTCTCCCTTTCCACGCGCGCACTGCCCCGCTCGCCTGTCGGAGAGAAGAACTGTGCGCTGTCCAGGCCACGGCAGGCGGCGGACATTTGCCACTCCCACAATGCGGCGATCGGCCGTATCGTCGGCGTCTTCATAGCGAGCACACCTCCCTGTCTGCCACTCAGGTGTCGCGGCCGCGCCGGAGGGTTTCGGCGATCTGTACGGCGCGGCGGGTCTGGAACTCCACGGCGGCCAGTTCCACCTCGCCGGGCGGGATCGCGCCGTTGTTCGAGGTGTGGCTGGCGCCGTAGGGATTGCCCGCCTGGAACTGGATCGGGTCGGCGTAGCCGGGCGGGACGATGATGCAGCCCCAGTGGTAGAAGGTGTTGTTCATCGCGAGGATCGTGGACTCCTGGCCGCCGTGGGCGGTGGCGGTGGAGGTGAATGAGGAGCCGATCTTGTTGACGAGTCGGCCCTGGCCCCATAGCGGTCCTGTGGTGTCGATGAACTGCTTCAACTGTGCCGCTGGCAGGCCGAACCGGGTCGGCGATCCCAGAAGGATCACGTCGGCCCACTCCAGATCGTCCAGGGTGGCTTCGCCGATGTGCTGTGTGGTCGCGACGTGGTCGGACCAGCCTTCGTTCGTGGCGATCGCCTCATCGGGCGCCAGTTCGCGGACCTTGCGCAGGCGTACCTCGGCTCCGGCCTTCTCGGCTTCGGTGGCCGCGGCCTTGGCCAGCTTGAAGACGCTGCCGGTGGCCGAGTAGTAGATGACGGCCACGTTGACGGGGGTTTCCATGAAGTGCGGTCCTTTCTAGATGTCATGAATCAGGGCGCGGGGTCGCATCGCCGACCGGCGGTGCGACCCCGCTTCGGTGCCGGTCGAAAGCCTCAGCCGGTCGCCCTGGCCGCCTCGACGATGAGGTCCTCGGCCTGGTCGGGGTGGGAGACCATGACCGCGTGGGAGGCGTTCGGGACGACGACGGTGTGGGCGCCGGCCCGCTCGGCCATGAACTTCTCGGTCGCGGCCGGGATCGCCTGGTCGGCCCCGGCCACCAGGTACCAGGACGGCAGGGTCTTCCAGGCCGGGACGCCGCTGGCGCCCTGGAGGGCGGCCAGCGCCACCGGGCGCTGTTCGGCCGCCATCAGGTCGGCGGTGGACGCCGGGACGTCCGCGGCGAAGACCGCGCGGAACTTCGTCTGGTCGACGTATCCGTCCGCGCCGCCTCCTCCGGTGACGTCATACGGCCGGACGACCAGCGCCGCGCCGAGTTGGCTGCCGGGGTTCATCCCGGTCAGCCCCAGCGCGCTCTCGCCCTGGTCCGGAGCGAACGCGGCGATGTAGACCAGGGCTTTGACGTTCGCGTGCCCGGCGGCGGCGTTGGTGATGACCGCCCCGCCGTAGGAGTGGCCGACCAGGATCACCGGTCCGGGGATGGTGCTCAGGAGGCTGGAGACGTAGGCCGAGTCGTTGTCCAGCCCGCGCAGCGGATTCGCCGCCGCGATGACCGGATAACCGTCGTGTTCCAGGCGGGCGATGACACCGTTCCAGCTGGAGGAGTCGGCGAACGCGCCGTGCACCAGCACGATCGTGGGCTTGGCGTGGTGCCGCGCTGTCTCGGCGGCCGCGGCCGGCCGGGGTGAGGGCGCGGCCGAAGCCGAGGCGACGGCCGGGGCGACGAGGGCCGCGACGGCGACCACGGCCGGTATCGCGACACGCCTGCGGGTCCAGCGCTGCGGGCGCGCCGCCGGTGACGGGGTTTCGGGCATGGCGAAGCCTTTCTGGGTTCAGGCGGTCGGCGGCGGGCCCGCGACGCGCAGGTGGAAGGGTTCTGCGGAGGCGACGATCCGTTCGATGTCGAAGGCGGCCGGCTCCTGGTCGAGCGGGGTGGCGGGGGTGCCGTTCGCGGTGAACCACTCCTCGATGCAGGACGGAGCGAAGACCACGGCCAGCCGGGCGGACTCCGAGCGGACGAGGTAGCTGTGCGGAACGCCGCGCGGCCCGTGCGCGATCTGGCCGGTGTGCAGGTCGGTGCGCTTGTCGGCGACGAAGAAGGAGACCTCGCCGTCCAGGACGATCCAGACCTCGTCCTCGTCCTCGTGGACGTGGAGCGGGGGCGCGTGGCCGGCCGTGTCCAGGAACTCCATGACGCTGAGCCCGCCCTTGGTCGCACCGCCGGGGAGGAGGATCCGGCTTCGGCCACCGAGGAACCAGAAGGGTTCGCCGGTCGTGTCGGGGAACGTGTCGTCGGGGAACGGCGGGATCGTCATTTGCTTCCCTTCAGGAAGGTGAGGAGGATCTGGGTCATTTCTGCGGGGTGTTCCTCGTACATCCAGTGGCCGGAGTCCGGGACGACGACGCCGGTGACGTTCGTCGCGTACTGCCGCACCTGGTCGGGCACGAAGCTGCCGAGGCTGCCGGAGGCTCCGATCGCGAGCACCGGCATGGTGAGCTTGGTCTTCTGGTACTCGGCGTCGTTCGCCATGTCCTGCGGCAGGGTCCGGAACCACTGGAAGCTGGCCTCCAGGTGCGCCGGGTCCTTCAGATAGCTGGAGAACACCGCGATGTCGTTCGGCGTGACGGAGCCCTTGACGACTTCGAGGTCGTCGATGAACTTGTCGACCCACAGCGATTCCCGCCCCGTGATGAGATCCTCGGGAAGGTTGTTGGTGAGGGCGAAGAACCCGAAGTGCCAGGCTCCGGGGCCGTCGGCGGTGAGCGAGGGGAAGGAGTAGATGCTCGGGTCCGGGATCGGAGCCTCGCTGAGCACCAGCTTTTTGACGTCGCGCGGGTAGGCGGCGGCGTAGGAGTAGGCCACCATCGTGCCGATGTCGTGGCCGACCAGCCGGATGTCGCGGTCGCGGCCGATCTGGGCCAGCAGGCCGTGGATGTCGGCCGCGAGGTCCTTCTTGTCGTAGCCGCCGGCCGGGGCGTCGCTGCGGCCCGCGCCGGGCAGATCGGGCGCGATGACCGTGTAGTGCTCGGCGAGCGCCGGCATGACCTCGCGCCACTCGTACCAGGTCTGCGGGTATCCGTGCAGCAGCACGAGGGTCGGGCCGTGGCCGCCGATCACGTAGTCGATGCCGATCGCACCGACCTCGGCCTTGTGCTCGCTGAACCCGGCGGGCAGCTGTTCGACCGGCGAGACGGCGGCCGACGACGCGGCCGTGGCCTGCGCGGTCCCGGTGGTGATCGCGGTGGCCGCGAGCCCGAAGGCAGAGGCTACGGCGAGCGCGAGCATGGCACCCGGCCGGAAAACGGCATGGAGGTGTCTCATAAGGGACTCCGGTGTGGTGAGAGATGTGTTTTACAGGGGCGGGATCACAGGGTCTGCCGGCGCAGCCAGTCCAGGGCGGTGCCGGCGACCTCGCGCCAACCGCTGTCGATGGTCAGCGAGTGCCCGCGGTCGGGGAAGTCGACGATGTCGGTGACGGCCTCGGAGTGCCGGTACTGCTTGAGCGTCGCGCGGGTCACCGTCTCGGGCACGGTGTGGTCCTTGCCGCCGGTCATGAGCAGCAGCGGGCCGCGCGAGGCGTTGGCGGTGTCGACCTTGGCCGGCGAGTGCGGGTTGAAGTTGGCGGCGGCCGCCTCGAACAGCGGCTTGCCCGGCGCGGGAATCGTCCAGCGCTCGTACAGCGCGTCCGACTCCTCGGCGGGCAGCGCGTTGCCGAACGCGAAACGGAACTGTTCGGCCGTCAGCGACACGGCACGGTGCTTGTTCGCCGGGTTCTTGAACACCGGCAGGGTGGCGCGCAGGGCGGACAGCGGCAGCGGAAGCACGCCCTTGATCTGCGCGGCGTCGATCGCGACGGTGGCGGCGGCCAGGTTCTGGCCCAGCAGCTTCTGCGCGATCATGCCGCCGAAGGAGTGGCCGATCAGGACGGGCAGGGCCGGCAGCTCCCTGATGATCGCGGCGTAGTGCTCCACGACGTCGTCGATGCCATGGTCGGCGATGCTCTCGGGGTTGGCCCGAGCCTCCTCGACGGTGCCGGGGTCTCCGGGCCAGCCGGGTGCGGACGGTTCGTAACCCTCGCGCCGGAACAGGTCGGCCCAGGGCTCCCAGGACGTGGCGTGCAGCCACAGCCCGTGGATGAAGATGACGGGGATCGGTGTCGTCATGGCGGCCTCTCGGGTGGCCCAGCGCGGCGGCTCGGGAGCGGATTCTCGGTGCCGGATCAGGACAACACGCAGGTGGGGGCGTTCGTACCGGGGAAAGACCCCAGCCGTGGAACGGCTGACGGGACTGGGGTGCCCAGTGGAGAAACCGATCGCGGGGCGTGGCTCGGGGCGGGACCACCGTCACGTGACGCTCGCGGCGCGCGCCCCGGACTTCTACCGTCACCGATGTGAGCGCTGACAAATCCTCCGACCGCCGACGCTATCAGCGACACCCGACGCCTGTACCGCCGGAGCTTCTGGGCCGGATCGAGGAACGCCAGGCCATCGATGAGCTCGTCGCGCGTGTTCGGGAGGGCTTGAGCGGGGTGCTGGTGATCTCCGGCGAGGCCGGCATCGGCAAGACCCGCCTGCTGGCTTACGCCGCCGAGGCCGCGGGCGATCTGCAGGCCGCGCGGGTCACCGGCGTCGAGACCGAGTCCCAGCTGGGATACGCCGGGCTGCACCGGCTGGTCCTTCCCTTCCTGGGCCGGCTGGACCGGCTGCCCGATCCGCAGCGGGAGGCGCTCGGATCGGCGTTCGGGCTGGTGGCCGCGCCGCCGGCCGACCGTTTCCGGACCGGCCTGGCCACCCTCACCCTGCTGTCGGAAGTGGTCCGGGACGGGCCGCTGGTGTGCTTCGTCGACGACGCGCAATGGCTGGACCGCGAATCCCTGGAGGTCCTGGCCTTCGTCGGCCGCCGGCTGCACGCCGACGGCGTCGGCCTGGTGGTGTGCGCCCGGGACGCCGAGCCCGGTGTCTCACCGCTCGACGGCCTGCCCCTGATCCGTCTCGCCGGGCTTTCCGATGACGAGGCCGCCCGGTTCCTGGCTTCGCTGCCCGTCGCGTCGTCCGCGGGGGCCGCCGAAAGCCCGGCCGCCCTCCTGCGCGACCCCTCCCGGATCACCCGGATCGTCGCCGAGGCCGGGGGCAATCCGCTCGCCTTGAGCGAGTTCGCCGCAGACCCGGGCAGCGACACTCTGCCCTCCGCTCCCCTGCCTCTCGGAGCCAGGCTCGAAGCACACTTCCAGCGTCACGTGGCCGCCCTGCCGCAGGAGACGAAGTCGCTGCTGCTCGTCCTGTCCCTCGCGCCCTCCGACGACCCGGTCGTCCTGTGGCTCGCGGCACGGGCTCTCGGGCTGTCGGCCCAGGCCCTGGACGCGGCCGTCGCGGGCGGGATCGTCACGACCCATCCCCATCCCGCCTTCCGCCACCCCCTCATCCGCTCGGCGGTGCACGCCGCCGCCGGCCCGACTGACCTGCGGCGGGTCCACCGGGCCCTGGCCGAGGCGACCGACCGCGACGCGGCGCCGGACCGGCGGGCCCGGCACCTGGCCGAGACGGTCGCCGGCCTCGACGAGGAGGTCGCCGCCGAACTGGAACGGGTGGCCGAACGGGCCAGGGGCCGCGGTGGCTACGCCGCACAAGCAGCGTTCCTGCTGAGGGCGGCCGAGTTGACCCCGGACCCGCGAGCCCGCGCCGAACGCTACTCCGCGGCCGCTCAGGCACACCTGTTCACCGGGAACGCGGCCGTCATCCGGCCGCTGCTGGACCAGGCCGAGTCGTATCCGGGCACGCCGACGGCGCAAGCGGCCACCCGGCGCCTTCGCGCGACGCTCGAATGGCTCGACGGACGGATCGCGATGACACCGGCGATCCTGATGGGCGCCGCGGACGACGTGATCGCCCACGACGAGCCGCTGGCGCGCGACATGGTCTTCGAAGCCCTCTCCGCGGCGATGATGACCCGGGAGCACACCATCGGCATGACGCTGGACGAACTCGCCGCCCGCGCACTGGCCATGCCGTGGGACCGGTCACGGCCGCCGACCGTCCCCGATGCGGTCATCGACGCCTACTGCACCCGCATCGCCGACGGCTACGCACCGGCGGTGCCGAAGCTCCGGACCGCGGTGGAGGCCCTGCGTACCAGCGATCTGGTGGACACCGGCATGCCGATCGCGCTGCTGGGCTTCATGGGCGCCGAAGACCTCTGGGACGACGCGGCCTACCGGGCCGTGGCCGAGCGTTTCATCGCGGTCAGCCGCGAATGGGGTGCCGTGCACTCGGTGGCCGTGGCGCTCCAGAACCTGGCCGCGGCGGAGATCTGGGCCGGCCGCTTCAGCAGCGCGCAATCCTGCTACGACGAATCGGACGACATCTACGGCTCGGTCATCAACCTGCCGTTCGGCGCGTCGCACCGCATGGAGTTGCGAGCATGGCAGGGCCTTGAGCCGGACCTGCGGGCCGGGGCGGACAGTGCGATCCACGTGTGGGGAGAGCAGCTCGGGTACGCGTCGCTGGCGGCCCACGCCTATTACGCGCTGACCGTCTTCGAGCTGAGTGCCCGGCGGTATCCGGAGGCGCTGGACTGGGCCCGCCGCGGGTATGAGAACGACCGGCTGGGACAGGGCAACCGGCTGCTCCCGGACGCGATCGAGGCCGCGGTCGGCGGCGGGGACCCGGCGCTGGCTTCGGCGGCGCTGGCCCGGCTGGCCGAGCGCGCATCGCTCAGCGGGACACCGTGGGCGCTCGGCGTGCTCGCCCGCTGCCGGGCGCTGGTGGCCGGCGACGACGAGGCCGAGGAGCTCTACGGGGCTTCGTTGAAGCATCTAAGTGCCACCAGCGTCGTGACGGATCTCGCCCGGGCACACCTGCTGTACGGCGAGTGGCTTCGGCGCCGTGAGCGCCGCACCGACGCGCGAGCCCAACTGCGGACCGCTTATGAGATGTTCACCGACATGGGAGCGGCCGGTTTCGCCGAACGGGCCCGCCTGGAGCTCCTCGCCACCGGCGAACACGCCCGCGTTCGCACCGCGCAGGCCGAATACGATCTCACGCCGCAGGAGAAGCAGGTCGCCGCTTTGGCCGCCGGCGGATCCACCAACACCGAGATCGCCAGCCGGCTGTTCATCACCACGTCCACCGTCGAGTACCACCTGAACAAGGTGTTCCGGAAGCTGGGCATCACCTCGCGGAGGCAGCTCGCCGACGTCCTCGGCTGACACCGCGAAGGCGGCCTGACTGGTGTGAACCGCTGACACCCCAGTCCGCCGACACCCCAGTCCGGCGACCGGCGGAGCCGCGTTCCGGACTGGGGTCTTGCCAGGATGTGAGCCGACTCGGGCCGTGGTGTGGTGGCCGCACAGCAGCCGCCACTTCCAAGGAGACCGCCATGGGGCACGTCAACGTCGGCACCGAGAACAGCACACCCGTCGAGCTCTACTACGAGGACCACGGCGCCGGGCGCCCCGTCGTCCTGATCCACGGCTGGCCGCTGTCCGGCCGCTCGTGGGAGGGCCAGGTCGCCCCGCTCGTGGCGGCCGGCTACCGGGTGATCACCTACGACCGCCGCGGCTTCGGCGGCTCGTCGCAGCCGTGGACCGGCTACGACTACGACACCTTCGCCGCCGACCTCAATGCCCTGATGGAGTACCTGGACCTGCGCGAGGCGACCCTCGTCGGCTTCTCCATGGGCGGCGGAGAGGTCGCCCGGTACGTCGGCACCTTCGGGACCGAAAGGGTGGCCCAGGCCGTCTTCGCCGCCGCGGTGCCGCCCTACCTGCACGCCGGACCGGACAACCCGGGCGGCGCCTTCACGGACGAGGCACTGACCGCCATGCAGGCCGGGGTCACCGCAGACCGGCTCGCCTTCCTCGACGGGTTCATCACCCAGTTCTTCACGGCCGGAGAGCGGAGCGACCTCGTCAGCCCCCAGCGCCGCGACTACCACCTCGCCCTCGCCGCGGCGGCCTCACCCCAGGGAACGCTGGAGTGCATCAACGCTTTCGGCACGACGGACTTCCGCGGCGACCTCGCCAAGTTCACGATCCCGACGCTGGTCATCCACGGCGACTCCGACGCGATCGTCGCGTTCGAGCACAGCGGCGCCCTGACCCACGAAGCGATCCCGGGATGCCGGCTGGCCCTGATCGAAGGAGGGCCGCACGGCATCAACGCCACCCATACCGCGGAGTTCAACGCCGCCCTTCTCGACTTCCTGGCCGGCTGATCCGGCCAGAGCCCCAGCCGGTCTCCTTGTTTGAAACGGCGGCAGCAGGCCACACGGCACCTGAGCGACGACAACTCGCAGCTCCGCGAAGAGGGGCTTCGGACGCGAACGGAGGAAGGCTCGTGGGAATCATCGCCTGGATCGTGCTCGGGCTCGTGGTCGGCCTCATCGCCGACCGGATCATGGACAGCCCGCACGGCTTGATCGTCTCGACCGTCGTGGGCATCGTCGGCGCCCTGCTCGGCGGCTGGCTGGCGCAGAAGCTGTTCCACGTCGACAGTGTTCAGGGCTTCTTCAACCTGTCCACCTGGATCACCGCCCTCATCGGGGCGATCGTGCTGCTGGGGGCGCTCCAACTCGTCACCGGCAGCCGCCGAGGACTGCGCCACTAGAAGCCGGGAACGGCCGGCCCACAGCTGGGCCGAGTGTCGAAGGCTTTCAGGAGATGTCCGCGTTCCCACCAGTGGGGACGCGGACATCTTTGGTCGCAGTGGCGGCCGCCGCGGGAATATCAAGACCCGTGGCAGCTATCCACCAACATGAGAACATTGACTTACTCCCGTTGATGTCCACTGGCTAACATCCACCTCGATCGAACGCAACGGGTGGGAACAAAGCGCGCCCGGAACGACGGCGCGACCCGGCGCGGGGACTGGGAGGAAAGATGTCGGCGAACTCTGCATCGAACGGGCAGGGCACGGGCGGTTCGGTAGGTCGGCGGGCGGTGCTCGCCGGCGGGGCCGTCGTCGGCGCCGCGGCAGTGGGGGCGTTGGGAGTCGCGGGGGCCGGGACGGCGGCCGCGGCGACGACCGCAGCGACGACGAACGGCAAGAAGAACCAGGCCACGACCACCGGAGTGGCGACGAACGCGGACGGGGCGCGGGTGCGGTTCGACCGGTGGACCACGTACTCCGACTTCCAGAGCGGGCAGTCCGACGGCATCCTGCCGTTGCCGGGCCGGCGGCTGGGCGTCGTCATCGCGCAGGCGGTGGGGACGACGTCGTACACCGACCCCTACCTGAACACGACCACGCAGTACGAGTACGCGACGTGGACCTCCCCGGTGCGCCGGCTGGACTTCGGCGCGACACAGCTGACCGCGCACTGGAACGCGGACACGCCGAAGGGCACGTTCCTGAAGGTCGAGCTCCTGGCGACGATGGAGGACGGCCACACCGACACCTGGGTGATGGGCATCTGGACGCTCGACGACAGCGAGCTGGACCGCACCTCGGTCAACGGCCAGAGCAACGCCTACGGCGAGGTCGACACCGACACCTGGAGCTCGGAGACCGGGCACACCATGAGTGCCTACCAACTGCGCCTGACCCTGTTGCGCCACCCCGGTTCGCACGTGTCGCCGCGCGTGTGGCAGATCGGCGCGGCCGCGTCCGACGTCCCCACCCGGACCACGGTGCCGGCCACCACGCCCGGACCGGCCACCGGGATCACCCTGCCGGTCAAGCCGTACGCGCAGTACGTCCACGACGGGCAGTACCCCGTGTACGGCGGCGGCGGTGAGGCGTGGTGCAGCCCGACCTCGACGGAGATGGTGGTCGAGTACTGGGGCAAGGCGCCCACCGCCGACCAGATGTCCTGGATCGATCCGAGCTACGCCGACCCGTCCATCGACCAGGCGGCGCGCTACAGCTACGACTACGGATACCAGGGCACCGGAAACTGGCCGTTCACCTGCGCGTACGCCGCTTCGTACGGGCTGGACGCGATGGTCGTGCGGCTGAACAACCTGACCGAGCTGGAGGTGCTGGTCGCGGCCGGGTTCCCGATCGTGACCGCGCAGTCCTTCACGGCGGCGGAGACCGGCTACGCCAGCGGTGGGCACCTGTGGCTCGTCATCGGGTTCACGGACACCGGCGACGTGATCGTGAACGACCCCGCCGCCCAGACCGACGCCGGGGTGTGCCGGGTGTATCCGCGGCGGACGTTCGAGAACGTGTGGCTGCGGACCAACTTCACGAAGGCCAACGGCAACCCCGGATACAGCTCCGGCGGGGTCGCGTACCTGATCAAGCCGCACGACAGGAGCCTGCCGCCGGTCGTGGACCCGCGGAACCCCAGCTGGCCCTGCGACTCCTGACCAGGAGATCCCTGGCGGCGTAGCAGTTGCCGAACCCCTGGCGGCATTGCCGGCCAGGGGTTCTTGTGCATCGTTCGGCCGAGCTGACGAGCGCGACTCGGTCCGCCCAGCCCAGCTCAGCTCAGCCCAGCTCAGCTCAGCTCAGCCGATGGTGTAGGCGTCGGCGACAATCTGACTGATCGAGCCGCCGATCGCATCAGCAGCGGTCACTTTCAGCCACGGCATGGCGCCCTTCGGCGCGTTGTTGGGCCACGCCGCCAGGTAGTGGCCGCCACCGGACCGCGCCACGGTGGCCGGGACCCAGGTCTTCCCGGCGTCGTAGGACACGGAGACGGTGGCGCCGGTGATCGCCGCGTGCGAGCCCTGCCCCTGGTAGGACTGGTGCCCGACGCCGAGATCGAGCAGTTGGACCGGCAGGCGACCGGTGTTGGAGCTGTCGGTGACGAGCCGATAGTCCAGGGACAGCGCCGGCAGGATCTCGCACTTCAGGGCTTCGAAGTTCGCCGCGTAGCAGACGTCGTCGGCCGGAAGCGTGGACTGCTGGACGGACCCCGGCGCGTACTGGAACGTGATGTCGGTGTGGGTTTTCGTGGATTGCGACATCGGCAGGCCGCTGCCGGTGGTGTCCGAGTCGTAGACCATGCGGTAGGTCCCGGGCTGGGCGGTGGTGCCGGGAATCTCGATGTGCGGCCAGCCGGACTGGGTGGCCACCTGGACACCGTCGCGGTACACGCTGAACGTCGCGGTGTAGCCCGGGCCGAGGTCGTGGGCGGCGCTGTTCGGGTCGCTGTCGGTGAACTCGGTGATGCCGAAGTCCATCACGCCGGTGTCGGGGTCCACGCAGGCGTTGCAGGCCATGGCGTTCGTGTACTGGCCGACCTGCGGCGTCAGCGGGCCGTGGGCCCAGGTGCGCCAGGTCTGGCCGGGCCCCCGGTAGTAGTCGAGGTCCTCGAACTCAAGCTCTGAGTCCTGGTTCGGCGCGTTCTCCACCGGCATGTATTCGGCGGACCAGGAGACGTCGTCGGTCGACACGCCCAGGTAGTCGGTCAGCGTTCCCGGCGTGGGGACGAAGCGCATCAGTCCGGAGCCGCCGTCCGGGCCGCCGGCTCCGATGACCCAACCAGCCTGGTGGGCAGGGTTGGCCGGGTCGGTGGCGAAGACGTTGTGGGAGGTCTGGATCCGGGACGGGTCCGGCCGCCAGACCTGGTTGGCGTCGATGTGGTCGGACGGGGCGAAGCTGAGGTCGTAGCGGTAGGGGTCGGGACCGGCGGGTCCGGCCGCGCCGAGGTCCAGGACGCGGTAGGCGAGGGCGCCGATCTGCGCGGCAGGTTGCGGCGCCATCCAGGTGGCGCCCGTGCTGCCGGTCTCGACCACGGCCGTGGCGCCGGCAGCGTCGGTACGGGCGATGGTCTCCACGTCGCCGTCGGCGGTGGACGGCCTGGGCGTGACGGCGGCGACCCGCGCGGTCGCGGTGCGCTCGTCGGCGGTCAGGACGGTAGTGCCCGAGGCACTGGCTGCCAGATCGGTGCGGGTCACTACATGCTCGGTGGAGGTGTGGGTCGCGGGGTCGAAGGTCGTGAAGACCGTGACCGCGAAGTAGTTCCCGCTGGGGACCGCGATCCGGGCGACGCCGCCCCTAAGCTGGATCGGGGCTGCGAACCGCTTCGCGTCATCGGTGTTGAACAGGAAGGTGGTCGCCTCGGCCGCGTTGCCGTCGAGACCGAGGCCGTCGATCTCCAGGATGCCGAGCGGGTAGTGCGGCGTTACCCGCGAGGAGCGGGCAGCTACCGGAGCGGCCGTGTCGTACCCAGCCGGGTCATAGGCCTGACCCGAGGCGAGGACCGATGCCGGGATCACGTAAGCGTGCCCGTTCACCGCCATCTGGACCGCGGAGGTCGAGCGCCCGTCCGGCGTGGTCACCATCGTCGAGGTGTGCGTCCCGGAGCCGCGTACAGTCACCCGATCGCCGTTCGGCAGCGTGCTGACGTGCACGGCGGGACGTACCGGGGCAGCTGAGGCCGTCGCGGTGCCGCCCGCTGCGGTGGCCGGCACCGTGGCCGTGGCGGTGGCGGTGGCGGCCACCGCCAAGCCGATGGCGGCGACCCTCCGCCGTGCCCAGCGGCGGGTGATGCTGTTCTCTGACACTGGTGGCCTCCCGTTCGTGGACAGTCCCCTCTGAGACGGAGCCGGGAGCACGTCAGGTTGCCCGGTCCCCTGCTGCGGCCGCTGACGGTAATGCGACACGACACCAGGACGGGGCCGATGTCAGCGCCGCACCGAACAAGGGCGTGCGGCCCGCCGGCCGCGCCGTCGGCGCCGATCGCGGTGCGGGGCCGGCTGGACAGCGCGCGTTGCGCAGATTCAGGCGCTGCTGAGTTATGTGGGGTGAGGGAGTGATCGGCGCTTCGGGGCTTCGGTGCCTGACTGGCGCGGTGTGGCTGTGGTTTTACAGGCGATTTTTACGGCTTCGCGTTGGTTTAAGAAGGATCCGTTGGGTGGCGCAGTTCGGTGGGGGCCGGACGTTGCGCTGGCGGCCGGCGGCGGTGTGGGGCGTCTGAAAGTCAAACCCATGGTGAAGGGCCGGCGCCTCCGGCGGGCGCTCTGCAACGGGGGCGGGGCTGGGCTGCGTTGTCTGCTGGCGGCCGTTGCTTGTGGTCGCCTTCGTCCCGGATCCCTCGTCGCTGTCGTCGCCCGGAG
>Ga0068855_100005010_pt1 | contig 16168 bp, 15 predicted proteins | sample KBSCornC52_FD_66592 | JGI IMG/M metagenome (GOLD analysis project Ga0068855, IMG submission 66592) | Corn rhizosphere microbial communities from Kellogg Biological Station, Michigan, USA - KBS Corn C5-2 | ecosystem: Host-associated > Plants > Roots > Rhizosphere > Soil ...
GCCGCCGTCGCTGATGCGCTCGGTGCCATGGTTGGCCAGCCAGGTGTACTCCGCGTCCGAGAGTCCGGCGAGAGGTGTTATCGTGCGCAAGGCATCGACGATCTGGGGAAGCGGCGTGGGCGTTGCGGGTGTGATGGGAGCGAGGTACGGTTCGGCTTGGAGGGTCGCGGTTTCCATAGGGCGGGGCTCCAGTTCTATTGCTATGTTAGTCGATGCCTTGATGTACGAAGATTTTTGTGTGCGGGTTCCTTTTCTGAAGATTGCCAGAACACAAAAGGCGGAGCCGGAAGCCCCGCCTTTCGTTGGTTGCGAATGGCGGTCAGGCCTTGACGACGGCTCCGTCTTTGACGACGACGGGGTCGAGGAACGGCATCGATTTGCGAAGCTCAGCGCCTACCTTTTCGATCTGGTGGGCGGCTTCCTGCTTGCGGATGCGGGCGAACTCGTGGCGGCCAGTCTCGTTCTCCGCGATAAACTTCTTCGCGAAGCTGCCGTCCTGAATATCATTGAGCAGGCCTTTCATCGCCTTCTTGACCTCGGGAGTCACGATACGGGGTCCGGCAACGTAGTCGCCCCACTCCGCCGTATCGGAGATCGAGTGGCGCATGTATTCCAGTCCACCGCGATACATCAGGTCGACGATGAGCTTCAGCTCATGCAGTACCTCGAAGTACGCAAGCTCCGGCTGATATCCAGCCTCGACCAGTGTTTCAAAGCCGGCCTTGACCAGCGCCGACGTACCGCCGCACAGTACGGCCTGCTCGCCGAAGAGGTCGGTCTCGGTCTCTTCGGTGAAGGTGGTCTCAAGCACTCCGGCGCGCGTGGTGCCAATGCCCTTGGCGTAGCTCAGTGCAAGTGCGAGCGCCGTTCCACTGGCATCTTGTTCCACTGCTACGAGCGCGGGCACGCCGCCACCTTCGGTGAAGACCTCGCGGACGCGATGGCCGGGGGCCTTAGGCGCGACCAACGATACATCGACTCCGGCAGGCGGATTGATGGTACGGAAACGGATGTTGAATCCATGGGCGAACATCAGCGTCTTGCCGGGGGCCAGGTTCGGCTCGATGTCGGCGTGATAGACCTTGGCTGCGGTCTGGTCGGGCGTGAGATTCATGATGACGTCGGCCCACTTCGATACCTCGGCGACAGTGCCAACCTGAAGACCGGCTTTGCGTGCGCGTTCCACGTTGGGGCTATCGGCTCGGAGACCGACGCGCACATCGACGCCGGAGTCCTTGAGGTTGAGGGCATGAGCGTGGCCCTGCGAGCCATAGCCGATGATGGCGACTTTCTTCGCCTGGATAAGAGAGAGGTCTGCGTCTGCGTCGTGGTATGCCTTAGCCATGATGGTGTTCGTGTCCTTTAGGGTTAATGGTAGCTCAGTGAAGCAGATGACGACCGTGGATTGCGGGATAAAAAGACAAAACAGATATTTTCGTATCGACTCCTGTCTCTAAATCCGTTTTTATCCGCGTAATTTGTGGTCAAGAAGTTTTAGTGTTCCTCGAACTCGCTGGGGAGGATGTCGGCGGCGAGTTCTGCAAGGGCGGGTTCGGTGCCCCCATTGGTGCCGAGGGCTTTGAGGACGCGGCTGGTGTGTTTGCCGCGGCGCATCGCCATGCGACCGGTGCGCGAGACCTCGAGAATGGTGTAGCCGCTCTCGCGCAGCACCTGTAGCAGTCCTTCGATCTTCGAGGAGCTTCCCGTCATCTCCAGCATGATCGACTCCGGCGCGAGGTCGACGACGCGGGCGCGAAAGACGGTCGCCAACTCGAAGATCTGCGAGCGCGAGTGCAGGCCGTTCGGCTCGTTGGGCCCGGCGGCGACTTTGATAAGGCAAAGCTCGCGGATGACGGCCTCGCTGCGGCCAACCTCATCGACATCGACGGTGATCTCGAGCTTGTAGAGCGAGGCACGAATACGATCGGCGGCATGCTCCGGCGCTTCGCAGACGATGGTCATGCGTGAGGTGTCGAGCCGCTCCGACTCTCCCACCGTCAGCGAGACGATGTTGATGTTGAGGCGGCGAAAGAGCGAGGCGACGCGAGTAAGAACGCCGGGCTTGTCGGAGACGAGGGCTACAAAGGTGTGGAGCATTTATGGTCTCTCCTTGGGTGCTGGAGTCGTTGGATACATGGTGGGGATATAAGTTTTTGGAATCTCGAAGAGGATCAGTTCGCCGGGCTTGGCCTTGGGTCTGGCATCGCTGCAAAGGTTGCCGGTGGTAATTCCGTTGGCCCGAATCTGGGCAATGGAGTAGTTGGTGTAAAGCTCGCCGCGTGAACGGCAGTCGGCGTACATGTTCGAGAGGATGCGGATGATGGTCGCATGGCCGGTGTCTACGTTAATGATGCCGTTCTTGTCTGTCTTCATGGCGACGGAGCCAATCTGGTCGACTCTCAGTGCCACGTTGAGGTTCTCGTCGGTGACCGGTTTGTTGGTCTGTGCGTTGATGATTCGGATACTGACGCTATGCTGTTGTGTCTGGTTGTGCTGTTGCGCTTTTGTATTCTTCTGTGGTCCTTCAGCGAACGCCGGCGTTAGTTCGAATGCCAATATCAGCACTAGCACAAGCGCCAAAGGCGCGGTTTTATACCAGCATGGGGCAAAGCCCCATGTACCGATACCTCCAACGAAAGAGGGCTGAAAGCCCGATCTATAATTCAGGCGATGCCGCAATCTCTTTCGTTCGTCCTTGTCCATCTGATCTTCAGTACAAAAGATCGCAGACCTTTTCTCGATGACTCTGTGCGGCCTGCGCTCTACGAATATCTTGCCACCGTTGTCCGCAACGCCAAGTGCGAATGCTACCGCGTCGGTGGCATCGCGGATCACGTTCACCTCGCCGTCCGCCTGTCCCGCACTGCGAATGTCGCGGAGTTGGTGGAACAAGTTAAATCTTCCTCGTCGAAATGGCTTAAAACGCAATCGCCAACCCTGTCGAAGTTTGCCTGGCAGAGAGGATACGCAGCATTTTCCGTGAGCCCCACGGATATGGGCGCGTTGGTCGAGTACATCGCTGGTCAGGAAGATCATCATCGTAAGCGTTCGTTTCAGGATGAGTTGCGTGCGTTTCTGAAGCGGTATGGCGTTGAGTGTGATGAGCAATATCTTTGGGATTAGCTGGAGATCGATAGGTCGGGCCTTCAGCCCTCCCATGGTTCAGGGTTGGTCTTTTACCTAGGGCTTTGCCCTAGGCTGGTATAGAGCGCGCCGTTGGCGCTCTATTTACTCATCCTCTGCCGTTTCCAGCAACGGATCCTTAGTCGGTCTGCGAACCATCTCATGCAGCGCCGCACCGGGAGCGATCATCGGATAAACCCCATCCTCTTTCTCAACCTGGAAGTTGATGAGGAACGGCTTGCCGCTGGTGCGGGCTTTTGTAACCGTCGGAATTACATCCTTGCGCTGGCTGACGGTCGCGCCTTCGATCCCATGCGCAGCCGCAAGCGCGACGAAGTCGGGTGAGAGGATCGGACTGGCGGCGTAATTCTTCTCGTAGAACGCCTCCTGCCACTGTCGTACCATGCCGAGGAAGCCGTTATTGATGACGGCGATGTTGATAGCAAGGCCCTCCTGCTGAATCGTTGAAAGCTCAGAGGCAGTCATCTGGAAGCCGCCGTCTCCGGCGATGACCCAGACATCTTTCTCGGGGCAGGCGACCTTTGCGCCGATTGCTGCGGGCAGGGCAAAGCCCATGGTGCCGAGGCCGCCGCTGGTGACCAGCGTGCGTGGCGAGTCGTGCTTGTAGTACTGCGCTTCCCACATCTGATGCTGGCCTACGTCGGTCACGATGATGGTCTGGGCTGTTCTTCCGGCGGCTTCGGCTTCGCGCCAGATGTCGTTGATGACATGCGCGGCATACAGATGGCCGTTGTCAGGGAGGTTGATGATGTCGCGCACCGAGGCGTCGCCCTTCATCGCATTCACCGCCTTAATCCAGCTTGCATCGGACTTCTTCGGCAGCAGCGGCAGCAGCAGATCGAGCGTCTGGCGCAGGTCGCCGATCAGGGCGACGTCTACCTTGACGTTCTTGTTGATCTCGCTGGGGTCAATCTCGATGTGGATCTTCTTCGCATTGGGCGCGTAGGTGGCGAGGTTGCCTGTAACGCGGTCGTCGAACCGCATCCCGAAGGCGAGCAGAAGGTCGGATTGCTGGATCGCGTTGTTCACCCACGACTCGCCGTGCATGCCCATCATGCCGAGCGAGAGCGGATGGTGTGTCGGAAACGATCCAAGGCCGAGCAGCGTGCTGGCAACGGGAATCTGCTGGCGCTCGGCAAAGGCGATTACCTCGGCTTCGGCTCCCGACTGCGTGATGCCGTGACCAGCAAGAATGACCGGACGCTTGGCCGACTGAATCAACTCGATGGCCTGCTTGATGGACGAGCTTTCGGCGCGCAGCATCGGGTGCGGCCTATGCGGCGCGGGCGTGGCAGCCTCGAAGTCGAAGGTGGCCGTGGCCTGCTGCGCGTCCTTGGTGATATCGACCAGCACCGGACCGGGGCGTCCCGACTGCGCGATCTGGAAGGCAGCACGGATGGTCGGCGCGATGTCTTCGGCGCGCGTCACCAGCCAGTTGTGCTTGGTGATCGGCATGGTGATGGCGGTGATGTCTACTTCCTGAAACGCGTCGGAGCCGAGCACCTTCGAGGAGACCTGTCCGGTGATGGCCACCATGGGAATGCTGTCGAGCATGGCCGTGGCGATGCCGGTGACGAGATTGGTCGCACCCGGCCCGCTGGTCGCGATGCAGACGCCGGTCTTGCCCGAGGCGCGGGCGTAGCCGTCGGCCATGTGCGAGGCTCCCTGCTCGTGGCGCACCAGCACATGGTGGATGCTGGGGAACTTACGCAGAGCATCATAGACAGGCAGAATGGCTCCGCCGGGGTAGCCGAATACTTTATCGACGCCTTCGCCCGCAAGCGTGGCCCAAACGATCTCGGCTCCGGTTAAGGTGGGGTTTGATTTGGGCATGATATTTACTCCTGGATTAATCATTGAACGATTCATGTGAAAACGAACGAGCCATTTGGTGTGTGGGAAGCGCTTCCAAGAAGGTTCCAACAGCTAAAAAGATGAGTACTGCCGCGATGAATGCACGCCAGTTTACATAGGATTTGTCGCCCACTTGCTTCTTTCGTTTATCCCACTCCGGATCAAGAAACCGATATACCGAACGAGCACACATAAATGATGCCCCCAGCAGCAACAGATGGATTGGATAAACAGCTAGATTGCGAACCGCATCATTATTTATTAGGACTATCACCATAAAAAAAATTCCTGCAGCATAAAAGACTGGTCGATTGGAATCACTCGGCCAAAATCTAATCTTTTCTTCCTTCTCTGAAGTAGGAGGTGGCGATAGAGTGACGTATTCCCATTTTCCGCACTTGCAGAAGATCGCTAAGCCGTGTCCTCCATCAGCCTTCCTAACTTTTTCGACTCCAAAGACAGGATCGAAGGTGCATGGGCCATCGTGCGGTTCAGTACTCGGTCTTCTCACCATTGGATGCCTCGTATCTATAACTTCAACAAGTTAGCCATCAAACCTCAGTACAGTTACCTACGTTGTGACAGCGCCCTTCGATGCGCTGCTTACGGTGTTGGCGTACTTGGCGAAGACTCCGCTGTTGAAGTGCGGCACCGGAGCTTTGACATTTTTCAGCCGCGCTGCAATCTCTTCTGCCGGAACTTCAAGCCGCAGCTCGCGGTTCGGAATATCGAAGGTGATCGTGTCGCCTTCATGCACAGCGGCGATCGGTCCGCCAAGCTGAGCCTCAGGCGCCACGTGACCGGCCATCAAGCCGCGCGTCGCACCACTGAAACGTCCGTCGGTGAGCAACGCGACCGTCTCTGAAAGCTCAGGAATTCCTTTGACCGCAGCCGTAACCGCCAGCATCTCGCGCATTCCCGGCCCTCCGCGAGGCCCTTCGTAGCGAATGACGAGGACGTCGGACGGATTGATCCTGCCCGACTCGACCGCGGCAGAGCAGTCTTCCTCAGAGTTGAAAACGCGCGCAGGGCCCTGATGGAAGAGCCGCTCGTGTCCAGCCACCTTGATGACGCAGCCGTCGGGAGCGAGATTGCCCTTGAGGATGACCAGACCTCCGGTCGGCTTCAGCGGCTTCTCCCAGGTACGAATCACGACCTGGTTCGGAGTCTCGTGCGCAGCCTTTGCCTCTTCGTGCAGCGTCTTGCCGGTGACCGTGATGGTGTCGTGCAACTGTCCGCGCTCCATCAGCCGCTGGGCCAGCAGACGCGATCCGCCCGCCTCCTGATAGTCCTTGGCGTTGTACTTGCCGCCCGGCGAGAGATCGCAGATGAACGGTATGTGCTCGCTGATCCTGTCGAAGTCCTCCATCGAGAGGGGGATGTTCAACTCGTGCGCGATGGCGATCAGGTGCAGCACGGCGTTGGTCGATCCGCCCGACGCGCAGACGGCGGCGATGGCGTTCTCGATGGACTTGCGGCTCATGATCTGGCGCGGCGTCAGGCCCTTGCGCGCAAGCTCCATGACGAGACGACCAGCCTCGCGCGAGGCCTCGTGCTTTTCGGGCGACAGGGCGGGAACGCCGGTGATCTCGATGGGCGAGATACCGAGGAACTCGCCGGCCATCGCTATGGTGTTGGCGGTGAACTGGCCGCCGCAGGCCCCGGCGCCGGGACAGGCTGCGGCTTCGAGCGCTTCAAGCTCGTCGTCGCTGATCTTGCCGGCGGCGTGGCTGCCCATGCCTTCAAAGACGTTGAGGATGGTGATGTCTTTACTCGTGCCGTCGGGTTGTTTGATGTGGCCGGGGGCGATGGAGCCGCCGTAGAGCATGAGGCCCGGGATGTCCAGCCGTGCGAGGGCCATGATGGCGGCGGGCATGTTCTTGTCGCAGCCGGCGATGCAGACGATGCCGTCGAAGCTGTTGCCGCGTGCGACGAGCTCGATCGAGTCGGCGATGACCTCGCGGGAGATGAGCGAGGCCTTCATGCCTTCGGTGCCCATGGTGATGCCGTCGGAGATGGTGATGGTGTTGAACTCCATCGGCGTGCCGCCGGCTTCGCGGATGCCCTGCTTGACGGCCTCGGCGATCTTGCGAAGATGGAAGTTGCAGGGGCCGATCTCGGTCCAGGTGTTGGCGATGCCGATGATGGGCTTGTGCAGATCTTCTTTGCTGAAGCCTACGCCGCGCAGGTAGGAGCGCGCAGCGGCGCGAGACGGGCCTTCGGTGAGGGCGATGGAATTTTTCTTTGCAGGATCGAGTTCGTTGCTCAAGATGTCAGCCTTTCAGGGGTATCGGGTTAGCAAATCGGCTAGCCAGCGAACCGGCGAGTCAGCGTTATGGTGACTGTTAGGAAACAGTTGCGGCCTTGGGTGCGGACCAAAAATCTTTATTGTGTTTGGATTCGAAGGCGTCCAGTTCGGATTCGTGGCGCAGGGTGAGACCGATGTCATCGAGGCCATTCAGCAGGCAGTATTTGCGGAATGGGTCGATATCGAAGTGCGCGTTGAAGCCCTGGTCGTCAGTGACGGTCTGGGCTTCGAGGTTGATGGTGAGTGTGTGCTCGGGGTCTTTGGTGCAACGTTCGAGCAGCGTTTGCACATCCTCTTCGCTAAGGCGAACGAGGATGATGCCGTTCTTGCCCGCGTTCGAGAAGAAGATGTCGGCAAACGTCGGCGCGATGACGGCAAGGAAGCCGTACTGGTTGAGCGCCCATGCAGCGTGCTCACGCGAGCTGCCGCAGCCGAAGTTCTTTTCGGCGATCAGGATCTGCGCACCTTTGTACTCCGGCTTATTGAGGACGAACTCCTTGCGCTCTTCAACGTGGTCAGGCGTCTCGACGTCGTAGCGCCAGTCGAAGAAGAGGAACTCGCCGTAGCCGGTGCGCTCGATGCGCTTGAGGAACTGCTTCGGGATGATCTGGTCCGTGTCGATGTTAGGCAGCGGTAGCGGGACGGCTTTCGAGGTGAGGACGTTGATCGGTTCCATTAGCGTGAGCCTCCTTCGCTCTGCTTCCACTTGCGAATATCGGTGAAGTGGCCGGTGATGGCAGCTGCGGCGGCCATCTCGGGACTGACGAGGTGGGTGCGTCCACCACGGCCCTGGCGGCCTTCGAAGTTGCGGTTCGAGGTCGAGGCGCAGCGTTCGCCGGGTTGCAGAATGTCGGGGTTCATGCCGAGACACATGCTGCAGCCGGGCTCGCGCCACTCGAAGCCTGCGGTCTTGAAGATGGCGTCGAGTCCTTCCTCTTCGGCCTGGCGCTTGACCGCCTGCGAACCGGGGACGACCATCGCGCGAACACGGGTGGCGATGTGATGGCCTTTGACGACAGCGGCAGCGGCGCGAAGATCTTCGATGCGTCCGTTGGTGCAGGAGCCGAGAAAGACGGTGTCGATGGCGATCTCTTCCATCGGTGTGCCGGGCTTGAGCGCCATGTACTCGTAGGCACGCTCGAAGGACTTGCGGTCGGCTTCGGTCGGTGCCTGGTCGAGCGTGGGAACGCTGGCATCGATGGTGGTGGTCATGCCGGGCGACGTGCCCCAGGTGACTGCCGGAGCCAGTGTTGCGGCGTCGATATGCAGCTCGCGGTCGAACGTTGCGCCTTCATCTGTGGGAAGCGCGCGCCAGTGCGCGACGGCCTCGTCCCATGCTGCACCGGTGGGAGCGAAGCGGCGGCCCTTGAGATAGGCGAACGTGGTCTCGTCGGGAGCGATCATGCCTGCGCGAGCACCGGCCTCGATGCTCATGTTGCAGATGGTCATGCGGCCTTCCATGGAGAGGGCGCGGATGGCCGAACCGGCATATTCGACGGCGTAGCCGGTGGCTCCGTCGGTGCCGATCTTGCCGATGATGTCGAGGATGATGTCCTTGGCGGTGACGCCGAAGGGAAGTTCGCCATCGACGGTGATGCGGAAGGTCCTGGGCTTGGACTGCGGCAGCGTCTGCGTGGCCATGACATGCTCGACCTCACTGGTGCCGATGCCAAAAGCCAGTGCGCCAAAGGCTCCGTGGGTCGAGGTATGCGAGTCGCCGCAGACGATGGTCATGCCGGGCTTGGTCGCTCCCAGCTCAGGCCCGATCATGTGCACGATGCCTTGCGAGCTGTCCTGCACGTCGAAGAACTCGATGCCGAACTCGGCGCAGTTTTTGCGCAGCGCGTTGACCTGCGTGGCGGAGATCTGATCGACGATATGGAGACGGTCGTAGGCGCTGGTAGTGGGAACATTGTGGTCCACCGTGGCGATAGTGCGGTCAGCGCGGCGCAGTTTGCGGCCAGCCATGCGCAGACCGTCGAAGGCCTGGGGCGATGTGACCTCGTGGACGAGGTGCAGGTCGATGTAGAGGATGGACGGCTCGCCCTCGGGCTCGGCTACGAGATGCTGCTGCCAGACTTTTTCAAATAATGTTTTTGGTGTCGTGGTCATGATTTGGCCTTTGCTTCAGATTGCTCGGTGATGGTGTTGGCTCCGGTGGCTGCGGGGTTGATCTGGTGCGGCTTGCCGTCGGGGTCTACAAGAATTGCGTTGGTGATGGTTTGAAGAATCTTGCTGCCCAGCGGTGGCTCAGCGGTCCAACGGGCGATGCTGTGTGTCAACGCTGCCGGAATGTGGTCGGGATCGATTGCGTTATTGCTGAAGACCCACAAGGTGTACTCGGCGCCGGGCTGGTCGGGAGTCTTGTTCTGCTGAATCCAGTTGATGGCGGCGAAGACGACGAGCGGCTGCGGGAGACCGAGATCGACGAAGAGCAGGCCACGGTCAGGACAGAAACGGAAGACGCAGCCGGTGACGGTGAGGTAGCGGTTCTGATCGGCGATGACCTTGCCAGGCATGGAGAGGAAGTCGAGCGCGGTCTCGGCGAGTGACTTCGGCTTTGGTCCGGTCTGGCTCCAGAAGGTCTGAGGCGCAGTGAGGTACTGGTCCAGAAATGGCCGGAAATGAGGATCGAGAACGAGAGCGTTTTCGCGGCCCTCGGCTGGCGGCGGGCCGTACTGCCACATCCACTCAACGTTCGACTTTGGCCTTTTATCTTTATGCTTGAAGAGATCTGCGCGCGTCGCCGCCGTTCCTGTGATGAGGAGAAGGATGGCGGCGATTTGAAGATGGCGGCGCATTTTGGGGAAATCTATTTAGCTATAGGGTCGAGATGTTTCTTAGCGGCAAACATCATTAATAAGTTGGCGAAAACAAGGATGAAAATTCCTGAAACCGCAAGGATGAATAGTGGAGTGCCCTTCCAATATTGATAAATAAGCGCGGCGACTATGGAACAGTTGATGAGGATCGCTCTCCTTCGGTAAGTCATCGGGGCACTCATACGGCGTGCATGGACTGGCGGCGGTCGATGGACTGGGCCAGCGCCTGGTGAACTCGTTTGCCCATCTCCTGCGTGGTAACGGTTTGCTGGACGGATGCTTGACCGCGAGCAATATCCGCAGTCCGGTAGCCTTCATCGAGAACCTTGTGGACGGCCTGCTCCACGGCGCGGGCATCCTGCTCGAGATTTGCGGAGTGGCGAAGAATCATAGCCGCAGTCAGGATCGCGCCAAGTGGGTTTGCTTTGCCAGTTCCCGCGATATCGGGAGCGCTGCCGTGGACGGGCTCATAGAGATTGACTGCGCCGCCGATGGTGGCCGAGGGCAACATGCCGAGCGATCCAGTGATGACTCCGGCCTCGTCGGAGAGGATGTCGCCGAAGAGGTTCTCGGTGAGGACGACGTCGAAGTTCCGGGGGATGTTCATGACGTGCATCGCCATCGAGTCGACGAGCTGATGTTCGAGCGTGATGTCGGGGTAGTCTTTCGCCACTTCCGTAACGGTGGCACGCCAGAGCTGTGAGACCTCGAGGACGTTCGCCTTGTCGACCGAGGTGACCTTCTTGCGGCGCTTGCCGGCCAGCTCGAAGGCGATGCGGGCCACGCGGACGACCTCGTCGCGGGTGTAGCGCATGGTGTTGATGGCCTCGTTCGTCTCCTTGTTCCAGGAGCGGGGCGCGCCGAAGTAGAGACCGCCGAGCAGCTCGCGGACGAAGAGGATGTCGACATTTTCCGTGACCTCGGGCCGCAGCGGAGAGCTGGCGCTAAGGGCTTTATAAGCGATCGAAGGGCGCAGGTTGGCGAAGCCGCCGAGGGCCTGACGAATTTGGAGAAGCCCGGCTTCGGGGCGCTTGTCGGGAGTCAGCGAATTGAACTTGTTGTCGCCTACTGCGCCGAGCAGAACGGCGTCGGCGTCGAGCGCGGCGTTGAGCGTCGCAGTCGGCAGCGGAGAACCGGTTTGCGTGATGGCGGTTCCACCGATGAGGCCTTCGACGAAGGTGAAGTCGTGGCCGCCGAGTTCGGCCACGGCGCGGAGGATGTTCGTGGCTTCCTGAGTAACCTCGGGGCCGATACCGTCACCGGAGAGGACTGCAATTTTGAGGCGCATAAAATACTTTCCTTTTGGCTGAGGGGCTAACGGGTTGCGACTGCGGATTTGTCTGGTTGCAGCAGGCCGAGCAGATCCTGGTCATAGATGGTCTTCTTGCGGTCGGCAAGCTCAGTGAAGCGGGCGTAGACCTCGTTGAGCTGCTCTTTCGAGAGCGTCTGGCCAAGTTCGACAAGACGGTGTTCGAGCGCGCGGCGGCCGCTGTGCTTGCCGAGGACGAGCGAATTTTTGGGCACGCCGACCGATTCGGGCGTCATGATCTCGTAGGTCAGCGGGTTTACCATCACGCCGTGCTGGTGGATGCCAGCGGCGTGCGCGAAGGCATTGGCTCCCACAATGGCCTTGTTGGGCGCGGGGCCGAAGCTGATGCACTGCGACAGCATCTGGCTGGTGGCGAAGATCTGGTTCATGACGATGCTGTGGTGAAAGGGGAAGCGGTCGCGGCGCACGGTGAGCACGGCGGCGATCTCCTCCAGCGCAGCGTTGCCTGCGCGCTCGCCGATGCCGTTGATCGCGCACTCCACCTGCCGGACACCGGCCTCGATGGCGGCGATGGAGTTGGCCACGGCAAGCCCAAGGTCATCGTGGCAGTGCGCGGAGAGAACGATATTTTCAATTCCCGGGACGCGCCGGCGCACCATGCGGAACATGTCGCCGTAGTCTTGCGGGACGCAGTAGCCGACGGTGTCAGGCAGGTTGAGCGTGGTGGCTCCGGCCTGAATGGCGACCTCGCAGACCGCGACCAGGAACTCGGGGTCGGTGCGGGTGGCGTCTTCAGGGGAGAACTCGACGTCGTCGGTCAGGCTGCGCGCAAAGGCGACCATCTCCGCGATCTGGTCGAGGGCCTGCTCGCGGGTGATCTGGAGCTTGGCGGCCAGATGCAGGTCGGAGGTGGAGAGAAAGAGGTGAATGCGGGAGCGTTCGGCAGGCGCGGTCGCGCGGGCGGCGGCCTCGATATCTTCGCGCTTGCAGCGGGCGAGCGATGCGATGCGCGGTCCGCGAATCTCGCCGGCGATGGCGCGGACGCTCTCAAAGTCGCCGTGGGAGGCGATGGCGAAGCCGGCCTCGAGAATATCGACGCCGAGGTCAGCCAGTTGATGCGCCATGCGCAGCTTTTCGTCGTGGTGCATGGTGCAGCCGGGGGACTGCTCCCCGTCGCGGAGGGTGGTGTCGAAGAAGACGATTTTGTTTGAATCGACCATATAAAGTTGGCACTCCCGATCTGGACGCTATCATAATGCAGGCTTATGATGACTTCCACGTATATCAGCAATTCTAATTGAAGTATTCAAGCGAAGCATTTCTTTAATAACGGGGGGTGAGGCATGGACCTGGTTCAGATGGAGACATTTCTGGCAGTGGCGGAGGAGCGGAGCTTTTCGCGGGCTGCAACACGGCTCCATCGGACCCAGCCGGCGGTGAGCCAGGCCATCGCAAAGCTGGAAGGGGAGCTGGGAGAGGTACTGTTCGAGCGGTCGTCGCGGGATGGGACTTTGACCGACGCGGGAGAGGTGCTGCGGGAGTATGCAGCGAAGCTGCTGAACCTGCGCAACGAGGCCGGAGTGGCCTTGACGGAGCTGCGGTCGCTGCACCGTGGGCGGTTGAATCTTGCGGCGAATGAGTACACTTGCCTTTATCTGTTGCCGCTGCTGGACGAGTTTCGGCGGCAGAACCCTCGCATCAAGCTGGCGGTGCAGCGGTCGCTGGCCAGCCGGATCTCGGATGAGATATTGATGCATTCGGTAGAGATTGGCGTGCTGTCCTTCCGGCCGGACGATGCGCAGGTGAAGTCGATGGTGGTTTATCGCGATGAGCTGGTGTTTGTGGTGAACCCGCGGCATCCGTTGGCGAAGCAGGGTTCGGTCTCGATCCGTGAGCTTGGAGCGCAGAATTTTATCGCGCACAATATCTCGTCGCCGCAGCGGCTGAAGGTGATCCAGGCGTTCAATCGGCATAAGACCGTCCTGCACATGGGGGTCGAACTGCCATCGCTCGAGGCGATCAAGCGGTTTGTGGAGATGGGCAACGGCGTGGCACTGGTGCCGGGATTGACGGTCCGAACCGAGTTGCAGAGCGGTGCCCTGGTACGGGTACAGATTTCGGAGTTGCAGATCGAGCGTAAGCTGCGACTGGTCTACCGAAGACAGGCCAGCCTGTCGCATGTGGCGCTCGCTTTTTTGAAGGTAGTGGAGACCTATGCGGCGGCGCATGGCGATCCTTACTGTTTTCAGCCGGAGCGTGGGATGTAGATTCGGCGTGAAATTTTGCAAACCGGGAAACCTTTGTCTGGAAATCGCGTCTGTACCCGGTAGACTTACGCGCCGGAGACGATCTCTCCGGTGGATGGACACGAGAGAGGTATCCGATGAAGATGAACCTGTTTGATAAACCGCTGTTTGATAGACAGATGATGCGGGCGGCCGTGCTGGCGCTCTGTACCGCTACCCTGAGCACGGCGCCGATGATGATGGCGCAGGACAATGCCGCACCTGCACCTGCACAGCAGGACAATATGGCGCCGGGCGGCCATGGTCGGGGGATGCGGGGGGGGCGGCAGGTCGAGATGCTGACCAAACGGCTGAACCTGACACCCGACCAGGTGACGCAGGTGAAGGCCATCGATGCCGACCAGATGAGCCAGATGAAGGCCCTGCGTGACGACACCACCACGCCCAAGGCGGACAAGCGAAGCAAGATGATGGAGATTCATCAGGCTTCGCAGGACAAGATCCGCAATGTGCTGACCGATGAGCAGAAGACGAAGTATGACGCCATGCAGGCGAAGATGAAGGAGCGCCGGCAGAATCGTCAGAGCCGTCAGAGCCGTCAGGCGGGAGACGAGACTACATCGCCTGCGCCTGCGCCGCAACAGTAGAGGTAATTGCAAGAGGGAATCGCAGCAGAAAAAGACCGGGGGACGGATCGTCTTCCGGTCTTCTTGGGTGCCGGCCCGTTTCGCGGGCACGTGTGCGGTTACAATGAAGGACAATGACTACGGCGCTTCGTGACGGCTTTCGGAAACGCGTTGCCTGTGGGACAGCGTAGAAGGTCACGGACGAATTCGAAGGGATCTAGCGAAGAATGAAGAAGACGATATTGTTGCTGGGCGCATTGATGCTGACAGCAGTTGCCGGTTACGCGCAGGAGAGCCGGCAGGACGTGAGCATAAGCGCTTCAGGAATATTTGCCCCCGAAGTACACGGCAACGCCATACAGAAAAATACGACCACAACGCTCGGCCTTCTTGCCAGCTACCGCTATATGCTGACGCCGCGCAGCGCGCTCGAGGTGAACTACGGGTACGCGCAGAACACGAACAAGTATATTGTCTCCGGCAAGGCGCAGGGCGGCATCCATACCCTTCAATCCGAGTACAGCGCGGCGTATGTTTACAGCTTGAACTTCGGCAACTTCAATCCGTTTGCCGAGGTTGGCGTGGGCGCCATGGTCTACCACCCCCTGAAAGATAACGGGACCTACCAGATCGACGCCAAGTCGAACACCGAGATTGGCGGTCTTTTCGGGGCTGGCCTGGCGTATGAGATCAGCCCCAGCTTCGATATCCGCGTGGAGTATCGCGGCTTTGTGGCCAAGACGCCGGATTACGGTCTTCCGGGAGATATCTTCAAGACCAACAGATATCAGGTCAGCTCGTCACCCTCGATCGGTATTGCTTATCACTTTTAGTTGAACCGTTGAAGAGATTTCATGAAGAGAAGGCCCGGCGGTTATCGCTGGGCCTTTTTATCTCTGGATGACTTGGACTGGTGCACAAAGACAAAAGCAGGTCCTCCCGCCTCTGGCGAAGGATGACAATCTTTGATTTTGGGGCAGGCAGCTTCTCTGGGAGCCGCTTAGTTGAGGCGCTGGAGGCGGGCGATCAGCTTTTCGGCGAGAGGTTCGCCGGACTCGGTCCAAAGCAGGCGGCTGCTGATGCCGGAGTGCTTTTCGACGGAGAGCGTGAAGGCCAGCAGCATCTCGATATTTTGCTGAATGTGCTTCTGGGCCAGATCGTCCAGTTCGGAGTCTTCGAGAGTGTCGTCCATGATCCAGGGGGTGTCGAGGCCGAAGTCGATGCGGATATGGCCATTCTGCCCGTAGCTGGCATCGTCGAAGCTGGGACCGAAGCCGAGGATGCGGACGGTGGCGGGCTGGAGCTTCCAGGTAGTGTCAAGACGGCCAAAGGCCGCGGCAGATTCCGCGTCGGGGCCGAGGTCGAGACGGTTGTGGAAGTCGTCGTCCTGCTGGGGAGTCCAGAGCTTCCACTTCATCTCGAACTCGTAGGCCATGTCGTCGTGCAGTTGCTCGGTGGCCTCGGCGACGGCGTTTTCGATGATGGAGGCTTCGGAGTCTTCGGCACGCTCGTCGTTGACGTAGATGCGCTGGTAGGTGGGCGGCTCGGTGAAGCTGATGGGGTAGACGGAAGCAGCTGCGACTCGCTTTTCGCCGCTGATGAGCGCGAACTGGCGCAGAACCGAGACCAGCGCGGCGGGAAGGGCCTCGAAGCGGAAGTTCGGGAACCAGAGGCTGAGGTAGAGCTGATCGGCCATAAGGCTAGTTTAGATGGTTCTGCGGGGATTAAGGTTCGATCGCGGACAAGAATGGATATTCGCGGATAAGCGTCTTGGATGACCGCGCGGGCCGAGGTCTGCGGATGAGAAGATAGACAGGGCGGGTTGATGCGTATTTCGATGTCCATTGAAAGGCTGAGAATCTGGTTGCTGGTGGGCGCGGGCCTGCTGGTGATGGTGA
>Ga0068855_100005011_pt1 | contig 16167 bp, 8 predicted proteins | sample KBSCornC52_FD_66592 | JGI IMG/M metagenome (GOLD analysis project Ga0068855, IMG submission 66592) | Corn rhizosphere microbial communities from Kellogg Biological Station, Michigan, USA - KBS Corn C5-2 | ecosystem: Host-associated > Plants > Roots > Rhizosphere > Soil ...
GGCCGCACCACTCGGCCCAGAAATCGACGACGACCGGTTCCTTGGCCTTCAGCACGTCCGCTTCGAAGCTCGCATCCGATACCTTGCCGACGGCCATGGGACTACCTCGTCTTGTCTGTGAGGGCGCTTTGATCGCGCCACGAAAAGAAGGAGCGCCGAACGTATGGAGGGCTCCAGCAAGCGTCAAGGCAGGCTCACGCGGGCTTGACCTGCATGAGCGAGGCGTCGAGATCGGCGGCTGAAATCTCCATCAAATCAGGGGCTTCCGTCCAGACCAGCGCGGCGCGTATGCGACGCTGCGGGTACAGCTTTGCGAGCACCGCGCGGTAGAGTGCGAGCTGCTGTTTGTAGCCCGGCGGAACGTCCTCGATTCGCCGCGGCGCGGGACGATTGGTCTTGAAGTCGGCGATCAAAACCGCATCCGCCGTCACCACCAGCCGGTCGACCTGACCGCTCACGCGGACCTCTCCGGCGGGAAGCATGAGTCGCCCGACGATCGGCACTTCGGCGCGGCTGCCGGGCGCGTAGAGCGCGCGGAAGTCGTCATGCGCGATGAGGTGGAGCACTTGATCCGGGATGATCGCGCGTTCTTCGGGCGGCAGGTCGCTCCCGGCGCGGGCGAGGTAGCCGTCGGCTGCGCCACGGCGGCGCGCCTCGGGGATGTCCGGTAGCGACTGCATTAGCCGATGCGTCAGCGAACCGCGCAGCAGCGCCTGCGCGGAGGCGGGCGCGGGGGCACGGCGCACCGCGCCCTCCTCGACGCTCGACGGCGTGATGGTGCGCAACGATGCGTCCAGCGGTGCGTCGTGCTTGAGCCAGGAGGGTATTTCGATCGGTGGTGACGGCGCGTCGCTCGTCGCGGCGCTCGCGGGTTCAGGCTCGCCCTTGCGATAGCGCAGCACCTCGCCGTCGCCGTCATCCGCGGGCTCGCTGACGCAAGCGTCGCGAAGCGCGTCGCCCACGAGGCTGTACCACGTTCCCTCGAGCTTGTTCTTGCCTTGGGTGCCGCAGACGATCAGCCGCTCGGCCGCGCGCGTCATCGCCACGTAGAGCAGACGGCGGTATTCATCGCCGGCGGCCGCCTCGACGCCTGCGCGTGCGTCGATGACCGGGCCGACGTTTTCCTCTTTCGAGCCGGCCCACACCAGTTGCTCCGCTGCGCCAGGCACCGCGCGTTCCGGCGGCAGACGCAGCAGGCGCGGCGGATGCCATCCGGCCGCGGGCGTCGTTGTGTCGGCGAGGATCACGATCGGCGCTTCGAGGCCCTTGGCGCCGTGTACAGTCATCACGCGCACCTCGTCGCGGTCCATCTCCATGTCGCGCTTCACCTCGGCCTCGCCCTGTCGCAGCGACGCGACGAAGCCCTGCAGCGACGGCGCTTCGGTCCGCTCATAGTCGAGCGCGAGGTTGAGGAATTCGTCGAGCGCGTCGGCGGCCTCGTGACCGAGCCGGCCGAGCATCTGACGGCGGCCGCCGCCGGCGCCGAGCAGCCAGGCGTAGAACGCGAACGGCATCATGCGCCGCGCCGCCGCGCGCATGTCGTCGAACCGCGCCGCGAGCTCCGGCCGCTTCACGCGCAGCGCCGCGATCAGGCTGCCCTCGCGCTTCCAGGCGATCGCGAACAGCGCATCGTCATCGAGCCCGAACAACGGGCTTTTGAGCACGGTGGCGAGCGCGAGATCGTCGTCCGGCAAGAGGATCGCGTCGGCCAGCACCATCAGGTCCATCACCGCGATGTGCTGGTTGAGCACGAGCCGGTCGGCACCGGCGACGGCGATGCCCTCCTTCTTCAGCGCACGGATGACGGCGTCGAACAGCGCGCCGCGCCGCCGGAGCAGGACCAGCACGTCTTTCGGCCGGCGGCCCGCGCGCTGCCAGACCGCGACGGTGCGGGCGATGCGGCCGGCGAGCTTGCCGGCGCCGCTGGCGACGGTCTGCACGTCGAACGGCGCCGACCATCCTTCCTTCTTCTCGAAATCGTCGGATGTTTCGAGCGGCCAGATCTCCACCAGACCGGGCGCCTTGTCGGGCAGCGCCTCGTGCACGGGCGCGACCGCGTCGGCCGAGAGGCCGGCATGCGCTTCGGCGCGCGCAAACACGATGTCGACCGCGCCCAGCACCATCGGCCCGGAGCGGAACGAATGCTTGAATTCGGTGGCGACGAATTCGAGGCGGGCGCGCGCGTGCTCGCGCTCGAAAAATGTGCGCGTCGCGGCGAATTGCGCCGGTTCCGCTCCCTGGAACGAGAAGATCGACTGCTTTTCGTCGCCGACGGCGAAGATGGTGCGTGCACGCTCGTGCGCACCAATACCGGCGAAAAACTCGCCGACCAGCGCCTTGACGATGTCCCACTGCTTGGGGCTCGTGTCCTGCGCCTCGTCGATGAGCACGTGGTGAATGCCGCGGTCGAGCTTGTAGTGCACCCAGGCCGCACGCTGCTCCTGGAGCAGGTCGAGCGTCTTGTCGATCAGGTCGTCGTAGTCGAGGAGCCCGCGGCGGTTCTTCTCGGCACGGAACCGGACGATGACTTCGTAGGCGATGGTGAACAGCGCGCTGCTGCGGTCGCGCGTCTCGATGGCGCGCCGGCGCTGCACGAGCCCCCATACGCGGTCGCGCTCCTCGTTCAGGCGGGTGCACAGGTCCGGATCGGTCTTCTCGATCGCGCTCGTGGCGATCCGCTCCTTGGTCTTCTCGCGCGTCTTGGTGCAGAAGATGTCGAGATAGGCGTCGACGCGCTGCGGCGGTGCGAGCGTCGCGAGCGCCAGGAAGCGGGCGCTCTGGTCCTTGTCGGTCTTCGACCCGGCCTTCAAAGTCGCCGCGACGGCGGCCCATTCCGACGCGGCGAGCACGCTGCCGTCGAACATCGCCGCCTCGACCTCGGCCATCGTCTCGTCGGGGCGGACGCCGAGCGCGCGGGCAAGCTGCGCCGTCGCCTCGCCGATGCCGCCGGCTTCCTCGACCCAGCGCGTCAGCGCGTCGCGCGCGCGGATGACCTCGCGCAGCATGTCCTGGAAGGTCTGGTCGGCGGCCGCGAGCACGGCCTTTTCCAGCGCCCGGCCGAGCGGGCTGTCAGGCGTCTCGGATGCCTCGAGCAGGACGTCGAGACCGAGCCGGTTGAGCATCTGCGTCTCGGTGTTCTCGTCGAGCACCTCGAAGCGCGCCGGCACATCGGCTTCGAACGGAAACAGGTGCAGCAATTGCGTGCAGAAGGCGTGGATCGTCTGCACCTTCAGGCCGCCCGGCGTGTCGAGCGCCAGTGCGAAAAGCTGCCGCGCGCGTGCGCGAACGATCGCGTCGATCCGCTTGACGCCGGCGGCCTTCATCGCGTCGTCGAGCGCGGCGTCGTCGAGCAACGTCCAGCCGCGCAGCTCCTGGAACACCTTGTTCGCCATATTGGCGGCGGCGGCCTTGGTGAAGGTGATGCACAGGATGCGCGCCGGATCGACGCCGGCGAGCAGCAGGCGGATGACGCGCTGCGCCAGCACATGCGTTTTGCCGGAGCCGGCATTGGCCGAGACCCAGGCCGAGTGGCCCGGATCGGACGCCGCCGTTTGCCGCTCGGTGACGGCGGCGGGAATGGTGGGCCGCGCGCTCATGCGTCGCGGTCCTTGCTGCCGCCGATCAGCGACCATTCCTGCACGCGTGCGAGATGGTCGTACGTGCCGTAATGCGTCGACCACATCGGGTGCAGCAGCGAGTAATAGGGCTTCTGCGGATCGGCGAATTGCGCGAGCACTTTCGTCAATTCGGCAAAGGCGTGCTCGGCATGATCGTCCGGCCCGCCCTCCTTGAACTTGACGGCGCGGTCGTCGCCGGCTTCGGCGCCGCCGCGCAGGCGCACATACAGAAGCTCGCTGACCGAGCCGCCCGCCGGAATGCCGTCGAATCCGCCGCGGCGCAGGATCGCGGCTTCGAGGGTCAGTTGCGGCGCCAGTCCGGTGTTGACCTGTTTGTCGGTTGGCGGCGCGCCGGTCTTGTAGTCGACGATGGCGTAGCGGCCGTCCGACAAGCACTCGATGCGGTCGGCGCGCACCGTCAGCGTGACGCTGTCGGCGCCGAACGGAATCGTGGTGCGGCCGCCGATCTCCACCTCGACCTTTTTCGTGTTCACCCGCCGCTTCGTTTCGAAGTCGGCCATCCATTCGGCGATGCGCCGGAAGCGCGGCCACCAGAAGGCACGGGCCTCCGGATAGGCGGCGAGCGGCTTGAACAGGCCGGCGCCGATCTCGGTCAGGCGGCCGGCGGCATCGTCCGGAAGCTTTTCGGGAAAGGCCTTGCCGAACGCGCCGATGGCGTCGTGAATGACGGTGCCGCGCGTGGCCGCGCCCAGTTCCTCATCGATGTCGTCGAGCGGCCGCAGCCCGAGCACGTGCCGCGCATAGATCGTGTAGGGATCGCGCAGCAGGTCCTCGATCTCGGTGACGCTGAGTTGGCGCGGCCGCGCCTCGAGCGGCGGCCGCGGTTCCGGCCGTGTCGCCGGCCGCGGCGGACCCATCTCGTCGATCGTGCGCGCCAGCGCCGCGTAGCGGGCCCCACGCTTCAGCGCCGCGGTCCACCGCGCCTCGCCGGCGACGGCGGCAAGCCGCTGCACGAAACGTGACGACACGGTCGGCGCACCGCCAAGCTTGGCGGCGCGGGTGAGGATCACCTCGGGCGCGCCGAGCGCCTGGGCGAAATCGTGTGCCGAGAGGCCGATGCGGCGCTCCGGCAGGTCGAGGCCGAGTTCATGCCGCATTGGCCGGCTGAGCCACGGATCGCCGCGCGTCTCCGGCGGCCACGAGCTTTCCACCATGCCGCCGAGCACGACGCGGTCGAACGATTGCAGACGCGACTCCAGCAGGCCGAGGATCTGCACCCGCGCAGGGGTCGGTGGGGCGTAGATCAGCCGGTCGGCGATGGCGTCGTGAAACAGGCCGGGATATTCGCCGGGCGAGAGCGCGAGCGCGCCGGCGCGTTCGATCTTGCCGAACGCGTCCGCGAGATTTTCCGTCATGCCGCCGAGCGCGCCGACGGCGGCGGCATGCGCGGCGGCGATCGCGCGCATCGGCTGTTCGCCGCGCGGCAGGCTTTCGAGCGGCGCCAGCGCCGCCGCGAGATCGCGCACCAGCGCCGCGGCGCCGTCGAGCGCGGCGTCGTCGAGCGCGAGCCGCGCATCGCTGCGATGGAAGATCGACGCCTTGCCGGCGCGATGTTTCGCGAGTTCGGCGCGCAGGCCCGTCAGCGCCGCGGCGAGGCCGGCCGTGCCGTGCGCCGGCCGCGGGCCGCGCAGCACCGCGCGTTCGAGCGCCGTCACCGCGGCGGCATCGAACTGCCCGCACGGATGCTTGAGCAAGGCGAGCAGCGGCACCGGCGCCACGGTGCCGAGCGCGACGTCCGCGACGAGCCGGGCGAACACGCCCTCGGGCGCGGCGGAAAGCGAGACGCCGCGCGAATCCTCGACCGGCACGTTCCAGCGCGCCAGCGCCGCCGCGACGCGCCGCCCGAGCGCGACGTCCGGGGTGACGAGCGCGGCCGTGCGGCCGTCGGTCTCGATCGTCTCGCGCAGGGCGACGGCGATCGCCAGCGCTTCCTCTTCGGCATTGGCGGTCTCGATCACGGCAATGGAGTTCATCGCGACGCCGGCCTGCGCGGCGAATTCCGGCCGCGTCAGCCTGTCCTTCCAGCGCTGGCTGGCGACGGCCGGCCGCAGCGCTTCCGACAGCAGCATCTCGCGGCCATGCGCGGCCGGTGCCGCGAGCGGCGTGATGTCGCCACGGACGATACCGATGCGCCTGATCAGCCCGGCCAATGCGAATTGCGGATGGCCGTGCGTGCGGTCGTCGTCATGCGCGATCGTCGCCCAGGTCTCGTCGTCGAGCTCGGTGTCGAGGCCGGGCAGGACGACCGCGCCGTGCGGCAGCCCGGCGATCGTTTCGAGCAAGGCGGCGGTCGCCGGGATCGAGCCGGTCGAACCGGCGGCGATCACCGGGTCGGTGCTCCTCGCAAGGCGCGTGGTCTCGGCGGCGATCAGCGCGTCGCGACGCTCGGCCGGCTCGACGCTGTTGCTCGCGCGCAGGATGTCCGGCCAGTGCGTACGGATGAATTTGAGAAACCCGAGCGTCTGCTTCCAGTAGTCGTCGAACTCCTCGGGCACGAGCTGGTCGAGACGCTGCCAGTCGACCTGCCGCGTCGTCATGTCGTCCATCAGCCGCGCGAGGTCCTTCGCCAGCGCGAAGGCCGTGGCGGGATTGTTGGCAACGAGCGGCGCCTTGCCGCGCTCGCGCGGCGCGATCGCCTGAGCCCAGCGCAGGATCAGCGAGGCAAGCGGCATCACACGGTCGAGGCCGGAGAGCGCCTCCGGCACGTCCAGCGTGGCCTCCGCGAGCTCGGCGGTGGCCGCTTCGGCGAAGGCGATCTCGTCCTCATCGATGTCCCCGAGCGGCACGATGCGCGGCAGGATCGCGGCGTCCACACCGAGACGGTCGAGGAAGACGTCGCGGGCGAGCCGGCAGGCGCGCCGGGTCGGCAGGTAGATGGTCGCGCGCGCAAGCTCCAGCGGGTCGTCGTTTGCGGGGAATCCGGGCACGAGCCGGCCTTCGCGCAACGCGTCGACCAGCACCGTCAGGAACGGTGCGGAAGCGGGAATGGTGAAGACGTTGGCGCGACTCGCCGGCATGCGCGCGAGCATAGCCCGTGTCCCGGGCGCGGCGCAGCATGCAATGCTGCGACGCTGACCCGGGACAGGCTACGACGCGCTTTTGCGAATTGCCTGCTCGGCGTCGCCGACGGCGCCCGGAGTACCCACATGCATCCACAGGCCTTCGAGACGCAGGCCGTGCAGGCGGCCGGCATTTTGCGCACGGTCGAACAGGTCGGTCAGCGAGAACTCGCCCTGCGGCGCGCCCTTGAACATGGCCGGCGAGAGGATCGCCGCGCCGGCATAGACGAAGGGCGCGACCTCGCGCTCGCCGCGGCGGGTCAGGCGTCCGTCCGGGTTCATGGCGAAGTCGCCGCGGCCGTCATAGCCGACCGAGCCTGAGGTCGGCGCGAGCAGCAGCAGCGCGTCCATGCTTGCGGCGTCGAAAGCCGCGGCGAGACGGCTCAGGTTCGGCCTGACCCCGTCGATCCAGATCGTGTCGCTGTTGATGTGGAAGAACGGCGCCGCCCCAAGTTCGGGCAGCGCCTTCACGACGCCGCCGCCCGTGCCCAGCAGCAGACCGCGTTCATCGGAAATCGTCACGCGCGGTGATGTCCGCGATTTCGTGTGCGCGATGATCTGCTCGGCCAGGTAATGCACGTTGACCACGGCGCGTTCGACGCCGGCATCGGCCAGCCGGTCGAGCACGTGATCGAGCAACGGCTTGCCGGCGACCGGGACGAGCGGCTTCGGCTTCGTGTCGGTCAGCGGCCGCATGCGCGTACCGAGGCCGGCGGCGAGCACCATCGCCGTTTGCGGATGCGTTGCCATTCCTTCAGGTCCTCAAGGCCGGTACGTGAACACGGTACCAGCTTTGCAGCGCGTCCAGCGCGGGGTGCGCCAGCGCGCGCCGCAGATAGGCCCATACGCGCGGCATGTGACGCAGATATTGCGGCTTGTGATCGCGCTTTTCCAGCCGGGCGAAGATGCCGAGGATCTTCGAGGCGCGCTGCGCCGCCATCGTGGCGTAGAGCTGCGCGAAGTGCGCAGCGTCGAAATCCGCATCGGCGGCGTGCCGCGCGCGCGAATAGCGCGACAGGAGCGCGATCTCCAGATGCTCCGGTACGTCGACGCGTGCGTCCTGCAACAGCGAGGCGACGTCGTAGGCGGCCGGGCCCATCACAGCGTCCTGGAAATCCAGGAGGCCGACACGGGCGATGCCTTCGCGCTGCGGCAGCCACAAGAGGTTGGGCGAGTGATAGTCGCGCAGCACCCAGGTCGCGGGCGCCTCAAGCGCCGGCTTCAGCGCCGCCTGCCAGTGGCGCAGGAAGTTCTCGCGCGCGGCGCTCGAGATCGTGGCATTGAATTTCGGCAGGTACCAGTCGAGCAGGAGCTCGGCTTCGATCAGCAGCGCGTCCAAGTCGTAGCCGGGCAATTGATAATCGAGCCCCGCCTCCACCGGCAGCAGGTCCGGCAGGTCCATGCCATGCAGCGCGGCGAGCACGTCGGCCGCGACGGCGTAGCGCTCCTCGATCGGCACCGGCGGGTCGCCCTTGACGACGAGTTCGTTGCCGAGGTCTTCGAGCACGATCAGCCCGGCCTCGCGGTCGGCGGCGAAAATCTTCGGGCCCGAGAATCCGCGCTCGGTCAGTCCGCGCGCCATGGCGATGAACGGCGTCACGCTTTCCGCAAGATGTGCGATGGCGCTGTACGGCTTGCCGTCGCGCACCGGCGGGCCGTCGGGCCGTCGCGGCGAGTTCATGAAGATGTACGAGGTGTCGCCTCGCGTCAGCCGCTCGTAGGAACGTGTCGAGGCGTCGCCCTGGATGCGGCGGCGCATGGCGTCGGCATAGCCGCTCGTCTCGAGGAAGGCGCGCATGCGGGCCATGCGTTCGGCCCGCGACGCGAAGATGCCGTAGCCGGTGACGCGCACGTGGCGAACCGTCGGGCCTTTTTCCGGCGCGAGCGTCAGCGCGACGTCGAGCCGGTCGGGCGGCAGGCTCGCCGCGGCGCGGTCCGGCCATTCGAGCAAGGTCACCGCACCCTCGCGCAATTCGTCGAAGCCCAGCTCGGCAAGTTCGTCGGCGTTCGTGATGCGATAGAGGTCGGCGTGCAGGAGCCTGAAGCGCGGCAGGTCGTAAGCCTGCATCAGCGTGAAGGTCGGGCTCGGCACCTCGATCGTCTCGTCGCCGGCGGCATGCCGGATGAAGGCGCGGGCGAAGGTGCTTTTGCCGGCGCCGAGGTCGCCCGAGAGCGTGATCAGGTCGCCGGGCTCGGTGAGCGCGGCAATGTCGAGCGTCAGGCGCCGGGTCGCGGCCTCGTCCGGGAGCAGGGCCGTGAAGCTGTAGCCGCCGGAGCTTAAGGGGGACATCGAATCATCCACGTTTGACGCGACTTTTATAGACGTCGTCCCGCGGAGGAACCAGCGCCGCACCGTCAGCGCGATGACCGAGGAACCCCGGAACGCCGCCCAAGTTGTCAGCAGCGACAACCCAACTGAGGGGCGTTCTGTGACTGACATCTATCGAACCGAAACCGCCGCCGCAGGCCTTGCCGGACCCGAACCTCACGCCATTTCCTGGCGCGCGATCGTGGCCGGCGGCTTCGCGGCCGCAGCATTGACGCTGGCACTCGTCGCCTTCGGCGCCGCGGTCGGCTTCTCCTCCATCTCGCCGTGGTCGAACTCCGGCATCTCGGCCGGCACCTTCAAGGTGGCCTCCGGCATCTATCTCGTGGTCGTGGCGATGCTGTCGTCGACGGTCGGCGGCTACATCGCCGGGCGTCTGCGCACGCGCTGGACCGGCCTGAAGACGTACGAAGTGCAATTCCGCGACACCGCGCACGGCTTCCTGGCCTGGGCCTTCGCCACCGTCATGGGCGCGGCGATCCTCGGCACGGCGGCGACCTATCTCGCCGGCGGCGTCGCGCAAGGCGCGGCCAACCGCAACGATCCGAACGGCGCATCCTCGCCGACGGCTTACTACGTCGACATGCTGTTCCGTCCGGCCGCGAATGTTCGCGCTCCGGGTGGGGCTGCCGCCGCCGCGGAAAGCTTTGCGGCCAATCGCGAGGCGCAGGCGGTGTTCACGCACGACATGCCGATCGCCAAGGATTGGCCGGCGGCCGATCGCACCTATCTCGCGCAGCTTGTTTCGGCTCGCACCGGTCTTGCCGGCGCCGACGCCGAGAAGCGCGTGAACGACACGATCGCGGCCGCCAAGGCCGATGCCGACAAGGCGCGCAAGGCCGCGGCTTCGATGGCGATCTGGCTGACGATCTCGATGTTCATCGGCGCATTCGCCGCCAGCCTTGCCGCCATCGAGGGCGGACAGCTGCGCGACGATCGCTGGAAAGGCGTCATCGGCACCCGCGCTTATCGCGAACAACAGGTACTCTAGGAGGCGAACATGGGACTCATTCTGCTCTGGCTGCTCGGTATTCCGATTCCGCTGCTGATCCTGATCGCGCTGCTCGCGCGCTGATCGAAGGCTCAAAGCGTGTGCATGGCCGGGTTCGTCCCGGCCATGTGCATTTCTACACCAGCGGCACCGTCATCGGATTATACGAATACAGCCATTTGTTGCGGTCGGCGCCCTCGTTGCGCTTGGCGAACTCGGCGCGGATCGCTTCCTCCGTCTCGAGATGGAAAAGCCGGCGATTGGCGGTGGATTGCAGCACGACGCGCGCGGTGCGCTCGATGCGGTTGCGCTGATAAAGCTGGAGCGCCCGGACGACGTCGCTCTCCTGCCTGAGCGCGCGCATCAGCACGGCGCCGTCCTCGATCGCCATGACCGCGCCCTGGGCCAGGTACGGCAGCGTCGCGTGCGCGGAATCGCCGAGCAACGTGGCGCGCGCGGTACTCCAATTGTCGATCGGCAGCCGGTTGTGCAGCGACCAGCGATAGCACTGGTCCTTGTCGGCGGCGTCGATGATCGCCTGGATGGCCGGGTGCCACCCTTTGAAGTCGGCCTTGAGCTGCTGCCAGGGCAGCTTCACCGTCCACGACTCCTCGAGCACGTCGTCGGTCTCGTGCAGGCCGACGAAATTCATCAGCGCGCCGCCGCGCACGTAATAGCAGACGGCGTGGCCGCCCGGTCCCATGAACACGGACATCACCGGCTCGAGGAAGGGCCGCGGCAGCCGCTCGATCGGCACGGTGATGCGCCAGGCGGCGTCACCGGTGTAATTCGCCGGCACCTCGCCGGCGATCTGCCGCCGCACGGCCGACTTGAGCCCGTCGGCGCCGATGAGAAGGTCGCCGCGCGCCGCGGTGCCGTCGGCGAAATGCAGCGTCACGCCGTCGGCGTCCTCGGTGAAGCCGGTCGCGCGCTTGCCGAGCTTGACGACGTCGGGTTTCAGCGACAGCGCCTTCTCGACGAGGATGGCGTGGAAGTCGGCGCGGTGCAGTTGCGTGTACGGCGCGCCGTGCATGCGCTCGTGCTCCTCCGACAAGGCGAAGCGCTGGATCTCCTCGCCCGTGTCGTGCAGGCGGAACACATAGGCACCCGGATGCACGCCGACCTTGCGGATCGGCGCTTCGAGCCCGAGATGGCGCAGCGCGTGCATGGCGTTGGCGCTGATCTGGATACCGGCGCCGATCTCGTCCAGCTTCGGGGCCTGTTCGTAAACCTCGACCTCGTGGCCGTCCTGCATGAGGAAAGAGGCCGCGGCGAGCCCGCCAAGACCGGCGCCCGCGATCAGGATCTTGTACTGCGTCACGTCTTCAGTCCCCCGAAGCGGCAGGTCCGCCGCGGCGGCAAGATTCCCTGTATTGGCACGCGGATCAAGCGGGTCCTGCGCCACATCCTCGTCACGATTCGTCCGCGCGAGCGTCGCTGTTCCACGTCCCGTGCCACGCTCTCGTCACGCTTCGCGTGCTTTCGCGCCGCGTGCACTCAAAACCGGAACGTCGTTTTACATGTGCGCGTTTGCAGCCGGGAGTTGGGATTTGAACCTGAAGAAGGAGGCGCGAATGCGCAAAGCACTTTTGGCACTGCCGATCATCGCCGCGGCTGGTTTCGCGGCACCGGCGATGGCACATGACGGTTATTGGAATGGCCCGCACGGCTATCCGCCGGCCGCGGGCGTCGTTGCCGGCGCTGCCGCTGGCACGACCGTCGCTCTCGGCGCCTATAATGGCTGGTGGGCCGGTGCGGCCTTGCCGGCAACCACCGCCGGCTCGATCGCCGTCGGCGGCGTCGCCGGTGTCGGCGCGCTCGCCACGGTCGACGCCGTGTTCAATCCGTGCGCCGGCTTCCACGCGCTGTTCGACGAGAGCCACGGTCAGTGCGTGAATGGCCAATACGTCGGGCCGCGTGGCCAGCGCGTTGCCTATGAAACCGGGCCGGCCGTCGCGCCGCCCGTCGTCGAGTACCGGCATGTGCGCCGGCATCATCGGCACCACTATCGCCGCTGATCGGTGATGAATTGAGAGAGCAAGGCCGGGGTTCGTCCCGGCCTTGTTTTTTGCGTCACGGAGGGGTGTTCCTTCCGCTCCTGACTCGAAGCAGACGTAAGTGGCAGGCGTCGTCGGGCCACCTTGGAGCCGTCATCGCCTTCATCGCGAATGATCGGACTCGCCGCTGGACAATCCTAGCTGGCCTTTCGCGCACGCCGCCGCGGCCGGCCGACGACGTCGGCATAGTGTGCGATCGGCTTGGGATGCCCGATGAGATACCCCTGGATTTCGTCGCATGCCTCGCCCTTCAGAAACTCGAGCTGCTCTCGAGTTTCTACGCCCTCGACGGTGACAGGAAGGGACAGGTTCCGGCCGAGACCAATAATTGCTTTTATGATCGTGGCAGACTGGGTGTGCTTCGGAAGACGCGCGATGAAGCTACGATCGATCTTCATGCGGTCGAACGGAAACGCTTGCAGATAGGACAGGGACGAATAGCCGCTTCCGAAGTCGTCCATCGCGATCCGGATTCCCATCGCCTTGAGACGCCGGAGAGTGGAAAGCGCCCGGTCAAAGTCGTCGATCAGGACATTCTCGGTTACCTCGAGCTCAAGACGCTGCGGCGAAAGCCCCGTTTCAAAGAGAATTTGGTGGACCGTCGTAGCCAGATCGCCATGTTGAAATTGCACAGGCGACAAGTTCACCGATATTCGCAGATGCTTGCGCCATGAAGCGGCTTCCCGGCATGCCTCCCGCAGTACCCATTCGCCAAGGGCGAAGATAAGCCCACTGTCCTCAGCCAGAGAAATGAAGACGGTCGGCGGGATCAGCCCACGTGTTGGGTGTTGCCACCGTGCCAAGGCCTCGAAGCCCACGACCTCTCCGTCAAGCCGTGCTTGAGGCTGATAGTAGACCGTCAATTCGTTGTGCTCGATGGCGGACTTCAAGTCGTGCTGGAGCAGGCGACGCTCTCGCAGCCGCGCATCCATGTCCGGTGCGAAGAAACGAACCGAGCCCCGTCCCTCCTGTTTTGCCCGGTAGAGCGCCGCGTCCGCGTTTCCAAGCAGAGTGGCGGCATCGCAGCCATCCGTCGGGAAAATGGCAACGCCGATACTGAGGCCGACCTTTATCGCCCGGCCGGAGACGTCGATCGCGCGCGAAAAGGCCTCCTGAATCGCCGACGCAAATTGTTCGACAGCGACCGGGTTCGGATCGTTGCTCAGGATCAAACTGAATTCATCGCCGCCCAGGCGGGCGGCAAAAGCGCCTGAGGTCGATCCCTCCAAGAGCGTACCCACCCTGCAGAGAAGCTCGTCGCCAGCGGCATGCCCGAAGACGTCGTTTATTTCCTTGAAGCGATCCAGGTCGATGCAGAGAACCGCGACCTTTGTTTCGCGGCCGGCGGCCTCCGCCAAGGAAGCAGCCAGATGCTCATTGAAGAGGGCGCGGTTCTTGAGGCCCGTCAGAGCGTCATGCTGGGCCAAATATTCGATCCTGGCCTGGGCCCGCCGCCGCTCGGTCGCATCCTCATGCGTCGCGATCCAGCCGCCTCCCGGCATCGGATTGCTCACGCCATGCATACATCGTCCATCCGGCAATTCGATCGTGCGGGTCATCAATTGGCCCGCGGCCATGCCGCTCATGATCTCGGCGCAATATACCTCGACATCTCCGGAGAAGACTCCCCGGTCCTTGCGATGCTGCACGATTTCCTGGAGCGAGCTGCCCGGCTTCACGACGTCGCTCGAGAGCCCGTACATTTCGATGTAGCGGCTGTTGCAGAGAACCAGAATGCCGTCCGCATTGAACATCAACAAACCTTGCGACATGTTGTTGATGGCGGCCTCGGTCAGCTGCTTTTGTTTGATGAGATCGTTCTCGGCTCTCTTTACGTCGGTGACATCCACGACCGCGCAGATGCGCGCCGAACGCCCTTGGAACGGCAGATCGGCGGCGTAGACCGATGCCTGAATGTAGGTCCCGTCGGCCTTCCGATGGCGCCAAATTTTTCGTCCGGCGGTGACTTTGTCCGACTTGAAGTGATGGAGAAACTGCTCCAGTTCGTCCGGATGCCGAATGTCGGCCGACGTCATGTTCAAAAATTCTGACCGGAGATATCCGTACAGCCGGACCGCGGCTTCATTCACCGCGAGGAACCGGCCGGATCGCCGATCGATCACCCACATCGGCACCGGATTGGTCTCGAAAAGGAGCTTGAGCGACAGCTCTCGTTGCTTGAGGTCGGTTATGTCGACGCGAACGGCGACACTGCCGCCATCGCTCATGCGGTGCTCATGCACCCGGACCCATCTGTCGTCGGACAGCGATTGCTCGTGCGTCACATTCGACGCTTTGCGTCTGGCCAGTCGTTCCGAAAGCCACTCCGCTTCGCGTCCAAGAGCGTCCGGGTATTGGCCGTCCTCGATACCGGCCTTGAGCACATCCTCAAATCGGGCACCGGCAAAAATTGCGTTTTCGCTGAGGCCATACATTTCCCTGTACCGGGTATTCCAGAGGACGAAGCGGTCGTCCTTGTCGAGCAAGGCGAAGCCTTCAGGGACAACTTCGATCGCCTCTTTCAACAGGGTATGCGCGGCGTTGGTGCGTTCGCGCGCCGCTTCGGCTTCGGCTTTTGCCGCGACCAATTCGCGTTCGGCCAAACGTTGCGCCGTAATATCTTCGTGGGTCGCGACCCAGCCGCCGTCTTGCATCGGAATGTGACGGATACGGAAGGTTTGCCCAGTGAGAAGCTCGACGTCCGTGTCTGAACGAACGTTCGTCACCGCGATGCCACGCCGCCAGTGGAGATATTCATCGCGCGTCAATGCGGGGACCGTGCCTGCCGCAAAGCGAAGAGCGACAATCTCCTCGAGCGACATGCCCGGTCGAACATCGTCCGGCGAAAGGCAGTACATCTCGATATAGCGTTTGTTCGACAGGATGAGTCGGTGATCGCCGTCAAAGAAGCAGACGCCATGCGAAATATTGTTCAGCGCGGCGTCGAGATGCGCCCCCGGATCCCGCGACGAGGCGGATGACGGTGTCTTCGACATCGAGTTTCCTCGGAGGCCTGCACTCGAAGTTCCGGATAAAGGATAGGCGCCAACAGTTGCCTCGGCCTTAATTCTGACTTGAGTTAACTGCCGTTAACTAAAACAAAATTGGAACTTCGGCGGCTGGCGCGATCAAATGGCGTTGCTTGATGGCAATTCGTCATCGTGGGGCGATCCTTCGCCAGATCATCGACAGAGCGAAGCGTCAGCGCATTTGTTCGGCGGCGAATTGCGATGACAGCGTGTGAAGTTCTATTCCGGTTGGCTGCTCCAGTTGCGCAGTCTAGAGAACGCGCGCGCGGATATCCGCTTCTGGCTCGTAACCGGCATAAGCGCCTGAAGACAGTTTTGCGGCGTCTTACGCCGCGCTCTGCGTGAGCTGCCGCGACACGGGGAAGACGCAAGACACGACCGTGCCCTCGCCGGGCGTCGATTCGATCGTCACGCTGCCGCCGTGCAGTTCGACGAACGAGCGCACGAGCGTGAGGCCGAGGCCGGGCCCGCGATGCTCCGATCCGCGCGGATCTGTCTCGAACCAGTCGAACACCTTGTCCTTCTGCTCGGGCGGAATGCCCGGGCCGCGATCGACGACGGTGAACACGACCGCCTCGCTCTGCCGCTCGGCAGAGAGCGTCACCGTCTCGCCGGCCGGCGAGAAGCCGATCGCGTTCGACAACAGATTGAACAGCACCTGCCGCAGCCGGCGGTCGTCGGCGACGAAGCTGCCGATGTCCGCGGGCGTGCGGATGTCGAGGCGGATATCGTTCTTGACGAGGCGGTCCTGCACGCCTTCCGCCGCCGCTTCCATGCAGGCGCGGATGCCGACGTCGCCGAGGTTGAGCGTCATAGCGCCGGCATCGATGGTGGCGAGATCGAGGATGTTGTTGATGATCGCCAGGAGCGCGTTGGTCGAGGTGGTGATGTAGCCGAGATATTCGCGCTGCTTGTCGTTGAGATCGCCGAAGGCGGCGTCGCCGAGCAGATTGGCAAAGCCGATGATGTTGGTCAGCGGCGAGCGCAGCTCGTAGGAGACGTGGTGGACGAAGTCGATCTTGATCGCGTCCGCCGCTTCGAGCGCGTCGTTCTTCTCGCGCAGGACG
>Ga0068855_100005017_pt1 | contig 16158 bp, 17 predicted proteins | sample KBSCornC52_FD_66592 | JGI IMG/M metagenome (GOLD analysis project Ga0068855, IMG submission 66592) | Corn rhizosphere microbial communities from Kellogg Biological Station, Michigan, USA - KBS Corn C5-2 | ecosystem: Host-associated > Plants > Roots > Rhizosphere > Soil ...
AAGTCGCAGGCCTCGAAGGCCGCGCGGCGGTGGCGCGCGGCGGTGGCCACGAACACCACCGGCTCGCCGGGCGCTATCCTGCCGGCGCGGTGCAGGATCAGAACGTCGTCGAGACCGAACCGCGCGCGCGCCTTGTCGGCGAACTTGCCGATCTGCGCCTCCGTGAAGCCAGGATAGGCCTCGAGTTCGAGAACGGTCGTCGCGCCCGCCTCGGCGCGAGCGAGGCCGGTGAAGGTCGCGATGGCCCCAATCTCCAACCGGCCGCCGCAGAACTCGTTGAGCACCGCGCCGGGATCGAAGGGCTCGTAGGTCAGCCGGATCATCCGCCGCTCATCGGGGGCAGGAAGGCGACCTCCGTGGTCGCGTTCAGGAACGCTTCGCCGCGCACGATCACCTGGTCCAGCGCCACCTGCACGCCGCGCCCGCCGAGGGCCTCGCCGAGCGCGGGATCGTCGGCGGCGAGCCGGGCGCGCAACGCCGATAGCGAGGGGCTCTCGACCTGCCGCTCGCGCCAGCCGGCCACGTCGCTGAGGCGCCCGAACAGCAGGACCCGGGCCACGCCTAGCCTCCGGTCGTCGACATGTGCCGGGCCACCGCCGGCGCGGCGGCGCGCGCGATGTGGAAGTCATGGCCCTTGGGCTTGGCGTCGACGGCCATCCGGATCGCCTCGACGAGGTCGACGTCGGAACCGCCGCCGCGCAGCACCGCGCGCAGGTCGGCGGCGTCCTCCTGTCCCAGGCAGGTGTGCAGCGTCCCGGTGCAGGTCAGGCGCACGCGGTTGCAGGCCTCGCAGAAATTGTGGCTGAGCGGCGTGATGAAACCCAGCCGTCCGCCGGTTTCCGCCACCTCCGCGTAGCGGGCAGGCCCGCCGGTGGAGAGCGGCAGATCGGTCAGGGTCCAGAAGCTCTCGAACTCCGCCCTGAGTTGAGTGAGTGACAGGTACTGGTCGGTGCGGTCGGCCTCGACCTCACCCATCGGCATGGTTTCGATCAGCGTCACGTCGAGCCCACGGCCGTGCGCCCAGCGGATCATGTTCGGCAGCTCCGCGGCGTTGTCGTCCTTCAGCGCCACGGCGTTGATCTTGACCTTGAGCCCCGCCACCTGGGCCGCGTCGATGCCCGCCAGCACCTTCGAAAGGTCGCCGCCGCGGGTGAGCGCGCGGAACAGGTCCGGCTTCAGGGTGTCCAGCGAGACGTTGATCCGCCGCACGCCTGCCTGGGCCAGCGGCTCGGCGAACTCCGCCAGGCGCGTGCCGTTGGTGGTGAGCGTCAGTTCCTGCAGGGCGCCCGACGTCAGGTGGCGCGACAGGCCCTCGATGAAGGTCATCAGGCCTTTGCGCACCAGGGGCTCTCCGCCGGTGATCCGCAGCTTCTTCGTGCCCAGCCCGACAAATGCGGTCGCGATGCGGTCGAGTTCCTCCAGCGTCAGCACCTGCGCCTTCGGCAGGAAGGTCATGTGCTCGCTCATGCAATAGACGCAGCGCAGGTCGCAGCGGTCCGTGACCGAGACGCGCAGATAGGTCACCGTGCGGCCGAAGCTGTCGGTCAGCGCGCGTGGGCCTTGCGGGGATGCGGCGTCGTAGGGCGTCATGCGACCGCAAACATAGAGAGGATGAGGGCTTGGCGACAGGGGCGCCGTTGGGAACCGCCTTTGAGGCGGTGGTGCTGGCCGCCGGGCTCGGCTCGCGGTTCGGCGGCCGAAAGCTGCTGGCGGCCTGGGACGACGGCGTGCTGCTGGAAGGCGCGCTCGCCGCGGCCTTCGCCGCGCCGGTGCGCAGCGTCACCGTCGTGATCGGCGCCGAAGGCGACGCTATCGCCGCCGCCGCCCGGGCGTTCGATCCGCGCACCCTGGTGATCCACGCCCAGGACTACGCGGAGGGGATGGCGGCGTCGCTCAGGACGGGCATCGCCAGCCTGCCGGCCGACGCCGAGGGCGCCTTCATTTTCCTGGGCGACATGCCGCGCGTTCCCAGCACCGTGCTCCAGCGGATGGGCGAAGCGGTCGCGGCGGGCGCGGAGGCGGCGGCTCCGGTCTTCGAAGGCCGGCGCGGCAATCCCGTGCTGATCGCCCGCAGCCTCTTCCCGCGCCTGTTGGCGCTGACCGGCGATGCGGGCGCGCGCGGCGTGCTGCAGGACCTGGGCGACCGGCTCGCCTTGGTGGAAAGCCCCGACGATGGCGTGCTGTTCGACGTGGACGTGCCTGAGGACCTGAACCGCGACCTGCCTCAGGCCTGAGCCCGCGCATCGGCGCCGAGCGCCAGGTCGTCGGCATGCACCACCGGACCCGCGGTGAAGCCCAGCACCGCTTCGATGGCCTCGCTCTTCAAGCCGCAGATGCGGGCTGCGTCGCCTGCCTCGTAGCGGACAAGGCCGCGGGCGATCTCATCGCCGGCCTCGTCGCGGATGACCACGGCGTCGCCCTTGTCGAAGCGCCCTTCGGCTCGGCGCACGCCAGCGGCCAGCAGGCTCTTGCCGCGCCGCACCGCCGCCGCCGCGCCGGCGTCCACCACCAGCGCTCCGCTCGGCGCGAGGGAGCCCGCGATCCAGGCCTTGTATGCGGCGGCCGGAGTCGTAGACGGTTCGATAAGGGTCGAACGTTCCCCATCCTCTACGGCCCGCAACGGCGAGGGCCGATGGCCCAGGGTGACCACCGTGGCGCAGCCGGCGGCGCTGGCGATCCGGGCGGCGGCGAGCTTGGTGGCCATGCCGCCGGTGCCGACGCCCGCGGCTTGGTTCGCCCCGCCCGCCATGGCTTCGATCTGCGGCGTCAGGCGAGACACGCGCGGCAGGTGCTCGGCCAACGGGTTTCGGCGGGGGTCAGCGGTGTAGAGCCCGTCCACGTCGGAGAGCAGGACGAGCAGGTCGGCGCCGATCATCTGGGCGACACGGGCCGACAGCCGGTCGTTGTCGCCGAACTTTATCTCTTCGGTGGCCACCGTATCGTTCTCGTTGACCACCGGCACGACGCCGAGGCCGAGCAGGGCTTCGACCGTCGCCCGGGCGTTCAGCCAACGGCGTCGCACCTCGGTGTCGTCGCGCGTCAGCAGCACCTGGGCGGCGACGATGCCATGCGGCTCCAACGCCTCTTCCCAGGCGCGCATCAGGGCTGACTGGCCGGCGGCGGCGGCGGCCTGCTTTTCCGGCAGGGTCAGAGCCCGCCTGGGCAGGCTGAGCCGTCGGCGGCCGAGTGCGACCGCGCCTGAGGAGACCACCAGCACCTGCTGTCCCCGCGCGCGCAACCGGGCCACGTCCGCGGCGAACGCGGCCAGCCAGTGGCGATCGGCGCCGTCCTGGCCTACCAGTAGGGAGGACCCGACCTTGACGACGACCCGCCGGGCGTCCGCCAGGGCCGTCATGGCGCCCAGTCCTCAGGCGCTTCGCCGCCCGCGGCCATGGCCTCGGCGGCCTCCTCGCCCTTGCGGTCGCGAACCAGGGCGTAGGCCTCGCGGAGCAGGTCGATCACCCCTTCGCCGGATACGCCCGACACCTGCCGCACCTTGGCGCCGGAGGCCTTCGCCAGCGCCTTGGCCTTCGCCTTGCGGGTTTCAGCGTCGAGGGCGTCAACCTTGGAGAGCGCCAGGATCTCGGTCTTGTCGCCAAGTTCCTCGCCGTAGCTTTCCAACTCGCGGCGGACGGTCTGCCAGGCGGCGACCACGTCCTCCTCAGTGCCGTCCACCAGGTGAATGAGCGTCGCGGTGCGTTCCACGTGGCCCAGGAAGCGCACGCCCAGGCCCGCGCCCTCGCTGGCGCCCTCGATCAGGCCCGGGATATCGGCCAGGATGAAGCGCTCGCCCACCGACAGGTCGACCATGCCGAGATTGGGCGCCAGCGTCGTGAAGGGATAGTCCGCGATCTTCGGCTTGGCGGCGCTGGCGGCGGCCAGGAAGGTGGACTTGCCTGCGTTGGGCAGACCGACCAGGCCCACGTCCGCGATCAGCTTGAGGCGAAGCCAGATCCAGCGCTCCTCGCCGTCCTGACCGGGATTTGCGTGGCGCGGCGCCTGGTTCACCGGGCCTTTGAAATGGGTGTTGCCGAAACCGCCGTTGCCGCCCTTGAGCAGGCGCACGCGCTTGCCCGCCCGGTCGAGGTCCAGCAGCAGCGTCTCCTTGTCCTCGCCGAACACCTGGGTGCCGACCGGAACCCGCAGCACGGCGTCCTCGCCATTGGCGCCGTGCCGGTTGCGGCCCATGCCATGGACGCCGGTCTCCGCCTTGAAGTGCTGGTGGTAGCGGAAGTCGATCAAGGTGTTCAAACCCTCGACGGCCTCGATCCAGACGTCACCGCCCTTGCCGCCGTCACCGCCGTCCGGCCCGCCATACTCGATGTACTTCTCCCGGCGGAACGACACGGCCCCGCCGCCGCCGTTGCCGGAGCGGATGTAGATCTTGCACTCGTCGAGAAACTTCATGGCCTGGGGAACTTCATGACGCGGGGGCCTTAGCACGAAAGCGGCGCGCCCTCTCCTCTCGCGAAGCGAGGGCGCGTCGTCTTCCGGTCAGGCCAGCCACACCATCATGCGCGTGGGCACGTCGGAACGGCCGCGCGCGACGGAGGGCCGACGCTCGATGTCGCCGGTGTAGAGGAAGCCCGCCTTGCACAGGACCTGCCCCGACGCCGGGTTATCGGCGAAGTGGCCGGCGACGACGAGATGCTTGCGCCAGTCGCGTTTCACCCACTTCAGCGCCGCGCGCGACGCCTCGGTGGCGTAGCCGCGATTCCAGAACGGCCGGCCGATCCAGAACCCGAGCTCGGGCCGCTCGCCCGCCTTCACGCCCACGCCGCCCACCACGCCGAAGGCATGGTGCTCGATCACCCAGGCGGCCTCGCGATCCCATTGCGTCCGCTGGGCCCGGGCGATGAAGGCTTCGGCGTCGGCGAGACCGTAGGGATGCGGGATATTCCCGGTCATCCCGGCCACGGTGAGGTCGGACGCCAGCGCCGCGATCTGGGCTGCGTCGGTCGCCACCGGCCCACGCAGGACCAGCCGTTCCGTCGAGACGACAGGGGTCACTTCAACTGCGCACATTTCGTACCTCCCGGCCCTCTGAGGGGCCCAAAACGAAAGCGGGGAGCCCGGCTGTCCGGACTCCCCGCTTGGGTTCGTCTGTCCGGTTCAGCCCCTAGGCGAAACCGGAGAAAGGCGGTTTCGCTACTTGGTCTTGGCGTTCATCTGGTCAGCGGCGGCGGTAGCCGGCACGACGTTCACGTAGGTTCGGTCGTCACGCTTGGTGATGAACTTCACGGCGCCAGTCGCCGTGGCGAAGAGGGTATGGTCGCGGCCGAGGCCCACGTTGTCGCCCGGCCAGAACTTGGTGCCGCGCTGACGCACGAGGATGTTGCCGGCGAGCACCGCTTCACCACCGAACTTCTTCACGCCGAGGCGCTGACCGGCGGAATCGCGCCCGTTGCGCGAGGAGCCGCCTGATTTCTTGTGAGCCATTGCGCTCTCCTAAACCTAAGCGCCGGCCTTACTTGGCCGACTTGTCCTTCTTCGGAGCCGCGGCGGCCTTCTTCGGCGCAGCAGCCTTCTTGTCGTCGGCGTCGGCCTTGGCCGGCGCAGCCTTCTTGGCGGCGGTCGGCTTGGCAGCGGCCTTCTTGGCCGGAGCCTTGGCTTCGGCTTCCACCGGCGCGTTGGTCTCGACCGTCTTGGCCGCGGCGATCACCGCAGCGTCGGCGACCACTTCATCAGCGGTCTCCACCTTGCGGGCCTTGGCCGGCGCGGCCTTGGCCGCGGGCTTCGCGGCCACCGCCTTCGGCGCCTGGATCTTGGCGGCCGCGGCGGCGTCGGCTTGAGCCTGCGGGCTGACGAACACCAGGCCGCGGGCGCGCGCGTCGAGCTCGCCCTTGGTGGTCAGGTCGACCTTGCCGTCCCACTTGGTTTCCTTGCCGTCGGCGCCGGCGATCGCCGTCACCCGCAGCACGGTCTCGCTCTGGCGGTGACCTCGCGTACGACGATAGCCCTGGCGGCGGATCTTCTTGAAGATCTTCACCTTCTCGCCCTTGCGGGTTTCGATCAGGGTCGCCGAGACGCTCGCGCCCGCCACGGTGGGCGCACCGACCACGACCGCGTCGCCTTCGCCGACCATCAGCACTTCGCCGAAAGCCACATTGGCGCCCGGCTCACCAGCCAGTTTCTCGACGACCATCAGGTCGCCCGGAGAAACCCGGTACTGCTTGCCGCCGGTCTTGATCACCGCGTACATCGTTCGCGCCTTCGAAATCACTGTGTTTGTGCAAAACGGAATGCGCCCGCGAGATGGCCCGCGGGCGAGAGCGGCGGACTTATACGCATGGCGGCCGAGGTGTCAACGCGAGAGGGACGCCTTCAGTCGCCCAAAGGCAGGCTCAGTTCGACCAGGAGACCGTGCGGGCGCCAGTCATAGGCGATCTCGCCGCCGACCTGCCGGGCGAGCTGGGCGATCAGGCGCGACCCGAAGCCTTCCCGGGCCGGCGCCGCAACGGCCGGGCCGCCCGTCTCGGACCAGGCGAGACTCAGCTTGTTTCCGGGCGTGGTGGCCCAGGCGATCTCCAGCCTGCCGCCGGTCGTCGAGAGCGCGCCGTACTTGCTCGCGTTGGTGGCCAGCTCGTGGATCATCATGCTCATCGCCTGCACGTGCTGGGCCTGCAGCAGGACCTGCGGGCCGGTGAGGCTGTAGGTCTCGGGCTGCGACAGGGAAGCCAGCTCCGCATCGATCACCCCGGCCAGGGACGCGCCTTCCCATCGACGCGCCGCAAGGGACGTCTGCGCCCGCGCCAAGGCGGCCACGCGGCCGTCCACCACCCGGCGGAACTCCTCAAGGCTGTCGGCCGTGGTCAGGCGCACGAACGACTGCACCACGGTGAGCGCGTTCCGCGCGCGATGGTCGACCTCGCGCATCAGGAGCTTGCGGGCCTCCTCGCTGCGGCGCGCCAGAACCTCGCCGGTGACGTCCTGGACGGCGCTGACGATATGCGTGACCTCCCCATCGGGACCGATGACCGGCGAATTGATCGCCGACCAGTAGCGTTCTTCCGCGCCGCTCGGGGTCTGGATGGCATAGGGGCGGACGGGCATCTGGTCCCACCGCCTAGTGGCGACCACCGCCTGCAGGGACGCGCGGATCGCGTCGGCGAATTCGGCGACGTCGGGGGGCGCGTCTGTCGGGAACACCTCGAGCACGCCCCAGCCCTCCAAGGCGGCGGGCGTCGTCTGGAAGGCGAACGCGTGCGCGGTGTTGACCGCAAGCATCGTGAATTTCGGCGGGTCGGCTGCAATCAGCAGCAGCGGGCGCGGCGAGGCATCGAAGACCGCGCGGAAGTCCGCAGCCGACTGCGGGCCGCGCGTCGCGACTGATTTCGGAGCGGCGAGATCGTCGGACAAGAATCGAGGCTCCAGCTTCGCAGGTGCGCCAGAAGCTCGCGATATGGCCACGGCTGTCAACACGCCGAGGCCGGGCCGCCTCGCCGTATCTAGGCCACCGAAGGTTTGCGGCGGCGAAGCGCCAGGCCGACGCCGAAGAAGCCGGTGATCATCATCGCCCAGGTCGCCGGCTCCGGAATCCCGCCGGGCGGCGTGACCACAGGCGGAACCACAGGTGGGACCACGGGCGGAACCACTGGTGGCGGCGGGATCACAGGCGGGATCACGGGCGGGGGTTGATCTGGGGGAACCACCGGCGGCTGGTCCGGCGGAACGACCGGCGGCTGTGTCGGCGGTCCGACGGGAGGCTGCCCAGGGCCGCCAGGCCCGCCCGGCCCGCCGCCGGGAAACACGAAGCCGCCCACCGGCGTGACGCCTGGGCCGCCGCCGGGCACGAAATCCCCGGGCGTGAAGCTGTCTCCCACCACGGGCGGCAGCGTCGAGACCATCGGCCCCACGTCCGGCGCCCCAATGTCGGGCGTTTCCTCAGGGCCGGCCAGGGCCGCCAGCATGACCTGCGGCGCGTCCGGGACAGGAGCGCCCGGAACCGGCGTCGCCATCGCCTCATGGGTTCCGCAGGCCTTCGGCCGCAGGATGTACCGCGTGCGATGCTCGTAAGCCTTCGCCGCATTCGCCACGGCGACCTTGCGCACCTTGTGCCGCCGCTTCGGAACCACATGGCGGGCCTTGTGCGCCGCAGTGTGCGGCTTGGCGCGGTGCGGACGCGGAACATGATGCGTCGCGACGGCGATTCGCTCGAAGCAGTCGGTCAGGGGGTTTGCGGCGGCCGGCGAGGGGCCGAACCCGACAACAGCCGCCAGGGCCGAGAGAACGGCAAGGCGCAAGCCACGCACGCTCGGAACGAATTTACGCGTCACTGTTTGGCCGTCACTTTCACGGCCACAAGCCCGTCCATTTGGACCGATCCCCAGCCACCAGAGCACCCTGGTGTTTCCTTAACGAAGCCGAAACCAGCTTACTCAAGCTTAACGGAATATGAATGGGCCTGCCGGTTGAAAAGTTCCAGCGCTTGATCGTGAGAGGGGAAAAACCGCGAAGCTTTCGAGGAGAAGCCTTCGATCCAGACGCTCGGACCGCGCGCATCGGCCGCAGCCGTCGGTTGCGCCCGCCGATCTTCCTAGACAGCCAAATGCAGGGTGCGGCGCCGTAGCGACGCTCCGATTCCAAAGACGCCCGCGATCAGCAACAGCCACGTCGAAGGCTCCGGGACCCCCGGCGCGGGGCCGAGCGGGCCGGACGGCGGAGCTGGGCCGGTAAGCTCCGGCGGCGCCACCGGCGGATCGGCGCCGGGCCTGTCCTGCAAAGGGCTATGTCCGAGCCCCTCCGCCGCGTCGGAGGCGAAGGACGGCGGCGATCCGCGCTGTCCGGCCTGGGCTCTCGGGGCCCGCGACGCGAAACCTGCGAACGCCAGGCCATGCGCGGGCTCCAGGTCGGCAGGATAGCCCAAAGCTTCGGCGGGCGGTCGCGAATGAGAGGGCGGGAAGCGCAGGCCGTCCGCCGTAGCCCACGCACTGCTGGATGCTGGCGTGACCACCGGACGGCGCGCGGCCGTGGCCCACGGATCGGTCGGCGCGAGAACGGCGGCGGAGTCGGCGCCCGTGACGAGCGCGGCGATGTCCGGATAGGCGGCGCAAGGGCGCGGCTGCCTGAGGAAAAGGGTCAGCACCGGATGGGCGTCGTCGGGCGGTGGAAGTCCATCGCCCGGGTCGGCGGCCGGTCCCGCCTTTGACGCCGCGGGCGGGACCTGGGTTCGTGACGGCTTGTCGTTCAGCACGACGGCGACGTTGTCGAAACAGTCGTCGGACGGGGCGCCGAGCCCCTCCATGCCCGCGGCCGGCCCGGCGAGCGCCGGCGTGCCGGACGTCAAAACCGCCGCGAGGGTTGCGACGGCGAAGGCGCCTGCTCGAGGGGGTGCTGTAAAACCTGCGTCGGACCAGACCCGAAGGCGCTTCGCCGCCGACAAAGCCATCGTGGACATCGACCAAACCCAGCCGGACGAATCCCCGAACTTTGACGAGCGCCCAATCGCTGAACGGAGGCATCGGTTCCGCGGCTGCATCGCTCCGATGCCGGCGGCTTAACCCTCCTTTGTGGATTGCGTGAGATTCACAGCTTCAAGGGCTGTTTTTCGGCGGTCCGCACCACATCGGATGGTCTCACGTGGCGGGGTCCCAAGAGCGCATTTATCGGAGCCTCCGAGGCCTGGAAAAGACGGCCTCGACGAGCCGCGTCCTCAATCTTGCCGCGCTTGCCGTCCGCAACGCCGGAAACGCCGAACACGCCGAACGGCCGCTGTTCAAAAGCCCCGTCCTGAACGGCGCGGTCATCCTGAAGCATCGCCTGAGATCGGATGAGGCCGAGCTGTTCGACGGGCTGGCGCGAACCGCCACAAAGCTGATCGTGCCCTTCGACCGCAGCGACCTGTCGCTTGGCGGCCGCGCGGTCTTCGTGAACGAGAAGGGCTGGCTGCCGGTCCTGCGCGAACTGCGTGGCGGTCCCGACGACATGATGCGCGACGTGGAGATCCTGGAAGCCTTCGATCACCTGCCGTCGCTCGACCCGTTCCTGTTGCGTGAGCACCTGAAGCGCCTGGGCTTCGCTATCAGCCCCAGCTACTTCGACATCTCGCCGGGCGACGCCGAGCGGATGCAGCGTTTCGTCGGCAGCGAGATCGCGCGGCTGATCGAGCTCGCCTATGGCGGGGCCGGCAGCGGCGGCGCCACGGCCCGCCTGGTGGAAGCCCTGCTCTCCTCGAAGACCGACGAGCGCCTCGAACCCCTCAGGCTGACGCTGCAGCTGGAAGGCGAAAGCTACCGCGAGGGCATCTTCAGCTGGAAGGGCTTCCTCTACTACAAATGGGTGCTGAACACCCTTTGGCCCCGGTTGAAGGAGGTGCTGTCGGAGGTTGCGCGCGTGAAGGTCATCGGCCCGCGTGACCGGGAATTGATGACCGTGATCGACGAAACCAAGGTGCGCCTTCGCGCCTCCATGGAGGCGCAGGTCAAGGCCGTCATGGGCTACCTGAAGACCTATGACGGGGTCTTCCAACAGCTGACCGACGGCAACGCGGTCGCTTTCCGCGACTTCCTGTTGAAGTCGCCGGAGATGTTCATGGCGCTGGGTGAAGGCGCCGGCATCGTCAGCCACGTGGCAAGCTTCTGGCGCTACAGGTTCCCTGAGGGCAAACCGTTGATGGCGCCCATGGCCGAACTCCTGGAAATCCTGCAGGACTTCGAAGCCGGATTGGGCGAGCCGCACCCGTTGAGCTACGCGGCTTGAGAGCCCACCGCGACATCTGATCTCTAGGCGCATGGCCACGGTCGGCGTAGCTTGACGGCGAGGGACGGCTAAGGAGCTGTCACAATGCGACGTCTGGGGGCGCTTCTAGTCACCCTGGCCATGGCGGCGGTTGCGGGACCGTCGGCCGCGGCAAACCTGGAAGCCTCGGTTTGGGCGATCACGCCCGACGAGGCTCAGTGCCACACTGACCTCGAACTGGTCGCACACTCGGGCGCGATCGCGCCGGTGACCTTGGTCTCCGACGGAGAGCACGTCGCCTTGCGGTTCACCCGGGACGGCGTGCCGAGCCAGGCCTTCCTGCCGATCCGCGTCGACCGGAAGCCCTATGCCAACCTGGTGCAGCGCACCGGCGAGGAAGGGCTCGCGGTCATGGGCCTCAGCGACGAGACGCTCTCGGCGATGCGGCATGGCAAGATCCTGCAGATCGCCTGGCTGGCCGACGAGGCGGTCAGCGCATCCCTTTCCGGCGCGGCGCAGGGCATTGCCGACCTCAAGACCTGCGGCGCGCAGGTGGCCAGCCAGCACAGGGCGCGGGAGGCGGAACTGGAGGCGCAGCGCGCCCGCGCGGCGGCCGACGCGCGCGCCAGGGCGCTGGCCGACGAGCAACTCGCCGCCGCCCGCGCGCAGACCGCCGCCGCAGAGGCGGTGCGTCAGCGCGCGGCGGCGGAAGCCGAGGAACTGGCCGCCCGCGCGGAGCAGCAGCGGGCCATGGCGCAGGCGGAACAGGAACGCCAGCTTGCCGAGCAGAACCGCCAGCGGGCGGTCGCCGCGCAGCAGCAGTACTACTCGTCGTACTACGGCGACCGCCAGCCGCCGCCGGCGGAACCCGCGCCCTGGGGCTACTATCGGCCATACTACCCGCGTTGACCGCAGCGCCGCTTGCGTCGCGCCGGCCCTACGGCGAAGGTCGCGGATCTTCAGTTCCGGAGTTCCCCGTGCGCCGCTTAGCCGCCCTCGCCGCCCTGACCGTGATCCTGGCCGCGGGGGTTGCCCACGCTCAGCCGCAGCCCACCGAGCATGCCTTGCTGCATCAGATCGCCAGCGAGGTCTCGGCCGAGCGCCAGCACGCCGTCATCGCCAGGCTGGTCGCGTTCGGCACGCGCCACACCCTGTCGGACACCAGGTCCGACACCCGCGGCATCGGCGCGGCGCGGCGCTGGGTCGCCGGCCAGTTCACCGCCATGTCCAAGGATTGCGGCGGCTGCCTCACCGTCGAGACACCTTCACAGGTGTTCACCGGCCGGCGCATTCCCAAGCCCACCGAGGTGATGGACGTGCTGGCGATCCAGCGCGGGACCACCGATCCCGATCGGGTGATCGTGATCTCCGGTCATCTGGACAGCCGCGTCACCGACGTGATGAACGCCACCGCCGATGCGCCCGGCGCCAACGACGACGCCTCGGGCGTCGCGGCGGTGATGGAGGCCGCGCGGGTGCTCTCCAGGCACAGGTTCCCCGCCACCCTGGTGTTCGCCGCCCTCTCCGGGGAAGAGCAGGGCCTTTACGGCGGCAAGGTGCTGGCGGACTACGCCAAGGCCAAGGGCTGGCGGGTCGAGGCCGACCTCAACAACGACATCGTCGGCAATTCCGAGGGCATCAACGGCGTGCGCGAAACCACCCGCGTGCGGGTGTTCTCCGAAGGGACCAAGACCGTCGAGACGCCGGCCGAGGGGGACAAGCGGCGCTACAACGGCGGCGAGATCGACAGCCCGTCACGGCAGCTCGCGCGCTTCATGGACGGCCTGGCCGGGCGCTACCTGGGCAACTTCAAGGTCACCATGGTCTATCGCACCGACCGCTTCAGCCGCGGCGGCGACCAGGTGGAGATGCTGAAGGCGGGCTTCCCGTCCGTGCGCGTCACCGAAGCCAACGAGAACTATACCCGCCAGCACCAGGACCTGCGGACCGAAGGCGCAATCCGGTACGGCGACGTGATCGAAGGCGTGGATTTCGCCTACCTGGCCAACGTCACCCGCCTGAACGCCATCACCATGGCCGCGCTCGCTTCGGCCCCGGCGCCGCCGACGCACGTCGGCATCGCCGGCGCCCTCTCGGCCGACACCACCGTCAGCTGGACGCCGGCCGCCGACGCCGCGCGCTACCACGTCTGGTGGCGGTCCACGACCGACCCGCAATGGCGCCACAGCCGCGAGGCGCCCCCGACCGGCACGGCCGCGCTCAAGGACGTGAACATCGATGACTGGTTCTTCGGGGTGAGCGCCATAGGGGCCGACGGGTGGGAGAGCCCGGTGGTGTTCCCCGGCGGCGCCGGAAGCTGGACGCACGAGGAGCCGCTTGCGAAGGCGCCTTAGCCCGGTAACCTCGACTTGAAGGTTATGGCCTAGCTTTCCGTGGCAAGCGGGACGTGAACTGACATGGCTTCTCATGGGCGCGCACGAGGGATCCTGATCGCCGCCGGCGTCGGGCTGCTCGCCGCTCCAGGGGCGCACGCGGCGATCTATGCGCTCATTCCGGCCGGCCCGGACGCGGTGACCGTGATCGACCCCAGCACCGTCGAGCGAGTGGAGGGCCAACCCCTGGTGCGGCGCGCCTGGAACGTCAACGTCAAGCGCAGCCTGGTGGCCGACGGTCCGGCCCAGCCCGGCTATGTGCGAATGCAAAGCGATTACGATTGCGGCCAGCGGCGCGTCCGCTGGCGGACCTTCTCGGTCTATTCGCGCTTCGGAGCGCTGGTCATGCAGAAGGACAACGAGGACGAGACCTGGACCCCGGCGCCGGACGGCAGCGAGGAGGCGGCAAGCCTGCGCGTCGTCTGCCACGACGATCCAGGCCGTTCAGCGATCGCGGCGAAGTCGATCAGCCAGGTGGTGATCGGCCTGATGCAGGCCTGGGACGCCGAGGCCGCCCTGCCGCCGCTGCAGACCGCCGCGCCCAAGGCCAAGCCGAAGCCGGCGCAACGGGACAAGCGGGCCAAGCGGCGATAGACGTTTCCTGTTGCGAGCCGCAGCCAGGACGCCGCCGTGAAGATCTCGATCGCCGCCATCGGAAGGCTCCCGCGTTCGCCGGAGACCACGCTGGTGAAGACCTATGTCGAGCGGGCGGGCGCGGCGGGCCGCGCGCTCGGGCTCGGCCCGGTTGACATCATCGAGGTCGAGAGCCGCAAATTGGGCAAGGCGGCGGAAGCCGAGGCGCTGCGGCCGCATCTGGCCGACGCGCATGTCATCGCCTGCGACGAGCATGGTCAGGCCCGGCCGAGCCGCGCCTTCGCCCAGGAGATCGCGACCCTGCGTGACCGCGGCGTGCGCCGGCTCGTCTTCCTGGTCGGCGGGGCGGACGGGCTCGACCCCGAACTGCTGGCGCGTGCGAATGGCAGGCTGGCGTTTGGGCCGCAGACCTGGCCGCATGCGCTCGCGCGCGTCATGTTGTCCGAACAGGTCTATCGAGCGGTCACAATCCTGGCCGGTTCGCCCTATCATCGGGACTGAATGAAGACAGCGCTGATCCTCCCCGCAAGCCTGATGGCCCTCACTGTGGGCGCGGTCGCGGTCGCCGCCACCGGCCAGCGCCTGGCGCGGCTGAACATCGAGGAGACGGAGCTTTCCGCCGAGAAGGCCCACAACATGAGCCAGCTCGCCCGCCTGCTGACGGTGCTGGAACAGTTGCGCCGTGACCCGCCGCCGGCCCTGCTGGTGTCCTCGAAGGACGCCAAGGATGCGGTGCGAGCGGCGATCCTGGTCAAGGCCATAACGCCGGAGTTGCAGGCCCGCGCCATGGGCTACGCGCAGGAGGCCGGCGAGATGATGCGCCAGCGCCGCCTCGCCGCGGTCGAGAGCGAGGCCCTGTTCACCAACGAGAGCGAGCTGGCCGACGCGAGCCCGCCGCCGGCGCTGCGCGGCCCCGCCGCACCGGCGCTCAGCTACACGGCCATCAGCCCGCCGCAAACCCTGACTAGTCCTACGCCGGGTCCCATCGTGAAGCGTTTCGGCGAAGCGCTTTCGAGCGGCGGCCGCTCCAACGGCCTGACCTTCGCCGCCCCCGGCGGAGCCAAGGTCGCCAGCCCCGGCTCGGGGTCCGTTCAATATGTAGGCCCCGTAAAGGGATGGGGCGTCATCTTGATATTAAGACTGGCAGGCGGATACCATCTGGTGCTTGCTGGGTTGGACAGGGCCTCGGTTTCGGTCGGGCAATCTGTCGCGGCGGGCCAGGCTGTCGGATGGATGCCAGATCGTCGACAGTCGCCGGGCGACGGGGACGATGAAAAAGCCTCCAGGGAACTCTACCTGGAGGTCCGGGAACAAGGCGCGCCAGTCGACCCGGGGCGCTGGCTGAACAAAGCGGGCTGAGCGCGCTTTAGCGTTCGAGAGGGGCTCGTTTCACTAAGCGGCGTCCAACCGGGCCCCGCAGAGGAGCCTACGGCAGGCGATGAAGAAGTACCTCCTGATCGGCGTTTCGGCCTTCGTGCTCGGCGCGGGCTCGATGGCCTATGTCAGCCAGCACGCGATGGCGGCGGCCACGCCCAAGGCCAACACCTATCGCATGCTCGGCCTGTTCGGCGACGTGCTCGACACCGTCGAGCGGCAGTACGTGGCGCCGGTCGACGACACCAAGCTGATCCACGCCGCCCTCGACGGCATGTTGACCTCGCTCGACCCGCACTCGGGCTATCTGGACCCCGAAGGCTTCGACGACATGCGCGACCAGACGCGCGGCGAATACGGCGGCCTCGGCCTGGAAGTCACCAGCGAGGACGGCGTGGTCAAGGTGATCTCGCCGATCGACGACACCCCCGCCGCCAAGGCCGGCATCAAGCCGGGCGACTACATCACCGCGGTCAACGGGGACAGCGTCCTGGGCCTTTCGGTGAGCGACGCGGTCAAGCAGATGCGCGGCAAGCCTGGCGAGACGGTGACCCTGACCATCGCCCGCGAGAAGTCCGATCCCTTTGACGTGAAGATCGTCCGCGAGATCATCAAGCAGAAGACCGCCACCGCCCGCCTTGAAGGCGACTACGGCGTCCTGCGGATCTCCGGCTTCGACGAGAAGACCACCGACGAGGCCCAGGCCGCGTTCGCCGAGATCCATGCCAAGAACCCGAAGATGAAGGGCCTGATCCTCGACCTGCGCCGCAATCCGGGCGGCCTGCTCGACCAGGCGGTCGGCGTCTCCGACCTGTTCCTCGAAGGCGGCGAGATCGTCAGCCAGCGCGGCCGCGATCCGCGCGACGTGGAGCGCTACAACGCCCGGCCGGGTGACATGACCAACGGCCTTCCCATGGTGGTGCTGATCGATAGCGGCACGGCCTCCGCCGCCGAGATCGTCGCCGGCGCCCTGCAGGACCGCAAGCGCGCCGAGATCGTCGGCCTGACCAGCTTCGGCAAGGGCTCGGTGCAGACTGTGATCCCGCTGCGCGGCGGCATGGACGGCGCGCTGAAGCTGACCACGGCGCGCTACTACACGCCATCGGGCCGCTCCATCCAG
>Ga0068855_100005019_pt1 | contig 16158 bp, 10 predicted proteins | sample KBSCornC52_FD_66592 | JGI IMG/M metagenome (GOLD analysis project Ga0068855, IMG submission 66592) | Corn rhizosphere microbial communities from Kellogg Biological Station, Michigan, USA - KBS Corn C5-2 | ecosystem: Host-associated > Plants > Roots > Rhizosphere > Soil ...
GCCGGAATTGTAGTTGTGGAATTGCCAGTCCATGATTGAGCCATCAGCGCCGATCGCAGCGGAGACATCGATGACCCCCGCGGGGCGGAAATAGGCCCAGTTGAACTCCTCCTCGCGGGTCCAGACGAGCTTGACAGGTTTACCGACGGCTTTAGCGAGCCGGGCCGCCTCGATTGCCGCTTCACCCGTATGCTTGCCGCCATAGCCGGAACCTGTGTCCGGCGTAACAACTCGCACGCGTGACTCGGGGATGCCGAATGTCTGTGCCAGGTCGCCGCGCACGCCGAACGGTCGCTGCGTGCCGGTCCACACAGTCAGGCGGTCGCCCTGCCATTCGGCCACCGCTGCGCGTGGCTCTAAAGGCGCATGGGCGATGTAGGCAATTCTGAAGGTGGCTGACGGGTGGGACACACCGTTTGCGTCAGTCTGAGGCGGCAGCGCTGCGCTGTCAGGGCGGAGCGTTTCCCAGAGCTGGGCTTCCGAAGCTGCCGTGCCAGGCTCCCAAACAGGTTTGATGAGCGACGCCGCATGGGATGCCGCATTCGAATTCGGAGCGGTGACGCCCAGCAGATTGCCATCCCGCACGACCGTGACGCCGGTTTGCGCCTCCGCGGCCTTCGTATCGGCAGACTGCAATTTTGCGCTCCAGGAGGGCGGCCGAACGATGCAGCCGTAGACCATTCCCTCGCGCGAGATGTCCACGGTGTAGGCGTGCCGTCCGGTGACGAACGCCCGTCCGTCCACCTTCGGCACGGAGGTGCCTGCGATCGTCCACTTGTCGGCCGGCGTCTCCGGCGTGCCCGCGGGAATCTCGCGGGTTAGCTTCTGGCCCTTGAGCAGCTGTCCGTAGTTCAGCTCGCGGTTCGAAGCCGCATGAACGACCTTGCCGTCCTTCGCGGCAACGGAGGATCGCTCCACTTGCCAGGCGGCCGCGGCCAGATCCAGGAGCGCCTCGCGCGCAGCCGCGGCTGCACGATGCATCATCGGCGCCATGGCGGGCGTCGTGCGGCTGCCGAATGTCCCCATGTCGTAAGGGACGATGTCTGTATCCGCCATGACGAGCGTGACGGCCACCGGCGCAATTCTAAGCTCCTCTGCCACGGCCTGGGTGAGCGACGTGCGAATGTTCTGCCCGACCTCCGCCTTGCCGGTGTAGGCCGCCACCGTCCCGTTCTCGCTGAAATGGAGCCAGGCGCCGATGTCCGCGGGGCCGGCGCCCCCGCCCCCGCGCTGACGACCGCCGCGCCGCCCGGACTCCTGTCCCTCGGACTCGGGCGTCAGCACCAGCACCAGCAGACCGGCGCCCAGCAGCCGAAACAGATCGCGGCGGTTCAGCTCGAAACTATATCGAGGCGCCTCGGCAAGCTCGTAGCGCTCGGGCTCAATGGCGATATCGGACTGGTCGGGCATATCGGACTCGATCAGAGTTTTCATTTGTGCGCGACTCCCTTCTTCGCCGCGGCATGGACTGCCCGAAGAATTCGCCGATAGGTGCCGCACCGGCAGATATTTCCCTGCATCCCGTGCTCGATTTCGGCTTCGGACGGAGCCGGGTTCTTCTGCAGCAGCCCCACTGCGGACATGATCATTCCCGGCGTGCAATATCCGCACTGCAGCGCATCGGCGTCCAGGAATGCCTGCTGGACCGGGTGAAGCTGGCCGTTCTTCTCCAGTCCCTCAATGGTCACCACAGACCGCGATCCGACCGAGGAAATCGGTGTGATGCAAGAGCGCACCGCCTTGCCATCCAACAACACAGTGCAGGCTCCACATTGCCCTTCGCCGCAGCCATAGTGAGCGCCAGTCAGCTTCAACTCCTCCCGCAGCACGCCAAGCAAGCTGCGGTCTCCATCGGCAGTGACCGTATGTGTTGTCCCGTTAATGTTAAGTTTGGTAGTTTGTGCCATCAAACTCCTCCGAGTAGGCCGTCGGCGAGAGGCAAGAGATCACCCCATCAAAACTTCACCTCATCACCCTCTCATCACCGCCTGCGCCGCATTAAAGCCGGGCGCGCCGCTGACGCACCCGCCGGGATGCGCTCCGGAGCCGCACAGGTACAGGCCCGGCAGCGGCGTGCGCGCACCCCAGAATCCGCGTGCCGGCCGTGCGGACCAGAGCGACGGGGCGAGCAGGTCTCCGTGGAAAATATGCCCGCCTGTGAGGCCGAAGCGCGCTTCGAGATCACGCGGCGTGAGTATTTGTCTATACTCGATTGACGCCGGAACGTTCGGAGCGTAACGCCCAATGATCTCAATCACCCGGTCTGCGAATCGCTCGCGCTCGGTATCGAGGTCGAGGTCGGGCCGCAGGTTGTAGGGGAAGTACTGGACGAACAGCGACAGGATGTGCCTGCCGGACGGCGTCAGGCTAGAATCGCTGGCAGTTTGGAGGTAGATCTCGATCATCGGCTCGGTAGAAGGCGCGCCGTCACGGGCTTCCTCCCACGCCTTTTCCAGCGCGGCCAGACTCGGGCAAAGATGAACCGTACCAAGGTGTTCGCCGCCGGCCCCAGGGTTCATACGCGCGGGCAGACAGGTGAACTTTGGCAGCTCGGTCACTCCAAGGTTGATCTTCGCTGAAGCGCCGCCCTGCGTCTTGAGCGTTCGCCACGCCGGATTGTCTCCAACCACGGGAGCGAGAATCTCCGGCGTCAGCAGCTGTTCGAATGTGTGATACGGGTCCGCGTTCGAGAGCACAACAGGAGCGAGGATCTCCTCGCCGGACGCGAGCGCGACTCCCGCAGCTCTCCCGCCTTCTCGGAGTATTCGAGTGACCGTCGCGCCGGTGCGGATCTCTCCGCCGGCCTCTTCGAGAGACCGCGCGAGCGCCTGCGTGATTGTACCCATGCCTCCTCGGACATATCCCCACGCTCCGCGCGCACCGAGAATCCGGCCGAGATAGTGGTGGAGCAGGACATACGCGGTACCAGGCGTTGACGGCCCGCCATAGGTACCGATCAGGCCGTCTGTCGCCAGCACGGTCTTGAGCTGATCGTTCTCGAAGCGGCCGTCGAGCAGGCTGCGAACGCTGCCGGTAACGAACTCATCATAAAGCTTCGCGGCCCCGGCGGCATTAAATGCGTCGCGAACCTGTTCGGCGGTAGGGGGCTCCTGCATGAGAAGGGGATCGACAATCGTGGCGGCGCGCTCGACGTCTGCCTCAAACTGGAAGTAGGCGTCCACATCGCGCGGCGAATCCGCGCAGAAAACTTCGAGCTCGCGGCGCGTTCGTTCGGCGTCCGGATAGAGAGCTAAAGAGCGGCCGTCCGGGAAAGGGGCGAATCCGGATGTCTCGCGCCGATAGATCGCGAATCCGTGACGCTCCAGCTCGAGGTCGCGAACGATCTCCGGCTGCAGCAGGCTGCAGAGGTACGCCGCCGTGGACACGCGATAACCGGGCCACGGCTCTTCAGTAACGCACGCGCCTCCGACGACATCTCGGCGCTCCAGAATGAGCGCCCGCTTTCCCGCGCGCGCCAGGTAGCATGCGGCGACCATCCCATTGTGTCCTGCCCCGATTACGAGGCAATCGTACTGCCGCAAACGGTTACTTCCCTTCTCTTTCCATTTGTCTCATTCGAACGCACGACGGCCTCAGCCGCCAGATACCGGCGGAAGAAATCCACCACTTCGCCATGCACGAAATCCGTGTGAGCGTGGTCCGGCTCGTGATCGCCATCTTTCAAAAGGTGAAGGAATCTTGGCTCCCCGGCGGCGGCATAGAGCTCGTATCCATTTTGAGGCGGAACAATGGGATCCTTTTCGCCATGCAGGACGAAGAGCGGCCGTGGCGCCAGTTTCGAAACCGCATTGAGCGGCACAATCTCTCCGGGCTGAACATGAAAGTGCTTGCGGCCAAACCATTTGAATCCGAAGACGACAATGGGAGAGAGGGGACCGAAGTGGAATTTACAGCGCGCTGCAATCGCGCTGTTTAACGTGGCGTAGGCCGCATGTGTCGCGACGGCCCGGATCCTCGGCTCTTCCGCCGCAGCTAGAATCGAAGATGAGCCGCCCATGGAAAAGCCGAGCGCCCCGATCTGAAGTCCAGCGCAGTCCGCGCGTGAGCTGAGATACTCGACCGCGCCCAGAACGTCCTGCGTCTCCATGAATCCGCCTGTCGCTCGATGGCCCTCGCTCTCGCCGACCGCTCGAAAATCGAAGAGCAGCACATGAAACCCGGCTCTCACCAGCGAGAGTGTCCACGGCAGCATCTGTTCGCGAGTCTGGGACATACCATGGCAGCAGAGGATGACACCGTTGACCGGGCGCGTCTGCGCGGGAACGAACCAGCCCGAGAGCATCGCGCGATCCTGCGCAGACGGAAACTGAACGTCCGTGCAGCCCATGGCAGCCAGCTCTGGCGTCTGCTGCGCAGCCACGCGCTTCGGATAGACCGATCGGCGCAGCAGGATGATCACTCCCGCCGCACACCAGGCTCCCAAACCGATCACCACGCAAGCAAGGATGCCGATCACCACAATTAATCCGGCCACACGAGAACCTCCGGTCCCTCAATTCAACATTCTGCTGCGCGCCCTATCGTTCGACTAAATACACGCCACAAGTATAGACTCATTATTCAATATCCGGCCCATCATTCCGCCGCGTCGGCCAGTCGCCCTTCCAAATCATCACACATTAACTCCAGTTCGAGTTCGGAGAGCTCCTCCGGGCTAAACTCCGGCGCTATGAATTTAACAGACATATCGTCTTGCGAGTTAGTGCCATCAAGATGCGACCTTATCCATGATTCATAACGCTTCTGCCATTCCTCCGGCGTGCCGAGGTCGGCGATTCGTTGCTCTATCTCGGGCGCAGGTAAATGCGTGCCGCAATTATACCCGAACCCAATTTGGCCTCCAGGTTGCCAGCGAAGCGAGCGATCCTGGTAAGGCCGGTACCCGCGTAGCGGGTGGTGGGGGTCCAGGGGTCATTCAGTTCTCCGATTGGCTAAGATTATCGGTTGCGCACCAGCGCGCATCGCGTCCGCAGGACGCTCGGCCGAAGGCTATGTCAGCCGGGTCGTTCATCGGCCCGGAAGCGCAGGCCGAGAACTGAATGACCCCGGGTGGTGCGCGTCAGGTCTCGCAGGATAAATTCTCGCAAACGTAGAAGTTCGAAACATGCTGTCGCCTTGCCGCGGGAGACCTTGTGTACCGATGTATCATCCGGAAGACAACATTGGCCCGTATAAGCTCGTTCGAACCCTCGGCCGCGGAGCCTTCGGTGAGGTCTGGCTTGCCGAGCGCTCCACCTCCATGCTCACCACGCGTGTCGCTATCAAGCTGCCCCACGAAGCTCACAACGATCTAGACGCCATTCGGGACGAGGCGCAGATCTGGCTGAGAGCAAGCGGGCATCCAAACATTGTGCCTGTTCTCGATGCCGAAGTCTACGACGGCCAGGTCGCAATTGCCAGCGAGTATGTTGCTGGAGGCTCCCTCGAAGATCTGCTGGATCGCAGCGGAGCAAATTCGCTCTCACCAGGCGACTCGATCGCGATGCTGCTCGGTATCCTTGCCGGCCTTGAGCATCTGCACGGCAAAGGCCTGATTCACCGCGATCTCAAACCGGGCAATGTACTCCTCCAGAGTGGGATACCGCGATTGACGGATTTTGGGCTGGCGCGGGTTCTGAAGTCCAGTCGCGACTCCACGAATATGGCTGGAACGCCGGGTTATATGCCGCCGGAAGCCTTTGTCGGTGAGTATTGTGTTGCATCGGACGTCTGGGCAGCGGGGATACTGCTTCACGTTCTTCTGGCGGGGTCTCTGCCGTTCCCGCAGACCGATTTCTATTCCCTTCTCGTGCAGATCACGAGCAGCCAGCCTGTAACGCTTTCCAACAGCATTCCCGAGAGCCTTGCGCCGATCCTCACCAGGGCGCTCGCAAAACCGCTCTCAGAACGGTTCGAATCCGCAGCCGAAATGGCAATCGCGATCCGCGCGGCCACGCTGCAGCCAGCCTCATTGAAGCGGGCCTTGGACGTCCGGCCGCCGACGAACCTGCCAATTGATACCAGCTCATTTGTCGGCCGAGTGCGTGAGCTCGAAGAGATTCGCGCTCTGCTTTCCCGGTCTCGCTTGCTGACCATCACCGGCATCGGTGGGTGCGGCAAGTCAAGGTTGGCGCTCAAAGTCGCAGCGGAGCTTTCGGCCGACTGGCCGGACGGTGTGTGGCTGGCGTCGCTTGCAACGCTTTCCGATCCGTGCCTTGTGCCGCAGGCCATCGCAGGCGTGCTTTCGATCTCCGAACAGCCCGGCAGAAGCATTGAGGACACGCTCGTCGAGCAATTGAGGTCGAAGAGCCTTCTGCTTGTCCTGGACGGATGCGAGCATCTGCTGGATGCGTGTGCGAGCATTGCCGATGTGATCCTGAAGAAGTGCGAGAACGTGAAGATCCTTGCAACCAGTCGCGAAGCGCTGGGGATCGGCGGGGAGCAGACCTACCGCGCGCCGTCACTGTCGCTTCCCGCTGAATCTCGCAGGATGGTGGCGTCAGCGCTCCAAAACTTCGAAGCCACGCGCCTCTTCCTGGATCGAGCGACCGCAGCGCTCCCCGAATTTACTGTGTCGGATCAGAGCGCGAGAACCGTTGCATCCATCTGCCGAAGGCTGGACGGCATCCCGCTCGCGATCGAGCTAGCTGCGGCCCGACTTCGTTCGCTCGACGTCGAGGAGATCGATAAGCGGTTGGACAATCGATTCCGCCTGCTCACCGGAGGAAATCGTACGGCGCTGCCACGCCAGCAGACACTGCAGGCCATGATAGACTGGTCTTTCGATCTGCTCTCTGAGAAAGAGAAGCAGCTCTTCGTGCAGCTTGCCGTGTTTGCGGGAGGCTGGTCGCTGCATGTGGCGGAGACAGTCTGCGCAGGGGAAAAAATCGATGAATTTGAGGTGTACGATCTGCTCAGTACCCTCGTAGCGAAGAGTCTTGTGACGTGGCAGGCGCTGCCCGGCGGACACGCGCGCTTCAGCCTTATGGAGACCATTCGTGAGTATGGCCTGGACCGGCTAAGACGGGAACAGAGCCTGGAAACGATCTCGGAGCGGCACGCGCTCTTTTTCGCCGGTCTTGCGCACACAGAGGGCTCGCAGCTCCGCGCGACAGGCGATCGTGCGTTTTCTGCCCTCACCATCGAATCTGCGAATCTGCGCGCGGCGCTGGATTGGCTGTGGCGAAGCGGCCGTGTGGTAGAGGCTGCGGGGATGTCGGTGGACTTGAGCGAGTTCTGGACGCGACAGGCGTGGCTGAGAGAGGGGTTCTCCAACCTCGAAACCGCTGTCCGGCACCTCGACCGCCTTCTGGACGACGGGTCCCGCGCGGTGGTGCTCAAAGCAGCGGGACTGTTCGCCTACTTCTTGAACGATATCAGCGCCGCGGAGAGGCTTACAGGGCAGAGCATCGAGTTTGCTGTTCAGGCGGGAGCGAAGCCTATCCAGGCGGACGCGCTGAACAATCTCGGCCTGGTTCTGCAGGCTCAGCTGCGGCTCGATGCTGCGTGTCGCGTCTACGAGCAGTCACTTGAAATCTATCGAAGCCTGAACGAAGACATCAAGCTGGCAGACGGGCTGATGAATCTGGGATTTGTCGAAAGCGCGCTTGGGAATCTCGACGGTGCGCGCGGCCGGTTCGATGAGGCTCGAACAATCTACGAAAGGCACGCCGACCTTCGTGGCGTCGCGGGTTGGCTGTGCAACCAGAGCGATCTCGCGCTGCGCCAGTCCCAGTGGACTGAGGCCGAATCGTTCGCAGCGCAGAGCCTGGAGCGGTTTCGGCAGATCGACGACCGTATAGGCATTGCGATCGCGCTGGCAAATCTGGCGGAATCCTCCGCACGCCAGGGCAAGCACGAGACCGTCGAGACATCCGTAAAGGAGGCATGCTCAATCTGCGCAGATGCGGACTATCGGAACCTCATCGCCACTCTGCTCCTCACGCTCGCCCGCAGCCAGGTAGATCGCTGCCTATGGATAGAGTCCGCCGACTCGCTCGCCACGGCGCACAAGCTGCGCGGATTACTCGGCGTTCCTTATTCCGATGAAGAGCTGGCAGAGATCACGAAACTGGAGGAGAATCTAAGGCTGCAGGTCGGCGAGGGCGTGCTCGCCGCCGCCCGAGTCCAGCTCGCCGCCATCACAATGGACGACCTGATCGCGCGGGCCTCTGCCCGCTGATCCGGCAGCAGGATGTCAGGCGTCTCGCCTGCACAGGCAGTCCTTCCCTGCCCAAGCCAGGAACTCAAAAATATTGCCTATTTCATTCGTTAATAGATAAGCCAGCTGGGACCGCAGGCGTCTAGCCTGCGCCAACAATCGCCAGCCAACGAAACATCTCAATCTGCGAGAACAAAGGAGCGCGCGAAATGTCCACACCGAACTTCGAATTCCTTCTCCAGGTTTTTTGGGCATTCGGAAGGCTTGTGCCCGCTCTCATCATCACCCTTGCGTGCGTCATCTACCTGGTCAAGTCCAAGAGCGTCGCCGGCGTTCTTATGCTGGTCGGCAATCTCCTGGGCATTGCGGTTTCGCTTGTCTCAACGGGATTCTCAATCGCGTTTCGCGCCCAGCATTTCGATACGTCAAGCTATCTCATGCTCAGCAACGTGACGCAGTTAACCAGCATCGTTGCCTCACTCCTGTTCGCAGCTGGCCTGTTCGCGCTCGTCGCGAACACCTCTGAGACAGGCCGATGAACCGACATCGCGCCAGCAGGAACGGCAACTCGCGGAGACGAAATAGGAATCACCAATGATCGCAGAGGAGTAACCACGATGGAGCGAAAGAAAGCATCGGACTACCCGCAGGAGCTGCTAAACCTGTTCGACGAGTACGTACACGGGCGAATCGATCGCCGCGCGTTTCTCAAATCGGCGCAGAAATTCGCTACGGGCGGCGTGACGGCGATGGCGCTCTGGGAGAGCCTGAGACCCAATTACGCGTGGGCGCAGCAAGTCCCGAAGGACGACGCCCGCATTAAAACCGAGTACATCACGGTGCCTTCGCCGAAGGGCAATGAGAAGATCAAAGGCTACTTCGTAAAGCCCGCGAAGGCGACTGGCAAATTGCCCGGCGTCCTCGTGATTCATGAAAATCGCGGCTTGAATCCTTACATTGAAGATGTCGCGCGACGGCTTGGCACGGAAGGATTTATGGCGTTTGCGCCGGACGGGCTCACCTCGGTAGGCGGCTATCCGGGCGACGATGAAAAAGGCGCGGCGGAGTTTCGTAACGTCGACAAAGCGAAGATGAACGAGGATTTCATTGCGGCGGCGCACTGGCTGAAGGATCGACCGGACTGCACGGTCAAAATCGGCGCCGTCGGTTTTTGCTTTGGTGGCGGAGTCGTAAATATGCTAGCGGTCAGGCTCGGTTCCGATCTCGCCGCGGGAGTTCCTTTCTACGGTTCGCAGCCCTCCGCGGAGGATGCGGCGAAAATCAAAGCGCCAATGCTGCTCCAGTACGCAGCGCTGGACACCCGAATTACCGGTGGAGCGCCTGCATACGAAGAGGCGCTCAAGGCGAACAAGGTAACCTACGAGGCCTACGTTTATGAGGGCGCAAACCACGGTTTCCACAACGACACTACGCCCCGATACGACCCTGCAGCCGCCAAGCTCGCCTGGAAACGCACCATCGATTGGTTCAACAAATATCTGAAAGCGTAATTCCGCGCAAAAAGGCGGCGCCGTTCCGGCGGCGCCGCCTATCATGGGACTCATTAGTCCTATAAATCGTGTGAGACTTATAGGGCCGATTCCACCCCAGATCTTTACTTCTTCCGCCGCTTCATCATGAACGCGGCCCCGCCCACAAACATCGCGCCGAACATCGCAACCGCGCCCGGCTCCGGAACCGCCTGGCCGGAGAGCGAGAAGGCTGCGTTAAAGGTCGGCGGGGTTGCGCCACCAACGATGTCCGTACCAACTCTAAGCCAGTCCGGGTCCAGGTTTGCGTTTCGAATCCACGATTGCAAGTCAGGTGCGAAGGGCGTTCCGGTACCATCGATAGGCCTGGAAGCCGAGAGCCAGAAGAAATCGCCGTTGGACAGCTGGACCTGCGGGATAAAGAAGTAATGGTCCGCCCCGAGCGCAAATGGAGTCGTGAAGTTGAGATCGAACTCCACTTCCTGGCCTCTCACGGGTCCCTCGCCGCCGGTCGTCTGGTTGGGGCTCTTATTGATCCCGTTCAACACGGAATTCAGCGTTGCAAAGTTCGCGCTCAGCTGCTTCGTGGTGAATGTAAGGTTGCCTGCGGTTGAGGTTCGATCGTCGAACTCAACGTCGGACGGGGAGTTGTTCCGAGTGGGCACCATTCCGTCGAAGGGACCGGAGTCTTTAGGAAATACACGGTAAATCTCAACCGTTACAGAGGATATGGTGGTAGTCGTCGGTATGATTCCCGTGAAGCTTCCTCCGGAGATCAAAGTGATCGGCGCGGTGGTAATGAAGTCATCTGCCGACTCGATCTCGATATTGCCCGCGCTTCCTGGCCGCGAGGCGGTTCCGATCAGGTTGTTGACGGTTCCCGTCGAGAACGTAAACACCTGTGCCCGGGCCGAGCTGCCCAGGGCTGCTGCACAACAGAGGGCTGCGAGGCTGCACAAAACCTTACGCATGGTTCTTCCTTTCTTCCTTTTCTATATCGTCGGGCGGGCCTTCTTGCCCATGATACACCGCTTCCTGGCAGTGTAACGGCACCACACACGCCGATCGATACCAATCGCCGGACAACATGGTCTGGTATATAGTAACACGAGGAGCTCGGCTGCCGCATCTGAACTTCGGGCCCGCAGCGGTATGAAATAAGTAAGGGCATGAGAATTACGAAAGTTAGTGAACAAACGGCTGGTAATACTTACATTCGTCGACCGAATGCGAACGTTGCACCCGTCGACTGGCGAGCGGGAGTGTATGGCAGCCTGTCAGGTTACGAGGCCCAATCCGTGCTTCACGGCTAAGAGGGCCGCCTGAGTGCGATCCGCGACGTTGAGCTTCATCAGGATTGCGCTCACATATCCCTTTACGGTGCCTTCCGTCAGCGAAAGAGTCGCCGCAATTTGCTTGTTGCTATACCCTTGAGAGATGAGGCGAAGCACATCGCGCTCTCGATCTGTAAGCTCGCGGAACGGAGACGGCTCCGCAGGACTTGCAATCTCGTGCATGAGCAGCCGCTGCGCTTCCGGGTGCAGCGTCGGTTCATTCTGCGCCGCTGCATGGATCGCTCGCAGCAGGTCCGGTTTAAGAACATCTTTGAGCAGATAGCCGATTGCGCCGGCCTGAATGGATTCGCGCACACTGACGGGGTTCGCGAAGCTCGTCAGAACAAGGACCTTCGTCTCCGGACTGGCGGCACGGATCGCGCGCGTCGCCTGTATTCCATCTTGTCCCGGCATGATCAGATCCATTAAGACGACGTCAGGTTGAAGCCGAACGGCGAGCTCGATCGATTCAGCGCCGTTCGCCGCTTCGCCGACGACGTCGATGTCCTCTTCCTCGGCCAGGAACATCCGGAGGCCTTCCCGCACGATCACATGATCGTCTGCAATTACAACGCGAATTGGCCGTCGCACTACTCGCTGTCCTTTCCGGAGACTGGAATTGACACCCGTACGATGGTTCCTTTGCCCGGTGAGCTTTCAACGACCAGATCTCCGCAGACTGCCTCGGCGCGCTCACGCATCGTCGCGAGCCCAAGTCCTGACTTTGGAGCCCCACTTTGGTCGGCCATCGCCATGCCTGCCCCATGGTCGATCACCTCCAGCAGCACGCCGCCTTCGCCTGCAGAAAGGCGCACAAGCGCGCGGCCCGCGCCGCTGTGCTTGATTACGTTGTGAAGCGCTTCCTGCGCGATGCGAAGCAGCGCTTCCTCTAGCTCCGGCGATAGGCCGGGGTATTCCTGCACCTCGAGAGCAACGGTGAGTCCCTCGGTTATGAGCCCACCGCAGTGTCTTCGTAGGGCCGCCAGCAGCCCATCGCGCCGGATGCGCTCGCTGCCGGAGGGCTCCTCGAGAGCCGGCTCCGGCCCGGTCAATTCATGGGGACGAAGCTTGGCGAGCAGACTCCGCATCTCGGTGAGGGCAGACTGGCTCAGCTCGAGCATCCGCTGAACGCGGGCCTCTCCTTCCTCCGGGTTTCTGCGCCAGGAGGGTGCGATCGTCTGGGCGATCAGCGTCATGCTGAAGAGCAGCTGCGTGATGGAATCGTGCAGCTCGCGAGCGATCCTGTGCCGCTCCTCAAGCACGGCCACCTGCTGGCCTCGCTCCTCGGAAAGAAGCCTTTGCCGGCGACTATCCAGAGCCAATGCAAGCTGAGCGGCGGTCGCCTGGTAGGGTCGCAGGTCGGCGGAGTTCCACGCGTCCGGCTCCCGATAGCTAAGCGCTACGAGGCCGATCCGCTCTTCGCGGGCCATCAATGGGATGAACGCAAGCGACGGGCGGCCAGACCGGAGCTGGATGGCGCGCAGACTCTCAGGTACGCGCGGATCCGTATGAACGTCTGAAATGGTAACCGTCTCACCGCGGTCGAGCGGTTCATCCAGTTCGTCGCGACTGTACGGCGCTCGAGTGACGCTCAGGCATATGCCCTCCACGGGAGTCCAGGACCCGTGTGTTACGACTCCCGTTTTCTGGCCGATCCCGCTTTTTTCGTAAAGCACAATCGTGCACGCATACTTTTGTCGCGTCGCGATCTGCTCGAGATAGGCGGCTGCTACCTCTTCGATCGTAGTCGCGACGCTTAGCCTCCGGCTGGTTTCGTAGAGCAGCTGCATTTCGGAGAGCGCGGCCTGCATGCCATCGAACAGACGGGCGTTCTGAATCGCGATGGCGGCATGCTTCGCGAAAATTGCAAGCGTCTCAACGTCGTTGTGCGAAAACTTCCTGGGCGGCGCGGAGCCAAGCCCGAAGAAGCCGATCAGCTCATCGTGCCAGAAGATGGGTACGCCGATCACCGCGTTGACCGAAAGCTCTGGCAGGGTCGGGATTCGAATGTCCCCGTAGCGCTCAAGAACGATCGGCTGACGTGATTGGTAGACATGGCCCGCGAGACCGACGCCGGGCGGCATCTCCGCGCCGAGCTCGCAATCCGGCATGCAATAGATCGCCTCGGTCCGGATGAGTTTACGCTGGAAATCGACGAGCCCGATCGCCCCGTTATCGGCCCCAAGCAGGTCGCATGCGTGCCGGACGATTCGCGTCAGCAGCGGGCGAAGCTCTAGCTCGCTGCTGATCGACTCGATGACTTCACGGAGGCTCTCCTGGTGCCGAAGCAGGCCAGTCGTGGTTTCCGGTTGACTCTCTTCATACATAATGGGATGGCAAATGGACGGAAGGGACGCAGGAAACGCAAGAGACACTTTTGGCGGCCCGGTTACACACGATGATGTTTCCAGAGATCTGGCCTCGTCTCCTGCTTCGAACATTACTGGAAAAAGTAGGGATCAGTGTGCAGACAGCAAAACGCCGCCGTGCAGAGAGACTCTGTACGGCGGTCTAGAATCACACATCAGTTACACGTCATCAGGCAGCATATCGCATCGCCTAAGTGCAGCAGTTCAACCCGACGCCCCGCTCCATTGATAAGCGCCCAACGCCAAATGCCAGATGCCGACTGCCAACCTCCGACTACCATCCTCTCAACTACCTTGCATAAGCCACGCTGCCGTACCCGATGGGCATTTGCAGATAGACATCACGGTGCGGACGCGCGTTGCGATAGACCCACTGAACAGCCCGTGGGTTCACTTGATTCGGTCTGGGCGAGAGGGCAGCAAGGCGCGATTCTTCGGCGCCTGGCGCGCTAAACCTCAGCTCCAGATAGTTCGGTGCGCCACGCCAGCCGCCCAGGTCCTGGGACACGAACTGCGCGTACGTTCGGTTGTAATCGTGCCCAAGCGGCGCTCTCGATTGAATATGAACTCGCCGAATCTGGCCCGGACGGAATGCCATAGACCAGGTGCGCCACCGGGTGGCGGTATCGCCCTTTTCATTCACCGACCAATCACTAGCCGAGGTAGCGATCTCCCTGCCATCCACAAATACGCCAAAGCTGGTGAAACCTCGCGCTTCGCCTTCCGAAACTCGCGGCTCGCCGTGCTCGCGTGAGCGGAAATAGTCCTCGCGTACGGCAACCGTAATGCGCTGAGATCCCCTCTCTAGCGGCGGGCCGGGATATTGCAGGCGAAGATTCTGGCTCGTCCGCAAGGTGCTGCCGGACGCTGTCATCTGCACAACGCCTTCCAGCATTCGAACGTTGTCTTTGCCTTCACGCACCTTTGCCAGACCCGTCCGGCCCTGAATGGCCTTTTGACTGGCAACAGCAGTACTCGGCAACAGCGCGAGAAGCGCGAGACCTATCAGCCACGGCCGTTTCAAATCCATCATGGTTCTATCCCTCTCCCTCTGGTAATCGTTTGGGCGCAGCTTCAGCTTGAGGTAAGAATCGAAATCAGGGTGAAAGGTTCCCAGGATTGACAGGGTCATTCAGTTCTCGGCGCATTAATCGGCTGGCGGCTCAAGCCGTGCCTGCGAAAAGCACAAAGTGCCCCTACGGGCACTCGATGGTCAGTCGGCGGAGTCCGACTTCGTGCTTTTTTCAGCCGCGACCTCGGTCGCCGGGCATTCAGCTTGGATTCTCGCAGATGTCGGCGATCATTCTATCCTGGTGCGCCGGATACTCCATGATCGAAGCGAGGTAAATGTAGGCCGCTCAGCGGTTCTGCGCGGGTATATTACTCTCGTCGGCGATACTTTAGCGGCTGACCGGCCGAAAGGGGAAACTATTGACCATCTTGTTTACGATGTTTGCCTGTCTGCTCGGTCTCGCGGTTTTATCGACTGAGGGCGCGCCCCCAGGAGATAATCTCGTCAGCCGCGGCATTCCTCCCATTCCACCGGACATTGTCTCGCGTGCCGAAAAGTACACCGAAGTTCGATCTGCAGGATTCGTAGCCTGGCATCCCGAGAGACGCGAAATGCTCGTCTCGACACGGGTGGGACCCTCCGCGCAGCTCTATCGCGTCGCCTCGCCCGGCGCAGAAATAAAACAGGTGACGACCTTTCCGGACCAGGTGGTTTCGGCATCGTACCCCCGGCACAAGTCCGGCTTTTTTGTATTCAGCAAGGATGTGGGCGGGAACGAGTTCTCCCAATTGTACCGCTTTGACGCAGCGACCGGCCATACAACGCTGATTACCGACGGCAAGTCGCGCAACACTCCCGGAGCATGGTCCCATACAGACGATCGGTTGGCGTACACCTCCACGCGCCGCAATGGCCGCGATACAGACGTATATATCGTCGATCCGGAGCGCCTCGAGACCGATCATATGGCGGCTCAGCTGGAGGGTGGGGGCTGGAGCGTGCAGGACTGGACACCGAACGGCAGCGGCCTGATTTTGGGCGAATATCGGTCCGTCAACGAGAGCTATCTCTGGATGCTCGATCCCGCCACCGGGCAGAAAACGCTTATCCCGCCGCCGCTGGACGAGGCCCATCCCTCACATCCTGTCTCGTACGGTCGCGCACGATTTCGGCCGGACGGGACGGGCTTTTATACGCTCACCAACCGTGACAGCGAGTTCGTCCGCCTGGCCTACGTGGACCTGCAAACGCGTCATCATACCTACCTGACGACCTCCATTCGATGGGATGTCGTCGACTACGATCTCAGCCGCGACGGACGGCAGATCGTGTTGGTCAGTAACGAGGCCGGCTACAGCAAACTGCACCTTCTCGACGTGAGCAAGCCGGTCGAGCAGGAAACACCGCACGCGCAGCCTATCTCCGAGCTGCCGCCCTCGGTAATAACCTCCGTGACATTCAAGCCCGATGGCAGCGAGATCGCGCTTTCACTGAACTCGGCGCAAGCGACACCCGACGCCTATTCGCTCGACCTACGCAGCCGAAAGCTCGTGCGGTGGACACGCAGCGAGACGAACGGCATCGATGTCGAGCGCTTGCCACTGCCCGAGCTCGTTCACTGGCACAGCTTCGATGGCAGGCTGATCCCCGGCTTCCTTTACCGTCCGCCCGCCCGGTTCACCGGCAAGCGGCCCGTTCTGATCAACATCCACGGCGGCCCCGAGGGCCAATCTCTGCCGCGCTTTTTGGGGCAGTTCAATTACTATCTCGATGAGCTCGGCGTTGCGGTCAT